>Ga0268257_1001959_pt1 | contig 16022 bp, 13 predicted proteins | sample AgamicAtPrz_FD_200249 | JGI IMG/M metagenome (GOLD analysis project Ga0268257, IMG submission 200249) | Agave microbial communities from Guanajuato, Mexico - At.P.rz (v2) (version 3) | ecosystem: Host-associated > Plants > Phyllosphere > Phylloplane/Leaf | place: Guanajuato, Mexico | collected... | reverse complement strand
CGCAAGCAATGGATGGCCGACCATCTGCAGGTGCGCGGCCATGTCGTGATCGACGCGGGCGCGGTCGAGAAGCTGACGGCCGGCGGCAAGAGCCTGCTGCCGATCGGCGTGATCGACGTGCAGGGCGCGTTCGCGCGCGGCGAGGTGATCGCGTGCGTCGGCCCGGACGGGCGTGAGGTGGCGCGCGGGCTCACGAACTACAGCAGCGCGGAAACGAAGCTGATTCACCGCAAGCCGAGCGGCGAGATCGAGACCGTGCTCGGCTACATGCTGGAGCCGGAACTGATTCATCGCGACAACCTCGTGCTGGTGTGATTGCCGGCCCGGTCTCGTCGTTCAAATGAAAAAGCCCGCGCGATGCGGGCTTTTTCGTGCGGCGGGACGATGCGGGCGACCCGCATCGCGTGCCGTCAGCGCAACTGCGTCATCGCGGTGCGGTGGAGCCGGATGTTTTCGAGGATCTGCCGGGTCGAGCCCTGCGGCATCTTGTTCGCGCAGAAGTAGTCCTGGTAGAGCGCGGAGTGGTAGGCGTTCAGCTCGCCGTTCTCGATGCGCCGCCAGTCGTTCTCGACGGTGCGATCCCAGCCGCTGTGGTCCGAGTCCAGGCCGGCGTACTGGCGCCATTCGTAGGTGTCGCAGCGGATGCCTTCGTAGTTCACGTTGCGCGCACCGGCCGGGCTCGTGATGACGACTGCGTAGCGCACGACGCCGTCGGTGCCGACGTCGAGCGACTTCGCATCGACGAAGAACTTCAGCGGCGTATTCTGCGACACGTTGAACGGCAGCAGATCGCCCGTTTGGGGCAGCGGCGGCAGCGTGTCGACGGCGTTTTCCTTCCAGGTTCCCTGACGGTCGAGCAGGTACACGAACTCGCTGTCATCCTTGTTGGACGGCGCTTTCGAGTTCGCGCAGCCGGCCAGGGCGGCCATCGCGGCGATCGATGCGAGCGCGAGAGCAATCGCTTTCAATATGCATTCCTCGTAAAAAAAGGGCGCGACACCAAGGTCGCGCCCGGTCATGCAGTCCGACTCGTCATTTGCCGACGATCACGTGGGGCGGCAACTCGTCGAGCGTGCTCGCTTCCACTTCGATCTCCGAACAGACTACCGATGTGTCGACAATCGTCAGCGTCTGGGCCTGCGCGCCAATGACGCGCGGATAGCGCGACACACGCGGCCCGCGCGGCTTCTCGGCTCGCTGCGCCGGGCGGCGCAGGAAGCGCGACAGTTCCGTCAGCGCCAACTGATAGACATCCCGCTTGAACTCGATCACCGCATCGAGCGGCACCCAATACTCGTTCCAGCGCCACGCATCGAACTCCGGGTGGTCGGTCGCGCGCAAGCAAATGTCGCAATCGCGTCCGACCATCCGCAGCAGGAACCAGATCTGCTTCTGGCCGCGGTAATGACCGCGTACTTCGCGTTTGATGAACTTGTCAGGCACCTCGTAACGCAACCAGTCGCGGGTGCGGCCGATTATCTTGACGTGTTCCGGATGCAGGCCCGTTTCCTCGTGCAGTTCCCGGTACATCGCCTGCATGGGGGTCTCGCCGTACTTGATCCCACCTTGAGGAAACTGCCAGGAATGCTCGCGGAGCCGCTTGCCCCAAAACACCTCGTTGCGCGCGTTCAAGAGGATGATGCCGACGTTCGGGCGAAAGCCTTCACGATCCAGCATACAACCACCTTCGAATCCTTTAAAATTGCTTTGATTATAAACAGATAACGGGCGCTGCGCACCGTGACGGAGCGAATCCGCGCGGGGTACACCGGCTGAATTGTCCCTGATTAGTCTGCTACGTCATCTGCGCCATCGTCGTTCGCGGCGCGCCGCTTTTTCACCTTTGAAACTTTTTCGGGCGCCCCGCCTGGGGGCGCCGTTTTTGGAACCGTCCGCATGAAAGCTTCCCGTTTCTTTATCGGCACCCTGAAAGAGGCACCCGCCGACGCAGAGATCGTCAGCCACAAGCTGATGGTCCGCGCCGGCATGATCCGTCGCGTCGCCGGCGGCATCTACAACTACCTGCCGGTCGGCCTGCGTTCGATTCGCAAGGTCGAGGCGATCGTGCGCGAGGAAATGAACCGGGCGGGCGCCATCGAGCTGCTGATGCCGGCCGTGCAACCGGCCGAGCTGTGGCAGGAGTCGGGCCGCTGGGAGCAGTACGGCCCCGAGCTGCTGCGCTTCAAGGACCGCAAGGACAACGATTTCGTGATCGGGCCGACGCACGAGGAAGTCGTCACCGACATCGCGCGCAACCAGATCAAGAGCTACCGGCAGATGCCGGTGAACTTCTACCAGATCCAGACGAAGTTCCGCGACGAGATCCGCCCGCGCTTCGGCGTGATGCGCGGCCGCGAATTCATCATGAAGGACGCGTATTCGTTCGACAAGGATGCGGCGGGCCTGAACGAGTCGTACCGCAAGATGTACGACGCGTACGTGCGCATCTTCACGCGCCTCGGCCTCGAGTTCCGCGCGGTCGCGGCCGACAGCGGCTCGATCGGCGGCAACTTCTCGCACGAGTTCCACGTGATCGCCGATACCGGCGAGGACGCGATCGCGTACTGCCCGACGTCCGAATTCGCGGCGAACGTCGAGGCGGCCGAAGCGCTGCCGCTGACGCCCGAGCGCGCGGCGCCGGCCGAAGCGATGGAAAAGGTCGCGACGCCCGGCAAGGCGAAGTGCGAGGCCGTCGCCGAACTGCTGGCGATCCCGCTCGAACGCACGATCAAGTCGATCGTGCTCGCGACCGACAACGAAGGCGCGGAGCCGACCATCTGGCTCGTGATGCTGCGTGGCGATCACGACCTGAACGAGATCAAGGTGTCGAAGCTGCCGGGCCTGAAGAACCACCGCTTCGCGACCGAGCAGGAAATCGTCGAGTGGTTCGGCACGCCGCCGGGCTACCTCGGCCCGGTCGGCACGAAGAAGCCGGTGAAGGTGATCGCCGACCGCACGGTCGCGAACATGAGCGACTTCGTCGTCGGCGCGAACGAGGTCGACTATCACATCGCCGGCGTGAACTGGGGCCGCGACCTGCCGGAGCCGGAAGTCGCCGACGTGCGCAACGTGAAGAAGGGCGACCCGTCGCCGGACGGCAAGGGCGTGATCGACATCTGCCGCGGCATCGAAGTCGGCCACGTGTTCCAGCTCGGCACCAAGTACTCGGAAGCGATGGGCGCGACGTTCCTCGACGAGTCGGGCAAGCCGCAGCCGATGCTGATGGGCTGCTACGGCGTCGGCATCACGCGCATTCTCGGCGCGGCGATCGAACAGAACTTCGACGAGAAGGGCATCATCTGGCCCGAGTCGATCGCGCCGTTCGAGGTCGTGCTGTGCCCGATGGGCTATGACCGCAGCGACATGGTGCGCGAGACGGCCGACAAGCTGTACGCGGAACTCGTCGCGGCCGGCATCGACGTGATCCTCGACGATCGCGGCGAGCGCCCGGGCGTGATGTTCGCCGACTGGGAGCTGATCGGCGTGCCGCATCGTCTCGTGATCGGCGAGCGCGGCCTGAAGGAAGGCAAGATCGAGTACCAGGGCCGCCGCGACGCCGAAGCGACGCTGCTGCCGGCCGACACGGCCGCGGCGACGGTCGCGGAGAAGATCCGCGCCGCGCTCGCGCACTAAGCGCGGCGACCGGGGGACACGATGGAATACACGTTCCTGTCGGCCACCGTGCTCCTCGTGCTGATCACGGATCCGCTCGGCAACATCCCGCTGTTCATTACGGCGATGCGGGATGTGCCGCGCGAGCGGCGCGTGAAGCTGATCCTGCGTGAAGTGGGGATCGCGTTCGTGATCCTGCTGTTCTTCATGCTGGTCGGCGACCGCTTCCTGCGGATGATGAGCCTCACCGACCTGTCGCTGCGGCTCGGCGGCGGGATCGTGCTGTTCCTGATCGCGCTGCGGATGATCTTCCCGCATCCGGACGGCGCGCTCGGCAGCGATCCGCGCGCGGGCGGCGAGCCGTTCATCGTGCCGCTCGCGATTCCGGCGCTGGCCGGGCCGTCGGCGCTCGCGACGGTGATGCTGATGACGTCGCAGGCGCCCGGCAAGATGCTCGAGTGGGTCGGCGCGCTGACGGTCACGATGATCGTCTGCGCGATCACGCTGGTGCTGGCCGAGCGGATCCAGCAGTGGCTCGGCGAACGGACGGTCGCGGCGTTCGAGCGGCTGATGGGCCTCGTGCTGGTCGCGATCTCGGTCGAGATGCTGCTGGCCGGCATCCGCGCGTTCGTGCACCAGTTATAAGCAGGCGGTGCGAAAACAAAAAAGCGGCGCGCCGGGAAACCGGCGCGCCGCTTTCTATTTATATAGCGGGTATAGCGGGTATAGCGCGGACAGCGCGGCGATCAGACGTTCGCGGTCAGCGCGCGGATCGTCGGCAGGTTGCGCCAGTAGCCCTTCGCGTCCATCCCGCAGCCGAACACGTAGCGGTCCGGCACCGAGAAGCCGCAGAAGTCGGGGTGCAGCGGTTTCGCCTTCGTGAGCGTTTTCTCGCACAGCACGGCCGACATGAAGCGCTGCGCGCCCATGTCGAGGATGCGGTCGCGGATCGCGGCCATCGTCTCGCCTTCGTCGAGGATGTCGTCGAGTACGAGCACGATGCGGTCCTTCACCGATTCGCGCGGCGCGACGCGCCAGTGCATCTCCGGGCTGCCCTGCGTCGTGTTGCGGTAGCGGGTCAGGTGGATGTAGTCGAATTCGAGCGGGAAATCGAGATGCGGCAGCAGCATCCCGGTAAACACCGCGGCGCCGCCCATCACCGAGAGAACGAGCGGGAACGCGTCGCCGATCTCGGCGCGGATCGCGTCGGCCATCTTCGAGATCGACGCGTTGACGGCGTCGGCCGAGACGATCTCTTCGGAGTGGTCGAAAATGTGGAGGGCTTCTTCGCGGTTCATGTGTTCTGGCGGGCAGTCGGTATACAAATAAGGATGAAGCAGAACGGCAGGCGCGCGCTACGGCAAAAACCCGCGCGCCGGCCCACGGGCGGAATCAGCGCATGCCGGGCATCATGCCCTTCAGGCCGCGCATCATCTTCTGCATGTTGCCGCCCTTCAGCTTCTTCATCATCGTACGCATCTGGTCGTACTGGTTCAGCATCCGGTTGACTTCCTGCACCGGCACGCCCGCGCCGGCGGCAATGCGGCGCTTGCGCGTCGCCTTGATGATTTCGGGTTTCGCGCGCTCGGCGGGCGTCATCGAGCTGATGATGCCTTCCATCCGGCGGATCGACTTCTCGGCCTGGCCCATGTCGGCGCCGGCCGCCGCCTGCTGGAATTGCGCGGGCAGTTTGTCCATCAGCGACGACAGGCCGCCCATGTTCTTCATCTGCGAGATCTGCGCGCGGAAATCGTTCAGGTCGAAATCGCCGCCTTTCTTGACCTTGTCGGCGAGCTTCTGCGCGGCCTGGACATCGACGCCGCGTTGCGCTTCCTCGACGAGCGCGAGGATGTCGCCCATGCCGAGGATCCGGTTCGCCATCCGGTCGGGGTGGAACACCTCGAGGCCGTCGAGCTTCTCGGCGACGCCGACGAACTTGATCGGCTTGCCCGTGATGTGGCGCACCGACAGCGCGGCGCCGCCGCGCGAGTCGCCGTCGAGCTTGGTCAGCACGACGCCGGTGAGCGGCAGTGTGTCGTTGAACGCCTTCGCGGTGTTGACCGCGTCCTGACCGAGCATCGCGTCGACGACGAACAGCGTTTCGGCCGGCTTCAGCGTGCCGTGCAGCGCGGCGATTTCCTGCATCATCGCTTCATCGATGCCGAGGCGGCCGGCCGTGTCGACGAGCAGCACGTCATGGTAGTGGCGCTTCGCCCAGTCGACGGCCGCGAGCGCGATGTCGACGGGCTTCTGGTCCGGCGTGGACGGGAAGAAGTCGGCGCCGACCTGCTCGGTCACCGTTTTCAGCTGCATGATCGCGGCCGGACGATACACGTCGCACGACACCGTGAGCACCTTCTTCTTGTACTTCTCGCGCAGCAGCTTCGCGAGCTTGCCCACGGTCGTGGTCTTGCCCGCGCCCTGCAGGCCGGCCATCAGGATCACGGCGGGCGGCGTGACCGCGAGGTTCAGCTCGGCGGCCTTGCCTTCGTAGTCGCCGCCGATCACGGCGGTCAGTTCCTTCTGGACCACGCCGACGAGCGCCTGGCCCGGCGACAGGCTGCTGATCACTTCTTCGCCGAGCGCCTTTTCCTTGACCTTGGCGATGAATTCGCGGACGACCGGCAGCGACACGTCGGCTTCCAGCAGCGCGAGACGCACCTCGCGGAGCATCTCCTGCGTGTTCGCCTCGGTGAGCCGGGCCTCGCCGCGCAGCGTCTTGACGACGCGCGCCATCCGTTGAGTGAGATTGTCGAGCATGGGGAGCGATGGACAGTGGGGCCCGAAGGCGCGGCGGAACCGAACAAAGGGAGCCGTCGCGGGAAGGGGGCCTAGTGTAAACTTCGAACATGGATATTGTACTGTATGCCCTCACCGCATTCCTGTACGGCGGCCTCGCCGTCGCAGGCTGGCGCACGCACCGTCAGGGCGCGACGCCGCTCGTCGCGAGCGTGCCGGCCGTGCCGGTCCCCGCGTCGGCGGCGTCCGGGATGAGCGGGGCCGGCCGCGCGCTGCTGTTCGCCGCGCTGCTCGCGCATGGCGTGCTGCTCCACATGACGATCTTTCCGAACGACGCGATGGTGTTCGGCTTCGCGTTCGCGCTGTCCGCGATGTTCTGGCTCGGCGCCGGCATCTACTGGATCGAGAGCTTCTTCTTCCCGCTCGACAGCCTGCGCCTGCTCGTGCTGCCGCTCGCGTGCGGCGCGTCGCTGCTGCCGCTCGTGTTCGGCGGCGTGCGGGTGCTGCCTTATGCCGCAGCGCCGTTGTTCAAGCTGCATTTCCTGATCGCGAACATCGCGTACGGCCTCTTCGCGATCGCGGCGCTGCACGCGATCCTGATGCTGATGGTCGAGCGGCGCCTGCAGTCGCTGCGCAGCGGCGGGCGCGACGGCTCGACCGGCTGGATCGCGAGTTGGCTCGAAACGCTGCCGCCGCTGCTCACGCTCGAGAAGCTGCTGTTCCGCCTGATCGGCGCCGGCTTCGTGCTGCTGACGCTGACGCTCGCGTCGGGCATCCTGTTCAGCGAACAGGTCGACGCGCGCGCGTTGCGGCTCGACCACAAGACGGTGTTCGCGATCCTGTCGTGGCTGATGTTCGGCGGCCTGCTGGTGGCCCGCAAGACGTCGGGCTGGCGCGGCCGCGGCGCCGCGCGCTGGGTGCTCGTGTCGTTCGCCGCGCTGCTGCTCGCGTACGTCGGCAGCCGGTTCGTTTTCGAGGTGCTGCTGCACCGCTCCGTGGTTTGACCGCAGGTTTCCGATGCGACAGATTCTTCTCCTGATCCTTCTCTTCTTCGCGGGTTCGTGGCTCGCGCGCAAGCTGCGCCACGCACAGGAACAGGCGCAGGCGCGCGCCGGCCGCGGTACCGGCGACGGCGCGCCCGGCGCGGGCGCCGCGCGCCCGAACGGCGACGCGCGGTCGCTGCCCGAGCCGATGGTGCGCTGTGCCGAATGCGGCGTGCATGCGCCGAAGGGTGACGCCATTGCGGCGAGCGGCGAATACTTCTGCAGCGCCGAGCATGCGCAGCGCCACGCCGCGCGCGTGAACGGCCGCGACGCGCGATGAGCGACGCGCTGGTGTTGTCGGTCGACGCGAACGGCTGGGTGCGCGAAGCGCGCCATGCGCCGTCTCCGAACTTCGAGGCGCGGCCCGCGGGTGCGGTGCCGACACTCGTGGTTGTCCACAACATCAGCCTGCCGCCCGGCGAATTCGGCGGCGACGCGATCGAGGCGCTGTTCCTGAATCGCCTCGACTGCGATGCGCACCCCTATTACCAGAGCCATCTGCGCGGCGTGCGCGTGTCCGCCCATTTCCTGATCCGTCGCGGCGGCGAACTCGTGCAGTTCGTGTCGTGCGACGAGCGCGCATGGCACGCGGGCTCGTCCGAGTTCTTCGGCCGCACGCGCTGCAACGACTTCTCGATCGGCATCGAGCTCGAGGGCGCGGACGACGTGCCGTTCGACGATGCGCAATACGCGGTGCTCGCCGCGCTCTCCCGCGCGCTCGCCGCGCGCTATCCGGTCGACGCGTTCGCCGGGCACTCGGACGTCGCGCCGGGCCGCAAGACCGACCCGGGCCCGCATTTCGATTGGCAACGCTTCGCGAGCGATGCCGGTTTTTCCGCCGAATACTTTCCTTTCCGTCAGCACTGATCGCGGGGTTTTTTGAGCGGAGAAAGTTTTTTCTCCGACCAATGCCTTGCCGTGTCTGCGCGCGAGCGATGTCAAGACCTCCATCGCAAATTATCCGTTTGGACGTCCTCCGAATGTCCACTATACTTGGTGCCAGTTGAGCAGTTCTGTACTAGATATAGTGTGTGCCGCAGGGGAAAACCCGAGCGGCACCGGCCGGCGGGCAACGTCGGCGGACAGGGTTCTCAGGGCGGCGCGTCAGGCCGGGCGGTCCGGGCGTCGCGACCAGCGCAGCGAACATCGACGGGGCAGGGTATACATGACGAAGCACACGACCGGCTGGGTTGTCGCGCATCGACCGAACCGGCTTCCCCGGCGCATCGCTCGCCTCTTACCGCTCGCGCACCGCATTGCGCAGCGTTCGTTTTAATCCGCGGTTCTCTCCGCACCATCCAACACCAGGAGCTTTGCACATGCAAACCACCGACAACGCGACGTCCCAGTACGAGAGCGCCTCGAGCCGTCCGCTCGGCGGGACCGAACAGGGCGCGAAGGCGCTCGCGCCGCAGGCCACGTTCGCCGACTACAAGGTGATCCGCCGCAACGGCAGCGTGGTGTCGTTCGAACCTTCGAAGATCGCGATCGCGGTGACCAAGGCTTTCCTGGCCGTCAACGGCGGGCAGGGCGCGGCATCGGCGCGCGTACGCGAGCAGGTCGAACAACTGACGCACAACGTCGTTCGCGCGCTCGTGCGCAGCCGCCCGAACGGCGGTACGTTCCATATCGAAGACATTCAGGACCAGGTCGAACTCGCGCTGATGCGCGGCGGCGAGCACAACGTCGCGCGTGCGTACGTGCTGTATCGCGAGAAGCGTCACCTCGAGCGCCAGCACGCGGGCGAGGAAGCGGCGGCAGCGGGCGGCGAGTCGACCACCGGCATCAACGTCGTCGACAACGGCGTCACGCGCCCGCTCGACCTGAACGCGCTGCGCGAGCTGATCGTGTCGGCATGCGCCGGTCTCGGCGCTGCGGTTAACCCTGACCCGATCGTCGCGGAGACGGTGAAGAACCTGTACGACGGCGTGCCGATGAGCCAGGTCTACGACTCGGCGATCCTCGCGGCGCGCACGATGATCGAAAAGGATCCGGCGTACAGCCAGGTCACGGCCCGCATCCTGCTGCACACGATTCGCCGCGAGATTCTCGGCGAGGAAGTCGTGCAGGCCGAGATGTCGACCCGCTACGCCGAATACTTCCCGCAGTTCCTGAAGCGCGGCGTCGACGCCGGCTTGCTCGACGACAAGCTGCTGCAGTTCGACCTGAAGCGCCTCGGCGACGCGCTCGACGCGAACCGCGACCTGCAGTTCGGCTACCTCGGCCTGCAGACGCTGTACGACCGCTACTTCCTGCACGTCGAAGGCGCCCGCATCGAAATGCCGCAGGCATTCTTCATGCGCGTCGCGATGGGCCTGTCGCTGAACGAGATCGACCGCGAAACGCGCGCGATCGAGTTCTACAACGTGCTGTCGAGCTTCGACTTCATGAGCTCGACGCCGACGCTGTTCAACTCGGGCACGCACCGCTCGCAGCTGTCGTCGTGCTACCTGACGACGGTCGCGGACGATCTCGACGGCATCTATGAAGCGCTGAAGGAAAACGCGCTGCTGTCGAAGTTCGCCGGCGGCCTCGGCAACGACTGGACGCGCGTGCGCGCACTCGGCTCGCATATCAAGGGCACGAACGGCAAGTCGCAAGGCGTGGTCCCGTTCCTGAAGGTCGTGAACGACACGGCCGTCGCGGTGAACCAGGGCGGCAAGCGCAAGGGCGCGGTCTGCGCGTACCTCGAATCGTGGCACCTCGACATCGAGGAGTTCCTGGAGCTGCGCAAGAACACCGGTGACGACCGTCGCCGCACGCACGACATGAACACGGCGAACTGGATTCCCGACCTGTTCATGAAGCGCGTGATGGAAGGCGCCGACTGGACGCTGTTCTCGCCGTCGACCTGCCCGGACCTGCACGACAAGTTCGGCGCCGATTTCGAGAAGGCTTACACGGCTTACGAAGACAAGGTCGCGCGCGGCGAGATCAAGCTGTTCAAGAAGATCCCGGCGGCGCAGCTGTGGCGCAAGATGCTCGGCATGCTGTTCGAGACGGGCCACCCGTGGATCACGTTCAAGGATCCGTGCAACGTGCGCTCGCCGCAGCAGCACGTCGGCGTCGTCCACTCGTCGAACCTGTGCACGGAAATCACGCTGAACACGAGCGACACCGAAATCGCGGTGTGCAACCTCGGCTCGGTGAACCTCGTCGCCCACCTGGTGAAGCAGGCCGACGGCAGCTACGCGCTCGACCACGACAAGCTGAAGCGCACGATCAGCGTCGCGATGCGCATGCTCGACAACGTGATCGACATCAACTACTACGCGGTGCCGAAGGCGCGTAACTCGAACCTGAAGCACCGCCCGGTCGGGATGGGCATCATGGGCTTCCAGGACTGCCTGCACCTGCTGCGCACGCCGTACGCGTCGGAAGCGGCGGTCGAGTTCGCCGATCGTTCGATGGAAGCCGTCTGCTATTACGCGTACCACGCGTCGACCGAACTGGCCGAGGAACGCGGCCGCTACTCGAGCTACCGCGGCTCGCTGTGGGATCGCGGCATCCTCCCGCAGGACACGCTGAAGCTGCTGGCCGAAGCGCGCGGCGGCTACGTCGAGGTCGACACGTCGGAATCGCTCGACTGGACGGCGCTGCGTGCGCGGATCGCCACGCACGGCATGCGCAACTCGAACTGCGTCGCGATCGCGCCGACGGCGACGATCTCGAACATCATCGGCGTGTCGGCCTGTATCGAGCCGACCTTCCAGAACCTGTACGTGAAGTCGAACCTGTCGGGCGAATTCACGGTGGTGAACGAGTATCTCGTCCGTGACCTGAAGGAACGCGGCCTGTGGGACGAAGTGATGGTCGCCGACCTGAAGTACTTCGACGGCATGCTGTCGCGCATCGACCGCATCCCCGCCGACCTGCGCGCTATCTACGCGACCGCGTTCGAGGTCGACCCGACGTGGCTGGTCGAAGCGGCATCGCGTCGCCAGAAGTGGATCGACCAGGCGCAGTCGCTGAACATCTACATGGGCGGCGCGTCGGGCAAGAAGCTCGACGAGGTCTACAAGCTCGCATGGCTGCGCGGCCTGAAGACGACCTACTACCTCCGCACGATGGCGGCGACGCACGTCGAGAAGTCGACGGTCGCACACGGTGCGCTGAACGCGGTGCCGACGGGCGGTGCAGGCAGCGGCGGTTCGGGCAGCGGCGGCGCGCAAGGCGCAGCGGGCGGCTTCGGTGCGGCAGGCGGCGGTGCATCGTCGGGTGCGGTCAACGCGGCGCCGGCACTCGCGCCGGTCGAAGCAGACGGTCCGGTGTGCACGATGCGTCCGGGAGACCCCGGCTTCGACGAGTGCGAAGCGTGCCAGTAACGCAGTACGCCTGACCTGAGAAGCAGGCTTGGGCGGCGCACACGACGACCGATCGAGGTTGAAGTGTGCGCCGCTCTCAACTAAAAAAATGATAAGGAATCTGTAACGCGACACCTGCGTTGCAGGCAGTGACAAGCGATCGAAACATCCCCGACGGCGTCGCGTTTCGATCAGCGTTCGATGCGTCGAGCGCACCTCGCGATACAAGCGCGACTCACATCGCGCGCTGCATGAACGACGATGCGTTGCTCAAAGTGTTGTATCGAGGTCGCAACGCGAATCGAAAAAAGGATTTTTCGTGAGCGAACCCTTTTATCGCTCAGGAAAAGATGGTACAAACCGTTCTAAATTGATGGTGAGAATTTATGCTCAACTGGGATGACGAGAAGACTGCCGTAACCCCCGCGAGCGGAGCGCAGCAAAACGCGATGCGCACCTCCGCCGGGATGGCTGTCGGAATGCAGGCTGCAACGCCTGCCGCCCATCAGGTCCGCGACATTTTCGAAGGCGATCTTGCGGTGCCGCCGCAAGCATCGGCTGTTCCCGCCGGCGGTACGGAAGCGCGGGTCAATGTCGCCGACAAGCGCATCATCAACGGCCAGACTGACGTCAATCAGCTGGTGCCGTTCAAGTACAAGTGGGCGTGGGAAAAGTATCTGGCCGGTTGCGCGAACCACTGGATGCCGCAGGAAATCAACATGTCCCGCGACATCGCACTGTGGAAGGACCCGAACGGTCTGACCGAGGACGAGCGCCGCATCGTGAAGCGCAACCTCGGCTTCTTCGTGACGGCCGATTCGCTCGCGGCGAACAACATCGTGCTCGGCACGTACCGCCACATCACGGCGCCCGAGTGCCGGCAGTTCCTGCTGCGCCAGGCGTTCGAAGAAGCGATCCACACGCACGCGTACCAATACATCGTCGAATCGCTCGGTCTCGACGAAGGCGAGATCTTCAACGCGTACCACGAGGTCACGTCGATCCGCGCGAAGGACGAATTCCTGATCCCGTTCATTCATACGCTGACGGACCCGGCCTTCAAGACCGGCACGCTCGAAGCGGATCAGAAGCTGCTGAAGTCGCTGATCGTGTTCGCCTGCATCATGGAAGGCCTGTTCTTCTATGTCGGGTTTACGCAGATCCTCGCACTCGGCCGCCAGAACAAGATGACGGGTGCTGCGGAGCAATATCAGTACATCCTGCGCGACGAGTCGATGCACTGCAACTTCGGCATCGACCTGATCAACCAGATCAAGCTCGAGAACCCGCATCTGTGGACCGCGGAATTCCGCGCCGAGATCCGCGAGCTGTTCAAGCAGGCTGTCGAACTCGAATACCGCTACGCCGAAGACACGATGCCGCGCGGCGTGCTGGGTTTGAACGCGTCGATGTTCAAGAGCTATCTGCGCTTCATCAGCAACCGCCGTTGCCAGCAGATTGGCCTCGACCCGCTGTATCCGAACGAGGAAAACCCGTTCCCGTGGATGAGCGAGATGATCGACCTGAAGAAGGAACGCAACTTCTTCGAGACGCGTGTGATCGAGTATCAGACGGGGGGCGCGCTGTCCTGGGAATAACCCGCAGCAGCGAACCCGTTACATGATGGAGCAGCCGGTGGCCTCTCGGCCCCGGCCCAAGGTTTAGGAGCAAGCACGCCTGATGCAAAGCATGTCCGGTGCCTTAACGGCCCAACGATACGACAGGCACTTTGCGAACCCTTCAGTGGGATGGGCAAACTTCCCTCCGGAAAAAGCGGACGGCCGTGTGGCGGTCCGCTTGATCAAGCGATTAGGGGTAGCGGCGCGAGGTGCGCCGGCTACCGACTTGATTTGGCGCGCGAGGCCGGGTGGTCACGCGCGCCATACCGTATTCATTAGCGTAAGCGCGCGGTATCTGCGTACGCCGATGAATAGCCCGCTTCGAAGCGCACGTCCTGAACAGCGTCCGCGGGAAGCGGGTTTTGACGAAGGGTGTAGTTTGAACTGACTCTCATCTGAACCTGAAGGAGAACAACATGGCTACTGCCAAGAAGAAACCGGCTGCTAAGAAGGTTGCTGCCAAGAAGACCGTTGCGAAGAAGGCTGCTGCGCCGGCGAAGAAGGCCGCGGTGAAGAAGGTTGCTGCGAAGAAGGTCGCGGTGAAGAAGGTTGCCGCGAAGAAGGCAGCACCGGCGAAGAAGGCTGCTGCAAAGAAGGTCGCAGCCAAGAAGGTCGCAACGAAGAAGGTTGCAGCCAAGAAGGTCGCAGCGAAGAAAGTCGCGGTGAAGAAGGTTGCTGCAAAGAAGGCAGCACCGGCTAAGAAGGCCGCCGCGAAGAAGGTTGCAGCCAAGAAAGTCGCAGTGAAGAAGGTTGCTGCGAAGAAGGCCGCACCGGCGAAGAAGGCTGCTGCGAAGAAGGCTGCGCCGGCGAAGAAGGCTGCTGCGAAGAAGGCCGCGCCTGCGAAGAAGGCTGCCGCGAAGAAGGCTGCGCCCGCCAAGAAGGCTGCCCCTGCGAAGACGGCTGCCGCACCGGCGAAGAAGGCTGCTGCGCCGAAGAAGGCCGTCGTGAAGAAGGCTGCGCCGGCAACGACCGCGTCGACCGCATCGGTTGCGCCGGCATCGGGCGTGAAGACCGCGCTCAACCCGGCAGCAGCATGGCCGTTCCCGACCGGCAGCCGTCCGTAATCGCGGCTGAGCAGCATCACCCGGGCACTCACGTGGTGTCCGTGGGTTGAGTAGCGCTACTCAATCAGTCCCGCCATCTGGCTCAGGTGGCGGGATTTTTTTCGTCCGCACGAGTCGCCGATGGGTCGCCGATGGGCTGGCCGACGCGAGCGCGGATGAAAACGGGCGGACGAAAAAAAAACGCATGTGCGGCTTCGCACATGCGTTCGACCGCGGCTTGCGCCGCGTGCTGAGGATACCGGTTAGTGCGTGACGCGCGTGACGCCGCCGCTCGACAGCAGGCGGACGCGCTCGCCGGCGCGGAACGCTTCGCCGTTGGCCGCCTGCGTGATCGAGCGCAGATCGCCGTTGTCGAGGCGCACGGTGATTTCGACACCGTTCGCCGTGCTGAGGTTTTCGCCGACCGCGTTACCCGCCACCGCGCCGACGAGGCCGCCGGCGATCGCCGTCAGGATCGAGCCTTTGCCGCCGCCGATCGCGCTGCCCGCGACCGCGCCGAGTGCGCCGCCGCCGAGCGTGCCGATCGCGCTGCCGCCGCCGTCGGACTGGATGCGCACTGCACGGACGCTTTCGACCGTGCCCATGCGGACCGTCTGTTCGCGCTGCGCCTGGCCGACGCTATAGACATCCGCCGAACCGGGTGCCGTGAAGCAGCCGGCGAGGGTCAGCGTGGCCGTCAGCATGGCCGCGAGCGTGAGGGTTTTTTTCGTCAACATCTTTGCTCTCCCACAATATTCATTTGAGACTGTAACCGAATGCAGTCTCGAAGCGTGCGTCGATTTCGGCGCGTGTCAGTACGTAAGTCTGGGGCCCTTGGTGGGCGATCTTGAGCGAGCCCATCAGACTCGCGAGGCGGCCGGCGGTGGCCCAGTCGAGCCCATGCTCGATGCCGTACAGCAGGCCGCCCCGGAAGGCGTCGCCGCAGCCGGTCGGATCGGCGATGCGCTCGGCCGGCACGACCGGAATCTGCTCCGCACCCTGCTTGTGGCGGATGGTCGCGCCGTGCTCGCCACGCGTGATGACGAGCGCGTCGACCCGGCTGGCGATTTCATCTTCGGACCATCCCGTCTTGTCGCTCACCAGCTTGGCCTCGTAGTCGTTGACCGCTACATAGGTCGCAAGTTCAATGCTGCGGCGCAGCGTCGCACCGTCGAACAGCGGCAGACCCTGGCCCGGATCGAACACGAACGGCACACCGGCCTGGGCGAGCTCTTCCACGTGCTGGACCATCCCGTCGAAGCCGTCCGGGCCGACGATCGCGAGCTTGATGTCCGGCGCGTCGCCTGCGTGGTTCAAGTGCGATTGCATCATCGCGCCCGGGTGGAACGCCGTGATCTGATTGTTGTCGAGATCGGTCGTGATCATCGCCTGCGCGGTGTACGTATCGGGCAGCACGCGAACGTGGTCGCGGCGCAGGCCGAGCTGGTCGAGCCGGTCGAGATACGGCTGCGCATCCAGCGCGCCCATCGTGCCCATGATGCGCGCATCGCCGCCGAGCAGGTGCAGCGCGTACCCGATGTTGCCCGCGCAGCCGCCGAATTCGCGGCGCATCGTCGGCACGAGGAAGCTCAGGTTGATGAGGTGCACCTGGTCGGGCAGGATGTGCTCGCGGAACCGCCCTTCGAAGGTCATGATGGAGTC
>Ga0268257_1001952_pt1 | contig 16045 bp, 11 predicted proteins | sample AgamicAtPrz_FD_200249 | JGI IMG/M metagenome (GOLD analysis project Ga0268257, IMG submission 200249) | Agave microbial communities from Guanajuato, Mexico - At.P.rz (v2) (version 3) | ecosystem: Host-associated > Plants > Phyllosphere > Phylloplane/Leaf | place: Guanajuato, Mexico | collected... | reverse complement strand
CTTGCGCGATCATGGCCGCTCGTTCATCGAGATCAGGACCCGTCGCCATGCCCCTGTCCAGCGCGCCCTTTGCTCCGTTCTTCCTCGGCACCCGGCTGCCGCTGATCCAGGCGCCGCTGGCCGGCGTGCAGGGCGCGCGGCTGGCCTTGGCGGTGAGCAACGCGGGCGGGCTCGGCTCGCTGCCGGCGGCGCTGCTGACGCCGGAGGCGCTCGTGCAGGAACTGCAGGCGCTGCGCGACGGTACCGACAAGCCGTTCAACGTCAACTTCTTCGCCCACACCCCGCCGCCGATCGACGAGGCGCGCGAGGCGCGCTGGCGTGAGCGGCTCGGCGCGTACTACGCCGAGTTCGGCATCGATCCCGCGCAGATCAAGGCCGGCCCCGGCCGCCAGCCGTTCACGCCGGAGATCGCCGATCTCGTCGAGCCCTTCCGCCCGCCCGTGGTGAGCTTCCATTTCGGCCTGCCGCCGGCGGATCTGCTCGCGCGCGTGAAGGGCTGGGGTAGCCTGATCCTGGGCAACGCGACGACCGTCGACGAAGCGCGCTGGCTCGAGGCGCAGGGCGTTGACGCGGTGATCGCGCAGGGCTGGGAGGCGGGCGGCCATCGCGGCCATTTCCTCAGCGACGACCTGACGCGTCAGCCCGGCACGATGGCGTTGCTGCCGCAGATCGTGCGCGCGGTGAAGGTCCCGGTGATCGCGGCCGGCGGCATCGCCGACGTGCGCGGCATCCGAGCGGCGCTGGCGCTGGGCGCGTCGGCGGTGCAGCTCGGCACGGCGTTCCTGCTCTGTGACGAGGCCACCACCAGCGCGCCCCATCGCGCGGCGCTGCGCGACCCGGCCAACCACCACACCGCGGTCACCAACCTGTTCACCGGCCGGCCCGCGCGCGGCATCGTCAACCGGCTCATGCGCGAGGTCGGCCCGCTGAGCGACACCGCGCCGCAATTCCCGCTGGCGACCTCCGGCGTCGCGCCGCTGCGCGCCAAGGCGGAGGCGCAGGGCAGTGGCGACTTCTCGCCGCTGTGGGCGGGTCAGAACTTCTCCGCGGTGCGCGAGATCGGCGCCGCCGCGCTGGTGAACGAGCTCAGCGCGGCGTTCTGACCGGAGCTCTCGCGGCTGTCGCCCCCGGCCGCGAAGCGGCTTCCACCTCGCGCGCGACCTCGATCAGCGCCCGCAGCTTCGCCTGCTGCCCGGCGCGCTGCGGGAAGTAGAGGAACAGTCCCGGCTCCTCGACGCCCGCGCGCGGCAGCACCTGCCGCAGCGTGCCGGCGCGCAGCTCGTCGTGGACCAGCGGCTCGAAGAGATAGGCGATGCCCTCGCCCAGCAGCGCGAGCTCCTTCGCATAGAGCGAGTCGGTGACGCGCACCGGTCCGGGCACGGCCACGCTGACCGGTTTGCCGTGCTCCTTCAGATCCCAGTCGTAGACGGCGCCTGAACTCACGAACCGGTAGCCGATGCAGCGATGCGTCGCGAGGTCCGCGATCGTCGCCGGCTCGCCATGCGCCTGCAGGTAGGCCGGCGAGGCCACCAGCGCGATCCGCAGCGGCGGTGTCAGGCGCACCGCCACCATGTCCTGCGCCACCGTGTGGCCCAGCCGCACGCCGGCATCGAAGCCGGCGGCGACGATGTCCGCGAGCCCTTCGTCGGTGGCGATCTCGACGATCAGCTCCGGATGGCGCGCCGTCAGCAGACGCAGCATCGGCGTGATCGCGATCGGCAGCGCGATGCGCGGCACGTTGAGCCGCAGCACGCCGGCGACGCGTCCGCGCTGTGCGCCGACGTGGTCGACGGCCTCGGTGATCTCGTCCAGCGCCGGGCCAAGCGCGGCGACGAAGACCTCGCCGCTGGCGGTCAGGCGCACGCTGCGCGTGGTGCGGGTGAACAGCGGCTCGCCAAGCGCGCGTTCCACCGCCTGCACCGCGTGGCTCACCGCGGACGCGCTCAGGCCGAGCGCATTCGCCGCGGCGGCGAATCCCTGGCGCCGGTGCACCTCCAGCACGACCGGCAGATGAGCGAGCAGCGATCGATCCATTCATGCATGGTATCGAATGATGTGTGCGGTCTTGTCACCTTTATCGATGAGTGTTTCGCGGCGACAGTGCAGCCATGCGCTGGAGGAATCCGCCCAGGCGCAGGACCCTCGAACCCAACACCCACCGCGACAAGGACACCGCCATGAACGCTTCGACCACTCCCCGCGCCGCCGCCGTCCAGACCTGGCTGATCACCGGCACCTCCAGCGGACTGGGCCGCGCCTTCGCCGAGCACGCGATCGCCCGGGGCCACCGCGTCGTCGCCACCGCGCGCAAGCCAGAGGCGCTGGCCGACCTGGTCGCGCTGGCGCCGGATCGCGTGCTGGCACTGGCGCTGGACGTGACCGCCGCTGGCGCGCCGGAAGCGGCGGTCGCCGCCGCGATCGACCGCTTCGGCCGCATCGACGTGCTGATCAACAACGCCGGCTATGGCGTTTTCGGGGCGCTGGAGGAAACACCGGATGACGAGCTGCGCGCCATCTTCGACACCAACTTCTTCGGCGCGATGGCCGTGACCCGCGCGGTGCTGCCGGTGATGCGCGAGCAGCGCGGTGGCGCGATCGTCAACATCTCCAGCCTCGGCGGACAGCTGTCGTTCGGCGGCTTCAGCGCCTACTCGGCGACCAAGTTCGCCATCGAAGGCGCGAGCGAGGCGCTCGCGCAGGAGGTCGCGCCCTTCGGCATCAAGGTGCTGATCGTCGAGCCGGGCCAGTTCCGCACGCAGCTGGCGGGCGGCGCGATGCGGCACATGCCGATCCTGGGCGTCTATGAGGAAGCGATCGGCGGCACGCGCGAGTTCGCGAAGAACATGCACCAGACGCAGCCCGGCGACCCGCGCAAGGCCGCGGCCGCGATCGAGCGCGCGATCGCCGCGCCGGACACGCCGCTGCGGCTGCAACTGGGCGGGGACTCGGTCGACGCGGTGCGCGCGCACGCCCAGGCGCTGCTGGCCGAGATGGCCCAGTGGGAGCCCGTCGCGCGCGGCACCGACTTCGACGCCGCTTGAGCGCGCCGGGCCGCGGACAGCGCGCCGCTCAGGGCAGGCGCGCGCCGCGTGCCGCGATGTAGAGGGCGTACCACTCCTCGCGGCTGAGCTCGATGCGCAGCGCGTCGCCGCAGGCGCGGATGCGATCGGGGTTGGCCGAGCCGATGACGGGCTGGACGCGGGCGGGATGCTTCATCAGCCAGGCGAGCAGGACGCCTTCCGGGCTGACGCCGTGACGCTGGGCCAACTGGTGCACGAGCGCGCGGGCGGCCTCGTCGGCGGGGTCCGTGGCGGTCTCGCCGCTGAAGCGGCCTCGGGCCAGCGCGGCCCAGGCCTGCAGCTGGATGCCGTGCTGCTGGCAGTGCTCCAGCGTGCCGGTCCAGGCCAGCGCGCCGGGGCGGGCGGCGGCCTGCCGGTCGTTGAAGCAGGTGCCGGCGTCCAGCGGCTCCAGGTGGCCAGGCCGAGCTCGAGCTGGTTCACCACCAGCGGCTGATCCAGCGCGCGTCCCAGCCAGGCCATCTGGCCGGCGTTCATGTTGGACACGCCGAAGTGGCTGACCTTGCCTGCGCCGCGCAGGCGCTGGAAGGCCTCGGCGATCTCATCGGGCTGCATCAGCGGGTCGGGACGGTGCAGCAGCAGGATGTCCAGCTGCTCGGTGCCCAGGCGCTTCAGGCTGGCCTCGACCGCCTCGACGATGTAGCCGCCGGACAGGTCGTAGCGTCCCGGCAGGTCGCCCTCGGCGAAACGGATGCCGCACTTGCTCTGCAGCACGATGCGATCGCGCAGCGAGGGCTGGCGGCGCATCAGTTCGCCGAAGACCGACTCGGCCTTGCCCCGGGTGTAGATGTCGGCGTGGTCGAACAGCGTGACGCCGATCTCGAGCGCGGCCTCGACGGCGGCCTGTGCGTGATCGACGTGGGCGCTGGTCCACGGGGAGTCGTCCCAGTGGCCGCCCAGGCCCATGCAGCCATAGGCGAGCGGACTGACGGTCGGGAAATGCTGCTGCAGCGGAAGGGCGTGGCGCATGGCGGAGGAGTCGTTGATCGGAAACGGCCAGCGCGCCCATCGAGGGGCGCGCTGCGCAAGCCTGGACGCTGGCGCGCCCTGGCGGCGGGATTGTGACGCGGCGCGCCGGGCGCCGCGTATCAACGCGGTTTCATGCCGGTCACGCGGAGCCGGGCAGCACGTCGACGCGCCATGCGTTGCCCGCGCGGGAGACCTCCAGCCGCGAGTCGAAGCGCACGTCGAGGAAGCGCTCGATGACGCTGAAGTTGGTGCGGCTGTGCTCGGTCAGCTCCGTGCAGGTGAATGCGGCCGGACGCCCGGATCCCGCCACCGCCAGCGCGAGTGGCAGCGCCAACTGGTCCGCGAGGTGCTGACCCGCCGCGCCGGCCGAGGACTGATAGCTGCGGAGTTCGGCGAAGGCCATGCGCGCCACGTCTTCCGCCGCCAGGCCGCGTTCGCCGAAGGCCACGAAGACCTCGGTCAGGTGCTCATGGGCGAGCGTGATCATCAGCGCGTTGCCGGGGCCTTCGTTCTGACGGGCGGGGAGCGTGCGCAACTGCGAGGCGTCCCAACTGGTCAGACGCGCGAGCGCTTCGAGTTCACGCTCCGCGACGCCGCGTGGCAGCGCGGGCGCGATCACCTCGGCGAAGGCGTCCAGCGGCGCGCCGCGCTCAAGCAGGTCGAACGGACGCAATCCGCCTTCGGCTGGCGTGATCAGCGCCTCGATTTCGCCGCCGCCCGCGGGGAAGAAGCCGTGACGCCGCAGCGTCAGGTCCAGCTCCGCGCCAGCGCGCCGGATCAGCGGCGCGAAGCTGCGCTGCAGGAAGTGGAAGGGCGGCGCCATCGGGTTGTGCGTGCCGCCGGACAGGTGCAGCCGGCTGGGCGCGTCGGCCAGCATCAGCGGCGGCAGCAGCGTCTGCAGCACCAGCGTGCAACTGCCGGCCGTGCCGACCGCGAAGCGGTAGTCGCCGGCGTGCACGCGGCCGGGGCGGAACTCGAGCGCCTGCGAGCCGAGCTCGGCGCCCACCACGGTGGCGCCGCAGACCTCCTGAGCGGCGAGCACGCAGGTCAGATGCTGGCGCATCAGGCCGGGCTTGGTGCGGCGGGCGCGAATGCGCTCGATGCGCAGCGGCATGCCGGTGCACATCGACAGCGCGAGCGCCGTGCGCAGGATCTGCCCGCCACCTTCGCCATGCGAGCCGTCCAGTTCAATCAGGTTGTTCTTGTTGTTCATCTTCTTCTCGCGCTCTGCAGCGAAATGCCGCTGTGACGTCTCTCGTTGTCCTTCTTGTCATTAGGTAGCTTCGCCTCGGTCAAGCGGCACCACCTATTCACGCCTTGGGCAGCAGTCCGGCCACCTCCAGCGCGAACTGAAGCTGGCGACGCAGGCCGGGCATCAGCAGCGGCGCGCTGGCGCGCCACTCACCCCGCAATTGCGAGGCGAGCGGCTCCGCCGGCGCGGAAACGCCGCGGCGCGTGCCGAGTTCCCACTGGACCAACGCCCTTGCCACGTACTTGGCACCTCCGTCGGGCAGTGGGAGGCGCACCAGTTTCAGCAGCTCCTCCAGCTGTGTCCAGGTTCCCCAGAACCGCAACAGGCTCAATCCGGTTTTCAGCGATCGGGCCTGACGGTGTTCCAGGACCAAGGGCCACAGCTCAGCAGGAGAGGGCGGGAGCACGCCGCGCGCGACGGCTTTCACCGCGACGCGCTGTACCTGCGCCGAGGCGTCCCCCACGGCCTGCTTCAACCAGCGCTGCTGGGCTTCGCCCGTGCACGACGCGATGAGCTGTTGCAGTGCCAGCGCTCGAAGCCGCGCAGGCGGTCTCGCGCTGCCGGTCAGGGCGAGCAGCCGCTCGCTGTGGACCGTTGCGCAAGCGGAATCCACGGCAGCGAGGAACAGAAGCGCTGGCGCGCCGCCATGCGGAGCACGGTGCGTCGCTCGCAACTGCGCTTCGGCCAGTTGCCGTATCTCCTCCGTCTGCTCTGGCCGGCGCAGCCGGGCGAGTGCGACGTCGCGCACCGACCCGCGCGGATCGAGCGCAAGGCGCTGCGCACAGGCAATCCCCGCGTCCGGCGTGGTGTCGCAGAGCCTGCGCAGCGCGTGCGCGCGCACCGTGCCAGAAGGGCTGTCCACGGCTTTCAGCCAAAGCGCGGAACGCGCCGTCGCGCCAGACAAGTCCTCGACCCGCGCGAGCGCCCAGCGCGCCGCGACCACATCGCCTCCCAGCAGACGCTCGGCCAGCAGTGCAGACCTTCGCGATTCGGAAGCGATTCGCCACTCGCTGGTGTCGAGCCAACGACGCACCAACGGAGGCAGATGCTCCCGCACGCCGGCGATGCCGTTGATGCGCTGCGGCGCCAGCATGAACGCGGCGATCCCGTCCAGCAATGAACTGTGGTCGGCGCGTTGTCCGCGCAGGACGTCGACCAATGCCGGTAGCGCGTCGAGCCAGGCCGGAAAGGCGTCGTCAACGAAGAACTGCTCGATCGCCGAGCGGGCAACGCTTCGCACTTGCGGCACCCAATCGTTCACGCGGGCGATCAGACCGGGCAGTGCCTCGGGCGGGCGCATCCTCGCGAGCGTCTCGATCGCTGCCTGGCGCTCGTGTCCGTCCGGCGCAGTCAAGCGCGGCAGCCATGCCGCCGCGTCCTGCTCCGGCACCTGGCCGGAGAACCGTTGTTTCCATTCCATCATGTTTCTCCCTCGACCCGAACGCCGCGCCGCATCCGACGGGCGCCATCTTCATCCCTTCACGCACACCACCTGCTTGAGCGTGTGCACGACCTCCACCAGATCCTGCTGCGCCGCCATCACCGCGTCGATGTCCTTGTAGGCCATCGGGATCTCGTCGATGACATCCGCGTCCTTGCGGCACTCGACGCCTTCGGTCGCGGCGCGCTGGTCCTTCAGCGTGAAGCGGCGCTTGGCCTCCGTGCGGCTCATCGTGCGGCCCGCGCCGTGCGAGCAGCTGTCGAAGCTCTCCGCGTTGCCCTTGCCGCGCACGATGTAGCTGCGCGCGCCCATGCTGCCGGGGATGATCCCCATCTGGCCGTTCTTCGCGCTCACCGCGCCCTTGCGGGTCACGAACACGTCCTGGCCGAAGTGCGTTTCCTTCTGCACGTAGTTGTGGTGGCAGTTCACCGCCTCGATGTGGCTCTCGAAACGCTTGCCGATCACCTTTTTCGCCGCCGAGATCACGCGGCGCATCATCACCTCGCGGTTCAGCGCGGCGTACTTCTGCGCCCAGCTCACCGCGCGCACGTAGTCGCCGAAGTACTTCGCGCCTTCCTCGAAGTACGCCAGGTTCGCATCGGGCAGGTTGGCCTGATGCTGCATCGCGTCCTTCTTCGCCAGCTCGATGAACATCGTGCCGATCGCATTGCCCACGCCGCGCGAGCCCGAGTGCAGCATGAACCACACGAAGCCCTGTTCATCCAGGCAGACCTCGATGAAGTGGTTGCCGGTGCCCAGCGTCCCCAGGTGCTTGTGGTTGTTGGTGCTCTTCAGCTTCGGGTAGTCGCGGCACAGCTCTGCGAAGTCGGGCGCCAGCTCGGCCCACGCGTGGTCGACCATCTCGGGCGGGTTCTCCCAGGCGCCGACGTCGCGGCCCTTGGGCGTGCGTCCGTGCGGCACGGCCGCCTCGATCGCGGAGCGCAGCGGCGCCAGGTTGTCCGGCAGGTCCTGCGCGCGCAGCGTGGTCTTGCAGGCCATCATCCCGCAGCCGATATCGACCCCGACCGCGGCCGGGATGATCGCCTTGAGCGTCGGAATCACCGAGCCCACCGTCGCGCCGATGCCCACGTGCACGTCGGGCATCGCCGCGACGTGCTTGAACACGACCGGCAGCTTGGCGGCATTGGCCAGCTGCTTGCGCGCCTCGTCCTCGACGGGCACTCCCTGCGTCCACATCTTCACCGGCACGCCGCCGGCGACTTCCATCTCGTTGTAGTTCTTCATGATTCGTTCCATTCAAAAGCGCGATGACCAGGATCGACAAGACGTTTTCTGAGCTACCGGCCTGCGCCGGGCGGGATTTGGACCCGCGACCTCCACGCCCTCTCAGGCGTGGCGCTCTACCGATGTAGTCCAGTCTGCATTCATCGCAAAACCGTTTCTCTGTTTCAACAGCCCCCGCGTGGCGACAAGAAGTGCCGAGGATCATTTCGGGACAGGAAAGGATGTAGTCCTCGGCGGCATTCGCCACGCGACAGCATTCACTTCATGCGTTCATTGCGGATCGAGTGCCACCCGCTCGATGTCGCGGACCCAGTGGTCCGCATCGGTCGCGCCGGCGGCGAAGTCGCCAACCATGCGGAACACCGCGTCCGAGAAGCCGCCGACGTTCATCACGTCCTTGCGCTCCACCGCCTGTGTCGTCGCGCCGGGCTGGAGGTCGATGCACGCCAGCCTGGCCGCCGGGCAACGGGCCTTGATCGCCTCCCACTGCGTCATGGTCTCGGTCGCGCCGCGGCGGCGCGCGTCAATCCAGGACTCGTTGTCGGACACGATCACGACCAGGTCCACCGGTGCTCGCTCGTCGTTGAGCAGCCGCAGCGGTGCACTCACCGAGGTCCCGCCGCCGCCGACCGCCGCCAGCTTCGCCGCGTTGGTCATCACCGAATCGCGCGGATTCAGCGTCACCGGGACGACCCGCTGCTCGAAGGGCATCACGCGGCAGCTCGCGTTCTTGCGAACCAGCGCCGCGGCCACCAGGGCGGCCACGTCGATGCATCGCACCGCCGAGGTCGCCGAACCGCGCCAGCCGGTCACCGGCGATGACATCGATCCCGACACGTCGGGGCAGACCACGATGCGGCCCTCGATCGCCGGCACGTTGGACAGCGCGGCCTCCATCGCGTCCTGCAGCGCCTCGCCGATCTCCGCCGGCACGTCGTACGCCGCGTTGAACGCCGTCATCAGCTGATACGGCAGCACGCGGGCCGAGGCCACGGCTTTCGGATCACGCAGCAGCGCCGCCAACTGCGCGGTCAGTCCGGGCTGCTCGAACACGCCGTGACGCGCAAACGCATTCAGGTTCTGACGCACCATCTGCCAGGAGCCCTGCGCCGCGAGGCGCGCCCAGTGCGAGCCGTTCAGCGGCAACGCCGTCAGCATCTGGAAGGGCACGGGCGGCAGATCGTCCGCCGTCGCCCCTTCCGAGCCACCGGACAGCAGCGCGCGCTTGAAGCGCTCGTAGGCCTGCGTCGCGGGCGGCAGCGCCGCTTCGTCGAAGGGACGGCCGATCAGCCACGCGAACCACGCCGCGCGCCAGCCTTCCGCTGGCTTGGGGTGGACCATGCGGACCACGTCGGCCAGCGTCGGCTCGGTGCCGATCGACGCCTGCAGCAGCCGCTGCTCCGACGCCGTCAGCAGCCATTGCTGCACCAGCTTCTTGGGACGCGATCCCAGCGACTTGCGGCCGGTCTGGCCCGAACGCAGGATCTGCACGAAGTTGCGCAGCATCTTGCCGTTGTCCACCACGCGGCTGAACACGGGCTGCAGCAGCGCGATGTCGCGCTGCGCCAGCACGGCGGCCAGCAGCGCCGGCATGTCCTTCATGTGGCCCGCCTGACGGGCGTAGACGGCGGTCTTGGCCAGGAAGGGGGTGTCCACCTGCTGCGCCAGCGTCAGCGCGTCTTCCAACTGGGACTGGGCGTTCGCATGGAAGGTCGACGTCATGCAGCCGGTCACCGCCAGTTGCGCCAGGTGATGACGGGCCTTGTAGCCGTAGCCGCAGGCGCCGGACTGGTTCACCGCGTCTGCGGCGTGCGCCAGCTTGCCCCGCGTCGTCTTGAAGAGTTGCGTGTTGACCATCTTGTCCTCCCTCGCGGGTCGTTCGTCTCGTGTCGACCGCGTCATCGCAGCCGTCTTGCCTTCAATATTGCAACGCCTGTGCCAGCTTGTGCCAGGTCTTGCCCGAGTGACGATCAAGTCCTTGTCACATAAGGAAAAATTCTCGTTCTGGCGTTCGGGGATGCCATGCCTCCATTCGTCCAGGGGCGGCCAGAAAATATCGCATCAGATAAATGACTAGCGAAATAGATATGAATGGCGGGCCGCGCGGATAGACTGCGGCATGGCTAAGAAGAATGTGGTGATCGGATTCATCGGCTCTCAGCTGGACGGCGGGCAGGGCGCGGGGCGATGGGAGAAGTGGCGGCCCACGATCTCGCTCGTGATGCAGCCGGACGTGATCGTTCATCGGCTGGAGCTGTTCCACTCGCCTCAGCATCTGGCGCTCGCCGAGCTGCTGCGCGGCGACATCGCCAAGCTCTCGCCGGAGACCGAGGTCCGGCTGGTCGAGATGGCGGTCGAGGACCCCTGGGACTTCGGCGAGGTCTACGCCACGCTCTACGACTGGGTGCGCGCCTATCGCTTCGACCCGTCGCGCGAGCAGTACTGGGCCCACATCACCACGGGCACCCACGTCGCGCAGATCTGCATGTTCCTGATGGTGGAGGCGCGCTTCATCCCCGGCGTGCTGCTGCAGACCTCGCCGCCGCGCAAGCAGCGCGAGGGCGAGCCCGGCATGATGACGCTGATCGACCTGGACCTGTCGCGCTACGACCGCATCGCGCGGCGCTTCGAGGCCGAGCAGCACGACGCCGTGGCCTTCCTGAAGAGCGGCATCGCGACGCGCAACCGGCGCTTCAACGCGCTGATCGAGGAGATCGAGCGCGTCGCCGTGCACTCGCGCGCGCCGATCCTGCTGGCGGGGCCGACCGGCGCCGGCAAGTCTTTCCTCGCGCGCCGGATGTACGAGCTGAAGCAGACGAGGCATCAGCTCGAAGGCGCCTTCGTCGAGGTGAACTGCGCCACGCTGCGCGGCGAGGGAGCGGCCTCGACGCTGTTCGGGCACAAGAAGGGCTCGTTCACGGGCGCGATGGCTGATCGCGCCGGCCTGCTGCGCACCGCGGACCGGGGGCTGCTCTTCCTCGACGAGATCGGCGAGCTGGGCCTGGATGAGCAGGCCATGCTGCTGAAGGCGATCGAGGAGAAGCGCTTCCTGCCCGTGGGCGCGGACCGCGAGGTCGAGAGCGACTTCCAGCTCATCGCCGGCACCAACCGCGACCTGCGCGCCGAGGTGGCGGCAGGGCGCTTCCGCGATGACCTGTTCGCGCGGATCAACCTGTGGACCTACAGCCTGCCCGGCCTGCGCGACCGGCCCGAGGACATCGAGCCCAACGTCGATCACCTGGTGCAGCAGGTCGGCCGCGAGAGCGGCCGTGCGGTGCGCTTCAACGCCGAGGCGAAGGCGCGCTATCTCGCCTTCGCGCAGTCCGCGCGCGCGCCGTGGAGCGGCAACTTCCGCGACCTGTCGGCGTCGGTGACACGGCTGGTGACACTGGCCGAGGGCGGACGCATCGGCCTGCCGCTGGTCGAGGCCGAAATCGCGCGGCTCGAGTGGCTGTGGGAGCGCGACACCGGCATCAGCGATGCCGGCGCCGCCGCGCGCGAGGAAGCGCTGCTGGCGGCGCTGTTCGATGCCCAGGCGCTCGACGCGCTGGACCTGTTCGATCGCATGCAACTGGCCGGCGTGCTGCGCGTGTGCGGCGAGGCCGCCTCGCTGTCGGAGGCCGGTAGGCGCCTGTTCCAGGCGAGCCGGCAGGCGCGCAGCGTCGTCAACGACGCCGACCGGCTGCGCAAATACCTGCTGAAGTTCGGACTGTCGTGGGACCGGATCGCGGCCGTCCGGTGAGCAGCCGGCGCTCTCCCGCGAACCGCCCCCGTGCCCCGTACGGCAGAGGCCCACTCGTAAGGAGCAGTCACAATCTGCGATTCCGCCCATGACTCCCGACCGGTCCACCTTGCCGCGAATGCTCCGCCTGCCCTTGACGCTTGCGCGCCAGGGGGCAGCGGCCTTGCTGGCCGCAGGCGCGCTGGTCGCGATGGATGCCGCGGTGGCGGCGCCGGTGGCGAGGCCGGCAGCGGCGGCCCCCGCAGGCTCCGCGGCGTCCGCGCCTGCATCGCGAGCTCCGGTCGAGGCCGGCGATCTCGCGGACCCGGTGCGCGCGGTCAGCCAGTACAAGATCGATCTCTGGCAGACGGAGCAGGGTCTGCCGCTCAACACCGTGCAGGCGCTGATGCAATCGCGCGATGGCGGCCTGTGGGTGGGCACGGCCGGCGGGCTCGCGCGCTTCGACGGCAAGCGCTTCGTGACCTTCGAGGCCGCGCAATCGCCGGAAGCGGCGTCGCAGCCGATCTTCGCGCTGCTCGAGGATCGCCAGGGCCGGATCTGGATCGGCCATCCCGGCGGCGCGGCCGTCTATGAGCGGGGCCGCTTCCGCGCCGCGATCACCAAGGCACAGGCTGGCCATCGGCGGATCTGGTCCTTCGCCGAGGACAAGGACGGCGCGATCTGGGCCGCTGGCGATGGCGGCCTGGTCCGCTGGAAGGAGGGTGAGGTCAAGACCTTCGGCCCCGCCGATGGCCTGCCGGCCGCGCGCTTGAGGACCGTCGTCTTCGACACCGCCGGCACGATGTGGCTCGCCACAACCGGCGCCGGTCTGTTCGCGAGAACGCCGGACGGCAAGGTCAGGATCTTCGACAGCTCGAACGGCTTCCCGCATGCGCAAGTGCGGTTCGTGCTGCCCGATCCCGCGGGCGGCATCTGGGCCGCCACCGCGGGCGGCGGGCTGGTGCGCCTGCGCGCGGCCGACCAGCCGGCGATGCGGATCTACACGACCGCCGACGGGCTGCCCAGTGATCACCTGACCGCGCTGACCCGCGACACGCGCGGCGACCTGTGGGTCGGCAGCTGGGGCGCCGGCGTGAGCCGCCTGCGCGACGGGCGCTTCAGCACCGTGTCCACCGGCAACGGGCTCGCGGGCAGCCAGATCTGGTCGCTGATGGCGGACCGCGAAGGCAGCGTCTGGGTCGGCACCTGGGTGGATGGCCTGAACCGTCTGCGCAATCGCCCGTTCACCGTGCTGGGCACTCCGGAAGGCCTGAGCCATGACAACGTCCGCGCCGTGGTGGCGGCGCGCGATGGCGCGATCTGGGCGGCGACCTCCGGAGGCGGGCTGAACCACTTGAAGGACGGACGCATCGATGTCCTCCGCCAGACCGACGGCCTGCCGACGGACGAGATCTCGACGCTGCACGAAGCGCGCGACGGCACGCTGTGGATCGGCACCTACACCGCCGGCGTCGCGCGCCGGCTGCCCGATGGCCGCCTCGAGACCTTTGGCGCCGAGCGAGGGCTGCCAGGCGTCGAGGTCCGGTCGATCCTGGAGGACCGCGCCGGGACCGTCTGGGTCGGGACGCGCACGGCGCTGGCGCGATTCAACGGCCATGGCTTCGATGTGGTCACCGCGCCCGGCCTCCCCCATGAAGGGGTGGCCGCGATCCTTCAGGACCGGTCCGGCGCGCTGTGGTTCGGTACCACCGGCCAAGGGCTGGTGCGTTGGCAGGACGGCAAGGTCCGGCACTTCAGCACGGCTGACGGACTGCTCTCCGACTGGATCATCGCCCTCAAGGAGGATGTGAATGGGGCGCTCTGGATCGGCACCAATGGCGAGGGCATCAACCGGATCAAGGACGGCCGCATCGGCGCGATCCGGCCCGCCGACGGGCTGTGGGACGGGCTCTCGCAGGTCTTTCTCGAGGACCGCGCCGGCCAGCTGTGGATGACCTGCAACCGTGGCTTCTATCGCGTCTCGCGCGACGACCTGGATGCGTTCCTCGATGGCCGCGTGAAGCAGGTGCGCTCGGTCGGTTTCGGTCCGGGCGACACCCTGCGCGCGACCAGCTTCGCCGGCAACCTGCAAGCGGCGGGGGCCATCGACGCGCAAGGGCGCGCCTGGCTGCCGTCGTCGGCGGGGCTGGTGGTCGTCGATCCGGCGCGTCTGCCCGGCGGCGGCGAACCTCCCGCGGTGCGCATCGACCAGATCAAGGTGGACGGCGAACCGGTGCCGATGGACGGCCAGCCGCTGGACCTGCCGCCAGGGCCGGTGGCGCTGTCGGTGAGTCTGTCGGCCTCGACGCTGCGCGAGGCCGAACGGGTGCGTTTCCGCTTCTGGATGGAAGGGCTGTCGCGCGGCTGGACCGATGTCGGCAACGATCGCGAGTTGACCTTCCCCGCGCTGCAACACGGCCGCTACAAGCTCCGGCTCGCGGCCTCCGCCGACGGCCAGCGCTGGCGCGAGGCCGAGACGCCGCTGCCCGTCATCGTGCGCCCGCGCTTCCACGAGACCGGCTGGTTCCACTTCCTGGTGGCGCTGGCGGCGATCGGTGTCTTCGCCGGCGGCGTGGCACTGCGCATGCGGCAGCTGCGCCGGCGTCAGATCGAGATGGAGCGCCTCGTCGCGCAGCGCACCGAGGAGCTGCGCCAGGCCAACGAGCATCTGAAGCAGCTGTCCTTTCTGGACGCGCTCACCGGTCTGCCCAACCGGCGCCGCTTCAACGAGGCCGCCGACGAGGAGTGGCGCCGCGCCCGCCGCACCGGCAGCCCGCTGGGGCTGGTGCTGGCCGATGTCGACGCGTTCAAGCGCTACAACGACCAGATGGGCCATCTGAAGGGCGACGAATGCCTGGCCACCGTGGGCGCGGTGCTCGGCGCGTCGATCGGCCGCGCGGGCGATCTCGCCGCGCGCTATGGCGGCGAGGAGTTCGTCGTGCTGCTGCCCGGCGCCGACCGCGACGCGACGATGCGCGTGGCCGAGCACATCCGCGCCGGCATCGAGTCGCTCGCGATGCCGCATCCGGCCTCGCCGGCCGGGCCGGTGGTGACCCTCAGCCTGGGCGTGGCCGCCTGCGTGCCCGGCGAGGAGAACAGCCTCGCAGGACTCATCGCCCAGGCCGACGACGCGCTCTACGCCGCCAAGCGCGAAGGCCGGAACCGCGTGCGCTGAGTTCCGGCCCGCCGCCGCGGACGCGGCGAGGTGAGCGGATGACGCTCAGCGAGTGACGCTCAGCGGGTGACCGTCTCCGCCCGGGCCGCGCGCACCGCCTCGCTCAGCACGTCCAGCACCTCGATCGAGTCGTCCCAGGCCAGGCAGGCATCGGTGATGCTCTTGCCGTATTCGAGTTGCGACGGATCGTCCTTGCCGGGGCTGAACTTCTGCGCGCCGCCCTTGAGGTGGCTCTCGACCATCACGCCGAAGATGCGCGTGCTCCCGCCGCGGATCTGCGCCGCGATGTCGCGCGCCACATCCAGTTGGCGCTCATGCTTCTTGCTGCTGTTCGCGTGCGAGCAGTCCACCATCAGCCGCGTGTCCAGCTTCGAGGCCTCCAGGTCGGCGCAGGCGGCGGCCACGCTCTCGGCGTCGTAGTTCGGCGCCTTGCCGCCGCGCAGGATCACGTGGCAGTCGCGGTTGCCCTTGGTCTCGACGATCGCGACCTGGCCGTTCTTGTGGACCGAGAGGAAGTGGTGCGGCCGCGCCGCGGCCTGGATCGCGTCGGTCGCGATCTTGATGTTGCCGTCGGTGCCGTTCTTGAAGCCGATCGGCGCCGACAGGCCCGAGGCCAGCTCGCGGTGCACCTGGCTCTCGGTGGTGCGCGCGCCGATCGCGCCCCAGCTGATCAGGTCGCCGATGTACTGCGGCGAGATCACGTCCAGGAACTCCGAGCCCGCCGGCATGCCCAGGCGGTTGATCTCCAGCAGCAGCTGCCGCGCGATGCGCAGGCCCTCGTCGATGCGGTAGCTCTCGTCGAGGTAGGGGTCGTTGATCAGGCCCTTCCAGCCCACCGTCGTGCGCGGCTTCTCGAAGTAGACGCGCATCACGACCTCGAGGGTGTCGGCGTGCTGCTCGCGCAATGTCGTCAGGCGCTTGGCGTACTCGAGCGCCGCGGCCGGGTCGTGGATCGAGCAGGGGCCGATGATCACCAGCAGCCGGTCGTCCTTGCGCTGCATGATGTCGCGGATGCGCTGGCGGGTGCCGACGACCAGTTGCTCCATGGCCGTGCCACGGATCGGGAAGAAGCGGATGAGGTGTTCAGGAGGCGGCAAGGGCGTGATGTCCAGGATGCGTTCGTCGTCGGTCTGGGAGGTCTTGTCCTGCGGCGAATACCAGCGCT
>Ga0268257_1001948_pt1 | contig 16070 bp, 14 predicted proteins | sample AgamicAtPrz_FD_200249 | JGI IMG/M metagenome (GOLD analysis project Ga0268257, IMG submission 200249) | Agave microbial communities from Guanajuato, Mexico - At.P.rz (v2) (version 3) | ecosystem: Host-associated > Plants > Phyllosphere > Phylloplane/Leaf | place: Guanajuato, Mexico | collected... | reverse complement strand
AAGGTGCCGGTGTGCTGGTGCTCGAAGAGTACGAACACGCCAAGGCCCGTGGCGCCAAGATTTACGCGGAGCTGGCAGGCTTTGGCATGAGTGCCGATGCCGGTCACATGACGGCTCCCAACATGGATGGCCCGCGCCGCGCCATGCTCAATGCTCTGCGCAACGCCGGTGTGAACCAGGATCAGGTCAACTACCTGAATGCGCACGGCACCTCGACCCCGCTGGGCGATATCAATGAGTCCAACGCCATCAAGGCGGCCATGGGCGAGCATGCCAGCAAGCTGGTGGTCAGCTCGACCAAGTCCATGACCGGCCACCTGCTGGGTGGCGCTGGCGGCATCGAGAGCGTGTTCACCGTGCTGGCACTGCACGACCAGAAGATTCCTCCGACCATCAATCTGGTGAATCAGGATCCCGAGTGCGATCTGGACTATTGCGCCAACACGGCGCGTGACGCCAAGCTGGAAGTTGCAGTGAAGAACAACTTCGGTTTCGGTGGCACCAACGGTACCCTGGTCTTCAAGCGCGTCTAAGTCGCTTCGAGCAGCTTCTGCACAAGCCCGCACTGGCCCAGGCCTTGCGGGCTTTGTTCTATGTGCGGCTTGATCGTGCTTTCCCTAGCTTTGCGGCAGCCGGTTTTTCGCACATGGTCGGCCCATGAGTGCCCGCTACCATGCTCCAGCCGTTGCCTATATCTTCGTCCGGCCTGGCTGGGCCGGAGGACTGCTGCTGCTGACCGGGATGGTCTTGCTGATGGCTCTGCTGGTATGGTGCCTGCAAGTCCAGTCGGGCTGGTTGCAGGTGCTGTTGGCTTTACCGGCCTCGATCCTGGCAGCCGTGCTGCTTTGCGAACAGTGGCGCAACTGGCCGCAAGGACATCTGCTCTGGAATGGAGAGTATTGGTTGCTGGAGGCCGAAAACCTGTCAACCGCTCGGTCACTTCCTGTGCGGCTGGCGGTGGGACTTGATGGTGGCAGCTGGCTTTGGATCAGCGTTTCGGATGTTTTGGTGTTCAGGGCCAAGGGCGGCAGGCGCAAGCTGCTATGGATTTTCCTGTCTCAACGACACAGCCCCGAGCAGTGGGGAGACTTGCGGCGTGCGGTATATTCCTCCATCGTGCCGCTGGCAGAGCAGGGCTAGGCCCTCGCCGGTTATGGCAGCACGCCGCTTGGCCTTTCATGACACCTCCCGATTTTCCCACTCCCTCTGCCGACAGCGATCTGGCTCTGGTCGAACGAGCCAATGCTGGCGACACACGGGCTTTTGAGTTGCTGGTCATCAAATACCAGCGTCGCATCGAACGTCTGGTGGGTCGCATGGTGCGCGATGTCGATCTGGTGCCTGACATCACGCAGGAAACCTTCATTCGCGCCTACAAGGCCTTGCACCAGTTCCGCGGCGAGGCACAGTTCTACACCTGGCTGTACCGCATTGCCGTCAATACGGCCAAGAAGGCCTTGATGGAAATGCATCGCTCGCCGGTGATGACCGAGAGCGCGTTACACACTGGGGACGATGAGGATGAAACTTCTGTTCACAGACAGGAACTAACGACTCAGGAAACCCCGGAAACAGTGTTGGCGGCGCGTGAAATTGCCGAAGCCGTCAATGCCGCCATGGAGGCTTTGCCCGAGGATTTGCGCCAGGCGGTCACGCTGCGTGAAATCGAGGGGCTCAGCTATGAGGAAATCGCGCAGGCGATGGACTGTCCCATAGGCACGGTGCGCTCGCGCATCTTTCGGGCACGCGAGGCGATTTCGGCCAGGGTCAAGCCCTTGCTGGAGCGCCAGGGTGGAAAGCGTTGGTAGTACAGGCAAGACGAGCAGGTGAACTTCATGAATGACGATCTGATCAAGCAGGAACAGTTGTCGGCACTGGTGGATGGCGAGGCTTCCTCGGTCCAGATGCAGGCTGTGCTCTCCTATGCGGAAAGCGACGAAGGCCAGCAGTCCTGGGCCATGTACCACCTGATTGGCGATGTGCTGCGTTCTCCCGAGTTGGCACATCACAGTCAGCACGATATTTTGAGCGGCGTGCGCGCCCATATGGAGCGCGAGCCGATCCGCGGCATTCATCTGCCCGGTGTGACCGCAGATGCGGCCAGCTCATTGAGCTTGGGCGGTCTGGAGCAGATCACAGCTGCCGAGGAGCGGGGCCAGGCGCTGGGCAACGGCGCAACCGTGGTCAGCCTGCCTGCACGTCAGGCGGCCAATGCATCGGTCTTTCGCTGGAAAATGGCTGCCGGCTTTGCCTCGGTTGCTGCCGTGGCCGCCGTTGGCTGGGGGGTCATGGTCGCGGGTTCGGGGGGGCTGTACGGTCGCCAGGGTGGGGCGCAGCTCGCTGCTCTCAGCCCGAATGTCGTAGTGGCCGCTGCGCCTGCCGCATCATTGGGCTTGAGCCAGCCCGTTTCGGGCGGTGAAGAGACCGCCATGCCTCTGGGTTCGGAAGCCCAGTCCTCCACCGTGGTGGCAGTTGCTGGTCCCAACGGCCAGACCGTGATGCTGCGTGATCCGCGTCTGGACGAGTTGCTGGCTTCTCACCCCCAGCAAAGCAGCGTGCCCAATCTGCAGATGCCTGCCAGCTTTTTGCGCAATGCAAGCTTTGCCACGGCTACCCGTCATTGATGCTTCTCCGCACAGCAGTCTTAGGCCTGAAATGCAGGGTTTTCAGGCCTAAGCTTTTATGCAGCTTACGTACGCAGCTATTGATTTAGGATCAGTTAGGTGCAGATACTGTTTGATCTGCGCCCGATTTCAGGGGCTGGAGCGCTTTCAGTTGATGGCGGCTTTTGCCAGAATGCGCTTCAATGCTCTCACCTGTTTTCTCTCATGGGTCTGATTTGGCGGCCCGTTCTGTCCGACGACTCGAACAAGGAATAAAAACGATGCGCACACCATCCTGGATGACGCTCAAATCCCGTGTTTCGGCTACAGCCATTGCCAGTTCGATGGCGATCGCGGCCCTGGCCGCAGGAGGCATGCTGCCGGTTACTGCTGCTCATGCCCAAAGTGCTGCAACGGCGCGCGGGCTGCCGGACTTCACGGATCTTGTCGATCAGGTCGGCCCTTCGGTGGTCAACATCCGTACGCTGGAGAAGGTCTCCAACAACAGCGCCGAAGCTCTGGGCATGGATGAAGACATGCTGGAGTTCTTCCGCCGCTTCGGCCTTCCCGTGCCCAATGTACCGCGTCAGCGCTCGCCCAAGGGTGGTCAGTCCGAGGAAGAGCAGCCACGTGGCGTGGGATCGGGCTTCATCCTCACGGCTGACGGCTATGTGATGACCAATGCCCATGTGGTCGATGGTGCCGATGAAGTCATTGTCACGCTGACGGACAAGCGCGAGTTCAAGGCAAAAATAGTCGGCGCGGACAAGCGCACCGATGTGGCTGTCGTCAAGATTGATGCCAAAGGGCTCCCCGCAGTCAAGATCGGCGATGTGAGCAAGCTGCGCGTGGGCGAGTGGGTCATGGCGATTGGCTCGCCCTTCGGACTCGAAAATTCGGTCACAGCCGGCATTGTCTCGGCCAAGCAGCGCGATACCGGCGACTATCTGCCCTTCATCCAGACCGATGTGGCCATCAATCCTGGCAACTCGGGCGGTCCGCTGATCAATATGCGCGGCGAGGTGGTGGGGATCAACAGCCAGATCTACTCGCGCTCGGGCGGCTTCATGGGCATCAGCTTTGCAATTCCCGTGGATGAAGCGATCCGTGTCAGCGATCAGCTGCGTGCCACCGGCAAGGTCACGCGCGGCCGTATCGGTGTGCAGATCGGCCCCGTGACCAAGGATGTGGCCGAGTCGATCGGCCTTGGCAAGCCCGAGGGCGCTCTGGTGTCGGCCGTCGAGCCGGACTCGCCTGCCGCAAAGGCCGGCGTGGAGGCGGGCGACGTGATCACCAAGTTCGATGGCAAGGCCATCGAGAAGGTCTCCGATCTGCCGCGTCTCGTGGGCAATACCAAGCCCGGCACCAAGAGCACCATTACCGTGCTGCGCCGCGGCAAGCTCAAGGAGTTGAGCATGGTGATTGCCGAAGTACCTTCCGACGAATCTGCCAAGACCAAGGCAGGCAACAGTGGTGCAGGCAAGACTCCATCCGGTACGCTGGAGAACAAGGCTCTGGGCCTGACGCTGAGCGAGCTGACGTCTGCACAGAAGAAGGAGCTGGCCATCAAGGGCGGCGTGCGCGTGTCGGCTGCGGTGGATGCCGCAGCCCGTGCCGGCCTGCGTGAAGGCGATGTGATTCTGCAATTGGCGAATGTGGAAGTCTCCGATCTCAAGAGCTTCGAGGCTGCCTGGGCCAAGGCCGACAAGTCCAAACCCGTCAATGTGCTGGTGCGCCGTGGTGACTGGGCGCAGTATGTGCTGATTCGCCCTGCCAAATAAATGTGGCGAAAAGCCTGCATGGGCTTGTTGCCATTTCGTGATCTGAAATGACAACAAGCCCTCAGCCTGTCAGTGCCCCTATGCCATTGGGTAGAATCCCACGCAAATGCATGGTGGTTGGACGCAAAAAATCACGCTGACAGGCGGTTTTCAAGCGGTGCAAAAGCCTTTGCAATCTCCGGCTGCTGATGGCTAAACGGTGTTTTCTGGTTTGTGGGTAATTTGTGGATAAATGAATTCGAAAATCACAAACCGAAACTTGTCAAGCCTTGCTGGGTCTTGGCTTGCGGCCAGTTTTGCCTACAATAAAGTCCCAACTATCGCAGTTGCCAGAGATTGTTGGTTAAGGGCGCGCCGCTTGAGGGACGCGCCCTTTTTTCTTGCTGCTGCAGGCCACTTTTTTCAATTCCAAAGCTGTCTTTCTCGTTGATGAATCACATCCGTAATTTCTCCATCATTGCGCACATTGACCATGGCAAGTCCACTCTGGCGGACCGCCTGATCCAGCGCTGCGGAGGCCTTGCCGACCGCGACATGGAAGCCCAGGTGCTGGACTCGATGGACATCGAGAAAGAGCGCGGCATCACCATCAAGGCCCAGACCGCCGCCCTGCAGTACAAGGCCAAGGACGGCAAGGTCTACAACCTGAACCTGATCGACACCCCTGGCCACGTGGACTTCTCCTACGAAGTCTCGCGCTCGCTGTCGGCCTGCGAAGGCGGTCTGCTGGTGGTCGATGCCTCCCAGGGCGTGGAAGCCCAGACAGTGGCCAACTGCTACACCGCGCTGGACCTGGGCGTGGAGGTGTTCGCTGTCCTCAACAAGATGGACCTGCCTCAGGCCGATCCCGAGAACGCCAAGGCCGAGATCGAGGACGTGATCGGTATCGATGCCAGCGATGCCATTCCCTGCTCGGCCAAGACCGGCATGGGCATCGACGAGATCCTGGAAGCCATCGTGGCCAAGGTGCCGGCCCCCAAGGGCAATCCCGATGGCCCGCTGCGTGCCATGATCGTGGACAGCTGGTTCGACCCCTATGTGGGCGTTGTGATGCTGGTGCGCGTGGTCGATGGCGAGCTCAAGAAGAATGAGCGCTTCAAGATGATGGCCAGCGGCGCTGCCTATGAAGCCAACAACATCGGCGTGTTCACCCCGGCCAACCAGCCACGCGACATGCTCAGGGCCGGCGAGGTGGGTTACATCATTGCCGGCATTAAGGAGCTGAAGGCCGCCAAGGTGGGCGACACCATCACGCTGGAAAAAAAGCTGCCCAACAACCAGGGTCCTGCCGAGAAGCCTCTGCCGGGCTTCAAGGAAGTCAAGCCCCAGGTTTTCGCGGGTCTGTACCCCACCGAAGCCTCTGAATACGACCAGTTGCGTGATGCGCTGGAAAAGCTGCAGCTCAACGATGCGGCGCTGCAGTTCGAGCCCGAAGTCTCGCAGGCTCTGGGCTTTGGCTTCCGCTGCGGCTTCCTGGGTCTGCTGCACATGGAAATCGTGCAGGAGCGCCTGGAGCGTGAGTTCGACCAGGATCTGATCACCACGGCCCCCAGCGTGGTCTACCAGGTGATCAAGGGCGATGGCGAGCTGATCGACGTGGAAAATCCGTCCAAGATGCCCGACATCGGCCGCATCCAGGAGATCCGCGAGCCCATCGTGACCGTGCACCTCTACATGCCGCAAGACTATGTGGGTCCGGTGATGACGCTGGCCAACCAGAAGCGTGGCGTGCAGATGAATATGCAATACCACGGCCGTCAGGTCATGCTGACCTACGAGATGCCTCTGGGCGAAATCGTGCTGGACTTCTTCGACAAGCTCAAGAGCGTCTCGCGCGGCTACGCCTCCATGGACTATGAGTTCAAGGAATATCGCGCTTCCGACGTGGTGAAGGTCGACATTCTGCTCAATGGCGAAAAGGTCGATGCGCTGTCCATCATCGTGCACCGCTCGCAGTCCGTTTACCGCGGCCGTGCCGTGGTGGCCAAGATGCGCGAGATCATCAGCCGCCAGATGTTCGATGTGGCCATTCAGGCAGCGATCGGCGCCAACATCATTGCGCGCGAGACCGTCAAGGCCATGCGCAAGAACGTGCTGGCCAAGTGCTATGGCGGCGACATCACGCGTAAGCGCAAGCTGCTTGAAAAGCAGAAGGCCGGCAAGAAGCGTATGAAGCAGATCGGTTCGGTGGAAGTGCCGCAGGAAGCCTTCCTGGCCATTCTGCAAGTGGAGGATTGATGCAAGTCATGCAGTGGATCACGGCCGCCATCCTGGCGGCCTTTGTAGGCTATATCGCGGCCTGGTACACCGGCTCCATCGAAGGCAACTTCGCACTGCTGCTGTTTCTGGCAACAGTGGTGACCGGGGTGTACTGGTTGGCCGAGCGCTTTTACTTCTGGCCTCGACGCCGCGCGGCTGCGGCTGCGCTGGAGCAGGCCGCGGTCGAGCGCCGCGCCGAGCTGGACCGCATGGGCATCGCCAAGACCGACATCGAAGTCTCCGAAGACGCCAAAGGTCGCATTCTCATGCAACCCTGGTGGCTGGATTGGACCGCCGGTCTGTTTCCGGTGATCGCCATCGTCTTCGTGCTGCGCTCCTTTCTGTTCGAGCCGTTCAAGATTCCCTCGGGCTCCATGATTCCGACGCTGATGGTGGGCGACCTGATCCTGGTCAACAAGTTCACCTACGGCATCCGCCTGCCCGTGATCAACAAGAAGATCATCGAAGGCAACAAGCCCCAGCGCGGCGATGTGATGGTGTTCCGCTACCCCCCCCAGCCCACGCTGGACTATATCAAGCGTGTGGTGGGAGTGCCCGGCGATGAGGTGGCCTATATCAACAAGCGCCTGAGCATCAACGGCAAGGAGCTGCCCACCCGCGAGCTGCCGGACTTTCTGGACCGTGACGTGATGCGTTACTTCAAGCAGTTCGAGGAAACCCTGGGCGAGCAGCCGCACCGCTCCATCGTCAACAACGATGTGCCGGCCTTCATCCAGGGGGCGAGCAACTTCGAGTACAAGGAAAACTGCCGCTACAGCGTGGAAGGCGTGACCTGCAAGGTGCCCGAAGGCTATTACTTCATGATGGGCGACAACCGCGACAACTCGCTGGATTCGCGCTACTGGGGCTTTGTGCCGGACCAGAACATCGTGGGCAAGGCCTTTTTTGTCTGGATGAACTTCGGTGATCTGAGCCGTATCGGCCGTTTCCACTGAGCATCGGCAATCGTTTCGTCATTTTTCTGGGATACACGGGCAGGAACATGCCCGGCTTGAGAGGGGAAAAGCATGAAAAATCTGGCATCGCGCTCCAGGCAGCGTGGTCTGTCCTTCATCGGTCTGGTGTTTCTCGTGGCCATCATCGTGGCGGTTGCCGCAATTGGCGCACAATCGGTGCCCGTCTTCCTGGAGTACCAGGCCATCACCAAGGCGGCCAACAAGGCCGCCGCTGAAGGCAGTACCGTTGCCGAAGTCAAGGCCAGCTTCGATCGTTCGGCCTCCATTGACGACTTCAAGTCCATCTCCGGCAACGATCTGAACGTGACCAAGGTCAACGACAAGATCGTCGTGGGCTTCGAGTATTCCCGTGAGATTCATCTGGCAGGCCCTGCCTACCTTGTTTACCGTTTCAAGAAATAGACCTTTCAGGTGGAACCTGCTCTAGTCGCTCTGCAGCAAAGGCTGCAACATCAATTTGCCAACCCGGCGCTGCTGCAGCGTGCCATCACGCACCGCAGCTTTTCGGCCGACAACAACGAGCGACTGGAGTTTCTGGGCGACTCGGTGCTGAGTCTGGCCATCTCCAGCTTGCTCTATGCCAAGCTGGCCTCCATGCCCGAAGGCGATCTCTCGCGTGTTCGCGCCAATCTCGTCAAGGAAGGCACGCTGCACAAGATTGCGCTGAAGTTGCAGCTGCCCGATCTGCTGCGTCTGGGCGAAGGTGAGGCCAAGTCCGGTGGCAAGCAGCGTCCCTCCATCCTGGCCGATGCCGTGGAGGCGCTGATCGGTGCCGTCTACCTCGATGCCGGCTTTGCCGCAGGCGAGAAAGTCGTCCACCACCTTTTCGAGGGCGTGGACATCAACCCCCATATGCGTGCGGCCGACAAAGACCCCAAGACCGCACTGCAGGAATTGCTACAGGGCAAGCGCATGAAGCTGCCGCAATACCATGTGGTGGAAATCAGTGGCGCGGCGCACAAGCAGACCTTCAAGGTCGAGTGCACGATTGCCGAATGGAATATCAGCGCCCAGGGCTCGGGAGCATCCCGTCGCATGGGCGAGCAGGCAGCCGCTGCTGCCTTGCTGGAAAAAGTGAAAGCCAAAAATCCATGACCGATGCTGCTAAGAAAAAGATAGCGGGCACCGCAGGTGCAGAAAAAGCCAAGGGCCCAAAAGGTCCCAAGTCTGTTACTACCGATATCAGCGACCCGAGCCTGGACTACATCAGCGCCATGCTGGCCGCTGCCAAGCCCGGCAGCACGCCGACTGCCATCCGCGACCAGGAAGAGGAGGCTCCGGCCCGCGTCTACGCGCCCGAAGAGCAGCGCTGCGGCCTGATCGCCATCGTCGGCAAGCCCAATGTGGGCAAGTCCACGCTGATGAACGCGCTGGTGGGCCAGAAGATCTCCATCACTTCGCGCAAGGCCCAGACCACGCGCCACCGGATCACCGGCATCCGCACCAAGGACGAGACCCAGTTCGTCTTTGTCGATACCCCCGGTTTCCAGACCAAGCATTCCACTGCCCTGAACAAGTCGCTCAACAAGACCGTGATGGGCGCCATCGGCGATGTGGACCTGATCCTGTTCGTGGTGGAGGCAGGCAGCTTCACGCTGGCCGATGCCAAGGTGCTGAGCCTGTTCAAGCCCGGCATTCCCACGCTCTTGATCGCCAACAAGCTCGACACCGTGGGTCGCCGCGCCGAGATCGCGCCCTGGCTGCGCGACATGCAGGAGCGCCATCCTTTTGCCGAGTTCGTACCCATGTCGGCCAAGAACAAAAAGGATATCGAGCGCATGTATGGCATTTGCGCCAAATACCTGCCGCAGCAGCCCTGGTTCTACGGCGAGGACGAACTGACCGACCGCAGCGAGAAATTCCTGGCTTCCGAGACTCTGCGCGAGAAGCTGTTCCGCTTCACGGGCGACGAGCTGCCCTATACCTCGACAGTTGTCATCGACAAGTTCGAGGAAGAGCCCAGCCCCAAGTTCGGTCGCTTCATGCGCATTGCAGCCACCATCGTGGTCGAGCGCGACGGTCACAAGGCCATGGTGATCGGTCAGGGCGGCGAGCGCCTCAAGCGCATCTCCACCGAAACCCGTCAGGAGCTCGAAAAGCTGCTCAATGCCAAGGTGTTCCTCGAAGTCTGGGTCAAGGTCAAGTCCGGCTGGGCCGACGATGAGGCCCGGGTCAAATCCTTCGGCTACGAGTAAAACTTTTTGACCCCCACGCTCGCTCACTGCGTGTGCCCGCTGCCCCCCGAGGGGGCCCTGACCCGGCTTAGGCCGGGTTTTGCCTTGGGGCGGCCCGGCGGCAAAACCGCCCCATTCACATTTTTGTTGTGGTACGGAGCAAGTCATGGCTAGCGCCAAACGCGTCGGCGACGAACCCGCATACATCCTGCACCAGTACGACTGGAGCGAATCCAGCCTGATTCTGGAGGTGTTCACACGTCATCGCGGGCGCGTGGCGCTTGCGGCCAAGGGCGTCAAGCGCCATACCTCCAACTTTCGCCCCGTGCTGCTGCCGCTGCAGCCGCTCAAGCTCAGCTACACGCTGGGAGCAGAGGGCAATGCCGAGATTCATAGCCTGAAGGGGGCGGAATGGGTGGGCGGCCATGTCATGCCCCAGGGCGATGCGCTGTGGTCGGGCATGTATCTGAACGAGCTGCTGCTGCGCCTGCTGGCGCGCGACGACCCTTATACGGCGCTGTTCGATATCTATGCCGGTGTGGTGCGTGTGCTGGCTGGCCAGCATGGCGGCACGACCGAGGCCATCGAACCCGTGCTGCGAGCCTTCGAGCTGGTGCTGCTGCGCGAACTCGGCCATCTGCCCGATCTGAGGCAGGAAAGCGCAACGCTCAGCCAGCTCAACAGTGTTTTGCGTTACACCCTGGTGGCCGACGGCGGCCTGCGCCAGGCCGCCGGCTACGAGCGCGCGGCGCTGAGCGGCCAGCAGTGGCAGGCCATAGAGCTGGCGCTGCAGGCCGAGCAGCCATTTCCGAGAACTCTGAACGCGCTGGCCGAGCCGGAGGTGGCCCAGGCCCTGAAGCCGCAATTGCGCCATCTTCTGCAATACCATTGCGGCTCAACCATGCTGCGCACCCGCCAGCTGATGATGGATCTGCAATCGCTATGAATACCCCTGCCTCCCCTCGCACCGCGCTTTCGGTCAATGTCAACAAGGTGGCGCTGCTGCGCAATACCCGCCATCTGGGCATTCCCTCGGTGACGCGTGCAGCGCAGATCTGCCTGGAGGCCGGAGCGCAGGGCATCACCATCCACCCGCGTCCCGACGAGCGTCATATCCGCGCGCAGGATGTCTTCGAGCTGCACGAGCTGCTCAAGAGCTGGCCTGGCGCCGAGTTCAATATCGAGGGCAATCCCACGCAGAACCTGATGGACTTCATCCGCCAGACGCGCCCGCATCAGGCCACGTTCGTACCCGACAGCGAAGACCAGTTCACCAGTGACCATGGCTGGAGCTTTCCCCAGGATGCCGAACGCCTTCAGCCGTTGATTGCCGAGTGCAAGGCCCTGGGCGTGCGCGTGAGCCTGTTCATGGACCCCATCCCCGAGCAGATGGCGGCGGCCAAGGCCGTAGGTGCCGACCGCGTGGAGCTCTACACCGAGCCTTTTGCTGCCAACTGGGGCCAGGCCGAGCAGGAGCAGCAGCTGCAAACCTATGCCAGGGCCGCGCAGGCCGCGCTGGATGCGGGCCTGGGCATCAATGCCGGCCATGACCTCAATCGCGACAATCTGGCCGCCTTTGTGGCCCGGGTGCCCGGTCTGGCCGAAGTCTCCATCGGCCATGCGCTGATTGCCGATGCGCTGGAGCTGGGCTATGCCGAGACCGTCAAGGCCTATCAGGCCTGCATCGACACCGGCATGGCAGGTAAAAATTCCTGAAAAGATAGCTGCCAGCGCTTTGTAGGTAAGCGTTTAAGGTCTTTTTCTCTCTAAAGGAGCCATGGATGATTTACGGCATCGGCACCGATATCTGCGATGTGCGCCGCATACGCGCAAGCCTGGAAAAGCATGGCGAGCGCTTTGCCCGCAAGATTCTGGCCGATGGCGAGCTGGCGACCTGGAAGGCACGCAGCGAGCGCTGGCCCGAACGCGGCATCCGCTATATGGCCACGCGCTTCTCGGCCAAGGAGGCGTTCAGCAAGGCCGTGGGAATGGGCATGGTCATGCCCATGACCTGGCGTCATTGCGAAGTCATCAAACTGCCCAGCGGCCAGCCTGCGATTCGTCTGCATGGCGAACTCAAGGAGTGGTTTGAGAGAAACAATCTGACGGCGCACCTGTCCGTCACCGACGAGTCCGACTACGCGGCCAGCTTTTGTGTCGTCGAAAGAAAAGAGTGAAATTAGCCTCTGGTGCTTGATATATAAGCGCTGGAAGCTATAGAAATATATAAATCATGAGCATGCATGCACCTCTGATCATTGATATTGCCGGCACATCGCTGACTGATGTGGACCGCGCGCGCCTGGCCCATCCGCTGGTGGGCGGCATCATTCTCTTCAAGCGCAACTGGCAGGACCGTAGCGCATTGGTTCAGCTGTGTGCCGATATCAAGGCCGTCAAGCCCGACCTGCTGATCAGCGTGGACCACGAGGGCGGTCGCGTGCAGCGCTTTCGCACCGATGGCTTCACGCATCTGCCGCCCATGCGCGCCTTTGGCGAGATGTGGATGGATGACGGTGGCAAGGGCCGGAAATACCGCGAAGGCAGCGGTGCCATGCGGGCCATGAACGCCGCCACGGCCGCCGGCTATGTGCTGGGCACGGAGCTGCGCGCCTGCGGCGTGGATTTCAGCTTCACGCCCGTGCTGGACCTGGACTATGGCGAATCCTCGGTCATCGGCGATCGCAGCTTTCACCGCGACCCGCGCGTGGTGGCCACACTGGCCAGGAGCCTGATGCAGGGGCTGCTGCAGGCCGGCATGGGCAATTGCGGCAAGCATTTTCCCGGCCATGGCTTTGTGAAGGCCGACTCGCACGTGGATATTCCCGTCGACAAGCGCAGCCTGACGGCCATCCTCGACGAAGACGCTGCCCCCTATCCCTGGCTGTCCAGCGTGCTCACGGCCGTCATGCCGGCCCATGTGATCTATCCCAAGGTGGACAAGCGCCCGGCAGGCTTCAGCGAGAAATGGCTCAAGGACATCCTGCGCGCCCGTCTGCGCTATGACGGAGCCATCTTCAGCGACGACCTCAGCATGGAGGGCGCGCGCCGCATCGACGGCGCACTCATCAGCTACACCGACGCCGCGTTGACGGCCCTGAATGCGGGCTGCGACATGGTGCTGCTGTGCAACCAGAGCCTGGGTCTGGGCGAGCATGTGGACGAGTTGCTGGACGGCATGGATGCCGCGCTGCGCGACGGCCGCTGGGTGCCCGATATCGACTCCGAATCGCGCCGTGTCTCGCTGCTGCCCGATACCGAACCCCAAGCCTGGGACGATCTGATGCGCCAGCCTGCCTATCTGCAGGCGCTGGATCTGCTGCCCTAGATCAGGACTTTCCCGGCCCCGCCATCCGCTGCCTTTGACGCAAGGGCAGCGGATTTTTTTATGCCTTTCGAAGGCCGGGCAGGGCGGCTGCCGGCATTTAAGTCTGGCCTCAGTTAACCGGCTTAGGGTGAGCTCAGGAGCCTGGCAGCAGCATCGCCGCTGCGCCTTTGTTCATGAATCACCGAAAGCCTGCATGAATTCCAAGAGCCCGGGACCTGAGTCCCGCAAACACCGGCCGGGCGTGCTGCGCCAGGCCTTTACCCTGACCCGGCCCTATTTCCAGTCCGAGGAGAAATGGCGGGCCTGGGGGCTGCTGGCCGCCATCGTGGGCCTCAATCTCGCCGCGGTGTTCATGCTGGTGCAGATCAATGAATGGAACCGGGTGTTCTATGACGCATTGCAGAACAAGCAGGCCGAGGTGTTCTGGCAGCAGCTATGGCGCTTTCTCTGGCTGGCCCTGGTGTATATCGTCATCGCGGTCTACAAGTTCTATCTGACGCAGTTGCTGCAGCTCAACTGGCGGCGCTGGCTGACCGAGCACATGTTGCAGCGCTGGCTGTCGGCCAAGGCGTTCTACCGGCTGGAGCTGGGGCGCTATGGCGTGGACGGCAATGCCAAGGCTCTCGACAACCCCGATCAGCGGATTCAGGAGGACCTGAATCTGTTCACCACCTATACCGTGTCGCTTTCCATGGGGCTGCTGAATGCGGCCGTCACCTTTGTGAGCTTCGTCGGCATTCTCTGGAGTCTGAGTTCCGTCGTCGATATCGGTCTGCCGGCACTGCTCGGCGGCGGGCAGCTGCAGATTTCCGGTTTTATGGTCTGGATGGCCGTGCTGTATTGTCTGGTCGGCAGTGCAATCACCTTCTGGATCGGCAAACCACAGGTCCGACTCAATAACCGCCAGCAGCAACTGGAGGCCAACTTCCGCCATCACATGATCCGTGTGCGCGAGCATGCCGAGGCGATCGCCCTGGACGGTGGCGAGCGTGTGGAGGGGGCGCAGATCGGCCTGCGTTTCGGCGACGCCCTGGGCAACTACCTGGACCTGATCAAGAAGCAGAAGAGCCTGAGCTGGTTTACCAATTTCTTCGGCCAGGCGGCCGTGGTCTTTCCCTTCATCATTGCGGCACCGCGTTTTTTCAGCGGCGCCATCCAGCTGGGTCAGCTGATGCAGATAGGCTCGGCCTTCAATCAGGTGCAGGACTCGCTGAGCTGGATCGTCAACAACTACTCCGATATCGCTGCCTGGCGGGCCACGACTGCGCGCCTGGCGGGATTTGACGAGAGCCTGCGTGAGGAGGAGGAGGACAGCCAGGCCGGTGTGCAGCTCGTGCCGTCTGCCCAGTTACAGACCCAGGCGCTCGATGTTTTCCTGCCCGCAGGCGGTCGCATCGTGACGGATGCTAGCCTCCGGATACGCCCGGGCCAGAGGCTGTTGATCAGCGGGCCTTCGGGCAGCGGCAAGTCCACCTTGCTGCGGGCGTTTGCTGGCATCTGGCCCTATGCGCGAGGTCGGGTGGAGCGCCCGCAGGACGCGATGTTCATTCCTCAGCGCCCTTATTTTCCCGACGGCAGCCTGCGAGATGCCCTGGCCTATCCGGAGCCAGCGGCAAGCTACAGCGACGCTGAGCTCAAACAGGTCTTGCGTGAAGCGCAGCTGCCGCAGCTGCAGGAGCGGCTGGACAGCCAGGCGGCCTGGAACAGCAGCCTGTCGGGAGGCGAGCAGCAGCGGCTGTCCGTGGCGCGGGTCTTGCTCAAGCGTCCGGCCTGGGTGTTTGCGGACGAGGCCACGAGCGCGCTGGACAATGCCGCCGAAGCGCAGATCTACAGCCGGCTGGTGCAACTGGTGCAGGGCAGAGGCGGGGCACTGGTTTCGGTGGCGCACCGCGACAGCGTGACGGAGTTCCACACGGCCCGCTGGCTGCTGCAGCCGCAGCAAGGGATCCGGGAGGCCGACCTGCCCGGGAGCCGCTGAAGCAGGCAGGTTCGGGGACAAGCAGTCTCAACCACGGTGCAGGCATGGGAGGCTCTGGGAGCGACTTTCTCGTGGGATGATGTGCATTCAAGAATCTTTGGAGAGCGAGCCCATGCGCGTTGGTGTGCTGACCGGTGGCGGCGATTGCCCCGGCCTCAATGCGGTGATCCGTGCGGTCACCAAGTCCCTGATCAACCATGGCCAGTGCGAGGTACTGGGCATTGCCGACGGCTTTGAAGGGCTGATGGATGCCAGTCCGCGCGTCAGAGCGCTGAGCTGGGACGAGGTCAGCGGCATTCTGCATATCGGCGGCACGATCCTGGGCACCAGCAACAGCGCCAACCCGCTGCGCGATGCGGCCACGCTGGCCCAGGTGGGGCGCAATGTCAAGGCGCTGGCACTGGATGTGGTGGTCGCCATCGGAGGCGATGGCACCATGAGTCTGGCCCATGGCCTGGCGCAGGTGGGACTGCAATGCGTGGGCGTGCCCAAGACCATTGATAACGACATTGCCAACTGCGAGCGCAGCTTCGGCTTTGACACGGCCGTGGCCACGGTGACCGAAAGCCTGCGCCGCATCGAGAGCACGGCCATGAGCCACCACCGCGTGATGATCGTGGAGACCATGGGCCGCCATGCGGGCTGGCTGGCGCTGGAGTCCGGCATCGCCGGTGCTGCCGACATCATTTTGCTGCCCGAGATCGATTACGACCTGCAGTCCATCATCAAGGTCTGTCAGGAGCGCGAGCGGCGTCAGCGCTACACCATCATCTGCATCGGCGAGGGGGCCAAGGAAAGCGGCCAGAGCCTGACGGTGCGCGAGCGGATTGCGCACAGTCCCGACCCCGTGCGTCTGGGCGGCGTCGGCCATGTGCTGCGCGAGCGCCTGCAACCCCATCTCCAGAGCGAGGTGCGCACCACGGTGCTGGGGCATGTGCAGCGCGGCGGCGATCCGACGCCGTTTGACCGG
>Ga0268257_1001947_pt1 | contig 16075 bp, 18 predicted proteins | sample AgamicAtPrz_FD_200249 | JGI IMG/M metagenome (GOLD analysis project Ga0268257, IMG submission 200249) | Agave microbial communities from Guanajuato, Mexico - At.P.rz (v2) (version 3) | ecosystem: Host-associated > Plants > Phyllosphere > Phylloplane/Leaf | place: Guanajuato, Mexico | collected... | reverse complement strand
ACAGGGCACAAGCCAGCGCGCTGACCATCGGAAATCAATTCCTCTGTGCCATATGCACCATCGTAACGGCGGTTATGGTGTTGCGATTCATGCTGGCCGTAAGCAATGGGAGAAAAACTTCGGTACCGAGTTGCAGCTGCTGGAGCAGGTCCAGTTAGAGCTGGGAGTGTTCTATGCCTAAATACATCATCACCCCAGTCGGAAAACCCCGTATGACTCGCCGAGATAAATGGAAACAGCGGCCGCCGGTGATGCGCTATCGCCTGTTTTGCGATGAAGCTCGCCTTCATGGAATCCATCTGCCGGAGAACGGCGCCCATATCACCTTCGTTTTGCCGATGCCGCAGAGTTGGAGCAAGAAAAAGCGCGCGTCTATGGACGGCCAGCCCCACCAGCAAAAGCCCGATCTGGACAACTTAACAAAATCCCTTTTGGACGCTTTGTTTGAGGATGATTCCCACATATGGGACACCCGGACATCAAAAGTATGGGGCGAAACCGGAATGATAATTATCGAAAACATTGGAGAGAAAAATGCGTGATATGTACGAGGTAATGGACCGCTGGGGAGCCTGGGCTGCTGCTGATAGCAGTGGGGTCGACTGGCAACCAATAGCTGCTGGTTTTAAAGGTCTACTCCCGCACGGTAAAAAGTCACGTCTGCAATGTGATGATGATGAAGGGATCATGGTTGATGGTTGTGTAGGACGTCTCAAGCAGTATAAGCCGGAAGAATTTGAACTGATTGTTGCTCACTTTGTAATCGGTATTTCGCTACGTATGATAGCGAAAAGGAGAAAATGCTCGGACGGTACCATACGGAAAGATTTACAATCAGCATTAGGTTTTATTGACGGATTGCTCTTTCTTCTTACATGTAATTGAAAAATATTTCTAATAAGTTATTCAGGATGTTTGTGATATAGGTTAAACTAGCTGAGTTTATAGATTTTTATGAGGCCCACAATGTCTACTTTTTTGACTCCCTTACGTTATCCTGGTGGAAAAGGACGCATGGGGCCTTGGCTATCTGAATTGCTAAGGCATAACGATATTAGTGGTGGGTGCTATGTCGAACCTTATGCCGGAGGTGCGGGAGCTGCATTATATTTATTGATGTATGGCTATGTCGATCACATTATTATTAATGATCTCGATCCCGCTGTTTATTCATTTTGGTGGTCACTGTTAAACCAAAATGACGGCTTTATTGATTTATTAAATACAACAGATGTTACTATTGATAATTGGTATGTGCAAAAAGATATATTAAGTAACCATTCCAGATATGATCCATTAACCGTGGGTTTTGCAACATTCTTCCTAAACAGGACTAATCGTTCTGGGATTCTCTCAGGAGGTGTTATAGGTGGAAAGGCTCAAAGTGGTGTATATAAATTAGATGCTAGATATAATAAAGAAGAGCTTTGTAATAGAATTAGAAAAATAGGTTCTATGAGGAATTTTATTGATTTGTTCAATCTGGATGCTTGTGATCTGATTGATCAAATTCGTGATTCTTTGCCAAAAAAATCCTTAATATACTTAGACCCTCCATATTATGAAAAAGGTAGTCAACTCTACCGGAATCATTATAAACCTCATGATCATCAAATAATTTGTGACAAGGTCATGGCAATGTCAACGCCTGTGATTGTAACGTATGACAATTGTAATGAAATCAGAGAGTTATATAAAAACGAAAATAAAATAGAGTTTTCTTTTCATTATTCAACACATTTAAAGAGACCAAAAGTAACAGAATTAATGATTTATAAAAACCTAAAGATCCATAGCGTTCCGTCTATGAAAAAGAAATAATAAAAGGTTGGTCTCAATTAAAAGACCAACCTCTAGTTTTAGTCCTTCCAACAAGCGCGAACAAAACAACCTACATTATCCCAAAAAACGTTCATTGAAATATAATCAGGATGATGCGTTTCTCTATGGATCAATTTTTGTAAAGTCTCAATATGAACAGTTCCTTGTTCACCTCGCGTATACGCAACTATTATATGATGCTCTGAATCACTTATGAGGTTTTGCTGCAACATATGATCTGCGCTAGAAGCAATATTTTTAGCTAACGTACCCCTGTCCTTTAACGTATTGATTTTTCTATATTCTTTGTCACTTAGCTCTAATAAAGCACGTAATAAAAATGCCGCAGCCAATGTGGTTTTTTTGACATCTAGTTGGCGTAGTTCAGAAATTATAGTCCTTACTTTAGTATCATCATCAGGGATTAAAAGCCCTATCTTCCCTCTACCGAAAAGCTTGTTTCGTTCCGAAGGGTTTTTTTGCGGTGTACCTCTTCTGCCGGATTTTTTTTTGGGTTCGTCTTGTTCAATATTTGGATTAAAGTCACCATCAAATTCATTTTCTTTATCCTGAATATCATCTGCATTGTTAGGATTGTCGTGTTCTTGCGCATGAGTGCTGTTATCTTTTTGATGATTTTCAGGCTCTTCATCTAAAATTCCTGCGTTTTTTCTAACTGAGTGAAGATATTTTTTTGCATCATCTGGATTAAATACAGTATTTACATCTACTAATTTTAAAGAGAAGTCAGTGTTGATTTTTGCTGCCATTTTAATGATTTTCTCTTTAGATAGAATTGGGCTCAAGTCGTCATTTACAACCTCAAATCCTAACAAGCGAAGGTTATCTTTGGTGAAGAACCTTGCAACGGACGTGATAGGAAAATCATCATCAACATCAATACCTTCACGTTCAGCCCAACACATATATTGACCTGCTCTCTTATAGTCTGTCGGATGCCCGTTGTTGAGCAAGAACACCGTTCGCATATAAGCAAACCAGTCATACTGACCAGCCCCATTACGCGCACCTGAATGTCTTGCAACAATTTCTTTGAAGATCGCCTCAAAATTATCACTGGAAAGGCAGTCAACAGTGTTTGGTATATTATCTTGGAATTTTTCTTTTATTTTTTTTATTTTAGGAATTAGGTGAGGCTCTGGGCAGCCTTCAGGAAAGTTGAGAAGCTTCAAAGCCGTGATTCGCCGGTTACCATCTTTGACTATCCATTTTCCATCAGAGTGAGGCATAATTAAAATAGGCATGGTCGTCAAACCATTCTCTGCAATATCCTCCATTAAAACTAACATTTGGCTTTCTTTACGCAAAATTCTTGAAATACAATTGTTTTGGTCACTACCAGCACGTATTCTGGCATTTTCTGTATCAAGTAGAATGTTTTGAATAGGTATATCTGGTTGCTGAGTGAAATCTTTACGAGCCATATAATATCCTTTCTTAATAAAATCTGTTCTTTGATGATACAAAAACACTAACGCGTACGCAAAAAGTATTGTAATCTACTAAAATCGTCTCTATGGCACCTAACCAGAACGATCTTATAACATCACCTTATCTAATCGCTCAATCTTTCAGATGCTTGTAACACATCTCTTTGCCGTTTTTCTTGAAAGTTGCATGAACCATCGAGCCGTGTTTGCGAGTAAAACGGTGGCGAATCGTCGGGCTTGAGGCTATAGCGAATTTGAGCGTAAAGTTGTAATGAACTTCAGTCAGCCCATATTGCGAGCAAAATATATGATGTATTTTGCTCGTAAGATTCGTTCTGATTTAGCTTAGTTGCCATTTTTTCTTAATGTAGCCAGCAGCGAATTCTACCTCTGGGAACATGGTTCTTGAATTAATATTCAAGACGTCAAGCTCTTTAAGTATATGTATTTTGGCATCGGCTGGTATCACGATTTTGCTTGCGGTGAAGCCTTTTTGTGTTCGACCTGGCGAATTATAATCGAGAAGTCCAGCTACGAGGAAAGCACCTGATTGTGCAATAACTCTTCTATTTGTTTTAGCAGGGTATACAAACTGATATCTGAACATGTCGCTAGGTATAATTGAATCAGTGAAGTATGGTTTTTCTACTCGGATAAATTGATAGAGTCGTTTCATAGGATCTAGCTTTCGAAAGTCCTCACGTACACTATCATTCCATGATTTAATTTCTTTATATTTCTGTTTGATTTCTTTCTTCTCTGCATCTGTAAGTCGCGCCAAATTACATATCAAACTGATGGTGTCACTATCCGAAAACCGAACTCTTTTTTCTTCAAAGTCCAACAGGTGAACGGCACCATTTTCATCATGATGAGTTTCTTCGTTGCAAGCAAAATAAAGTGCGACAAGAGGATTCAGTGAAACGTCAAGAAGTCGGGTTGGTAGTCCATAGTGTTGTGCTCTTACAAGCTTGTCGAACATGAGACGATCACCATTGAATTCTGTCGGAGATTCAACCATCAATTCACTAAAAATCTGTCGTTCAGCATTAGCGCGTAGACCTCTCATGACTGAGGGTCTCAAACTCCAATGTGTGTTGGATTGTCCTCGGTAGCACCTTGTGTACTTGGGTGGGGTTTGTTTATAGATGTAGTCAAGGAAAGAAGTTACTGAATCTATTTTGTTTGAGGTTTCCATATTAAGTCCGTTTAGAAAATATTGACCAGTCATTTATAGTGATTTTTTCCAGCGCATACAAGATCTTACGATCACAATTTTTGAACGCGAGATACCATTTCAATATGCGAATTACTTAGTCCTACAAACGGCACAGGTTATTTATTCTTGGGACAACATCTTTTCAGTCTTGTTTGGGTACGAACTGCACTGGCTGAACTTTTATCAACACAATACACCCGCAACCAGCGAGGTGAGAGACGATGAAAATGAATGATTCAGGGAACATCTTCACGCAGTTCTTCGCGTGGGTAGCAGCTCTGGCGTCTGCCATTGGATTTACCACTCAGGATCTGGTGTTCATGTTCTTTGGCGCTGCAGGTCTGCTTATTTCACTTGCCTCCTACATCAACGGGCGGGTGGATGCACACCGCAGGCGCCGTGAAGACGAGAAGCGAACGAAAATGGTCAATGAGTACCTGAAAGGGGTCGGTGATAAACCTCTTCACGAACGTCCGGCTGCGGCAAGCGTGGTTGTCGAGGCATTACAAAAGGAAGGTGAGTAATGGGAAAACGGGCAAATTTGAGCGCGGCTGTTCTGGGGTTGGTACTGGCTGGTGCGCCGGCATCCGTCATTCTCGATCAGTTTCTGAATGAGAAAGAGGGTAACAGTCTCACGGCGTACAAAGATGGCAGTGGTATCTGGACTATTTGCCGCGGCGCCACGATGGTTGATGGTAAACCTGTAGTGCAGGGCATGAAGCTGACACAGGCGAAATGCGACCAGGTAAACGCCATAGAACGGGATAAAGCGCTTGCGTGGGTTGCACGCAATATTCACGTTCCACTAAGCGCTCCACAGAAGGCTGGGATTGCTTCCTTTTGCCCATATAACATCGGACCTGGGAAATGTTTCCCTTCCACTTTCTATAAACGCATTAATGCTGGCGACCGGAAAGGGGCATGTGAAGCTATCCGCTGGTGGATTAAAGATGGAGGTAGGGATTGCCGCCTGACCAAAGGCCAGAAGAATGGCTGCTATGGTCAGGTAGAACGCCGCGATCAGGAAAGCGCGCTGGCGTGCTGGGAGATAGGTCAGTGAACCGATTAACATCAATCATCTGTGCTGTCGTTATCTGCCTGATAGTTTCCATGGCCTGGGCGATTAACCACTACCGCGCCAACTCCACCACCTACAAAGCTCAGCGCGATAAGGCCACTGAAAATCTTAGTCTGGCAAACGCCACCATCAAAGATATGCAGACCCGCCAGCGCGATGTCGCTGCGTTGGATGCCAAATACACCGGAGAACTGGCTGATGCTAAAGAAACTATTGAGCGCCTGCATAGCGATGTCGTTGCTGGCCATAAGCGGTTGCAGCTCAACGCTAACTGTCCCGCGAACGGAGCGACCAGCACCGGCGGCATGGGCGATGCTTCCGGCCCCCGACTTACTGACTCCTCTGAGCGGGATTATTTCACCCTCAGAGGGCGAATCATTACAGTGACGAAGCAGGTTGGCTATCTCCAAGACTTCATCAGAGAGCAATGTCTTCACTAAAAGTTTGGTGATGCTTTTCAAAAAAGAGTTAAAAATTTATATAGAAGTATTGAATCGCGAGTCAGTATCCCCATAAAGATTAGGAACCATCAAAAGGTGGTGCAATTTATAAGGGAATAAAATGACACACATACAGCAACTTATCAGCGCAGCGGATCCATTAATTCCATTCAAAAATGAAGCCGTAGCTAGTGCTTTTTTGCAGCAATACTCTGTTGATGATCAGGCGGCGCTTATCTCCGCACTTTACATAGGCCGGGATCATGGTGGTGCCAACCAGTTGAATGAAGACTGCTTCATTGAAGGGATGCCATTTGATCGTTATTTCCACACCGGTGGCGGGCACGGCTACGGCTGGTTAATTGCACCTACTGAATTTGGTCGAATTCTGTACGAGAAAAACACAAATGTTCGCACCTATTTTCATTCATTTGTGCGCTGTGCCAGTGGTTCGGGTATTGATCTGAGTACCTTCTGATCATTGCCAGCGTCATGTAACATTTTAACGGACCGCCTTCGGGCGGTTTTTTAATGTTTCATTACAAAAGCCGTAGCAATCGTTCTCCAGCAAGAGTGTGGGAGAGGCTCATACTGTCAGGCTCCTTTTAAATCACGCTAATCACGCAAACAGGTGAAATTTTCGAAGTTAACGCGTTAAGCTTCAGCCTAAATGCTTAAGGGTATTGTACTCTTGGCATCTGTAACGATAAATGGATTGTAGAATAACTAAAGCCAATATTGTGGAGTGATCACGTCGTCGACGTTATGGACTGCTAGACGAAGAGAAACACCCTAGCGCAAGACAAAGCGTGGCAGGCGAACTGCCAGAAATAGGAGTGAAGTACTCTGCTGATCTCACATTCTATTGATTAATGTGATAATTTATTCCTTCATTAAAAAGGGGATAAAAATGCCTAAGAATGTCATAGCTATTTTACCTGGTGACCAGTTAGATCATGTTGTTGTTCAGGACGACTTGGATGTTGCAACCTTTCGAGGTGATAAGGGTGGAGTGCTTACCATGCCTATCGAGGAATACGAATTGGATGGAGTGATCTATAACATTGCACGATGCGATGGTATGGTCTCTGACAAACAAGTTGAGAATGCCATCAGACACTACACCGAGTAATAATCAGCTACAAAAAAAAGCCTCGCTAATGCGGGGCTTTTTTTATGTGGCTAGCTCATCTAAAACCAGCGTCCTGCTATGGTGAAATCCCCTAGAAAGGGGGCCGACGTGGATGAAATTGCTCGGCTCTGTAGTTTGATATGGGTCCTCCCGGCGGGGTGGCCTGCCACGGGGCGGCGCGCTCGCGGGAAACGGCTAGTTTTTCGGATCTAGGGTCATCATCATCATGTGCACAGGTCTTTGATTTAATTGGAGGCCATTTTCGCAAGATGTCGAATCGTTCAAAAAGTGTTCACCATCATGGACCAGGAAATTGCCACTTTAAAACTCAATATCAACCAGCTGGCAGGGATAACCGGCGTACACCGTCAGACGGTTGCCGCGAGACTGAAAAATGTTGAACCTGCTCCAGGCAGCAACAGCAAGTTAAAGCTCTATCTGGTGACCGAAATTCTGACCGAACTGATGATCCCTACCGTTTCGGCCAACATCGATGATATGCCCCCCTCTGACAGGCTATCTCACTGGAAAGCAGAGAATGAGAGGCTGAAGTTCGAACAGGATACGGGGCAGTTAATACCCGCAGATGAAGTGGCGCGAGAATTCTCATTGATGGCGAAAGCCGTCGTCATGGTACTTGAAACCCTCCCGGATGTGCTCGAGCGCGACTGTGCTTTAACGCCTGCTGCGGTAGTTCGTGTGCAAAGCGTTATTGATGATCTGCGCGACCAGATGGCGGAGAGGGTGCAGGACGCTGAAAAAGAGGAGGAAGAGCCTGAGGAGGACTGATGGCAAAGCGGGCATCCGCCAGGGACATCCGCCGCGATGTTTCCGGTATTTTACGAGCCCCGCGTCGTATGCCGGTGGCCGATGCGGTCAGTACTTATATGCGCGTGCCAATGGGGGCGGGAAACTCAGTTCCGTGGGATCCGGATCTGGCACCCTATGTGATTGAGCCGATGAACTGCCTGGCATCGCGTGAATACGATGCGGTGGTGTTTGTGGGCCCGGCGCGAACGGGTAAAACCATCGGGCTGATTGACGGCTGGATTGTTTATAACATTGTCTGCGATCCGGCAGATATGCTTGTGATTCAGGTATCTGAGGAAAAAGCGCGCGAGCATTCCAAAAAACGCCTGGACCGTACTTTTCGCTGTAGCCCTGAAGTTAAAACCCGGCTAAGCCCAAGACGTAACGATAACAACGTCTACGACCGTACATTCCGCGCCGGTAACTATCTGAAGCTTGGCTGGCCATCCGTCAATATCATGTCGTCCTCGGACTATAAGAGTGTGGCGCTGACGGATTATGACCGCTTTCCGGAAGATATCGACGGGGAGGGGGATGCTTTTTCACTGGCATCGAAGCGTACCACGACATTCATGTCCTCTGGGATGACGCTGGTTGAAAGCTCGCCCGGGAGGGATATCAGAGACACAAAATGGCGGCGCTCCACGCCCCATGAAGCCCCTCCGACCACCGGAATTTTATCGCTCTATAACCGTGGTGACCGCCGCCGTCTGTACTGGCCGTGCCCGCATTGCGGCGAATATTTCCAGCCGGAAATGGACAATATGACCGGGTACCGCGATAGCAGCGATCCTGTGCTTGCCAGCGAAGCGGCTTTTCTACAGTGCCCGGCCTGTAAAGGCAGGATCACACCGGACATGAAGCGTGCGCTTAACATGAAATGTGTCTGGCTCCGGGACGGGCAAACCATCGACAGGAAAGGCCAGGTTAGCGGTGATGGCCGTCGTTCCCGTATTGCCTCCTTCTGGATGGAAGGTCCGGCAGCTGCTTACCAGACCTGGGCGCAGCTTATTTATAAGTTCCTGACCGCCGAGCAGGAATATGAATCCACGCGCAGCGAAGAAACCCTGAAGACGGTGATCAACACCGATTTCGGCAGGCCCTATTTGCCGCGGGCCAGCATGGAGCAGCGTAAAAGTGAATTGCTCGAGCAGCGTGCCGAAGAAGTCCCAAAACGTTCGGTACCGGACGGCGTGCAGTTTCTCACTGCGACCGTGGACGTGCAGGCCGGGCGCAACCGGCGCTTTGTTGTGCAGATTACGGGTTATGGAAGTATGGGTGAGCGCTGGATAGTTGACCGTTACAACATCCGGCATTCGCTGCGCTGCGACGGTAACGGGGAAAGCATTCAGGTGGACCCGGCGAGCTATCCAGAGGACTGGGATCTTTTACTCACCGACGTCTTTGATAAAACGTGGCCACTCGCAACTGACCCGTCAAAGGGCATGCGGCTGATGTCGATGGCCGTGGACTCAGGGGGCGAAGATGGCGTGACGGATAATGCCTACAAGTTCTGGCGCAGATGTCGCCGTGAGGGGCTGGGTAAGCGTATCTATCTCTTCAAGGGGGACAGCGTCAGGCGCAGCAAACTTATCCAGCGAACGTTTCCCGACAACACGGGCAGATCAACGCGCCGCGCACAGGCGACGGGTGATGTGCCTCTTTATCTTCTCCAGACCGATGCCCTTAAAGACCGGGTGAATAATGCGCTGTGGCGTGATTCACCCGGCCCTGGCTATGTGCATTTCCCCGCCTGGCTGGGCAGCTGGTTCTATGACGAACTGACGTATGAGGAACGCTCGAATGAAGGGAAATGGAGTAAGCCCGGCCGGGGCGCAAACGAAGCATTTGACCTGCTCGTTTATGCCGACGCGCTCGCCATCCTTAGTGGTTACGAAAAAATCAAATGGCCGTCTGCTCCTGAGTGGGCACGGCGGGAAACGTGGATCGAGGACACGCAGACGGAAGCTGGCGAAATGCCATCCCCGCCGCCTGCGCCGAAATCTAAATCAAAACCAAAACGTGAGAAGCCCGTAACCGAGCAGGCTAATCCGTGGTCTTCGTCAGGAGGTTGGGTATGAATCCAGCAGATATTCAAAACATGATCGACCGCTACGCTGCAGCCGAGCTGTCTGTTCTGGAGGGGAAATCAATCACTTTCAACGGGCAGCAGATGACGCTCGAAAACCTGTCGGAAATCAGAAAAGGCCGTCAGGAATGGGAGCGACGACTGGCAACGCTCAATAACAAACGCCGCGGGCGACCCGGCTACAGGCTGGCGAGGTTTGGATGAGTTTTTTAGATGATGCGATTGGCCTGTTTTCACCAGGCTGGAAAGCCTCACGCCTGCGCGCCCGCGCGGTTATTAAGGCGTATGAGGCGGTAAAGCAAACGCGTACCCACAAAGCCCAGAAGGAAAATCGTTCAGCCGATCAGCTCAGCCAGATGGGGGCGGTTTCACTGAGGCAGCAGGCGCGCTGGCTGGACAACAACCACGATCTGGTGATTGGCGTTTTCGACAAGCTGGAAGAAAGGGTGGTGGGTGCGAAGGGCATCATAGTTGAACCGCATCCGATGCTGAGTAACGGGAAGATCGCTAAAAAGCTGGCCACTGATATCCGCAGAAAGTGGGGCGAATGGTCCGTAAGACCCGATGTTACAACCCAGTTTACCCGCCCCATGCTGGAGCGGCTGATGCTTCGAACGTGGCTCCGGGACGGTGAGGTATTTGCTCAGCTGGTTCGCGGTACCGGAAATGGTCTTGAGCCGGTTGCTGGCGTGCCGTTCTGGCTGGAAGCGCTGGAGCCGGACTTCGTGCCGATGAACAGCGATGCCGCCACCCAGCTCAATCAGGGCGTTTTTGTCGATAACTGGGGGCGTCCGAAAAAATATCAGGTCTATAAAAGCCTGCCAGTATCCGGGCGTCAGTTCGATACCAAAGAGATAGATGCAGAAAACATGCTTCATCTCAAATTCACACGACGCCTGCACCAGACCCGCGGAGCGTCTCTTTTATCAGGTGTTCTGATGCGTCTGAGCGCGCTGAAAGAGTACGAGGACTCGGAGCTTACCGCTGCCAGAATTGCTGCGGCACTCGGCATGTATATCAAAAAAGGCGACGGACAGAGCTTCGATTCTGATTCCGGCAGCGATGACCGCGAGCTGATGATCCAGCCCGGTATGCTCTATGACGAACTGCAGGCCGGGGAAGAAATCGGGATGATTAAATCCGATCGCCCGAACCCTAACCTCGAGTCGTTTCGTAACGGACAGCTGCGTGCCGTGTCCGCCGGCAGTCGCCTCAGCTTTTCCAGCACATCCAGAAACTACAACGGAACGTACAGTGCCCAGCGGCAGGAGCTTGTCGAGTCAACCGACGGATATCTGATTCTTCAGGACTGGTTCATCGGTTCAGTGACCCGGCCCATGTACCGGGCCTGGCTGAAGATGGCTATTGCTGCCGGAGAAATCAAGCTGCCGAGAGGCATCGATATGGACTCGCTTTATAACGCGGTTTATTCGGGGCCCGTTATGCCGTGGATAGATCCCGTTAAAGAAGCGAATGCCTGGAAAACGCAGATCCGCGGCGGTGCTGCTACTGAATCCGACTGGATACGTGCCAGCGGTCGCAACCCGGATGATGTTAAGTCACGCCGTAAAGCGGAGGTTGACGAGAACCGTGAACAGGGCCTGGTGTTTGACACCGACCCCGCCAATGATAAAGGAGGCACCAGTGCCGAAGCCAAAGAACCGGGCGCGCCACCGTCCGAAAGCCAGCGCAAAAAGTAATTCGTGGTTCCGCATGCAGGCCAGCAATAATAGCGAGGCCGACATTTTTATTTATGACGAAATCGGGTACTGGGGCGTAACGGCGAAACAGTTCGTCAATGATCTCCGGGCACTTGGGGACGTCACCCACATCAACCTTTATATCAACTCGCCCGGTGGTGATGTCTTCGACGGTATTGCTATTTATAACGCGCTGAAGCACCACGGCGCGGCGATTACCGTGCATATCGACGGTCTGGCGGCCTCCATGGCCTCGGTGATTGCGATGGTAGGTAATCCGGTCATCATGCCTGAAAACACGATGATGATGATCCATAAGCCCTGGGGGTTTGCTGGTGGTGACGCGAGCGATATGCGCGACTATGCGGATCTGCTCGACAAAGTTGAATCCGTTCTTATCCCGGCTTATGCGCAGAAAACCGGAAAATCCACCGAAGAAATTGCGGCAATGCTGGAGGACGAAACCTGGATGAACGGCAGCGAGTGCCTTGAACTGGGTTTTGCCGACCAGGTGACACCATCCCTTCAGGCTATGGCCTGTATTCATTCAAAACGTATTGAGGAATTTGAAAAAATGCCAAAATGCATTCGCAACATGATCACCCCGCCGCGCAACACTACCCAGCGTGACCCGGTTATTACCCAGCCTCAGGCACCGCAGGCAAAAACTGACCCGGCACCGGATGAAAATGCGATCCGCGCGCAGGTGTTGGCTGAGCAGAAAGCCCGAGTTAACGCTATCGGCGATCTCTTTGCCATGTTCGGCAATAAGCACATGGAACTGCAGAATCAGTGTGTGGCCGACCCTGATTGTTCCGTCGATAAGGCGAAAGATTTGCTGCTGGCAGAACTCGGTAAAACGGCCACGCCGTCCAATAAAACCACCCAGCCGCATATTCATGCGGGCAATGGTAACTTCGTCGCGGATGGTATTCGCCAGGCACTGATGGCGCGTGCCGGGTTCGAAGGTCAGGAGCGGGATAACGTTTATAACGGTATGACGCTGCGCGAGTATGCGCGTATGGCCCTGACTGAAAAAGGTATCGGCGTGGCCAGCTACAACCCGATGCAGATGGTTGGCCTGGCGCTGACCCACAGCACCTCTGACTTTGGCAACATTCTGCTTGATGTTGCGAACAAAGCGCTGATTCAGGGCTGGGACGAGGCGCAGGAAACCTTCGAGCAGTGGACCAAAAAAGGCCAGCTGTCGGACTTCAAAACGGCGCATCGTGTCGGTATGGGTGGTTTCCCTTCTCTGCGAAAAGTTCGCGAAGGGGCTGAGTACAAGTACATCACTACCAGTGACAAAGGCGAAACCATCGCGCTTGCCACGTATGGTGAAATCTTATCAGTAACCCGCCAGGCGATCATCAACGACGATCTGAACCAGCTTACCGACGTACCGATGAAGATGGGGCGCGCGGCGAAAGCAACGATTGGCGATCTGGTTTACGCCATTTTGACTAAAAACCCGAAACTCTCAGACGGAAAGGCGCTGTTCCATGCCGATCACAAGAACCTGAGCGCGGGCGCAATTTCTGTGGCCAGCCTGGACGAATCGCGCAAGCTGATGCGTCTGCAGAAGGAGGGGGAGCGAACCCTGAATATCCGTCCGGCCTACATGCTGGTGCCCGTCGCCCTGGAAACTCTGGCAAATCAGACCATCAAGTCGGCCAGTGTTAAAGGTGCAGACATCAATGCCGGGATCGTTAACCCTATCCAGAACTTTGCAGAAGTCATTGCCGAACCACGCCTGGATGAAGCTGATGCGAAAGCCTGGTATCTGGCTGCCGCGAAGGGCACCGACACCATTGAGGTCGCTTATCTCAACGGCGTCGACACGCCATACATCGATCAGCAGGAAGGCTTCACCACTGATGGTATCGCCACGAAAGTGCGTATTGATGCCGGTGTGGCGCCGCTGGACTATCGCGGCATGACCAAATCCTCTGGTCAGTAAAAAACAGTCCTGACAAACAGACGCCCGTAAGGGCTTTTTTTATACCTGAAACCGGCCCCGCAAGGGGCTGAATGGAGAAGTTATGGCTAAGAACTATGCGCAGGACGGGAGAACGATCCCTCTGGTAAACAGTGGTGCAACCGATGTTCACAGCGGCGATCCGGTTGTTGTTGGAAAACTTATCGCGGTGGCAATTACCGATATCCCGGCTGGCGATACCGGGGACGGTTTTACTGAGGGTGTTTTCCTCCTGCCAAAAGTATCCGCAGATGCGGTTACTGCAGGGGCGCAGGTGTATCTGAAGGACGGCAAAATCACGATCGAAGAAACGGACGCCGTTGCCGCGGGCATCGCCTGGGAAGATGCAGGGGCAAACACCACAGTTGTTGAAGTTAAGATCAATGCCTAACCCCTTTGACCGGATGGCGGCGCGCATGGACGCGGCCACCATAAAAAAGATGGGAAAGACAGCGATCATCAATGGCAGCAGCTATGACGTTGTTCCCGCCGAGCAACTAGAGGAAATGGGGCCATTGTCGGGAACAGGTACTTCGCTAGTAGTTTTCTCTGAGCTTTACCAACCACGCCGAAACGACAGTGTCGATTACGACGGTAAGAACCTGACCGTCACCCGCTATGACATGTTCAACGGAAAACCCCGCATCCATCTCGAATGAGGAGGCGCTATGTCTGTGAAAGGTCTGGAAAGGGCTATTCAGAACCTGAACAGCCTCAGCCGGTTAATCGTTCCTGAGGCAACCGCAAAAGCACTTAACCGGGTGGCCAGCAGAACGATAAGCCAGGGGAGCAAAGCTGTAGCGAAAGAAGCAACAGTTGATGATAACCGGAAAAAGGGGCTTCCGGTTCGTCTGGTCCGCCAGCGTTCCCGTCTGCGCAAGGCCCGTCACGATCGCCCGGTCGCGTCGATAAAAATCAACCGCGGTAATCTTCCTGCGATAAAGCTCGGCACGGCGCGCGTCCGGCTCTCGCGTAGAAAAGGGGCCAGAAACGGAGCGGGTAGCGTCCTCAAAATCGGACCCTATACCTTTCGTAACGCTTTTATTCAACAGCTTGCGAACGGGCGCTGGCAGGTGATGCGGCGCGTAGGTAAGGCCCGTTATCCGATTGATGTGGTCAAAGTTCCTCTTGAGACACCGCTCACCGTGGCATTCACCGCTATTTCAAAGCGCCTTATTGAAAGCGATATGCCTAAAGAACTTTCCGCAGCCCTGAAAAACCAACTGAGGATCCACCTGAAGCGATGAACAGACACAGCGCAATTCGTGCAGCCATTCTGGCAAAACTGAAAGCCAAGATCACCGACACGGTCACCTGGTTTGACGGGCGCCCTGTTTTTCTTGAAGAGCAGGATCTCCCTGCCGTGGCTGTATACCTTTCTGACGCGGAGTACACCGGCGATTCGCTTGATGAAGATTCGTGGCAGGCGGTTGTTCACATCGAGGTATTTCTTAAAGCCTCCAGCCCCGACAGCGCGCTTGATTCCTGGATGGAAGAGAAAGTGTATCCGGCAATGGCCTTCATCCCCGGTCTGACCGAACTGGTCGAGACGTTCACCCCGCAGGGTTATGACTATCAGCGGGATGATGAAATGGCCACCTGGGGTTCAGTCGATTTCACGTACTTAATCACCTATACAATTTAAGAGGTACTTATGCCTACTCCAAACCCGCTGGCCCCCGTGAAAGGTGCCGGTACCACCCTCTGGCTTTACACCGGAACGGGCAACGCTTTCGCTAACCCACTCTCGGATATCGACTGGAACCGCCTGGCGAAAATTAAAGAGCTGACGCCGGGCGAAATGACCGCCGAATCGTATGACGACACTTACCTCGACGACGAGGATGCCGACTGGAACGCGACGGCCCAGGGGGCAAAATCTGCTGGCGATACCTCGTTCACCCTCGCCTGGAAGCCGGGCGAAGAAGGGCAAAAAGACCTTGTCGCATGGTTTATTGATGGCTCAATACGCTATTACAAAATCAAATACCCGAACGGTACCTTCGACGTTTTCCGCGGCTGGTGCAGCAGCCTGGGTAAAGCCATTCCGGCAAAAGAGGTCATTACCCGTACAGCGAAAATCACCAATACCGGCAAGCCGGAACTGGCAGAAGAAAGCGGAACCCCGAATATCCCCGTGACCGGCGTTACGCTCGATAAAGCCACGGCAAGCGTGGCCGTCGGCGCAACCACAACGCTCAATGTGACGGTTAACCCTGCCAGTGCCTCAGATACCTCGTTCCGCGTGGCAACCTCCGACGGGGCAAAAGCAACGGTCACCGTTAGCGGCAACGCGATCACCGTCACCGGCGTGGCGGCAGGCACCGCTGACGTTATTATTATGACCAGCGACGGTA
>Ga0268257_1001943_pt1 | contig 16107 bp, 10 predicted proteins | sample AgamicAtPrz_FD_200249 | JGI IMG/M metagenome (GOLD analysis project Ga0268257, IMG submission 200249) | Agave microbial communities from Guanajuato, Mexico - At.P.rz (v2) (version 3) | ecosystem: Host-associated > Plants > Phyllosphere > Phylloplane/Leaf | place: Guanajuato, Mexico | collected... | reverse complement strand
TGCCTTCCTCAGCTGCACCGCGGCGCCGATCCGCGATCCGCAGGGGCGCGTGCTGGGCGTGCTGGACATCTCCGGCGAGCAGCGCGGCTTCCAGCGGCACACGCTGGCGCTGGTGCGCTCGGCGGCGAGGATGGTGGAGCACCGGCTGTTCCAGACGCGGCATGCCGACGGGCTGCGCCTGCAGCTCCACCTGCAGCCGGAGGGCCTGGGCACGCCGACCGAAGGGCTGCTGGCGCTCAGCGACGACGGCTGGATCCTGGGCTGCAACGCGGCGGCGCAGGCATGGCTGGGCGCCGAGGCGGCGCGGCCGAGTCCGCTGGAGGCGCTGCTGCCGCTGCGGTGGGCCGAGTTGATGGACTGGGCCCGCGAAGGCGGCGAGGGCGCGCGGCTGCTGCGCCGCGAGGACGCACCGCCGCTGTGGTTGCGGCTGGACGCGCCGCGTGGATGGCGGCGACCGGCGGCGGCGCCGCGAGGGCATGGGGCGACGGTGGTCGATGTGGAGGCCCAGGCCGAGGTGGCGATGACGCGCCCGGTGGCGCTCGATCACGCACCGGCGGGGCAGGCGTCGCGCACGGCGATGCCCGCGTCGACGACGCCCGATGCGCTGCATCTGCTGGACCTTGGCGACGCGGCGATGCATCAGGCGGTGATGCGGGCGCGGCGGGTGCTGGACAAGCCGATCCCGCTGCTGCTGCAGGGCGAGTCCGGCGTGGGCAAGGACCTGTTCGCGCGCGCCGTCCACGACAGCGGCCCGCGACGTGGCCGCGCCTATGTCGCGGTGAACTGCGCGGCCCTGCCGGAGTCGCTGATCGAGGCGGAACTCTTCGGCTACCGGCCCGGCGCCTTCACCGGGGCCTCGCGCGACGGCGCGCAGGGGCGGCTGAGGGAAGCGCATGGCGGCACCTTGTTCCTCGACGAGATCGGCGACATGCCGCTGCCCCTGCAGGCGCGGCTGCTGCGCGTGCTGCAGGACCGGCAGGTGCAGCCGCTGGGCGGCGGGCCGGCGGTGGCGGTGGACTTCCAGCTGATCGGCGCGAGCCACCGGCCGCTGCGTCAGCTGGTCGCGCAGGGCCTGTTCCGCGAGGACCTGTACTACCGGCTCAACGGGCTGACGCTCTGCCTGCCGCCGGTGCGAGAGCGCCAGGACCTGCCGATGCTGGTGGCGCGATTGCTGGCGGCGATCGAGCCGGCGCGGCGGGTGGAACTGGATCCGCCGCTGGCGCGCGAGCTGATGGCCTACCGCTGGCCGGGCAATGTCCGGCAGCTGGAGCAGGCCCTGCGCATCGCCTGCGCGCTGATGGAGGAGCCCGGTGAGTCGGTCATCCGCCGCAGGCACCTGCCGGATGACCTCGTCGAGGAGCTGGACCAGGGTGCACCGCTGCCGATTCCGGTGCTGCGGCCGGAGCGGCCGGTCGCCGCCGAGGCCGAGGGGAGCCCCGAGTTCGCCCGCGCTGCGGATGGACGTCCGGCGCCCCCGGCGATGTTGCGCGAGCAGTCGCGGGCCCACGCCCGCCGCGTGCTGGCGGACTGCAGCGGCAACCATTCGGAAGCCGCGCGGCGGCTGGGCATCGGTCGCAACACGCTGTACCGGCTGCTCAAGGGGCCGGCGTCCGCGCCGGGCGAGTAGCCCGCGGGCAGCCGGCGTCGGGCCTGTAGGGCGACGACTGACAGGCTGATCAGCGGATCGCCGCCGCCGCCTTGCGCCGAACCCGGCTTCCGACGGCGAGCCGGCGCCCCTATTCTTTCGTTCATGCGGTCCAGGTTTCTGGTGGTGGATTGCAGAGGCGCAAGCCGGACGTCAATGGGTAAGGCGGGCATCCGAAAGGATGTCCGCCTTCGTCTTTTGGGGCGCTGCGATGGGCCCTGCCGGGGCGATCAGGCGTCGATCAAGTGGCGAATTGGCGGATCGCCCGACCCACGCGCGCGGTTTCGAGCAGGACGCTCAGTTCCTCCATCAGCTCGTCGCCATGCGAGCACGGGATGCACGGGAGGTCGGAGAAGGCTGCCTTTCGAAGTGTCCGACGATGGGAAGGTGGTCGAAGAAGGGATGCGGGGCGAGGGGATCGTCGCTCGACTCGAGCGCCGGCAGGGGAGCGACCCGGGTGTTCGCCTCGTTCAGGCGCCAGCCGAACCGTCCGCAGAGCACCGAGGACGAGACGATCAACTGGTCGAAGGTGCGCCAGTGGGAAAAGCGGCCGCCAGCGTGGAAGTAGGTGCCCGGGTCGCAGCTGCGATCCTCGGCGGCGCCCGGCGGAAAGGCGTGGAGATGCCGCCAGAAGGGGTTGTAGAAGAGCCGCCGGTTCCGCTTCACCCGGTCGCGATCGCGGCTTGCATGGAGATAGCGCTCCATGCCCTCGTCGAAGGGTTCATCGTTGAAATCGCCGACCAGGACGACGTTCGCATCGGGCAGGTACCTCAGGATCTGGTCGTCGATCCAGCGACGCAGGAAAGCGGCCAGGTGCGTCCGTTCGACATCGTGCCGGTCCATGAACAGCCGGCTCGGCCAGTGCGATGCGATCAGGTGCAGCGGCTGGTTGCCATCGCGCAGGCGGACCAGGAAGGCCTGGCCGACCTTGCGGATCCCGCCTCCCTCGTCCTGGATGATCGACCGGTCGAACTCCACCGTGATGCGATCGGTCCGGCTCAGGACGCATTGCGAGAAGCGGCTCCGTCCCGCAGGGTGGAAGGCCTTCAGCCAGGTGTAGTCCGCCCGCGCGATCGGGCAGGCGTCGTGCAGTCCGTCGATGCTGCGCTCGGCCATCTCGCCCAGCACGATCACGTCCGCCCGGACCACTTCGATCAGGTGTCGCAGCACCTGCGCGGCTGCCTGGAAATGGGCCGGTCCAGCGCGGTCCGGGACGCGCGTCGGCGACAGGCCGGTGTTCCACCACGCGATGTGGATGCCCGGATCGGCGGGGAGGGACGAAGTCTTCATGGTCGGCGTCGGTAGGGACGGGCAGTCACTCTACGAGGACGTCCGCGAGCGCGCCACGCCCGCGGCGCAATCGAATGAGTGGACTTCGCGCCGATCCTGCCGGACATGAGTCAGCGCGCCCACCGACTCCTGCGCTTGCGGGCGCCGGACCGGCGCGCTGGGCCGTCGCGGCGGGCCCGTTCGCTCGTGGTCGAGGCCGCGCGACGTGGCATCTCCGCCACGGAATCGCCGCGAAGGCCGATGAAATCGGCCTCGGAGGGCGTCGGATCCCTATGTTGTCAGGCGCGCCGCGCGCGCAATCGGCGTAGCCTTCGGGCCGTTGACAGACGGGACTGGCGGCCAGCGATGGCCAGGGAGGCCCTCATGGACGACTCCGCGCACGAGCGGCCCACGTCCGCCGCGGCGGCCGCGCTGCTGGGGCAGATGAAGCGGGCGGTCTTCGACGGCTCACGCATCGCCGTGATCCAGCGCGACCTCGCGAACCGCGTGCTCTACGCCAATGCCGCCGCCTTGGACATGAGCGGCGCCGCCCATGTCGACGAACTGCGCCTGGACCAGCTCTTCGCCGGCGAGGCCGGCCGCATCCTCGACGAAGAGACGCGCGGTCGACGCAACGGCGAGCTCGGCGCCTATCGCGTCACGCTGACGCGCCTGGACGACCCCGGCCGCCAGGTCGCCGTCGAGGTCACCGGCCTGCCGCTGATGGACGCGCGGGGCGCGGTGGTCGGCTCGCTGGGGTTCTTCCGCAGCCTGCAGCACCAGGTGCTGACCGACCGGCTGCGCGAATTGACGCTGAGCCATGCCGGACGGCCGGACCTGCTGCCGCGGATGGCCGAGGCCCTGCGCAGCGAGCTGCCCTACGACCTGATGCTGGTGTCCCGCGTCGTCGCGGACGGCGAGCATTGGGAATCGGAGATCGTCTTCAACCACCCGCCCTTCCGCCAGGACGTGCCGACCGCCTGGTACGAGCTCAACGACGCGCAACGCGCCTTCATGGAAGCGAACGACGGCGGCATCCACGACTTCGACGCGGTGATGAGCGCACCGCCCTGGTCCGACATGGCCGACGAGCCGATCTGCCGCCAGATGCGCGCGATGGAGCTGAAGTCCAGCATGTGGCGACGCATCACCCGCGGGCAGGGCGCGGACGAGCGCACCGTCGCCATCCTGACCCTGCTCAGCCGCGAACGCGATGCCTACGGCGAGTCCCATCAGACGCTGTTCAACCAGCTGCCGCTGGTGGAGACGGTGCTCTGCGCGCTGGACCACGCGGCCCAGGAGCGCGACCGGCGCCAGCTGCGGATGTTCCGCGTGCTCAACCGCTGCGTCGACATCCAGGGCGCCTGCCGCTGCCTGGCCGACGCGCTGATCGAGATCTTCGACTGGCAGCATGTCGCGCTGTTCCGCATCGACAGCGCGCGCGAGTCCATCGTGCGCGTGGCGTCGGCGCGCCGCGGCGACGACGGGTGCGCGGTCGATACCGGCACCGTCTGGGGCGACTACGCGCAGCACCTGGGCGTGGGCATCCTCGGCCGCGTGGCGCGGACGATGACGGCGCAGAAGATCGCGGATGTCTCGCAGGACCCCGACTACCTGCGCACGCCCGATGGCGAGCCGATCCGCTCCGAACTGGCGGTGCCCATCCTGTTCTCCGAGGGCGAGCGGGTGCGCTTCATCGTCAACGTCGACGATCCCCGGGTCAACGCGTTCTCGCGCGAGCATGTCCGGCAGCTGACCGACATCGCCCACGAGGTCTCCGGCGCGATGGAGCGCATCAGCGACCTGACCTTGATGACCGAGTGCGTGAACAACGTCGCCGATCCGGTCATCGCCACCGACGCGAAACTGCGGATCCGCCGGGTCAATCCGGCCGCGGAAGCGCTGTTCGGCGCGCGTCGCAAGGCGCTCGAGGGGCGCAGCCTGATCGATTTGTTCCAGGATCCGCAGCCGCTGGTGGCGCTGCTGCAGGGCACCGAGGCCGGTGACCGGATCGGGGAGTTGCACGTCCGCCGGCCGGCCTGCGAGGACGTGGCGGCCGAGGGCCCCGAGGGCTCCGAGGGGCCCGGCGGGATGGGGGAGGCGCCCAGCTCGGTCTTCGTCACCCGGCGCGACTTTCCCGGCAAGCTCGGCGGCCATGTGTTCATCGCGCGCGACCTGCGGCCGATCCGCCGGTCGGTGCAGCTCGAGTTCCTGGAGGAGACCGCCTACGAGCTGGCCGTCGAGACGCAGGCGCCGCTGGGCATGGCGATGTCCTGGCTGGAAAGCGAGCTCGAGTCGGCGCATCGTCCCGGCGCCGCGCGCGACCCGGACCGGGCCCGCGACCTGCAGACGGTCCTGCGGCAGCTGGGCCGGGTGAAGCACGCCTTCACGCGGCTGGCCATGTACAACCGCGAGGCCCGCGTCGCCGCGCGCGCGGTCAGCACGGTCCAGCTCGACAGCGAGCTGGAGGCGCTGCTCGCCAGCCTGGCCGCGTCGGAGCGGGAGAAGGTGCGGCTGGTCTCGGTGGCGCGGCGGGTCGAGGTCGAGGCCGACCACACGCAGATGCACATCGTCGTCGAGAGCCTGCTGTCGGTGCTGCTGCGCGCGGCGCCGGAGACGGCGACGGTGCAGCTCACGCTGGTGCCGGACGACCGGGAAGTCTTCCTGCGCCTGCGCGGCAAGCTGCCACCGGCCCGTCGGCACGGCACGCGTTTCGCGGCGCCCGAGGCGGCGCAGGCGGATCTGCGGCTGGCTCATCCGCTGCTCGACAAGCTGATGCGCAACCAGGGCGGCAGCCTGCGCATCCACGCGCTGGCCGATGGCGAAACCGAATTCGTGCTCGGTTTCCCAAGGGGGATCGCTCATGGCTGACTTCCTCCTGGTGTTCTGCCCGCAGCAGCAAGGCATCGAGGTCGAGCAGATCAAGAAGCAGCTGCGGCGCTTCGGCGCGCACGCGGTGCAGCAGGAAACCACCTGCGAGACCGCCCTGGAGCAGCTGCAGCAGCAGCGCTTCGACTTCGTCATCGTCGGCAGCCGCCTCGCGGTCGATGCCGGCGCGGTGGTGGAGGACGGCGGCGGTCTCGATTTCTGCCGCAAGGCCAGGCTGCTGACGCAGACGCCGATGATGCTGCTGGCGCCGGCGCTGACCTCGGAGCTGCAGCGCGAGAGCGCGCGCGTGCCGGGCCTGACCGCCTATGCCGATCCGGGCACCGCCGGCGGCTTCGCGCTCGAGCTGCTGCAGCCCGGCCAGCGCGTCGATCCCTGCCTGGCGATCCGCGTCAAGGCCAGCGAGACCGGCTGGAGCTTCGACATCGACGGCATCGGCTTCAAGTTCCATGGCGACGGCATGCTGACCGTGCCGCGCTCGGCCTGGATGCGCTGGGAAGCGCAGCACATGTTCCAGCCCGACTGGTACGACGAGTTCTCCGACATCGGCGAAAGCATCCGCATCGCGCTGTGCGACGAGAACCCGCATTTCAAGGTCCAGCGCGAGCTCGGCCGCGCGGCCGCGGCGATGCAGCTCGGCGATGCCGGGCGCGAGCTGCCGGACCGGCTCACCTTCGCGGTGTCGGAGGCCTGTTATCCGCTGATGCTGGAGGCGGTCTTCGATCCGTCGCTGCGGCCGGAGCCCTGGCTGGCGCAGGCCGCCTCGGTGGCGCGGCGCCTGCTGGAAAGCGATGGCGACGCGAGCCAGGACCTGTTCTCCGGACCGCCCGCCGCGCGGCGCGCGCTGCTGATCTGCGCCGACACGCATGGCAGCGTGTTCAGCGCGAAGCTGCTGGGTGGGCAGGTGCGGCTGGATCCGCTGACCTCGGTGCGGCTCGAATGCGCGCGGGTGCGCAAGCTGCTGACGACCCGCGATACGCGCACGGGCCAGCCGCTGTTCTACGAGGACAACATCCGCGTGCTCGGCATGGACGGGCCGGTGACGCGCGCGGCGCTCGACGCGGCGCTGCGCGAGGGCAGCTGGGACCTGATCCATTTCGCCGGCCACACCTGCTTCCAGCGCCATGGCGCGCAGCAGCGCGGCGGCACCGGCTTCCTGTTCATCGGGCCGGCGGAGGAGCCGGAGGGCATCGACTTCGGCGACATCGTCAGCTACATGCGCGAGGCGCGCTTCGTCTACCTGAGCAGCTGCGAGAGCGGCAACTCGGGCTTCGCGGCGCTGGCCGCGGCCGCCGGCATCCATGCGGTGCTGGGTTATCGCTGCCGCGTCAACGACCGCACGGCGGCGCTGCAGGCGCGGCTGTTCTACCGGATGCTGCTGCGCAGTCACTCGCTGAACGCGGCCTTCGGCCTGGCGCGGCGCCGCATCTACAAGCGCTACCGCGACCGGGACAACGCCTGGGCCTCCGCGATGCTGGTCACGCCGGAATTCCGGTCGTGATCGGGGGAAGGCGGCATCGTCGACGCGTTCTCGCTCAACTCGGCTCGCCGGTCATCAGGTCCAGCGCGATGCCGGCGGCGGGATCGCGCGGGTAGAAAGCTTGATGGCCGTGCGCGGCGCGCATTGCCGGCTCGCCCCACGGCGCGGTGCGTGCGGACTGGTAGTTGAAAAGCAGGCGTGCGCCTGGCACCTGCCGCACGACCGCGTGGATCGCTTCGTCGTCCGGATGCTGGAAGAGGCTGCCGTCGGTGGAGACCAGCCAGGTGGCGCACTCGATCCGACCGAGCAGGTCCGGGCTGAGGTTGGCGGCCGAGCCGTGGTGGGCCAGCTTGACCGCGTCGAGCCGCAGCGTCGCGGCGCCTGTCGCGGCCGCCATCCGGCCCAGCGTCGCTGCGAGCGTCGGCGCATGCGCGTCGCCGAGCAGTGCGAGGCGTCGACCGGCGTATTCGGCGATGACGGCGATGCTCGAGCCGTTGGCCACCGCGTCATCCATCGGCCCGAGTGCCAGCGCCGCCGACGACATCATCTGGTCCGGCGTCGGCCGCAGCCGCGCGCCCGAGGCGCGATAGGCCGCGCGGCCGTCGAGCCGCGCACGCAGCGCCGCCTCGTTGGTCGGGTCGACCTCGGCGCGCTCCAGCGCGCGGCTCCAGGCGGTGCGCAGCTTGACGAGCTTGTCCAGCGTCGGCGAGAGCAATGTGAGCCGCAGGCCGCCGGGCAGCTCGCGGACCGGCAGCGGGCCGGTCGCGGGCACGAACACCGGCGCGCCTTCGAAGGCCGCGTTCCATTGGCGTCCATCGATGCGCACGCTGATCTCGGTGCCCTGCATCGCGCTGCGCTGGTGGATGCCGGCCTCGTCGGATGGCGCTTGGCGGGCGGCGGGCGGCGGCTCCTTCAGCTCCTGCGCGATGTGCGGCCAGCCGTTGAACCAGATGTCCCGGAAGGTCGCCAGCTCAGGATGATTCAGCAGCTTGAGGCAGCCCTCGATGTGATCGCCGTCGACATGCGTGATGACCAGCAGTTCCAGTTCGCGCTGGTCCTCGGGCAGCGCCGCCAGGCGGGCCGACAGCGCGCCATAGGCGCCAATCGGTCCGCCGTCGATCAGCACGCGATGGGGCCGCGCCGCGTCGCCGTAGCTCAGCAGCAGGCAGTCGCCGTGCCGCGCCGGCAGCAGCTCGATGCGGAAGACCTCGGCCATGGCGGTCGTGGCGACGCGCTCAGGACAACGCGTGCCGCGGATAGGGCCAGGCGGGTGACTGGGGACGGAAGACCACCGCCGGCGCGCGGGAACGCAGCGCGGCGTCGCTGACCGCGTAACCCCAGTTGATCAGCTCGCACTGCTCCTGCTCCTTGAAGCGGTCCAGGCGCGTGCGGATCGCCGCGAGGTCGGCGATCCGCGCCGGATCGACGGACAGCGCCGGCACCTCGGTCGTGGGGTAGTCGGCGATGTCGGTGTCGATGGCCCAGAACGCGCCCTGGGCCTCGCCGCGCGCGTAGGCCGCGATCAGCATGCGCTTGCGCAGGGCCAGCGCCTGGTTCAGCCCGATGTCCATCGCGCGCAGCACCTGCCGCGGGGCCATCGTGCCGATGCCGGCGTCGATGTCGAAGGGCTTGCCGGCGTCGCTGACCAGCACCGTGGCATGGCGGCCCCAGACGGTTTCCAGCCCGAGGTTGTCGTAGACGCCACCGTCGGCCAGCATCAGGCGGCGGCGGTAGTCGACCTGGTCGTAGAGGTCGGCGCCCTCGACGCGGGTGAAGTCCTCCGGCCGCACGTCCAGTGCGATCGGCGCCAGGACCGGCGGGAAGGCGCTCGAGCAGGCGACCGCGGTGGCCACGTCGAAGCGTGGTTTCGGGATGAGGCCGATGCGGTAGTCGCCGGCGTAGGGCTTGGAGAAGCGGAAGCTGACACCGGTGGCGTAGTTGGTCGCGTTGAACACGAAGCGCGGCGTGTCGGGCAGCGACTGCAGCGAGGCGTCCAGGCCCAGACGCTGGCGATATTCCTCGGCGACGGCCTCGCCGGCCGACCGGAAGGGATTGAAGGCGCCCGACAGCACCGAGGCCACGTCGATGTTGCGGGCGCAGAACTCGCGCAGCGGTGTCACGACCTCGGCCTCGAAACGCGGGGAGTGCCCGTCGCCATCGAAGGCCAGCCGCGGCCAGCGCACGGCCAGCAGCCCCGAGGCGATCGAGCCGCCGGACACGCTGGACAGGCGCGCCAGCCGGCCCAGCACGCCCAGCTCGTTGAGGCGCCACAGCACGCCGACATGGAACAGCACGGCCCGGAAGCCGCCGCCAGACAGCGCGAGCGCGATGCCGTCGGCACGCGCGTCAGGGTCGAGGGGCATGGCCGTCTCCCGCAATGGCAATGGTTCAGCCTAGGCAGCGAGGGAGGAGGGCGCAAGCTTGCAGTTGGGGATGGCGCGGCGGCTCGGATCGCCGATCGGACGCGCGGCTAGCGCAGGGTGGGGCTGAAGATGAGTTGGGCTTCCACGCGCCGGCTCCGGGCGTGGCATTCAGCCAGCGACAGGTGATCGCCCTTGAGCGGGCAGGTCGTTCCGGAAGGATCGCGTGCGGCGCTGCTGTCCAGCGCGATGCGAAGGGTGCCTCGACGTAGGCTGGGCGCCAGATGGAAGGCCTGGGTGAGCCGGGCGGCGACGGCGCCTGCGCGCGCCAGGCCGAGGTCCAGGTTGCCGGAGGCGCCCAGCGGCATCGGATCGGCATGCCCGCGGATCTTCATCTCCGTGAGCAGCCAGCCGGCGGGCGCCGCGCGGGAGGCGCGCTCGAAGTCGTCGGCAAGGGCCTGCAGCTCCTGCTCGTCGATCGGCTGAGCGGAACGGGAGGCGAAATGCACGTCGGTGGCCAGCTGGCTGCACTGCTCCGGCAATGGATCGATCAGGCGCAGATCCGCGCTGTCGACTTCGAACCGGCCATTCGACACGGAGCCTGACGCGTTGTCGCCGGCGATGCGCAGCAGGCTGCGATCTCCCACGCCGTGCCACAGCACCTGCACCCGGCTGACCAGGAGGGTGCCGTCGTCCAGGTGGCACGCCTGCAGCGGCAGCCCGCGCTGCGCGTTCAGCTCCCACAGCTGTTGAGCCGACTTGTTCGACACCGCCAGGTCAGTCGCTTCGCGATAGAAGCCGAATCGGTCGAACACGCCGGCGAAGGCCAGTGGCACGGCCCGGTCGTCCCTGAGCACCAGGGACAGATAGAGCGGCGCGCCGAGCAGCAGGGCCGCCATCAACGGCACTGCGGTGCGCCGCTCGCGCGCGAATCGCGGCTCACGCAGGAACGCCAGCAGGAGCATCGCGAAAACGCCTTGGCACAAGACCATGCCGATCAGGGACCACTGCGCCTTGAAGAGGAACATCGTCAAGAAGAGCAGGGCGCAGGCCCCGAGAATTCCTTGGGCTACCGCGGTACTGCCATCGCCTTGGGCGTCGACGTGTCGTTTGGCGGCATGGGCCCCGAACCCGAAGCTGGTCAACAAGCCGCCGAGCAGGACCCAGACATCCCATTCCTCCGTGCCACCCGTCTGCACGAGCAACGCGATGTTGAGGACCAGCCCGAGCCAGGTGATCCAGGCCAGCCATCCGTGAAGCGGGAACGTCGGTCGGTGGTCCTTGCCGGCTCGAAGCCAGGCGCTCATGGCGTTCATGAATGGAGACACCACGTACAGCCCCCATGCCGATGCGAAGAAGGTGGTGATGCCCAGGCCCGCCGCAAGAAAGATCAGCAGCACGCTGTCGGTCGCGCCGACCCCGGAGGGGAAGAAGCCGATCACGAAGAAGCAATAGGCGAAGAGCCATGCGCCGCCGTAGAGCAGGGCGAGCTTGGTGGCGAGGGCCAGCCAGGTGCCGATCTCGGGCAACCAATCCCAGTCGCCAGGGGGGCGTGTGCGATGGGGATGTGGCTTGGGGAAACGAACGGGCGCAGGCGCACCGCGCTTCGCGGTGCGGAATCGAAGGCTGGTCATGCTGTGGGGCTCCCTCTCCCCATGTGCCGATGCCCGCTGTATTGCGGATCGAGATCGGCACCTGTCGCAAGCTTGCGCGGGACGCCCGATGCCATGCGGCTACCATCGCCCGTGCCTGCTTCAGTCCGCGATTGTCTCCGTGAACACCACGCCTGCCCTTGTCCCCACCCCCACCGCCTTCATGCTCGACCTCGACGGCACGCTCGTCGACACGCTGGGCGACTTCGTCGCCGTGCTCAACCGCGTGATGGCCGACATGGCGCTGCCCGAGGTCTCGCGGGCCTTCGTCGAGCACACCATCGGGCAGGGCAGCGAGCACCTGATCCGCAGCGTGCTCGCCGAGGCCGGCGCGCCGCAGCAGCGCTACGAGGAGGCCTGGACGCTGTACCAGCGCCATTACGAGGTGCTCAACGGCGAGCACGCCGATGTGTTTCCCGGCGTCGTCGAGGGACTGGACGCGCTCAAGGCGCTCGGCCTGCCGATGGCCTGCCTGACCAACAAGCCGGCCGCCTTCGCCCGCGAGCTGCTCCGGCGCAAGGGCCTGGCCCACTACTTCGACCGCGTCTTCGGCGGCGACGACTTCGAGCGCAAGAAGCCCGATCCGCTGCCGCTGCTCAAGACCTGCGAGGCGCTGGGCAGCGCGCCAGCCACGACCTGGATGATCGGCGACTCAAGCAACGACGCCCGCGCCGCGCACGCAGCCGGCTGCCCGATCGCGCTGGTCAGCTACGGCTACAACCACGGCGAGCCGATCCGCGGCGTGCCCGCGGATCGCTACCTGGACCGGCTGGACGAGCTGCTCGGCTGAGCGCTCGCGGAGCGCCGCGAGCTCAGCGGTTGCTGCCCGCGGCGTTGCGGCTGCTCGTCGCCGCCGGCTTGGCGCCGCCCAGCAGCGCCACCTTCAGGTCGGAATCGGCCGGCGACTTGCCCAGCCAGATCTTCAGCAGCATGTGGAAGAAGTCCTCGCCCTTGATCGGCTCGCCGGGAATCAGCTGGCCGTTGACGAAGACCACGGTGCCGGTGCCGGGGATGTAGTCCACACCGAAGCTCTCGCCGGTCTTGAGCTTCTTCTTCTGCACGAAGATCTCCGACATGCGCAGCACGCCGCTGATGGAGCGGCCGAATTCCTCGCGCGTGGCGTTCTGCTCCATGCCCTTGGTGAAGAGCTTGCCCAGCTCCTCGCCATCGATGTCGCGCAGCATCTGGATGTGGATGCGCTTGGGACCGTTGTTGGCCAGCACGGCCTCCGGCGTGGTGGCCTTCGCGTTCAGGTACAGGCCGGCGGTGTAGACCTTGAAGATCGCCTTGTAGCGGATCCCCGCGCCGTTGAGCTGCAGCTTCTGGCCGGCGACCTCGGCTGTGCCGTCGTACTTGACGCCGGCGAGCTCGATCGGCGCCGGGACCGCCGTGGGCGGGGCGGCCGGCGCGGCCGGTGACGCGCCCGGTGGCGTCGACTGGGCGGACGCCCCGACGGGCGCCAGCATCGCGGCCGCGAGCGCGGCCATCAGGACATTGCGCTTGGACATGGTGTCTCCTTCCCTCCGGAGGATCGGCCGGCTCCGCGGCCGACTCTGGACGGGGAGTATGCGCGAACCGCCCCGCGGCCGACCCCCGGGAATCCGCCTGCTACACTGCGCCGCACCATGTTTATCACGCGCAAGCACATCAAGGGGTCGAACGACCGGGGAGCCTGGCCCTGGCGATCCTGGCACGACTTCACCTGAAGCCGCCTGCTGCTTGCCACCCGCCGTCCCCCTATCCCTCGGACGCGGGTCACCGTCACACTCTTGCTGCACCCTACCGACGGGGCAGGTCCAACAGGCGACCTGAGTTTCCGCTTGCGCGCGCGCCGTGATGCCCTGCATCGCCGGCCTCGCCGCAGCCGACAAGAGGTTTGACGACGTGATCACCGAACTGGAATTCCAAAGCCTGGCCGCCGACGGCTACAACCGCATCCCGCTGATCAGCGAGGCCTTCGCGGACCTTGAGACCCCGCTCTCGCTCTACCTCAAGCTCTGCGCCGGCAACGGCCCGGGCCGCCACAGCTTCCTGCTGGAGTCGGTGGTCGGCGGCGAGCGCTTCGGCCGCTACTCCTTCATCGGGCTGCCGGCCCGCACCGTGCTCAAGAGCGAAGGCACGGTCACCCGCGTGATCCGTGACGGCGCGGTGATCGAGATCCACGAGGGCGACCCGCTCGCCTTCATCGAGGCCTACCAGCAGCGCTTCAAGGTCGCGCTGCGGCCCGGCATGCCGCGCTTCTGTGGCGGCCTGGCCGGCTACTTCGGCTACGACGCGGTGCGCTACATCGAGCCGCGCCTGGCGGCGTCCACGCCCGAAGGCGGCCTGCCCACCCCCGACGTGATGCTGCTGCAGTGCGAGGAGCTCGCCGTCATCGACAACCTCTCGGGCAAGCTCTACCTGATCGTCTACGCCGACCCGTCGCAGCCCGAGGCCTATTTCAAGGCCAAGAAGCGGCTGACGGAGCTCAAGGACAAGCTGGGCTACTCGGTGGCCGCGCCGCGCGTGGTGCGCGGGCAGGCCCATCCGGTCGAGCGCGAGTTCAACAAGGCCGACTTCCTCGCCTCGGTCGACAAGGCCAAGGCCTTCATCGCGGCCGGCGACTGCATGCAGATCGTCTTCGGCCAGCGGCTCAAGAAGCGCTACACCGAATCGCCGCTGAGCCTCTACCGCGCGCTGCGCTCGCTCAATCCCAGCCCCTACATGTACTTCTACGACATGGGGGACTTCCAGATCGTCGGCGCCTCGCCCGAGATCCTGGTGCGCCAGGAGTCGACGCCGGAAGGCCGCAAGGTCACGATCCGCCCGCTCGCCGGCACGCGTCCGCGCGGCGGCACGCCGGAGCAGGACCAGGCGCTCGAAGTGGAGCTCAAGGCCGATCCCAAGGAGCGCGCCGAGCACCTGATGCTGATCGACCTGGCCCGCAACGACATCGGCCGCATCGCGCGCACCGGCAGCGTCAAGGTCACCGACGCGTTCGCGGTCGAGCGCTACTCGCATGTGATGCACATCGTCAGCAACGTCGAGGGCCTGCTCAAGGACGGCATCGGCAACATGGACGTGTTCCGCGCCAGCTTCCCGGCCGGCACGCTGTCGGGCGCGCCCAAGATCCGCGCGATGGAGATCATCGACCAGCTCGAGCCGGTCAAGCGCGGCATCTACGGCGGCGCCTGCGGCTACCTGAGCTTCGGCGGCGACATGGACCTGGCCATCGCCATCCGCACCGGCGTGGTCATGGACCAGGTGCTGTACGTGCAGGCGGCGGCGGGCATCGTGGCCGATTCGGTGCCCGAGCTCGAATGGAAGGAGACCGAGGCCAAGGCCCGCGCGCTGCTGCGCGCGGCGGAGCTGGTCGAGGAAGGTTTCTGACCCGGACGAAGGAGAACGACATGCTGCTGATGATCGACAACTACGACAGCTTCACCTTCAACCTGGTGCAGTACTTCGCCGAGCTCGGCGCCGAAGTGAAGACGGTCCGCAACGACCAGATCAGCCTCGACGAGATCGCGGCGCTCAAGCCCACCCACCTCGTGCTCTCGCCCGGCCCCTGCACGCCGAAGGAAGCCGGCATCTGCGTGCCGGCGATCCAGCGCTTCATCGGCCAGCTGCCCATCCTGGGCGTGTGCCTGGGCCACCAGAGCATCGGCGCCGCGCTCGGCGGGAACATCATCCGCGCCAAGGTGCAGATGCATGGCAAGTCCTCGACCATCACCACCGACACGCAAGGCGTCTTCAGCGGCCTGCCCGAGCGCTTCGACGTGATCCGCTACCACTCGCTGGCGATCGAGGAAGCGACGATCCCGGCCGAGCTGGAGATCAGCGCGCGCAGCGAGGACGGGGAGATCATGGGCGTGCGCCACCGCGCGCTCGCGGGCACTGCCACGCCGCTGGAGGGCGTGCAGTTCCATCCCGAATCCATCCTGTCCGAGCACGGCCACGCGATGCTCAAGAACTTCCTGGAGTTGGCGCGATGAATGCGAGCACGAATGGGAGCACGACTGCGGGCGCGGCGGACGCGCGCGCGGCGGTCGTCGACCTGCGCAGCGACACCGTCACCCAGCCCACCGCCGGCATGCGTGCCGCCATGGCGGCGGCGCCGCTGGGCGACGACGTCTTCGGCGACGACCCCAGCGTCAACGCGCTGCAGTCGGCGCTGGCGGAGCGCCTGGGTTTCGAGGCGGCGCTCTTCATGCCCACCGGCACGCAGAGCAATCTATGCGCGCTGATGGCGCACTGCCAGCGCGGCGACGAGTACATCGTCGGCCAGTTCGCCCACACCTACCGCTGGGAGGGCGGCGGTGCCGCGGTGCTGGGCTCGATCCAGCCGCAGCCGCTGAACCATGCGCCCGACGGCTCGCTGCCGCTGGCCGACATCGAGGCCAACATCAAGCCCGACGACGCGCACTTCGCGCGCACCCGGCTGCTGGCGCTGGAGAACACGATCGGCGGCAAGGTGCTGTCGATGGACTACCTGGCCGCCGCGTCCGAGCTGGCGCGGCGTCACGGCCTGGCCCGTCACCTGGACGGTGCGCGCCTGTTCAACGCGGCCGTCGCCGTGGCGGCCGCCGAGGGCGGCGATCCGTATGCCGCGGCGCGGCGCATCTGCGCGCATTTCGACAGCGTCTCGGTCTGCTTCTCCAAGGGCCTGGGCGCGCCGGTGGGTTCGGTGCTGTGCGGCTCGCGCGAGTTGATCCAGCGCGCGCACCGCTCGCGCAAGATGCTCGGCGGCGGCATGCGCCAGGCCGGCGTGCTCGCGGCGGCGGCGCATCACGCGCTCGACCACCAGGTCACGCGCCTGGCCGAGGACCATGCGCT
>Ga0268257_1001940_pt1 | contig 16120 bp, 8 predicted proteins | sample AgamicAtPrz_FD_200249 | JGI IMG/M metagenome (GOLD analysis project Ga0268257, IMG submission 200249) | Agave microbial communities from Guanajuato, Mexico - At.P.rz (v2) (version 3) | ecosystem: Host-associated > Plants > Phyllosphere > Phylloplane/Leaf | place: Guanajuato, Mexico | collected... | reverse complement strand
CTTCAACGGTAATGGTCTGGCCGTTGGACAAAGTCACAGTCACCGGGGTCTGAGCCGGGTTGCTCAGCGTCACGGTGTAAGTAATCACGCCGCCTTCGGTCACCGACGGCGTCGCCGTCAGGGTCGCGGTAGTGACATCGACCGAGTCGTTGATCGTAGTCTGGGCCGGGGTCGGATTCGGAGTCAGTTGCTCGAAGTTACCCCCGGTGGCACCGGTAATCGTGGTGCTGACGGTCGAGCCGTTGTTGTAGACGTCGTTCGCCGGGGTTTCGAAATTGACGCTGCCCTGGGTCTTGCCAGCTTCAACAGTGATGGTCTGGCCGTTGGACAGGGTCACGGTCACCGGGGTCTGGGCAGGGTTGCTCAGCGTCACGGTGTAGGTGATCACGCCACCTTCGGTCACCGAAGGGGTCGCCGTCAGGGTCGCGGTGGTGACATCGACCGAGTCATTGATCGTGGTCTGGGCCGGGGTCGGATTCGGCGTCAGCTGCTCGAAGTTACCCCCGGTGGCGTTTTCGATGGTCACACTGACGGTCGAGCCGTTGTTGTAGACGTCGTTTGCCGGGGTCTCGAAATTGACGCTGCCCTGGGTCTTGCCGGCTTCAACGGTAATGGTCTGGCCGTTGGACAGCGTCACGGTCACCGGGGTCTGAGCCGGGTTGCTCAGCGTCACGGTGTAGGTGATCACACCACCTTCGGTCACCGACGGCGTCGCCGTCAGGGTCGCGGTAGTGACATCGACCGAGTCGTTGATCGTAGTCTGGGCCGGGGTCGGATTCGGGGTCAGCTGTTCGAAGTTGCCACCGGTGGCACCGGTAATCGTCGTGCTGACGGTCGAGCCGTTGTTATAGACATCGTTCGCCGGAGTCTCGAAGTCAACGCTGCCCTGGGTCTTGCCGGCTTCAACGGTGATGGTCTGGCCATTGGACAGCGTCACGGTCACTGGCGTCTGAGCCGGGTTGCTCAGCGTCACGGTGTAGGTAATCACACCACCTTCGGTCACCGAAGGCGTGGCCGTCAGGGTAGCGGTGGTCACATCGACCGAGTCATTGATCGTGGTCTGGGCCGGGGTCGGATTCGGGGTCAGCTGCTCGAAGTTGCCGCCGGTGGCGTTTTCGATGGTCACACTGACGGTCGAGCCGTTGTTGTAAACGTCGTTCGCCGGGGTCTCGAAGTCAACGCTGCCCTGGGTCTTGCCGGCTTCAACGGTGATGGTCTGGCCGTTGGACAGGGTCACGGTCACCGGCGTCTGAGCCGGGTTGCTCAGCGTCACGGTGTAGGTAATCACACCACCTTCGGTCACCGACGGCGTCGCCGTCAGGGTCGCGGTAGTGACATCGACCGAGTCGTTGATCGTAGTCTGGGCCGGGGTCGGATTCGGGGTCAGTTGCTCGAAGTTACCCCCGGTAGCGTTTTCGATGGTCACACTGACGGTCGAGCCGTTGTTATAGACATCGTTTGCCGGGGTCTCGAAATCAACGCTGCCCTGGGTCTTGCCGGCTTCAACGGTGATGGTCTGGCCATTGGACAGGGTCACGGTCACCGGAGTCTGAGCCGGGTTGCTCAGCGTCACGGTGTAAGTGATCACGCCACCTTCCGTCACCGACGGCGTCGCCGTCAGGGTCGCGGTGGTGACATCGACCGAGTCATTGATGGTGGTCTGGGCCGGGGTCGGATTTGGCGTCAGCTGCTCGAAGTTACCGCCGGTGGCACCTGTAATCGTGGTGCTGACGGTCGAGCCGTTGTTATAGACGTCGTTTGCCGGGGTCTCGAAATCGACGCTGCCCTGGGTCTTGCCGGCTTCAACGGTGATGGTCTGGCCGTTGGACAGGGTCACGGTCACCGGGGTCTGAGCCGGGTTGCTCAGGGTCACGGTGTAGGTGATCACGCCACCTTCGGTTACCGAAGGGGTCGCCGTCAGGGTCGCAGTGGTGACATCGACCGAGTCGTTGATCGTGGTTTGAGCAGGAGTCGGGTTCGGCGTCAGCTGCTCGAAGTTACCGCCGGTGGCACCGGTAATCGTGGTGCTGACGGTCGAGCCGTTGTTGTAGACGTCGTTCGCCGGGGTTTCGAAATTGACGCTGCCCTGGGTCTTGCCAGCTTCAACGGTAATGGTCTGGCCGTTGGACAGGGTCACGGTCACCGGCGTCTGAGCCGGGTTGCTCAGCGTCACGGTGTAGGTGATCACGCCGCCTTCGGTGACCGACGGCGTCGCCGTCAGGGTCGCAGTGGTGACATCGACCGAGTCGTTGATGGTGGTCTGAGCAGGAGTCGGGTTCGGCGTCAGCTGTTCGAAGTTACCACCGGTGGCACCGGTAATCGTGGTGCTGATGGTCGAGCCGTTGTTGTAGACGTCGTTTGCCGGGGTCTCGAAATTGACGCTGCCCTGGGTCTGACCGGCTTCAACGGTAATGGTCTGGCCGTTGGACAAAGTCACGGTCACCGGGGTCTGAGCCGGGTTGCTCAGGGTCACGGTGTAGGTGATCACGCCGCCTTCGGTCACCGACGGGGTCGCCGTCAGGGTCGCGGTGGTGGTATCGATGGTATCGGTAATCTGGGTAACCGCCGGCGTCTGCGGCACGGTCACCGTCAGTCCGTTACCACCGCTGGTACCCGTTACTGTCGTCGAAATCTGGCCACCGTCGATGTACGGGGTATCGTTCGCGGGCACTACCACGCTGACGCTACCGCTGGTCTGGCCAGCGGGAATGACGATCACGGCACCGTTGGACAGGGTGACAACCAGGTTGCTGGTCGGCGCCTGACCGACCGTGGCGGTATAAACGATAACGCCACCCGCTTCGCTGATCGAAGGGGTAGCGCCAAGAACCAGGCCAGTAGCGACGTTGGCTTCCGTGGTCGGCGTAGTCACGAGGGTATTGCTGGTGGTGTCCAGCACGCCAACGTCTTCATCACCAGACGCGGCGGCGAAGCCCAGCCCCTCTGTCTGGAAGCCGACGGTAGGGTCAACCCGGCCCGCGGTTTCCTCGAGCATGACGAAGCTGTGACCACCGCCCAACGCGCCACCACCGCCCGCTGCCGATGGGCCAGCCGCAGTCGCTTCGAGCGCGGTAGTCGGGTCGACACCAGCAGCGATCGCTTGCTGCAGCTCTTCCACCGAAGGTGCAGCCTGGGCAGTCGCCTGGCTCAGATCAGCACTGCTGTCCGGCGCATCAGCGCTCCACTGGCTGTCGCGGCCCAGGTCGAGCAGACGGCCATCGGCAAGTTCCAGAGTGACCGCGCCACCCGGGCCGGTGAGAACTTCCTCACCCGCCAACAGACGGTCACCTTCGATCAAGACACGCCGGATGCCCTCTGGGGATACCGCAATAACCTGGCCGACAATACTTTTGACGATGGCTACAACGCTGCTCATTGGACTCTCCGTGTGACCCGATGGGTACTTCCCTGCCAGAGCGGCACTCGCAAGCCACTTCAGGCGGAACTATGTCGATGATCTCTTGACGCATTTTCGCGTCAATATTCCGTCTATTACGTTTTTTGGGCGTACAACTGCCAAACTATTGACCTTATACATGCCATCCTAAACAATCGGCAATGTAATGTCACATTGATATTTGAACCTTAGCCAACCGTTTCTCGAGAACAACTGCCGCACGTCATCGAAAACGCGCGCGACCGCTGCTTCATGTACTTGGATAGTCACCGACATGACGCCAAGCAAACCGTTCACCGGAAAACTGTCTTGGAGGGAAGCGCCAATATTCTGGATAACTTCCCCAACCCGTGCCACGGTGGGAGGACAAGCATAAACCTTGCCGAAAGGCAGGCTGATACGCGCCGCAAGCCAAGCGGGATCGGGGTCGCAGGCAAATTCGTTCGGCAGGCGCCCGCAGCACTGCTTAACCCGACGCGACGATTTGCGTCAGATCAAAGAGATAAAAGAGACCGTACGAATACTACCCGTTCAACAAGGGAGCGCATTGCGAACTGCCACAACCAGGCCTGATGAAAGCCAGCGGATCGAGTACATGAATTTTGACTAACCAGATGTCGAAAACCGTCAACATACCAGCGCCTGATTAATGACAACGTTAGAGGACTAATCCTATTGCATCCCTGACGCCAACTGTCTGGCAGGCTATGCTAGAAATCAGCCCTCGCTTTTACGCTGACTGTTTCAACAATGAAACAACCATGAGGCATCGTCGCGCAGGAATGAAGACCGTAGAATTGTTTACTCAATATCGATTCAAGGCGACCATTGGCCGGTTGCCCGGGCGTCAGGTGCCGCAGCCCTCGAGCAAGCTGCCTGGCAGCAGTATTTGAAACGCCAAGGTGAGCCAGCCGACCTCAACGGCCGATCACCCTTCCCACCCACCACAAGGATGAAGAGAGCGCCGCGTGGAATCCGAAGTCAGTCGAGTCCAACTCAGCCACGATCCACGCAGTCAGCATGACGATCCCCTGCTGGATAGTTTGCTGAGCCTGTGTGTCCTGCATCAAAAGCCTGCCAGCCGGGTCATGCTGACCACCGGCCTGCCGCTGCCAGCCCAACGCCTGAGCCCCGAGCTGCTGCCCCGTGCTGCCGCCAGAGCCGGGCTGCAGGGGCGCCTGTTGCAGCGCAAGCTGGAGCAGATCCCGAGCATCGCCATGCCGGCCATGCTGTTGCTCAAGGAGGGCCGCAGTGCCGTCCTGCTGGGCTGGGAAAACGAAGACACGGCACGTCTGCTGCTCAGCGAGAGCGACGGTGGCGAGGTGCATGTCAGCCGCGAAGCCTTGCACAGTGATTACAGTGGCCGGGTGTTCTTCGCCCAGCCGCAGCACAAGTTCGACGTCAACCACGGCAACCTCATCCCGCGAGCGAAATCATGGTTCCGTGACACCTTGCTGCGCAGCAAGTGGCTATACATCGATGCGATCGCCGCCAGCCTGGTGATCAACCTGATTGCCCTGGCCGCCCCCTTGTTCGTGATGAACGTGTATGACCGGGTAGTGCCCAACCAGGCCACTTCGACCCTTTGGGTACTGGCCATCGGTATCGCCGGCGCCTATATCTTCGACCTTATCCTGAAGGGCCTGCGTGGCTTGTGCCTGGACCTGGCGGGCAAGAAGACCGACCTGATCATCTCGGCAACGCTGTTCGAACGTATCGTCGGCATGTCGATGAAGTACCGCCCGGCCAGGGTCGGCAGCTTTGCCCAGAACATTCACGAGTTCCAGGGCTTGCGCGACTTTCTCGCCTCGCTGACCCTTACCAGCCTGATCGACCTGCCGTTCACCGTCCTCATCCTGGTGGTCATCGCCGTCATTGGCGGGCACCTGGTATGGATCCCGATCATCGCCTTCCCACTGGCCCTGGGTATCGGTTATGCCCTGCAGCGGCCACTGATGGCGACCATGGAGCGGACCATGGCCCTGGCCTCGGAGCGCCAGTCCAGCCTGATCGAGACGCTGGCCGGCCTGGATGCGGTCAAGGTCAACAATGCCGAAAGTGAACGCCAGTACCTGTGGGAGCAGACCTTGGGTACCCTCAGCCGCCTGGAACTGCGGGTGAAGTTACTGTCGAGCCTGGCGATGAACATCACCCTGCTGATCCAGCAATTGGCAGGGGTGGCGATGATCTGCGTCGGCGTTTACCTGATCATCGACGGTAACCTCAGCATGGGCGGCCTGGTTGCCTGCTACATGCTCAGCGGTCGCGCCCTCGGCCCACTGGGCCAGCTCAACGGCCTGCTCGCCCGCTACCAGCAGGCCAAGGTGACCATGGTCTCCACCGACCACATGATGGAGCTGCCACAAGAGCGCAACTTCGAAGAGCGCCCGCTGAGCCGCAAGGTGCTGCAGGGCAGCGTCGAGTTCCGCGGGGTCGACTTCACCTACCCGAACCAGCAGAACCAGGCCCTGAAGAACATCAACCTGACCATCCGCCCCGGCGAGAAGGTGGGCATCATTGGCCGTAGCGGCTCGGGCAAGAGCTCGCTGGCCAAGCTCATCGTCGGCCTCTACGAGGCCGATGGCGGGTCGCTGCTGGTCGATGGCGTGGACATTCGCCAGATCGACGTCAGCGAACTGCGCCACAACATCGGCTACGTGCCGCAGGACATCCAGTTGCTGGCGGGCACCTTGCGCGACAACCTGGTCAGCGGCGCCCGTTACATCGAGGACGAGTTGATCCTGCAAGCCGCCGAACTGGCGGGTGTCCATGAGTTCGCCCGGCTGCACCCGGACGGCTACGAACTGCAAGTCGGTGAACGTGGACAGAACCTGTCCGGTGGCCAGCGGCAGAACGTCGCCCTTGCCCGTGCCCTGCTGCTCAACCCGCAGATCCTTCTGCTGGACGAGCCGACCAGCGCCATGGACAACACCGGTGAAGAACGCCTCAAGCAACGCCTGCAAGCAGTGGTGGAAGGCAAGACCGTGCTGCTGGTCACACACCGTGCCTCGCTGCTGTCGCTGGTAGACCGGCTGATCGTGATCGATCGCGGGCAGATTGTTGCCGACGGCCCCAAGGCCGCGGTCATGGATGCGTTGAAGAAGGGGCAGATCAGTGTTGCATAAGCTGGATATGGGGCAATTCAAGGATGGCCTGCGCCGCTATTTCAAAGGCTCCGACTCACTCGGCGGCCAGCCGCTGCCCGAGGTCAACAAGGCCCTGATCGAGGATGCACCGCGGGTCGTGCGGCTGACCATCTGGGGCGTGATCCTGTTCTTCGTATTTCTTATCGTATGGGCCAGCGTCGCCCCCATCGACGAAGTCACGCGGGGCGAAGGCAAGGCCATTCCATCATCCAAGGTACAGAAGATCCAGAACCTGGAAGGCGGCATTGTCGCCGAGATTTTCGCCAAGGAAGGGCAGATCGTCGAAGTGGGCCAGCCGTTGTTGCGCCTCGATGAGACCCGCTTCGCCTCCAACGTGGGGGAGACCGAGGCCGACCGCCTGTCCATGGCCCTGCGGGTTGAGCGCCTGAGTGCCGAAGTAGAAGACCGCCCGCTGAAGATCGACGAAGCGCTGCGCAAGGCCGCGCCAAGCCAGGCCGCCAGTGAAGAGTCGCTGTACCAGAGCCGGCGCCAGCAACTGCAGGATGAGATCGGCGGCCTGCAACAACAGCTGGTACAGCGCCAGCAGGAGCTGCGTGAATACAGTTCCAAACGCGCCCAGTACGCCAACAGCCTGGAGCTGCTGCGCAAGGAAATCAGCATGTCCGAGCCGCTGGTGGCTACCGGTGCGATCTCCCAGGTCGAAGTGCTGCGCCTGCGTCGTGCCGAAGTGGAGAACCGTGGCCAGCTGGATTCCACCGCGCTGGCCATCCCGCGGGCGGAAGCGGCGATCCGCGAGGTGCAAAGCAAGATTGAAGAGACCCGCGGCAGATTCCGCAGCGAAGCGCTGACCCAGCTGAACGAAGCACGTACCGAGTTGAACAAGGCCACTGCGACCAGCAAGGCCCTGGACGATCGGGTCAACCGCACCATGGTCACGTCGCCAGTGCGCGGCATCGTCAAACAGCTGCTGGTCAACACCATTGGCGGGGTCATCCAGCCTGGCAGCGATATCCTCGAGGTGGTGCCACTGGACGATACGCTGGTCATCGAGGCGAAAATCCTGCCCAAGGACATCGCCTTCCTGCACCCGGGCCAGGAGGCGACGGTCAAGTTCACGGCCTATGACTACACCATCTACGGTGGGCTCAAGGCCAAACTCGAGCAGATCGGCGCCGATACCATCACCGATGAAGACAAGAAGACCACCTACTACCTGATCAAGCTGCGTACCGACCGCAGCCACCTGGGGACTGACGAGAAACCGTTGCTGATCATTCCGGGGATGGTGGCCACGGTGGACATCATGACCGGCAAGAAGACCATCATGAGCTACCTGCTCAAGCCGATCATGAAGGCGCGTTCAGAGGCGCTGCGCGAGCGTTGATGGCCGAGTTCGCTGTAGCAGCGGCTTCAGCCGCGATCAGCGGCGAAGCCGGTGCCATCTACCGCGTCGCCTGCTTCGCGGATAAATCCGCTCCTACACGGGTGGCTGCGCCGGCTCCGATTTGACGCGGTACCTGTAGGAGTGGCCTTCGCGACACAAGGCTGCTCCTACACATTACCGCTGTTCCTCGGCGGCACCTGCAAGCTGTCAGCGCCACGGCGCAGGCTCGCCGACCAACTGCCCCTGGATTCCGCCCACGCCCATCTCGCGCAACACCAACCGCTCCCCTTCCGTCTCGACCCGCTCGGCAATCAGCGGCAGGTCAATGCTGTGTGCCGCGCGCTGGATCGCCTCGATGAACAGCCGCTTGTGCTGCTCATGGTCGATGTTGCGGATGTAACTGCCGTCGATCTTCAGGTACGCCAGGCCCAGGTGCGCCAGGTTGCCGATCATGCTGAAGCGCCCGCCAAAGCGTTGCAGCGCCAGACCGAAGCCAAGCGCGTGCAGGCGTCGGGTCAGCTGTTCCAGAGCTGACTGCTCGGGCAGTTGCTCTTCGCCGATCTCGAAAATCAGCCGCGGCCCCAGCACTGTATGCTGGCTCAGCAACTCGAAAACACGTTGCAAGGCCTTGGGGTCGGCCAGGGTCGCTGCAGACAGGTTCAGCGCCAGCACCTGGTCATGCCCGCGCAGGTGTGCGAGCACTTTCTCCAGCACCAGCACATCCAGTCGTGGCATCCAGCCGAAGCGTTCCAGCCAGGGCAGGAAGCGGCCTGCCGGCAGCGCCTCGCCCTGGCCGTCCTGCAAGCGTGAAATCACCTTGTGGTGCAGCACCCGTTGCCCAGTGCCGCAATCCACCACCGGCTGGAAGAACAGCTCGAAACGCCCGCCGATGAACGCCTGGTCGAGCCGCTCGTGCCAGGCATGCTGGCTGTCGGCCGCGACGGCTGCCACACCCTGTTCGAGGCAGACCCAACCTGGCGTCGGCTGGTTCTCGGCGCGGGCCAAGGCCTCGTCGGCTAGCTTGAGCAGTGCCTGCGGTGAGTCCCCTGGGCTGTAGGGTGCCAGGCCGATGCAGGCAACCGGGTCGATGTCACTGGCGCCCGTCTCATGCAGGCTGTGCAAAGTCGCTTCCAGGGCCTGGGCAAGATGCACCGCCTCTTCATGCACCATGCCTGGGGCGAGCACGGCAAACTCGCCACCCCGGCTGCGGGAAATCAGGTCGTTGGTTTCCGGGTAACTGGCACAGGTGCGGCGCAACTGCTCGCCCACGGCCTGCAGCAACTGGTCGGTACGCTGACCACCAAGGCGGGCGTTCAACCCTGCCAGCCCCTGTACCCGCAGCAACAGCAGGTAGCCAGCGCGCGCTTCTTCCAGGTTGCTTACACGGGTGTTCAGCTGCATCTCGAAATAACGCCGGTTGGACAACCCGGTCAGGCTGTCCTGATAGGACTCGGCACGCAGCCGCTCACTGCGCTCAGCCTGTTCGGTAAACAGGGCCTTGAGCTTTTCGACCATCTGGTTCATCGCCTGCACCACGCGGCGCAGCTCGGGCGTACGCGGCAACTCTGGCAGGCTGAGGAATTCGCGGCGGGCAATAGCGTGGGACTGCTCGACCATATAATCCAGCGGGCGCAACTGACGGCGCAGCAGCAAGGCGCCGAGCACCGCACTGGCCGCGCCACACAGCAGCAACCAGCCCAGGCTGCCCAGGGCACTTTGCCAGAGCTTGGCAACGGCGAACATCGGGTGGCTGATCACTTCAACACGCGCGGCCTGCTGCCAACCGCGGCTGACGATGGCATCGCCACCGGCGGCTTCCAGGCCGATCAGGCGTATGAACCAGCGTGGCACACCGCCAGGGTCTGGTTCGGCATGGCGTTCCACCAGTACCGCATTGGAGCCCAGGTCGATGACCTTGATGCTCGCGTAGTAACCGCTGTCGAAGATCGAACTGACCATCAGTTCGACCATCGCCGGGTCGTCGATATTCGGCGTCAGCGACAGCGCCAGCGCCGTCGCCGCATCCTGGGCGTGCGAGCGCAACTGGTTGACGTACTGGCTGCGCGAACTTTCCAGACTGACCATGAAACTGCCACTGAAGGCGACCACCAGGAACAGGCAAATGGCCAACAGCAATTGTTTGAACAATGACATCTGTGCTCCTTCAGTAAACCGGCTCGGCCGGGAACCCTTCGGCCTGCATTTTCTTCAACAGATCCTGCCAGCGTGACAGCCGCTTGGTATCGCCGACCTTCTTGTTACCTGCGGCACCCGTCAGCCACAGCCCCTCGCCATTGAAAGCGTAAACCGGCAGCAGGTCGGTACGCTGGCTGGCCGGCTTGATGGCGTCCATCAGGCTGTCGAGCACCAATGGCTGTGCCTGTGGGCTTGAATAATAGGTCAGGACCATATGCGCCCGGTTCTGCCGCAACGCCTTGACGTAGGTGATACGCAGTTTCTCGCTGGGGATACCCATGCGCCTGAGGCTGAAATACTTGGCGATGGCGTAGTCCTCGCAGTCCCCTGCGCCCTTGATCAGCGCCTGGACCGGTGTAGCCCAGTAATCGACCTCGTGCCACAGGTCGATGTCCTCGACATAGCGCAGCTGCTGGTTGAAGAAGCGGTTGACTACCTGCAGCCGCTCGAGCTCCGTACCCTGCTTCTGGGTAGCCATCAGGTTCTGCCAGGCATCGATACGGCCCTGCCCGCTCCCCAGCGGGCCATACAGGGCCTGCGACTTGCGGCTGATCTGGGAAAAGTCCCAATCCGCGTGCAGACCGCCCAGCAGCAGACTGCCCAGCAGCACAGCAAGGCCGATACGTTGCACAACGGTTTTGAGCATCCAGGATATCGCCACTGCGAAGCCCTGTTCAGGCCTGTGGAAAGCAGCGATGGTGCGGCTTGCAGCGGCAAAAGACAATGGCACCCTGCAATCATGCATCCGCTTGTCAGACGACCTACACTTTCTAGTTATAACTTTCTGTAGAGCGCTTCCTTTGGCCGGCGACTTCATCCACCATAGCCGCGCTTTTGGGGCGCCCGTTCCACTGAGGGTGCGGGTTTGACACTCCCGAGAGCTTTACTAGTGTCATTGGATCCAAGTTTAGTCATCGTTGAGGCAGACGTCGCGTGGCCCAGAAAATCAAATTGAGCAATGTGCTGGCCAGCGAGCAGCTGTTGCCGCACCAGGCCCGTGGCGTGATCGAAGAACGCCTGCGCAGTGCCATTCTTGATGGCCGTTTGCCTGCAGGTACTGCCGTGCGACAACAAGAGCTCGCGACCTTGTTCGGCGTCAGTCGCATGCCGGTGCGCGAGGCCCTGCGCCAGCTCGAAGCTCAGTCACTGTTGAAAGTCGAGATGCACAAGGGCGCAGTGGTTGCGCCGTTGATTGGGGAGGACGCGGTGGATACCTATGCCCTGCGCGTCCTGCTTGAGACCGAGGCGCTGCGTCAGTCCGTCCCGTTGCTCGACGCCAGCGACATTGCCAGCGCCCGCGGGTATATCCAGCAGCTGGAGAACGAAACCCGGCATGCCGAAATCGGCCGTCTCAACCGCCTGTTCCACATGTCGTTGTACAACAAGGCACCTAACAAGAAATTGCTGCGCCTGATTGAAGACGAATTGAACGAAGAAGAACGCTTCCTGCGGTTCCATCTTTCTACCATGGGCTTGGGCAAGCTTACCCAGGACGATCACAACGCACTGGTGGATGCCGCCAGCGACAAGCTGGTAGAGGAAGCGATAGCGGTACTGGAAAGGCACCTCAATACCGCTGCGCGGGTAATCCGCAATTACCTGGACACCCAGCTGGGGCGTTAACCGGGCGCTTACCGCAAACAGCGGGCAGCCATGGGTTGCAAATTGATTCGCCACTGCCAACAATGAGACTAATTATCATTCATGTCCTTTGACGGCAGTGTCCCCGCCCATGCCCAGCAACGATTCCTTGCAAACGCTCTACAGTGACCACCACAGCTGGTTGCATGCCTGGCTGCGCAGCACGCTGGGCAATGCCGCCGATGCCGCGGACCTGGCGCAAGACACGTTCGTGCGCTTGCTACAGCGGCGTGAACACCTGCAACTGAACACGCCACGGGCCTTCCTGCGGACAGTCGCACGTGGACTGGTGATCGATCACTGGCGACGCGAGGAACTGCACAGGGCCTATCTCGAGGCGCTTGCCCATATGCCGGAAGCACAAGCTCCTTCGGCCGAAACCCGGGAGCTGCTGCTGGAGTTGCTGGAGCGCATCGCGCGCATGCTTGACGGCCTCAAGCCCAAGGTACGCCGTGCATTTCTGCTGGCCCAATGCGAGGGGCTCAAGCACCAGGCCATTGCCGACCAGATGGGAATCTCGGTGCGTACCGTGGAGCGCTACATCGCCGATGCGCTCTACCATTGCTACCTGTTGCGCTACGCGGACGAGTGCGACCAATGAGCGCCGCGCAACCTGATGCAACGTCGGTCAAGCAGGCCATCCAGTGGATGCTGAAACTGCGCGAGAACGGGCGTGACCCTGCACTGCAGCAACAGTGTGCGCAATGGCGCAGCGCCCGCCCCGAGAACGAACAGGCTTGGCAACGGGTGATTCACCTGCAACAGGAACTGGACTTGCGCACCATCCCCGGAGCCGGGTTGGCCTTGCAGACCCTGGAGAGCAGCCAGCGCCGCCTGCATCGCCGGCAGGCCTTGAAGCTGCTTGGTGGCGTTGCCATGCTGGGTTCAGCGGCATGGCTGGCCAACGACCTTGACGCAACCAGCAGCTGGACGTCGGACTATGCCACCGGCACTGGCGAACGGCGCACCTTCCGGCTTCCCGATGGAACGCTGCTGCAATTGAATACCCGCAGTGCGGTAGACCTGGCTTCCACTGAGCGGCAGCACCTGCTCCGCCTGAAGCAAGGGGAGTTGATGATTACCTGCAACCCGCAGCGGCAGCTTCTGCTACAAACTCGCGACGGGTTGCTGGAAGGGTTCGGCGGACGCTTCGTGGCACGCCAGGACAGCAATTGTACGCGGGTGAGTGTCAGTCATGGCAGGGTCGCGATACATCGGCCTGGCCAAGCCCCTACGGAGTGGATCGAAAGTGGCCAGAACTGGCGCCTGGATGCGCAAGGCGCCTACCGGCTCGACCAGGTGGACATGGATGCGATGGCCTGGACGGAAGGGCTGATCGTCACCCGCGCCATTCGCCTGTCCGACTTCCTCACGCAGGTCAGCCGTTATCGCCACGGTTACCTGGGCTGCAGCGATGACATCGCCGACTTGCGCCTGTCAGGCGTATTCCGCCTGGAAGATCCGGAGCAACTGTTGCTGGTACTGCCCCGGACACTGCCTGTGCAGCTTCGCCAACTCACACGCTGGTGGGTGCGTGTGGAGGGGTTGGCCTGACTTGGTAGCGGCTGTTGCCTTCCATGGCCGCGACGCGTCCCGACAGCTTTTTTGACGGGTTTTGGCGGCCGGTCCGGCTAGGACAATAAGCGATCCTCCTGCCCTCACTCTTGATGGACCCATCATGCCTACAGCCCACATGAACGCGCATTCAGTCAATGCGAATGATTTTCGACCTGTCTTAGACTCAACTCTGTTGCGTAAAGCCGTCCGGGCTGCCCTGTTCGGCACCGCGTTAGGCCTGACAACAGTCATGCAGGTATCTGTGGCAGCTGAAACTGTCGAACTGAACCCACACTATGCAATCCCGGCTGGCCAGCTGGATGATGTACTCAATCAGTTCGCCCGACAGGCCGGCATCACGCTCTCAGCTACGCCGCAGCTCACCCAGGGTTTGCAATCCGACGGCTTGCAAGGCCAGTACCCCACCGACAGGGCACTGCGCCAGTTGCTCAATGGCAGCGGCCTGGAGGCGGTCAGCCAGGATGGGCGCAGCTATGTACTGCAAGCACAGCCGCAAGGCGCCGCACTGTCGTTGCCAGACACCGATGTCCGCGGTTTCACCTTGGGCAATGCACTAGGCAGCATGGATGGCTACAACGCTACCCACAGCCAGGTAGCCACCAAGACGAGTATGCCGTTGGTAGAGACATCTCAATCAGTCTCGGTGGTTACCCGTCAGCAGATAGAGGACCAAGGCTCACAGACGGTTGCCCAGGCCATGCGCTATACGCCAGGGGTACTGACCAACCCCTACGGTGCGACCCACCGCTACGACTATGTGGCCATGCGTGGCTTCAATGACGGCTCGGTGGACAATATCTATGTCGATGGGCTCAAGTCGATGGGGGACAACGGTACCTACAGCACCATGCAGGTGGACCCATACTTCCTGGAACGAATAGACATCCTGAAGGGGCCTTCTTCGGTGTTGTATGGCCGGAGTTCACCAGGAGGCCTGGTCGCCCTCACCACCAAAAAGCCGTTGTTTACCCGCTATCGTCAGGTTCAGGCAACGGTCGGTACCCAAGGCCAGCGCGGCATGGGCTTCGACTTCAGCGGTCCTGTGGATGACGACAAGCGCATTGCTTATCGCCTGACTGGCCTTGCGGATGCTTCCGACACGCAGTTCGACCACAACAAGGAAGAACGCTACGCCATCGCGCCGGCAATCAGCATGGATTTCAGCGAGGATACCTCGCTTACCTTGCAGGCCTACCTGCAACACGACCCCAACGGCGGGTACCACGGCGGCAACCCAGCAGACGGCATGCTGCACAAGCGCAACGGCTTGCGCCTGTCGGACCATTTCTTCGAGGGCGAGCCGGGTATCGACAACTATGAGCGCACCCAGCAGTCGTTCAGCTACCAGTTCGAGCATCGCTTCAACGACGTGTTCACGGCGCGGCAGAATTTCCGCTATCAGGATTCGGACGTGTCGATGGACCAGGTGTACTCCGCCGGTTGGGCGGATGCCGACAGTAATATCCTCAACCGCGCCTACACCGGCGGCGACGAGCGCCTGCATTCGTACATCATCGACAATATGCTGCAGGCGGAATTCTTTACAGGGGCCGCCAAACATACCTTGCTGCTGGGCGCCGACTATCAACGACGCAAGGCCGATGTGGCCTGGCGTTATGGCACAGTCGACCCGCTGGATGCGGGAAGCCCGCAGTACGGCAATGGCAACCTGCAGGTGCTGGGCGAAAATCGCTACCAGCGGCGTTTGCAGCAAACGGGCGTGTACTTGCAGGACCTGGTGGAACTGGACCAGTGGCGCTTGTCCTTGGGGTTGCGCCAGGATTGGGTGAAGGTGTCCGAGGAAAACCGCGATAGCAACAGCAAGGTCAGTGACCAACGCTCCAGGTTCAGTACCCGCGCCGGAGTGCTCTACCTGTTCGAAAACGGCATTGCGCCTTATGTCAGCTACTCGGAGTCGTTCAATCCCAATACCGTTTCCGACCAGGACGGTCGCCCATTGGCACCGACCGAGGGCACCCAATGGGAGGCCGGTCTCAAGTATCAGCCACCGGGCAGCGACAACCTGTTTACCGCATCGTTGTTCCGCATCGAGCAGGAGAACCTGGCGTCCAAGCAGCCTGACGAAGATTTCTATCGCCCTGTAGGCCAAGTACGCTCGCAAGGGCTGGAGTTGGAGGCCCATATGCAGCTGACCGACAGCTTGAAGTTGCTGGGCGGCTATACCTTCACCGACATCGAGTACACCAAGTCCATGCCCAGCCTTGTATCCGGCAACCTGGACAACAAGGGTAATTCGCCGACCCAGGCGCCGAAGCAGATGCTCTCCCTTTGGGCTGACTACAACTTCCGGCAGGGGCCTCTGGATGGCCTGCGACTGGGCGGTGGGGTGCGATATGTGGGGTACAGCTGGGCCGATGCGGAAAACAGCATGAAAGTGCCGGCCTACACCCTGTTCGACGCCTCGATCGGCTATGACCTGGGCAAGCTCGGCCTTCAAGGTGTAGATGTTCGCCTCAACGCCAACAACCTGACCAACGAGAGCTACATCACCTCGTGTGCCAGTCTGGACTACTGCTACATGGGTGAAGAACGCAATGTGAGTGCCACCGTCAGCTATCAGTTCTGACCTCGCGGTAGCCGCACGCTCCTGTACCGGTATCGCCCTGGCTTGAGCGTTATGGCCTGGAAAAGACAAAGCCCCTGTCTGCAGCGCAGACAGGGGCTTTGGGTTTGAATCTTGACGATGACCTACTCTCACATGGGGAAGCCCCACACTACCATCGGCGATGCATCGTTTCACTGCTGAGTTCGGGATGGGATCAGGTGGTTCCAATGCTCTATGGTCGTCAAGAAATT
>Ga0268257_1001939_pt1 | contig 16121 bp, 18 predicted proteins | sample AgamicAtPrz_FD_200249 | JGI IMG/M metagenome (GOLD analysis project Ga0268257, IMG submission 200249) | Agave microbial communities from Guanajuato, Mexico - At.P.rz (v2) (version 3) | ecosystem: Host-associated > Plants > Phyllosphere > Phylloplane/Leaf | place: Guanajuato, Mexico | collected... | reverse complement strand
CATAGCGGTTCAGCTTCTCGAACGGGAACAGGCTCGGGTCCGGATACGGCGAGCCGAGCGGCACCGCGTCGTCCGTGCCGATCGAGCGCAGCGTCGACAGCACGAGCCGGCTCACGTCCACCGACGACGAAATCGCGATCGGCTTGGACGGCCGCAGCTCGCGCACCGGCGCATGGCCGTCGTCGCGCCGCAGGTTCACGAAATAGCCCGACTGCGGCCGGCTTTCGAGCAGCCCGCGGCTTTCCAGCAGCAGATACGCGTGCAGCACGGTCGTGATGCTGATCCGGTGCTGCTGGCTCGCCTGCCGCACCGACGGCACACGATCGCCGTGTCGATATACGCCTTGCCGAATGAGTCGCTCTACGTCGTTCGCAAATTTCTCGTAGAGCTTCATCCGCCTCGCCCCGCCAGCGATGAACCGGCCTGCGCCGCATGGGCGGCACGGCCGCGCCGACGCGCGAAGCCGGATAGTCGTCGCCGGGCTCGGGTGTCCCGGCTGGAACCTCGTCCGTTACCGAAATTGAAGGCGGATAGCAATGCGAATCTCATCAAGACAAGGTTCGGCATCCTACTGCGTCATTTCGGCGAATGTAAGTGACAGTTTGGCGAGGAAACGTCAAATCCGGCCGGCGTGGTGAACAGATGCGCACGCGACGGCGCGGCCGCCGTACGTCGCGCGCACGTCATGATCGACTGCCGATGGCACGGAAGTGGGGGGTGACGCGAAGCCCGGCCATGCGCGGGCTCGCTCGCGCTCAAGCGTCGTCGACGTTGTCCGCGTAGTGGTCGATCGCGACCTTGCACTCGTCGAACACCACCGTCAGCAGCGCGATGTCGTTCGACTCGAGCCACTTGCGGATCTGCAGGAACTGGCCGGTGCCGAGATCGGCGAGGCGGGCCGGATCGTCGGTCGTCACGTCGACGCTCGCGATCGCGCGGTTGCCGGGCAACGGCGACAGCGTCGCCGCGATGTCGAAGCGCCGGTACGATTGATCGATGCGCATGCAATGCTCCCGAATCGGTTCGAAAGGGGCGCTCAGCCGAGCGCCTGGCGAAAGACCTTGCCGCCGAATCCCGTGACGACGTTGTCGACCGAGAACGGCGTGTCCTCCTTCGCTTCGAGAATGACCGCGACGCTGCCGGGCACGAGCCGCGCCGCGACCGTCTCGACGAACGTGCCGTCGAGCAGCGCATTGCCGGCCGCTTGCGCGAGAATGCCGGCGCCCGCGCCGGCCGCCATGCCGGTCACCACGCCGAGCGGCCCGGCGAGCAGGCCGAGCAACCCACCCGCGATCGCGCCGATCACGCCGCCCTTGAACGGCCGCGATTCGGCGTCGAGCACGGCGAGCTTGCCGTTCGCGTCCTTCTCGACGACGACGCCATTCTCGATGTGGAATCCTTCGTTCTTCTCCGACAGCGCGTCGAAATCGTGCGCGGCCTGGCGGGCCGTCTCGACGCTGCCGAACACGGCGACGATCAATTGTCTGGTCATGCAACACCTCGCTTGATTGAATGAGGGTGGGGCCGCCGCGCCGCGTACGGCGCGTCGGGCTTCGCTTCGAACGCCGCCCGCGCGTTACTTGCGGGCATGCACGTCGTCCTCGACATCGTCGACGTCCGCCGGAAAGCGATGCTGGCCGAAGCTCAGGATCAGCACGCCGACCGCGAGCAGCACGATCCCGAAGGTCGTCATCAGCATCCGCTCGGGGCTGTCGGTCGCGCCGCGCAGGATCAGGTCGCGCGCGAGCGACGTCATCGCGATGAACAGCGGAAACCGTACCGGCAGCCGGCCGAGCCGCAAGTAGCGCAAGTCCATCGCGAGCACTTCCAGATACAGGAACATCAGCAGCAGGTCGGTCAGCGACACTTCGCCCGCGAGCACGACCTTCCACGCTTCCTGCGTCATCGCGAACGCGGTCGCCAGCCCGATCACGACCAGCCCGGCCAGCTCGGCCGCGTGCAGGAAATGGCCGAAGCGGCGACGAATGCGCTCGGCGGTCGTGTCGGCGGATGCAGTGGATGTATTCAACGCGCTCACCGGTGCAGTGTCGTCGATGCCGCGATCGATGCGCCGTCGCGACAGAGGGGGGTCTCGGGGAACGGAAAGCCTGCGACGGGCGGACAGGAAACCGTTGCGCACGCACCGGTTCCGGCCGCGCCCGTCGCCTGCGCGACCGCGGACAGCGTCCGCCGGCAACACGCGTGAAACGCGACGCCGGCCTCGGTGCATACGACTGCGTCGCCCGCGCGGCGCAGCAACAACCGGCAGCCGAGATAGCGTTCGAGGCCATCGAGCCGCGCGCCGACCTGCGCGACGTCGAGCTTCAGATCGGACGCCGCGCCGGACAGCCCGCCATGCTCGACGATTGCACTGAAAATACGCATCGCTTCCAAAAGGTTCATCATGATGGCCGTCGTCGGGCGGAGCGGAACCGTAGCGGAACCTAATCTACTGCACGCGACACGCACGCTCAAGAGCACAGCGCCGCGCGCGGCAGGAGTACAGCTGCGCCGGCGCCGCACAAAATCCGGCCCTGCTTGACCCATTCGAATGACAGATCATCGATACGTGTTCCAAAGACCCGTCGAAGCTGCTAGATTGCATGCTCGACGACGTTATGCGGTGCGGGCAGCTCACGCGCCGGGCGAACGCGCGGCCACCATGTCCGCCTCCTCCCCTTCGCGCCGGAGGCCGGCCGCCGTCGCTGCGGCCCGTTGCGCGAGGCCCGCGCAACGTCCTTCATCCGCATGTCACACAGCACAGAGAACAGTCGCATGACACAGTTCAACCGTTCGCCTTCGCGCGCCGCGGCTGCCGCGGCCCGTCCGTCCCGACTTGACTGACCGGCAGGCCGCGATGCAGACCACCCCTCCCCCGCTCTCCCAGGCCGTTCACAGCACGATCACGCGCAGCGCGATCTTTCTCGTGGCGACGATCAATCCCGGCGCCGATCACGCCGACACGATCCGTTCGTGGTGCGGCGACATCGCCGCGCTCGTGCGCTCGGTCGGCAAGCGCGTGCCGGGCGGCAACCTCACGTGCGTATGCGGCTTCGGCTCCGATGCATGGGATGCACTGTTCGGCGAACCGCGCCCCGTGTCGCTGCATCCGTTCCGCGAATTCGGCGCCGGCCAGCGCGTCGCGGTCGCGACGCCCGGCGACATCCTGCTGCACATCCGCGCCGAAGCGATGGACCTGTGCTTCGAACTCGCGACGCAACTGCTCGGCGCGCTCGGCGACGCGGTCACGGTCGTCGACGAGGTGCACGGCTTCCGCAATTTCGACCAGCGCGCGATGATCGGCTTCGTCGACGGCACCGAGAACCCGGAAGGCCGCGATGCGGTCGACTTCACGGTAATCGGCGACGAAGACGCCGAATTCGCGGGCGGCAGCTACGTGCTCGTGCAGAAGTACCTGCACGACATGGCCGGCTGGAACGCGCTCGCGGTCGAGACGCAGGAGCGCATCATCGGCCGCACCAAGCTGTCCGACATCGAGCTCGCGCCGGACGTGAAGCCGTCGTGCTCGCACAGCTCGCTGACCACGCTCGACGAGGGCGGCCGGGAAGTGAAGATCCTGCGCGACAACATGCCGTTCGGGCGCCCGGGCGCCGGCGAATTCGGCACCTATTTCATCGGCTATGCGCGCTCGCCGGCGCCGATCGAGCAGATGCTCGAGAACATGTTCGTCGGCCGCCCGCCCGGCAACTACGACCGCCTGCTCGACTACAGCCGCGCGGTCACCGGCTCGCTGTTCTTCGTGCCGTCGGCCGACCTGCTCGAAGCGCTCGCCGACCGCCCGGCGCCGGCCGCCGACGCCGCCCGACCTGAATCCACGCCGTCCGCGCCTTCCGCACCGCAGCGCGACGGCTCGCTGAACATCGGCTCGCTGAAAGGAACCCCGACCTATGAATAACCTGCATCGCGAACTCGCCCCGATCTCGTCGTCCGCGTGGGAACAAATCGAGGAGGAAGTGGCGCGCACCTTCAAACGATCGGTGGCCGGCCGCCGTGTCGTCGACGTCGACGGCCCCGCGGGCCCCGAGCTGTCGGCCGTCGGCACCGGGCACCTGCTCGACGTCGCCGCGCCGCGCGAGCTCGTGAACGCGCGGCTGCGCGAAGCGCGCACGATCGTCGAGCTGACGGTGCCGTTCGAGCTGAGCCGCGACGCGATCGACAGCGTCGAGCGCGGCGCGCGCGACGCCGACTGGCAGCCGGCGAAGGAAGCCGCGCAGCGGCTCGCGTTCGCCGAGGACGGCGCGATCTTCGACGGCTACCACGCGGCTGGCATCGTCGGCATCCGCGAAGGCACGTCGAACCGCAGGCTCACGCTACCGGCTGACGTCGGCGCGTACCCGGACGCGATCAGCGACGCGCTGGAAGCGCTGCGCCTCGCCGGCGTCGACGGCCCGTACTCGGTCGTGCTCGGGTCGGACGCGTACACCGCGCTCAGCGAAGCGCGCGACCAGGGCTATCCGGTCCTCGGCCATATCAAGCGCATCGTCAGCGGCGAGATCATCTGGGCGCCGGCGATCAGCGGCGGCTGCGTGCTGTCCACGCGCGGCGGCGATTACGAGCTGCACCTCGGGGAAGACGTGTCGATCGGCTACACGAGCCACACCGACAAGAGCGTGCGCCTGTACCTGCGCGAAACGTTCACGTTCCTGATGCTGACGAGCGAGGCATCGGTGGCCGTGGCGCCGCAGGGCAACGCGGCCGCCTGAGCGCGGTGGCCGGCGCGCGATGCCCGCCCGGGCGTCGCGCGCGACGGCCGCGACGCCGGCCGCAGGTTCGTCGCCGATCCAGCCCATCTTGCATGGAGGATGTCATGAGCGAATCGAATGACGCATTACAGGCGCTGCAGGCGTCTGTCGCTACCCTGAAGCAGACGGTCGACGCGAACGCGGGCCGCCAGGCCGGCGACACCGCCGTGCTGTTTACCGTCGTGTCGCTGATGCTGGCCGAGTTGCCGCCCGACACACGCAACCTGATCGAGGATTCGTTTTCCGTCTGGGCCAATGGTCTGCAGAATGCGGCGCTGTCGGCCGACGTGAAGCAGATCGCACGGCAACGGCTCGCGATGACACTTTCCGATTGATCGCGGTTCACCATGGTTGCGCGATGTCCGGCGCGTACCGTGCAACCCGCCCTCACCATCGCCGGCCCCGCCGCGCGCATCGGCTGCGGTGCGGGCGCGGCTGGACGTCACCGGTTCGCACCCGCGCCGCGCGTCGCATCGCGTATTGCATCCCGAATTGCGTTCCGTCTCGCCCCCCGTTTGCCCGCTGCCGGCGGCCTGCGCGCCGATGTCGCACCGCGTGCCGTTCGCGCGCCGCCCGTTCCCGCCCCCTTCCACCGCAAGCCGCACGCGCCGCGCACGCCCGCGCCGCCGTGCGCGCGCCCGTCTGTACTCCTTGCCACCGAATCGCGCGCCCATGTGAGGGTGCAATTCACGGCCGGTCCGGCACGGAACTGTGTCTTGGATGGCCCGCGCCGATTCGCTATTTTGAACGCAGTCGAAGCGATGCCGTGGGCTCCTCGCAGCACGCGCGCTTCCCGCCCCGACCGCGAGCGTGCGCCACGCCAGCGTGCGCTGCGCGACCGCACGGGTGCGGCACGCGCGCCGCCGCGGTGCGTGTCGTGCGCGTCGCGCGTACGCGATCGGGACGCACGAGCGCCGCACCGCATCGGGCTTCACCCTTCGACCCCCCTTCACCGACAGGAGCCAGACCACCATGCCCGCACTTTGCGATATCTGTCACGCCCGGCCGGCCGTCGCGCGCGCCACCGTGATGCAGGACGGCGAGCGCAAGACGATCTCGATCTGCGATTACCACTTCCGTCAGCTGATGCGGCATCAGAGCATGCTGAATCCGTTCGATTCGCTGCTCGGCGGTGGCGGACCGACATCGCTGTTCGGCGGGCTCGGCGACGACTCGCCGCTCGCCGCCGAGATTCCGCGCGAATCGGTCGACCCGACCGACGCGTTCAGCGAACAGACGCTCGAGCTGCTGCAGCGCGCGGCCGAGAAGGCGCATGAGCTGCGCCGCAGCGAGCTCGATTCCGAACACCTGCTGTACGCGCTCGCGGACACCGACGTCTGCGCCGCGCTGCTGAAGGAACTGAAGCTGTCGCCGGAAGACATCAAGTCGTACATCGACGCGCATGCGCACACCGGCACGGCCGACCCCGATGCGCCGCTCGACAAGCTGTCGATCTCGCCGCGCGTGAAGAAGGCCGTGCAGTACGCGTTCCAGGCCTCGCGCGATCTCGGCCACTCGTACATCGGCCCCGAACACCTGCTGATCGGGCTCGCGTCGGTGCCGGACAGCGTCGCCGGCACGCTGCTGAAGAAATACGGCGTGACGCCCGAGGCGCTGCGCCAGAAGGTCGTGAAGGTGGTCGGCAAGGGCGCGGAGGACGGTCGCGTCGATGCGCCGACCGGCACGCCGAACCTCGACAAGTTCGGCCGCGACCTCACCGCGATCGCGCGCCAGGGCAAGCTCGACCCGGTGCTCGGCCGCGCGCAGGAAATCGAGAGCACGATCGAGGTGCTCGCGCGCCGCAAGAAGAACAACCCGGTGCTGATCGGCGAGCCGGGCGTCGGCAAGACGGCGATCGTCGAAGGGCTCGCGCAGCGCATCGTGAACGGCGACGTGCCCGAAGTGCTGCGCGACAAGCGGCTCGTCGAAGTCAACATCAACTCGATGGTGGCCGGCGCGAAGTATCGCGGCGAATTCGAGGAACGCGCGAAGCAGCTGATCGACGAGGTGACCGCGAAGCAGGACGAGCTGATCCTGTTCATCGACGAGCTGCACACGATCGTCGGTGCGGGCCAGGGCGGCGGCGAAGGCGGCCTCGACATCGCGAACGTGCTGAAGCCTGCGCTCGCGCGCGGCGAGCTGAGCCTGATCGGCGCGACGACGCTCAACGAATACCAGAAGTACATCGAGAAGGACGCCGCGCTCGAACGCCGCTTCCAGCCGGTGTTCGTGCCGGAGCCGAGCGTCGAGCAGACAATCGTGATCCTGCGCGGGCTGCGCGACAGCCTCGAGGCGCACCACCAGGTGACGTTCGCCGACGACGCGTTCGTCGCGGCCGCCGAATTCGCCGACCGCTACATCACGTCGCGCTTCCTGCCCGACAAGGCGATCGACCTGATCGACCAGGCCGCCGCGCGCGTGCGGATCGGCGCGACGTCGCGCCCGGTCGACATTCAGGAAGGCGAAGCGCAGATCGCGCAACTGAAGCGCGAGCAGGACTATGCGACGTCGCGCAAGCGCTTCGACGAAGCGAAGCAGTTCGAAGAGCAGATCAACGCGAAGCAGCAGGCCGTCGACGAGATGATGGAGGCGTGGCAGCGCAAGACCGGTTCGGAGACGCTCGAAGTGACCGTCGAATCGGTGGCCGAGGTCGTGTCGCGGCTGACCGGCATCCCCGTGTCCGAACTCACGCAGGAAGAACGCCAGAAGCTGCTGAAGATGGAAGAGCAACTGCGCGAGCGCGTGGTCGGCCAGAGCGACGCGGTGGTCGCCGTCAGCGATGCCGTGCGGCTGTCGCGCGCGGGGCTCGGCCAGACGCACCGGCCGATCGCGACGTTCCTGTTCCTCGGGCCGACGGGCGTCGGCAAGACGGAGCTCGCGAAGGCGCTGGCCGAAACCGTGTTCGGCGACGAGCAGGCGATCATCCGCATCGACATGTCCGAATACATGGAGCGGCATGCGGTCGCGCGGCTGATCGGCGCGCCGCCGGGCTACGTCGGCTACGACGAAGGCGGCCAGCTCACCGAGCGCGTGCGGCGCCGCCCGTACAGCGTGATCCTGCTCGACGAGATCGAGAAGGCCCATCCGGACGTCTACAACGTGCTGCTGCAGGTGTTCGACGACGGGCGCCTCACCGACGGCAAGGGCCGCGTGGTCGACTTCAGCAACACGATCATCATCGCGACCAGCAACCTCGGCGCGGCGATCATCATGGACAACCTCACGCAGCCGGAAGCCGCGCGCAAGACCGACAAGGCGATCCGCGAGGAACTGATGCAGGTGCTGAAGGGGCATTTCCGGCCCGAGTTCCTGAACCGGATCGACGAGGTGATCGTCTTCCATGCGCTGTCGAAGGAGAACATCCGCGCGATCGTGCAGATCCAGCTCGACCGCGTGGTGCGCACGGCCGCCGCGCAGGACATCACGCTCGTGATGGGCGACTCGCTCGTCGCGCACCTGACCGAAGCCGGCTACCAGCCGGAATTCGGCGCACGCGAGCTGAAGCGTCAGATCCGGCAGACCATCGAGACGCGGCTCGCGAAGGAGATCCTCGCGGACCGGCTGAAGTCGGGCGGCAAGTGCGAGGTCGACTACGACAAGGACAGCGACGAAGTGACGTTCAACAAGCTCGCCGCGCCTGAAGCGAAGGAAGCGAAAGACGCAAAGGACGCCGACGGCAAGGCCAAGCCGAACGGCAAGGCCGCCAAGGCAGCAGCAGACGCGAAGCCGGACGACACGCCCGCCGACGCCCCGCCGCCTGCCGCGAAGCCGTCGGGCAAGAAGTCGTCCGGCGCGAAGAAGGACGCGCACTAAAAAAACGCATGCCCCGCCACCCCGGGGCACGCATGATCGGCTCCGTCTCCCGGACGGAGCCGCCCCACGCCGCGACACGGCGCAACCGAGCCACCCGCACCGGGCCCGGCTATTGGAGATTCACATGACAAATCGACGCGAAGTGCCAGGCATCAGGAAATACGACGGGCCCGCCGGCGGTTGGGGCGCGCTTCGCGCGACAGCCGATGCGGTTCGTACGCAGATGGAAACCATCGAGGCGCCGATCGTGCTGATGCGGACCAACCAGCCCGACGGCTTCGACTGCCCCGGCTGTGCGTGGCCGGACAAGGAACACAAGTCGACGTTCCAGTTCTGCGAGAACGGCGCGAAGGCCGTCACGTGGGAAGCGACGACCAAGCGCGTGACGCCCGAGTTCTTCGCGGCGAACACCGTGTCGTCGCTGCTGCGCATGTCGGACTACGAACTGGAGAACATGGGCCGGCTCACGCATCCGCTCGTCTACGACCGCGCGACCGACACGTTCCGCGCGATCGAATGGGACGACGCCTTCGCGCGCATCGGCGAAGTGCTGCGCGCACTGCCGCCCGAGCAGGTGGAGTTCTATACGTCGGGCCGCGCGTCGAACGAAGCCGCGTACCTGTATCAGCTGTTCGCGCGCGAGCTCGGCACCAACAACTTCCCCGACTGCTCGAACATGTGTCACGAGCCGACCAGCGTCGGCCTGCCGCAGTCGATCGGCATCGGCAAGGGCACCGTGTCGCTGGAGGATTTCGACCACTGCGAGCTGATCATCTCGATCGGCCACAACCCCGGCACGAACCATCCGCGGATGATGGGCACGCTGCACGAGTGCGCCCGCCGCAACGTGCCGATCATCGTGTTCAACCCGCTGCGCGAACGCGCGCTCGAACGCTTCGCCGATCCGCAGGACATGATCGAGATGGCGTCGTTCGGCTCGACGCGGATCGCGTCGACGTACTACCAGGTCGACGCGGGCGGCGACGCGGCCGCGCTGAAAGGCATCATGAAGGCGCTGCTGAAGCTCGAAGCCGAGCGCGGCGACGTGCTCGACCGCGACTTCATCGCGCAGCACACCAACGGCTTCGACGCGTTCTCGGCCGACCTCGAAGCCACGTCGTGGGACGACATCGAACGCGCGAGCGGCCTGAGCCAGGCGCAGCTCGAACAGGTCGCGCTCGCGTATGCGAAGTCGAACGCGACGATCGTCACGTACGGGATGGGCGTCACGCAGCACAACAAGGGCACGGCGACCGTGCGCCTGATCGCCGACCTGCTGCTGATGCGCGGCAACATCGGCAAGCCGGGCGCCGGCGTGTGCCCGCTGCGCGGCCATTCGAACGTGCAGGGCAACCGCACGGTCGGCATCACCGAGAAGCCGTCGGCCGAATTCCTGAAGAAGATCGAGGACGTGTGCGGCTTCACGCCGCCCGCGCAGCACGGGCACGATGCCGTGCAGGCCATGCAGGCGATGATCGACGGCACCGCGAAGGCGCTGCTGTGCCTCGGCGGCAACTTCGCGGTCGCGCTGCCCGATCCCGAGCTGTCGTTCCCCGCGATGGCGAAGCTCGACCTGAGCGTCCATCTCGGCACGAAGCTGAACCGCTCCCACCTGCTGGTCGGCAAGGAAACCTTCATCCTGCCGGTGCTCGGCCGCACCGAGCTCGACATGCAGGCCACCGGCCGGCAGTCGATCACCGTCGAGGATTCGATGTCGATGGTCCATGCGTCGGCCGGCAAGCTCAAGCCGGCGTCGGACCAGTTGCGCTCGGAGCCCGCGATCGTGGCCGGCATCGCGCATGCGACGCTGCCGAACAGCAAGGTTGCGTGGCTCGACCTGATCGCCGACTACGACCGGATCCGCGACCTGATCGACAAGACGGTATCGGGCTTCGACGCGTTCAACGAGCGGATCCGCACGCCGGGCGGCTTCCGCCTGCCGCTGCCGCCCACCGAGCGCGTGTGGCCGACACCGACCGGCAAGGCGATGTTCTCGGTCTACAAGGGCGTGAAGGAAGACGCGGACGTGCTCGGCGCCGAACAGGTGCTGCGGCTGATCACGCTGCGCAGCCACGACCAGTACAACACGACGATCTACGGGCTCGACGATCGCTATCGCGGCGTGTTCGGCCGGCGTGACGTGCTGTTCATGAACGCGGCCGATCTCGAGAAGTACGGGCTCGAACACGGCGACCTCGTCGACATCGAGACGGTCACCGCGTCGGGCCGTACGCTGCGCCTCGAGAAGATCACCGCGATCGAGTACGACATCGCGCCAGGCTCGGTCGGCGCGTACTACCCGGAAGCGAACGTGCTCGTGCCGCTCGATTACATCGACAAGGAAAGCGGCACGCCGTCGTACAAGTCGGTGCCGGTGCGCGTCGCGCGCTCGGCGGTCGTCTGATGCCGCGGGCGGGCAGGGTCGCGGCACATGCCGCGCCTCTCAGCCCGCCTGCCGCCCCGCTCTTCGGTCTCGCGGCCGCCGCATCGCCATGGCAGGTTCAGCGATGCCTCCATCGCGCCCTCGCTGTGCGTCGGCGCGCGCTTGCGTTTCCAGCCCGCGACGACGGAAACATCATATGTTCCGACATCGGGTCGGCACGGGCTGCAAGCAGACGCGGCGGCAGGGTCGAAATAGGCGAGCGAAGAATCTGCCGCGCCATACGGGAACGAATCATGCGCGGCAGGCGTTGTCCGGTAATGAATGGAGGACGGCTCGATGAAACCCCTGACAATTGCAACGCGTCGAATTCTGGCGACCCTCGTGGCAGGCGGCGCACTCGCCGCGACCGGCGCGGCCTTCGCGCAAGGCTACGGTGCACCGCAACCGAGGTACGAAGAGCGAGAGCCCGCCCCGGGGGCCGGCATATCAGTCGAGATCGGCATGCACGGCGACCGCTACTGGGACGGCCATCGCTATTGGAAACGCGACGAGTGGAGGCATCATCATCCGCGCGATCGTGATCCGTGGCGCGAGCATGAGCATGAGCACGAGCATCGTGAATAGTGACGACTCCCCGCGTGGAATGTGACGCGGGTTGAAACCCAGACTCCGATGCCAAAGCGCTCCGGTAAGTAGGCGCGAACTGCATCATCATACTTTTCCAGATCAACTTGAATGCGGCCTCATCCGACAGGAGATGGCCGCATCCTTTTATGATCTTGCACGCTTGCGTGATCGCCCGAACAACGGCATCTCCGCGACCTTCGACGCCGGGCATTCGACGGGAACCGCCGGCGTCGGCCGGCTACACGTTGGCCCAGGCGTCGGTGCCCTTCTGATACTGCATCACGCCGCCGTGCATCCGCACCCGCAGGTTCCCGTCCGGCGCCCGCACCCATTGGGTCATGTCGAGGCTCGACATCAATCCGGCAAAGAAATCCTGCACCTCTGGCGATTCGTTGGTCAGCCAGAGGTCGATGCGCCCGAGGCACGCGCGCATGTTGCCGCTCTGCTGCATGATCGTCTCGACCTGTCCGGCGACATTCGCCGCCGGGTCGTAGACCATCGTGCCGTCGGGGCTGACGATCGACAGATGGATCGCGCGGACCAACGTCGGCTGACCGGGCGTCTGCTCGACGAGCGCGATGCAGCTCGTCATCGCGCCGAAATCGATTTCCGTCGCATCCCCCCATTTGCGTTCGCCAACCCGCAGCGGCGCGGGACCGTGTACGTTCTCAATGATATAGGACATGGGTTCCTCTCATGACTGGACAGGACTGCCGGTAGCAGGCCGCGACGCGTTCAACCACGAACGTGCGTCGCGCCCGCCGCTCACATCCCGCATCGGGCCTGACGGCCCGGCGGGTCGTGTCGATTGATAGTGTGTCGCTGCACGCGCGGCAGGCAAGCGCCCCCCCGCGGTTCACGCGACATGATTGCCCGCGACGTTCGTCATCGGCGCCGCGCGCTACGCGCCCTACGTGCCCTTCTTGTCCAGCAGCGCCTGATACTTCTGCAGGCTCTCGTCGATCCGGTCGAGCGCGACGCTCGCGGCCTCCCCTTCGATCGCCTCCGCGGCGCCCGCGACGACCGCCGCGGTCGCGACGAACAGGTCCGTCAGCAGCAGGCCCACCGCATCCATCGCCATGCCTTTGATGTCCTCGTCGATGGTCTTCTGCGCGAGGTCCTTCATCAGCACGCTCTTGCCCGCGATCGCCAGCGACGTCGTCGCCTCGAAGTAGTTGGCCGCCGCCTGCGCGACCATGCCGCCGGCCTGCGTGATCATCATGTTCGGTCCGACGGCGATCTGCGTCGTCGCGTAGGACGCCGCCTCGGCGTTGATCGCCTGCACGGTCTGCAGCGCCGACGGGGTGGACCCCGTCGCACCCGCGATCTGGTCCGGCGCCTTCAGCGCATCGGTGAACCTGCGCAGCCGGTTGACCGGCCACGCGCGCTTGCCGGCTGTCGACGTCGCGTCGTGCGGCTCGACCTCGGCCCGCGCCGTTGCTTCTGCTGCGGCGTCCGCGACATCGTCCGGCGCCTGCGTCGCGCCGTCTGCCCGTCCGCCCAAAAGACCTTTCATGTTCATCATTCAGGTATCCCGATAGTCGTCGCGTCCTAATGCGTGGAACCCGTCTGCGGCCCGCCCGCCGCGGGCAGCGACGCGCCGCCCGATGGCGGCTTCGGCGATGCCTCGACGGACAGGATCATGGCCACCGCCTTCGACACGACGGCGTTCGAAATCTGGTTCAACGCTGCCTGCTGCTGCGTCATGTTCTGCGCCGAGATGCCGACGGCCTGGCTGAACATCTGGTAAAGCATGCCCAGCGCCTGGGCCGGCGATCCCGCGACGACGTTGACGTTGGTCTGCGTCACCGCGTCGGTAATCTGCTCATTGACTTTGTCTGCCACGAGGCCTCCTCGGATCTCGGCTCCGGCATGCGATTGAAGGAACGGGCGGGCCGGCAGGCCATCGACGCCGCGCATGCCGTTAGGAACGCTGCGTGCCGGCATTCGTGAACGCGCTCACGCGAGTTCCTCGCGCAACTTCTTGCGCAGCAGCTCGACGCGCTTTCTGGCCAGCGGCTCGTTGATCCCGAGCGTCGCGGCGATGTGCAGATAGGGCCGGTCCTCCTCGAACTTCAGCGTGAACAGCATCTGCTGCTGCGGGGAAAGCATCGACAGCGCCCGTTCGAGACGCAGCAGCTGTTGCCGGAGCAGCAGTTGCTGCTCCACCGACGGCGCGTGGCCGGCGAGCTCGACGGTGTGATCGTCGTCCCAGCCCGAGTCGAATTCGAGCATGCCGCTTTCGCGCAGACGGCGGCGCGCGCCATCGAGGAACGCGTGATTCAGCGCGAGAAAGAGAAAGCCCGTCAGGTTCCGCACGCGCTCGGGCGAGCGCTGCAGGTAGATGTGGACCTTGAGCGCGGTATCGGAAAGCAGTTCGTCGGCGCGGTGAATATCACCCTTGCACAACAGGCGCGCACGGCGCCGCAATTTCCCGTGCATTTCCCGCCACGCGCGGTCGAGCTGCTGCGCCGGAGACTCGGGCGCCGAGGCAGCGTGCTGGTTCGAGGTTGTCATCCCGTGTCTTCCTTTTTTATGGAAAACACAGAATCGATTCGACGCCGGGAATGGCGCTGTTACCCGCGTAACACCGATATAACGATAATCGGGCGCAGTAAATTATCTTGATTATTATGAACGGAAATTTTAATTCGCCGGCATAGCCCGATCCGTCGTTTCAGGGGCGCCGCCGGACCTGACTGAATAACGGCATTGCGATGAACGAGAACGACTACCGCCGCGATGCGTCCGTGCGTCGGCATGCAGCTTCCCGTGTCGGTCGATCAGGCGCGCTTGCCGCCGGAGTGCCGCCCTGTCCGGACTGTTTGCCGATTATTTCAATACTTTCATTATTCATTTTTCACGCAATGCCAAAGGCAGCGTTTTTCGCAAGGTGGCCGCATCGTCAAACAACCTCGCGCGGAAAACATGCCTGCCCTTGCTAACGCTCAACCGCTGCGCAATATACCGATACTCGCCGGTCTCCCGGAAAGCCTGATCGCCCACATCGAGCGGCACGTCACGCCCTGGCCCGAACACGGCAATCGCCTGTTGTTCTTCAAGGGTGATCCGGGGGATTTCGTCGCGTTCGTGCACAGTGGCCGCGTCTACAAGACGCTGCACGAGCCCGGCGGACGCGAGATCATTCTCGGCCACTCCATGCCCGGTGAACTCATCGGCGAAAACACGCTGATTCGCGCGCACCGGCGCAGTTTCACCGCCCAGTTGAGCGCCGACTGCCGCATTTCGCTGCTGTATCGCCAGTACTTTGCGCCGCTGCTGGCGAACGCGGAATTCATGGGGCGCATCCATGAGCAGCTGTGCCGGCACATTCACCAGTTGAGCGACTTCGTCGAGTCGGCATGCCTGTACCGGGTCGAAGCACGGCTCGCGCGCCATCTGCTGAACCGCATGCAAGGGAACGATCTCGAGGTGCCGCTGCCGGAGAACCAGAGCATCCTCGCCGCGATGCTCAACGTCAGCCGGCCGCGACTGAACAGCAGCCTGCGGAAGATGCAGCGCGACGGCCTGATCCGGCTGCACGAACACGGCGTGACGATTCAGAAACCGGAGCAGCTCCGGACCATCGTCGACGCCAATTGATGCCTCGGCAAGCGCGTGCGTCGGGCAGCGCCGCCGTGCGTGCAGGTTGCGCGCCGCGTTGCGCGGCGCGCGGTGAAGATCAGCCGCGCCCGTGGCCGATGGCGTTCATCAACTGCGCGACGGCGGCGAGTTGCGATACGAAGCTGTCGTTCGCCGACCGCGCGGCACTCGCCTGCGCCACCGGCGAGCCGGCATAGAGCTGCATGATGCCGACGGTCGTGGCGGCGAGGTTGGACGCCGCCTGGTTCGCCTGCATCTGCACCGCGTTGTGCAGCAGGATCGCGGATGCATGGCTGTTCGACTGCATGAGCGTGCCCAACGCCACGGCGGGCGCTTCGCCCACTACCTTGACGTTGGCTTGCGTGACGGCATCGGTCATCGCAGGGGAAACCTGTTCCGGCATGTCGTTGCTCCTGGTTTGCTCGCCGCTGCGGTGCAGTCGCGGCGAAAGCATGAGTGGGGGTGGGTCGGCGCCGTCGATACGCGGCAGGATGCCCGCCGTCACGCGCGTCGACACGACGGGGGCGCCGGGCGACAGCCACCGCGATCGGGGCCGCCGCCCGGCGCCGACGCCGGATTACGCGGTCAGCGCCTTGCCGAGCGCCAGCACGTCAGCCAGCACGGACAGCACGCCGTTCGAGCCGATTTCCGTCGCGGACGCGCCGGCGCTCGCCGGCCCGAGCGTGTACAGCTGCATCGTGCCCACGTTCGTCGAGGTCGGCAGTTGCACCGCGGCCTGCGACTGCTGCTGCACCGCGTTCTCGAACAACACGCTGAGCGAATGGCTCTGGGCCTGGTACAGCGAGCCGGTTGCCATCGCGGGCGCTTCGCCGACCACCTTGACGTTGGTCTGCGTGACCGCGTCGGTGATCGCGGCGTTGACCGCGCATGTCGTGCAGTTGCAGGGGTCTTTCGGGTCCTTCTCGTCTTTC
>Ga0268257_1001931_pt1 | contig 16177 bp, 15 predicted proteins | sample AgamicAtPrz_FD_200249 | JGI IMG/M metagenome (GOLD analysis project Ga0268257, IMG submission 200249) | Agave microbial communities from Guanajuato, Mexico - At.P.rz (v2) (version 3) | ecosystem: Host-associated > Plants > Phyllosphere > Phylloplane/Leaf | place: Guanajuato, Mexico | collected... | reverse complement strand
AGGTGCTGGCGATCAACCTGCCGCTGCGCCTGCGCTGGGATTTCCATCGGCTGATGCTGCGCCAGAGCCTGTCGTTCTTCTCCGACGAGTTTTCCGGCCGGGTCACCACCAAGGTGATGCAGACCGCGCTGGCCGTGCGCGAGGTGTTGTTCACCCTGATCGAGGTCCTGCCCGGCATCGGCGTGTACTTCATCGCCATCATCGCCCTGGCCGGCGGTTTCGCCCTGCAGCTGATGCTGCCGTTCCTGGCCTGGGGCGCCCTGTTCGGGCTGGCCATGCTGTACTTCGTGCCGCGCCTGGGCAAGGTCGGCCAAGAGCAGGCCCATGCGCGGTCATCGATGACCGGGCGCATCTCCGACGCCTACACCAACATCACCACGGTGAAACTGTTCTCCCACTCCAAACGCGAAGCGCACTTTGCGCGGGCGGCGATGGAGGACTTCAAGCTCACCGGCTTTCGCCAGATGCGCCTGGTCAGTCAGTTCGAGATCGTCAACCAGGCGCTGGTGGTCGGCTTGATCCTGGGCGCTGGCGGCTATGCCCTGTGGCTCTGGCACCAGGGCCAGGTTGGCGCGGGCGCCGTGGCGGCGGTCACGGCCATGGCCCTGCGGATCAACGGCATGTCGCACTGGATCATGTGGCAGATGACCTCCCTGTTCGAAAACATCGGCACCGTGCAGGACGGCATGGCCACCCTGACCCGCGGCCCCAAGGTACAGGATGCGCCCGACGCCGGCACGCTGGTGACCCGCGGTGGCGCGGTGACCTTCGACAAGGTGAGCTTCAACTACAACGGCGAACGCCAGGTGCTCGATGACCTGAGCCTGCACATCCGCCCCGGAGAAAAGGTCGGCCTGGTGGGCCGCTCCGGCGCCGGCAAGTCCACCTTGATCAACCTGTTGCTACGGTTCTACGACGTCAACAGCGGCGAGATCCGCATCGACGGGCAGAACATCGCCCACGTCACCCAGGACAGCCTGCGCAGCGCCATCGGCATGGTCACCCAGGACACGTCGTTGCTGCACCGCTCCATCCGCGACAATATCGCCTATGGCCGCCCCGAAGCGACCGAGGCGCAGATCCGCAGCGCCGCGGCCAACGCCCAGGCCGATGGCTTCATCAGCCAGCTGAGCGATCGGCAAGGCCACAGCGGTTACGACACCCTGGTGGGCGAGCGCGGCATCAAGCTGTCCGGTGGCCAGCGCCAGCGCATTGCCATTGCCCGGGTGATGCTCAAGAACGCGCCGATCCTGTTGCTCGACGAAGCCACCAGCGCCCTGGACTCGGAGGTCGAAGTCGCGATCCAGGAAAGCCTCGACGACATGATGCAGGGCAAGACCGTTATCGCCATCGCCCACCGCTTGTCCACGATCGCCGCCATGGACCGGCTCATCGTCATGGATGAGGGGCGCATCATCGAACAAGGCAGCCATGCCGAACTGCTCGACAGGAACGGCACCTATGCACGGCTGTGGCGGCATCAGAGCGGTGGGTTCCTGGGGGAGGACCAGGGTCTGGCGGAGGCTGTGGAGTAGCGTAAAGCAGGGAAACGTCGTGAAAGTCGCGGCTCGGAAAATACCGCCCCCTGCCCTCTAGTCGCCGGCAAGCTGCCCACCCAGCCAGTCGATGAACGCCCGCACTGGCGGTCGTTCGAGCTTCTCCCTGCGGGCGACCACGTAGTAGGCGAAACGCGACGGCCAGGGCCGGTCCAAGGCCACCACCAGCCGACCCTCGCGCAGGTCTTCCTCGGCATGCTGCGCCTGCACCAGCGCGATGCCCTGGCCACCGACGGCCGCACGCAACAGCAGCAAGTCCTCGTCGAAGCTCGGGCCGCGCCGGCTACGGCTGTCCGGCACCACACCATGGGCCTGCAACCACAGCGCCCAGTCGGCTCGCTCGGCCTCCTGCAGCAGCGGGTATTGCAGGCAGTCCTGCGGCTCGCGCAGCAGCGGCCCGCCGGCGAGCAGGGCCGGGCTGCAGACGGGCAGCAGCACCGGTGCCAGGAAGGGAATCGATTCAAGCCCCGGATAGTCGCCCAAGCCATGGCGCAATGCAATATCGACGCGCCCGCGCTGCAGGTCGACCAGTTGCGCGGTAGCCTCCACGCGCACCTCGATATGTGGATGCAGCGCATTGAAAGCGGCCAGGCGCGGCACCAGCCAGCTGGAGGCAAACGAAGGTTGGGTACTGATGGTCAAGGTGCTGGCGCCCACCAACGCGTTCAGGTCCAGCAGCGCGTTCTCGATCTCGCCGAAGCCACGCGAGAGGCCCGGGTACAGCGCCGCTCCCGCCTCGGTGAGCTGCACACCATGGCGGCTGCGGGTCAGCAAGCTGACGCCAAGGCGGTCCTCCAGCTGGTGGATCTGCTGGCTGATCGCCCCAGGCGTCACCCCCATGCGCTCGGCCGCAGCCTTCAGGCTGCCCAGGCGAGTGGTTTCGGTAAAAGCGCGCAATGCGAGCAATGGCAGGACAGCGCCCATAGGGATTCCTTGATTTAGAAAATCTAACTCTGGTGACAGAAGCTATCGTTTTAAATGTGCATACAGCATGCATAGGATAGCGCTCAGGCCAAACAACTTACGTTAGTTTCCCTGAGGTTATCCAGCATGCAAGACCCCTCCCTTGTTCTCTACACCGACAGCTCCCCCAACGGCTTCAAAATCACCATCGCACTGGAAGAGATGGGCCTGCCCTATCGTCTGGAGCATGTCCGCATCGAGCACGGCGAGCACATGCAACCAGACTTTCTCGCGCTCAACCCGGCAGGCCGCATACCGGTGCTGGTCGACCGTGATGCCGACATCGTGCTGTTCGAGTCCGCCGCCATCCTGCTTTACCTGGCTCAGCTCAGCGGCCAGTTGCTCGATCAGGCAGCGCAGCCCCGCTGGGCCGCGATCACCTGGCTGATGTACCACAGCGCCAGCATGGGGCCCCTGCTCGGCCAGCGCGTGCACTTCGAGTGCTTCGAGGCCACGCCCAACCCTGCGGCGCTGCAGCGCTACCGCAGCCTGACCGAAAGCACCTTCGAAACGCTCGACCAGCACCTGGCCAGCCGCTCTTGGCTGGCTGGGGACGCTTATTCGATTGCCGACATCGCCACCTTCGCCTGGCTGCATATCGCAGCCCTGGTGGGCTTTGATTTCAGCGCCCACCGCCACCTGGTGCGCTGGTACCGGCAGGTCGAACGGCGCCCGGCCGTGCAACGCGGTATCCGCCTACCCGCCCCGGCCACCGGCCCGTGAACACGCTGACCCAAGGAGCAGCCATGAACACCACCCCGAGCACCTGTGGCGCCAACGCCGACGCCTTCCGCGAGCATCCTGGCTACCGGCGCATGTTCGCCCCCGACACGCTGACGCTGGGCATCTTCATGCCGCTGCGCTTCTATGACGGCGATATGCGCGTGCTGTCCGGCCAGGCGCGCCTGGTCAGCAAGATCGACCAGTTGGGCTTCGCAGCGGTCTGGGTGCGTGACGTACCGTTGTTCGACCCGCACTTTGGCGATGCCGGGCAGGTCTTCGACCCATTTGCCTACCTCGCCTATCTGGCCGCCCATACCGAACGCATCGCCCTGGTGACCGGCAGTACCGTCTTCCCCCTGCGCCACCCCATCGACCTGGCCAAGGCCGCGGCCACCCTCGACAACCTGTCGGGCGGGCGCCTGGTGCTGGGCATCGCTTCGGGGGACCGGCCCGTGGAGTTCCCGGCCTACGGCCTGGACCACGATAGCCGTGGCGAGCGCTTTGCCCAGGGCGTGGACTACTTCCGTCGGCTACTGGCCCAGCAACCTGGGCCGATCGACTCACCGCTGGGGCAACTGCACGGCGCCCGCCTGCTGCCCGCGCCTGTCTGCGGGCGCATCCCGCTGGTGATGACCGGTTCTTCGCGGCAAAGCCTGCAGTGGCTCGGCGAGCATGCCGATGGCTGGCTCACCTACCCGCACGCCACCCACGACAGACACGGGCCGCTGCGCCTGGCGGCAAAAGTCCGCGCCTGGCGCGAGGCGATACCGGGTGGCGGTTTCCGCCCGCACATGACCAATGAATGGATCGACCTGGACGACGACCCGCACTTCCCCCGAACGCCCCTGCAGGGCGGTTATGTGCTGCGCACAGGGCGCCATGGGCTGGTCGAACTGCTGGAGGAATGGCGCGAGGCCGGGGTGAACCACGCCGCGCTGGGATTGCAGATGGCCAGGCGTCCGGCGCAGGAGATCATCCAGGAGCTGGCCGAGGAGGTGTTGCCGTTGTTTCCGACGCTGCCAGGGCCGCAGCCTCATTCACAAAGCTGGTAGCACCAGGCAGCCGCAGAGCCTGTCCACCGCGGTATGTCAGGTGGCCCCAGCCATGGGCGCCACCCGACCTGCCCGACGTGGATCAGAATGCGTAGACCAACGTCGCCGTGGCACTGCGCGGGGTGCCGTACCATCCGCGCCCACCGATCGCGGAGTAGTACTTCTCATCCAGCACGTTGTTGAGGTTCAAGGCGACGCTGGTCTGCGGCGTGAACGCGTACTGCGCCATCAGGTCGACCACACTGTAGGCGCCCTGGGTGAACGTCTCCTTGTTCGGGCCGGCGTTCTTCTTGTACTCCATCCCCTGCCAGCGCACGCCGCCGCCAATCTTCAACTGTGGCAAGGACTGCAGTTGGTAACTGGTGAACAGCTTGAAGGTATCGCGCGGCACCTCAGTGAGCAGGCGCTTGCCATCGGAATCTTCGGCCTGGGCATAGGTGTAGCTGGCGGAAACCTGCCAGTCAGGCAGGATCTGCCCCGCCATCTCCATCTCGAAACCACGGGTCTTGGTGCCGGACTCGGCGCGGTAGGCCTGGTCGCCGTTCGGTGCCAGCTTGTCGCCGTCAGCCACGGCCAGGTTGTCCTGCTGCACCTCGAAGACACTGAAGGCGGTGGTCAGGCGCTTGTCCCAGAACTCGCTCTTGATACCCAACTCGTAGTTCACACCCTCCAGCGGCTCGATGTAGCCGCCACTGGCATCCTGCCTGCTCTGCGGCTTGAAGATCGCGGTATAGCTGGCGTAGGCCGACCAGTTCTCGGCGAAGTCGTACACCAGCCCCACGTAAGGCGTGACAACCCCGGTTTCGCTGCGCGAAGTGCGCTTGGTCTTGCCGGTCGCCAGGGTGGTGGCGCTTTCGTCGCGCTTCCAGTCGATCACCCGCGCGCCGGTAATCAACGACAGATCATCGGCCAGGCTCCAGCGTACCGAGGCCACCAGGCCATCCTGGGTTTCATCCAGCGCATCCTCCGAAGACTTGGTGTGGATGGCATCCGGGATCGCCAGCGAACCGTCCCAGGTGTGGGTGTTGTCAATGGACTGGATCGTCCACAACGGATAACCGTTGTTGCGGTAGTAGGCCCGGTAGTGGCTGGCGCCGAGGTACGCTTGATGCTCGCGGGAAAGCAGCTCGAACGGGCCGCTGGCGGACAGGTCGAACGATGTCTGCCGGGGCTCGCCCGCCCAACGTCCGGTCCAGGTACTGATACCGCTGCCATCGGGCTTGACGCTACCGGCGGCGGCAGTGGCGAAGGTGTCGTCATAGCTGCGGCGACTGTGCTCGGCATTCAGTTTCAACTGCCAGCCGTTGTCCAGCTGGTGTTCCAGCGTGGTGAACAGCGTTTTCGTGCGGCGCTTGTGGTAGCTCCAGTCCGAAGCCGAGTTGAACGAACGCGACGGATTGAAATGGCTGCCATCGGAGTTGTACATCGGGAAGCCGTGGTTGCCCGCGCCGTCGTTGTCCATCTCCTGGTACTCGGCGCCCACGGTCAGCATCGTGCTGTCGGTGACGTCCCACTCCACCACCCCGTAGGCGACCTGGCGCTCCAGCGACTGCCGGTCGATATGGCTCTGGCTGTCGGTGGTCGAGGCGACGAAACGCCCACGTACATGGCCGCTCTCCGACAGCTTGCCGGACAGGTCCAGTTCGGTGCGGTAGCTGTCCCAGGAGCCGGCCTTGAGGGTCAGCTTGCGCTGCGTCTCGAGGGTCGGCTTCTTGCGCACCAGGTTGATGGTGGCACCGGGATCGCCAGTCCCCGACATCAGGCCGGTCGCTCCGCGCACCACCTCGACCCGGTCGTACGACACCATGTCGGCCAGGTCGTCGCGAAAGCCGAAGGTATCGGGGCGGTTGACGCCATCGACCTGGATGCTGCCGACCTGGAAGCCGCGCACATAGATATGGTTGGCGTCGCTGCCAGCCGGCCCCATGCTGTCGACGACCACGCCCGGCGTCTGCTCGAGCACCTGAGTGACGTCTGTCAGGTTCTGGTCCTCGATCTGCTGACGGGTCACCACACTGACCGACTGCGGCGTCTCGCGTGCCGACAGGCGCAGGCCGGTCGCGGTGCTGGCAGAACCTGTGGTGTAGCTGCCGGTGCCTTCGGTGGTGCTGCCCAGGCCCAGGGCGTCGACGCTGGTCGCGCCAAGCTCGACGGCGCCGTCGTTGTACACCTTGCTCAGCACATAGCGCTTGTCGCCCACCTGCTGCACGCGCAGCCCCGATCCCTGCAGCAATGCGGAGAAACCTTGCTCCAGCTCGAAGCTGCCGTGCAGCCCCGAGGAATGCAGCCCGCTGGTTTCGTCATTGCTGAAGCTGATGGTCACGCCGCTGGCGGCGGCGAACTGGCTGATCGCGGAAGCCAGGCTGCCGGCCGGGATATCGTAGCGCTGCGCGGCGGCCCAGGCGGTCGAGGTCGCCAGCGCGGCGCCGCAAAGGCTCAGTGCGAGGGTCGCCTGACGAATACTGCAGGCTAGCGAGGTACGGCGTGCGGACATGAAAAAGGGTTCCTGTTTCGGGTTGGCTTGGGCACGCTTGATGCGCGCGCCCTCAAGAGCCGAAGCAGCGAAGGAAATCTGCTACCCCAAATGCGAAAAATTCTCGAATGTTTGAGAGCGGATGAGATTTCACCCACTCTTCCCGGCTCGGGCCTCCACGATTGTGGGCCCCTACCCCTTGCCGATTGGCTCCAGGCGCACCCAGTAGCGCGTCATGCGCCGTGCGCGAACCGGTAACGCGTCTTCCAGGCTGGCCAGGGCGACGTCGGTGTCGTCCAGGTTGAATGCGCCAGACAGGCGCAAGCCAGCGACCTCCCCGGCGCAGCCGAGATAACCGGGGCGGTAGCGCGCCAGCTCATGGACCACCTCGTCCAGGCGCCAGTCGACGCTGACCAGCATGCCCTCGGCCCAGGCCTGGCCAGCGGGGGCCAAGGGTTGCAGGGGGCCGATGTCGTCGGCGGCGAAACTCAGGCTGTACCCGCTGTCGATACGCACCACCTGCGACGCCCGGCTGGGCCGCACCTCCACGGCATGGGCGGCCACCGCCACATGGCTCACACCGTTGTCCTGACGCACGCTGAAGCGGGTGCCCAGGGCCAGGATGTCGCCTGCCACGGTGCGCACGCTGAGTGGCCGCGCATCCTTGGCGGTTTCCACCAGGATCTCACCGCGCTGCAGCTGGATCAGGCGCTGGCCCGCGTCGTAGCAAACATCGACACGGCTGTCGGTGTTGAGGTCCAGGCGCGTGCCATCGGCCAGGGTCAGCCGGCGGCGCTCGCCGATCCGAGTCGCATAGTCGGCACTCCAGGGCGAAGCCCGGTATCCCTGCCAACCAACGGCCCCGACGCCGAGCAACAGCGCCAGTGCCTTCACGGCATGGCGCCGGTCGCGCCGGGCGTTTTCCAGGGTCTGCGCGGCACCACGGGGGGCGCTGCCCAGGCGGCCTTGCAGTTGCTCCAGGCGCGCCCAGGCTGCGGCGTGGCGAGGGTCGGCCATGCACCAGGCTTGCCATGCGGCGCGGGTGGCGTCATCGACACTGCTGTCATGCAGGCGCACGTACCAGTCCACCGCCGCGCTGAGAATGGCCTTCATGCGTCCTCGACCAGCAGGCAATGCATCAGCGCGCGGGCCAGGTGCTTGCGCACGGTGCTTACCGAAACACCCAGGCGTTCGCCGGTCTTCTCGTAGCTCAGGCCATCCAGTTGCACGGCGAGAAACACAGCCCGCGTGCGCGGGCCCAGCCCATCGAGCATACGGTCGATGGCCATCAGGGTATCGAGGATGGCGGCGTGGGTTTCGGCCGAAGGCGCATAACGCTCCGGCTGCTGCGCCAAGGCTTCGAGATAGGCGCTTTCCAGGCTGCGGCGACGGTACAGATCGATGGTCAGCCCGCGCGCGATGGTCGCCAGATAATGCCGCGGCTCCTTGAGGGTGCCGGCGGTGCGCGCCAACAGCACCCGGATGAAGGTGTCCTGGGCCAGGTCCGCGGCATCGGCGGAGTTGTTCAGACGCTGGCGCAACCAACCGTGCAGCCAGCCGCTGTGCTCACGATACAGTGTTTCCAGGCCAGTGTGCGCAGTGCCATCGGGAACAACGGTGGACATCACGCCTCCCTAAAAAAGATTACCAGGTGCAAATAAGAACTTGTCTCAAGTGTACTCAGTGAGGGAGGGATTGGGAATGCTGGCATGTGAAAGGGGTCGCAGGGATTGAAGTCCGCCATAGGCCCTGGTGGGGTCTGGGCATAGCTGGATGTTTGGGCGAGCGCAAAGCGAGGCGAAGATGACTTTTCTAGTGGCCCCTTTCGACACAAAGCGGTCAATCGCTGTCGGGCAATTCTCGTAGTAACTCCAAAAGCTGTAGCCGGGTGTAGCACTCAGACGGCTTGATGTGTTCCGAGTCCCCCGAGTGGTGATATTCCCCCTCGTCGAAAGCCAGATAGATGTTGAACGCTGGCTGCGGCATCTGCTCATCCATACCCAGGTCAACAATAACCGTGAACAGACCGTTCATGATGTCATCGCCAATCTCAAACGACATTTCACCCAAGATGAATCGTCGAGCAGCTTCAATCGACAGAGTATTCAGCAGCTCCGCAGGGCGCAGGCCCAATTGCCTGGAGTAAAACAATAAATCGGTCAGTTTCAGATCGGCCCGTTGCGCCGTGCTCAGCAGGGTCTCGATCTTGGTGTCGGGGAGCGCTTTGATCATTGGCATCCTGGCACTGGGCGGTTGATTGCTGCTAACTCTCAAGGCAGGCCGCCACGCTGTCTTCCAAGATGGAGATCAACTCAGGGTCCATGTAGCGGTAGTCGTCGGGAATATCCAGGACGTGCAAGCGCTTGTGTTCAAGCAAACGTGAATACTCCGCCTGCAGCCGCTGCCGGTGTTTGATCTCCATGACGAAAATGACATCGGCCCAGCGGATATCCGCCGGGCCGATGGGCCTGCGTGCATTCGGGCTAGTGCCTGCCGAGCGGGCGTCAAAGCCTGCGCGGCGGCGCCACAGATTTTCCGCAGTGGGGCTGCGCCATTGGTTGCGGCTGCAAATGAATAGAAGGTTGGTCATCCTTGATCCAGCAATTGGCGGGTGGAGCGAACGGGGTAACTCATGCCGAGCTGGCACGCCCTCTTCAGCTTCTCGGCGCGCCCGTACAGCAACTTCCAGTTCTTTTCCGGCTTGAACACAGGTGATTGTACTGTGTTGATCTTGCCGTGTTTACGGCCCTGCTGGCGTCTCCAGGTTCGGGTTCTTTGCATATTGGCTTCCTCGTGAGTACCGGGTTCAGCAGCCGCGGTAATACGAGTCGGGCACAGGATAGAAGGGTTTGGGCGATGTTGCGAGCCCTGTCAGAGTTGGTCGGCATAATTTCGACCCAGAGCGGCCCTTCGCGACCGGCCGCTTACGCCCCATTGCTGCCGTTCGCAAGAACCACGAAGATCTGCATTCGCTTGGTGAGGTGACGCATGGCGATCATAGAAGTATCAGAGCACGCAGATTGGGAAGTTTTCGAGAACGTGGCTCAGCAGCTTGAGCAAGGGCTGGACGGTTACTGGAAGGAAAAATTCGACGGACTGGATCAGCGCTACTGGGATTTGATAGTAGGTGAGCACGCGCTTACCCTGCATCTTGAGCACTATCTAGGCATTTCAATATCTGTACCTGATCATGCCAATGAGATGGTTCAACGAGTACGTGCGTTGGTTAAGTAGCATGCAGCTCCACGTAACCGGACAGCGCAGGTGACGGCAGGCAAAAGTCGGTCAACACAGCCCCTGCCATACAAAGCACACCCTTCAGTATTCGTGGAGAGAGGATGAAAGAGGAATTCACCTACGTATGGTTACTGCCGCTGCTGGAAAAACCATTAGAAAAAGCAGCGCAACAATTGCCCCGCGCGGTAAAAGCCCTCGAAGAAAAATACATACTGCCTGACGACATAACATTGCAGCCGCTGGTCATAACAGCGCTGATGTCACACTCCGACTATTGGTCGGGGTTAGCGCTCAAATGGTTGGAGGATGGTTTTCCTATGGATGCCGAGTTGACCACACTTTTGACTCACAGCGTCGAAGATCGGACGCTGTCGCAGTCTCGACGCCACAGGGCACGTAGGCTTGCCTGTCAAACATCATGAGACTGGTCTCATGGTCGCTTCCGGTCAATTACCGTGCTTTGCTAACAGCTGCTATGGGTCAAAAGTAGCCGGGCGCGACTGACCGCTTCTGACCCAGAGCAGACATTGAACCACGCCTTTGTGTTGTCAGTGCAGACCTCATCGCCGGCCGCTTCCAACAGGACCAAGCGCCGCTTCCAGGCCTGCGCTTCACTTGTGGGAGCCGCGCTTGCCGGCGATGGGCCGCAGAGCGGCCCCAACCTTCCAGCATCTGCTACAGGTCGCAAAGAGCTCACATCGGCGTGCCAGCTTCCGGCCCACGACCAACAGTCGCTCGCCCCATGAGCCTTGGGGCAATCACTGCAGGCCCTCGCGCACTACAGCCAAACTAGAGTTCCGGCGTGTATTTCACACTGAACATGACGTTGCGCGGGTCACCGTAGTAGTTGTTGTAGTCGATGGTGTTGTAGGCCGGCTGGTAGTACTTCTTGTCCAGCAGGTTGTTGAGGTTCGCCGCCACGGTCACCTCGTCGCTGACCTTGTACGCGACCCGAGCATCCCAGATGGCATAACCGGGCAGGTCGAAGACGTGGTCATAGGAAGTGGTGCCGGTGACCGCCGTGGTGCCCAGCCCCACCGAGGTACGGCTCCAGTTACCGGGCAAGGTGTAGTCGGCCCACAGCTTGAACTGATGCTTGGGCGTCCAGGTACTGTAGACCTTGTCCTTGTAGTTGGCGTCTTCCAGGTAGCGCGTGGTGTTGTAGACGTAGCCGGCCATCACTTGCAGGCCACTTAGGACTTCACCGCTGACCTGCGCCTCCAGGCCCTGGCTGCGCACCTTGCCTGACGCCTTCGAGCAGTACCAGCCATTGCAGTCCATCGGCCCGCTGCGGTCGAGCACCGCGTGGTGCTCCTGGTCGTAGCGGAACAGCGCGACCGAGGTGTTCAGCGCCCCGTCGAACAACTCGCCCTTGAGCCCCAGTTCGTAGTTGCTGCCAATGATTGGCTCGACCACCGAACCGCTGCTGGTGCGTGCACTCTGCGGCTGGAAGACATCGGTGTAGCTGGTGTAGACCGACCACTGTTTGTTCAGCGCATACACCAGGCCCGCATAAGGCGAAACCTTGCCGTTGCTGCTGGTTGTCGATTCGCTGTAGCCGGTGCGGGCGAAGGACTGGGAGGCGTAGCTGTAGTCGTACCAGCTGGTGCGGGCACCGACGATCAGCTTCAGCGGCTCGGTCAGGTTGATCGACCAGCGCGAATACAAGCCTTTCTGGGTGATCTGGTACTCGGTCAACTCGCCACGGCCCCGGCTTGCCAGGCCGTAGATGTCTGGCATCGGGCGGTGGTGGTCGACGTTACTGGAGTCTGCGCCGAAAGTGGGAGCCCTGGCCCAGCGGTCGTCGGTATTGATGCGCGAGTAGTTGGCGCCGAGCAGGAAGGTCTGCTCGAAACCGAAGCCGGTGAACTGGCCGTCCAGGTACAGGTCCAGGCCCTTGCTGTGGGTGGTGAAATCGGTGCTCCAGTCGATGTAGGTGTTGCTGGTGGAGCCGTTGACCGGGAGGGCATCCCACAACGCCTGGTAGGTCGCGCCGTTGTGTTCGCTCATGTACACGCCGGCAGCCTTCAGCCGCCAGTCGTCGTTGAGCCGGTAGCTGGCGTCGAGGAACACGCTGGTCTGGTCGTTGTTGGCACGGTTCCAGTCCGCGCCGACATAGGTCGAGCGCGACCAGTCGGGGTTGCCGCCGTCGGCATAGCGCGGCAGGCCGAGCATGGCCGGGCGGGCGTGGCCCTTCTGGTTGGCAACGCCAAGGCCCATCGTGAAGTCAGGGGTGAAGTCATAGTCCACGGCAGCGTAGACGGTCTGGTTCCAGCCACGCACATAGTCGATGAACGAGCCGTTGTCGTTCTGGCTGACCACCGTGCGGGCCCGCAGGGTGCCCTCGGCGTTCAGCGGGCCGCCAGCATCCAGTTGCAGGCCATAGCGGTCCCAGGAACCCGCCTTGCCGGTCAGGCTGACCACCGCCTTGTCCTGCCCGCGCTTGCGTACCAGGTTCATCGCCCCGCCCGGGCTGTCACCGCCTTGCAACAGCGCGGCCGGGCCACGCAGCACTTCGACACGGTCATAGAAGCTCAGGTCTTCGGTGAGGTAGCTGCCGAGCGAGTAGGTATTGCGCGGGATCGGCACGCCATCGTACTGCAGCGTGTCGATGCTGAAACCGCGCGAGTAGATGAACAGCCCCGACCCCGGCGAACGGCTGGCGGTGAGGCCGGGCGTGCGGTTGACCAGGTCGCTGATGGTCTGGGTGTTCTGGTCGTCCATCTGCTGGCGGGTCATCACCGTGACCGACTGCGGGATGTCCTTGAGGGTCTGCACGCCCTTGCCCAGGGTGACCGCGCCGGAGGTGTAGGAATGGCTGCCCTCGGTGGTGGTGACCGGCTGGCGGCCGATGACGCTGGAAGCGTCCAGTTCCAGCGCACCGTTGCTGGGTTCGCTGGGCAGTGCGATCAGATACTGGCCATCGGCTGCCTGGGTGAGGCTCAGGTGGCTGCCGGCGAGCAAATGGCGCAGCGCCTGTTCGACGCTCAGTTGCTGGTGCAATGCCGGCGCTTGTACCGCGTGCGCGGCGTCTGTGTTGAACAGAATGCGGCTACCGGTCTGGCGGGCAAGGGCGTTGATCGACTGATCCAGCGGTTGGGCCGGCAGGTCGATGCGGTAGTGCGTCTGCTCGGCCTGCACGGGCCCGGCAAGCAGAAATCCGAACGTCGCCAGGCCCATGGCCTGGCGCAGCGGGTGGATAAAGAGCGTCATGGAATCCCCATCAGAGCAAGTGAGAATGCGTTTCATAGGGATTGGCGTTTGTGCTCGCCCGCACATTGATGCAGCGCTGAAATTTTTTTCTCAGCGCTGCACATCCACCTGCACAGCACCGCTCTTGTCGCGGCTGACTGTTACCGGCGCCAGCTGCGGCAGGCTGTCGAGCAACTGTTCGACATTGCCGGTCGGGAACTCTCCGCTGAGCCGGTGTTGCCTGGCGGTCGCGCCCTGCAGGCGAATCGGCGCGTCGCGATGGCGGCGCAGTTGCGCCAGGACCGACTCGAGCGGGGTGCCGTCGAAATGGAACAGGTCATGCCGCCAGGCGTCTCGTTCGCCGGGGTTGCTGGCGTGCACCGGCCCCAGGCGCTGAGGGTTGGCAAGCAGTTGCTGGTTGGCCGTCAGCCGTTGACGCGCCATGCCGTTGTCCACCTCCACTTCGCCCTCCAGAACAGCCACCCGCACGCCGTCCAGGTCGCTGCGTACATCGAACACCGTGCCGATATCGCGCACAGCCACGCCCTGGCTGCGCACGATGAAAGGCTTGGCTTGATGAGCCACGCTGAACAAGCCTTCGCCATCGAGCAGCTCGAACTGCCGACTGCGCAGGCGATACTCGATGCGCAGCACGCTGCCGGCGTCCAGTTCGACCACGCTGCCGTCGTCCAGGTGCAACGTTTCGCGACCGCTGCTGGCCACCTCGACCTGGCGGTAGCCCAGCGCCGGGTCGGCCAGCCAGGCCCAACCGGCCAGGGCCAGCACCAGGGCCGTGCCGGCGGCCTTGCGCCGACGATTGGCATTGCGTGCGCTCTGCGCCTTGGCTTCCTGCAAAAGCGCCTCACGGCTGGGCACCAGCGCACGCAGGGATTCAGCGTAAGGCTCGAGGGCATCGCGCGCGCCGGGCGCGCTACGGCGTTGCATCGATCAGGCCTCCGGCTGCCAGCGTTGTGCGAGGGTGCGCATGGCCCGCATGAAATGCTGGGCAACCATGTTCACGGAAATCTCCAGCTCCTGCGCGATGTCCTTTTGTGGCATGCCGTGGATACGGTGGAGCAGGAACACCTGGCGCTGACGCGCCGGCAATGCGTCGATCACCGCCAACAAGGCACGCAGGCGCTGTTCGAATTCGAGCGCCATCGCCCCATCCAGCGGGTCGCAGTGTTGCTCGACCACGGCGATCTGGCTCTGCGCGTACTGCGTGCGGGTGCTTTCCGAACGGCGCCGGTCTATTGCGCGGTTGAGCGTGGCACGCCGCAAAAAGGCCATGGGCACGCTGATGGCGTTGAGCGGCGGCTTTTCCAGGATCTGCACGCAGACATCATGGACCACGTCGCGGGCAAAATGCTGGTTGGAAAAACGTCGGCGAATGTGCTCGACCAAATCGTCGTAGTGCAAGGCCAGGGCTCGCAGGAGATCGTTGTCGGTCGAAGCCATGATGACAACCAATTGATAGTGAATCTCATTTATATCATGCGCTTTTCAGGTCGGCCAACTTGACCTGCCAGGGGCAGGCACGTCACCTGTGTTCGGCGCCCAGAGCTTCGACCCCCGATACTGCCTAGTCCTGAAATAGCTTTACACCTGTTCAGGCTGGCCTGTCAGTGCAAGGTTTGCCAGGCGCGCAGCACTGCATAACCGCGCCAGGGTCGCCACCCCTGCGCGGCTTGCGTTGCCGCCTGTGCGCTGCTCACCCCCAGGGCTTTTTGCAGCGCCACATCGCCCGCCGGGAAGGCATCGGGCCAGCGCAACGCACGCAAGGCGATGTATTGCGCAGTCCAGTCGCCGATCCCCGGCAGTGCGCGCAAGCGGGCACAGGTGGCCGCGACGTCCACCCCAGGGCTCAGGACCAGGCCGCCCTCCAGCACCGCCTCGGCCAGCGCCTTGAGCGCCGCCTGGCGCTGGCGCGTGATGCCCAGCCGGCCCAGTTGATCACCGCTGGCCGCGATCAGCGCGGCGGGCGTGGGGAACAGACGGTCCATGCCAGGCAGCGGCGTTGTGATGGGTTGTCCGAAGGCCGCGACCAGACGTGCGCCCAATGTGCGCGCAGCGGCCACGGTGATCTGCTGGCCCAGCACGGCACGCACGGCAAGCTCGAAACCATCCACCGTTCCCGGAACGCGCAGGCCCGCACCCGAAGGGAACGCACTGTGCAGCACGGCGTCGATGGCGAGCGGGTCGGCATCCAGGTCGAACGCGGCGCGCACGCGGTTGATCACCGTGGGCAGGACGCCCGCCAGGGAATCGCTGATCGTTACTCGCACCTGGGCGCGCGCCTCGTCAAAGGCCACGCTCAACCAGCCGCAATGTTCCTGACCGTCCTGCATGAGGCGCAGCGTACGGGTGTACGTCCCCTCCTCCACACGCTCCACGCCGGGTATCGCCCGCAGGCGCAGAAAGCCGAGCATTGCCGCAGTGTCATAGGGCGGGCGCCAGCCCAGGAAAAAACAGCCTTCCAAGCGCGCATCGTGCGCTTCCGGTGCCAGGTAGCAGGCGTCGTTTTCGGTGGTGTCGTTGATATTGGCCATGGGTGACATGGTAGCCCCTGTGCATAGCGGTGACTCGCCGTTTTCGTACCTGCGCCCTATCGAGCAGGCACAAAAAAATCCGATGCCTTGCGGCATCGGATCTTCATACGGTGATCAAGCCGACAGGCCTCGACTGTCGGGCATCAGGCACGTCTGCCGGATGCTGGCTCGATCAGGCGTCGGTGGACGCTGTGGCCTTGTTGCCACTGTTGATCAGCGGCCCGTAGCGCCGGCTGAACTCCTGGTTGTAGGGCACGTGGTTCTTGTTGACCCCGCTGTCCCAGTTAACCGACCAGGTCATCAGACCCTTGATCGACACGCCCTTGGCGTAGAGACGCTTGAACGCGTTGGTCACCGCCGTCGGGTTGATCACATAGCCGGTGGCGGCGGCGTCGACGTTGGCCGGCAGGCCGATGACGAACTTGTCGGCCG
>Ga0268257_1001924_pt1 | contig 16220 bp, 14 predicted proteins | sample AgamicAtPrz_FD_200249 | JGI IMG/M metagenome (GOLD analysis project Ga0268257, IMG submission 200249) | Agave microbial communities from Guanajuato, Mexico - At.P.rz (v2) (version 3) | ecosystem: Host-associated > Plants > Phyllosphere > Phylloplane/Leaf | place: Guanajuato, Mexico | collected... | reverse complement strand
TGTGAAGGCGGTGCGATCGCGCGTGGCGGAAGGCGGCGCAACGGTACGGTGTGGCAGCAGGCATGTCCGGTCTCGACAGGGGTGCTGTACTCGCGGTCGACACGACGCGAGGCGACCGAAGCAATTTCAGACTAAAAAAGAGCGAGGTTGTAATGCAGAGGTTGCGTCAAATGGAGCCGGCGCGCGCGCCGCGCCGACGATCGCGTGTCGGTCGACTCGTGATGATCCTGCCGCTGTGTGCGTTGCTGGGCGCGTGCGGTATCGCGCCGGGCATGCGCATGCAGCAGCCGGCGTCGATTCCGCTGCAAAGCGGCACGACGCCCGGTGACAACGCCACGCTGCCGGTTCCGGTGACGAATATCGACCTGTCGCTGATCCGGCGCATGCGCGATACGGAACGCAGTGTGCCCGGCGAGCTCCGCGATATCGCCTCGTCGCCGGACGCATACACCCTCGGCCGCGGCGACGTGTTGCAGATCACCGTGTGGGATCACCCCGAACTGGCGGCGGCGCTCGGCGCGCCGGCACAGTCCGCGCCGCGTGCCGCGGATGCGCCGCCGGGTTTCGTCGTCGATCAGGACGGTACGCTGCAGTTTCCTTACGCGGGCCGGTTGCCGGTCGCCGGGCTGACGGCCGAGCAGGTACAAACGCAGCTTGCGCGGCGTCTTGACAAGACGTTCAGGAATCCGCAGGTCACGGTGCGGATCGCATCGTTCCGTGCGAAGCAGGTGTATATCGAGGGCGAGGTGCATACGCCGGGCTCGCAGCCGGTGAACGACATCCCGATGACGCTGTATGACGCGATAGGGCGGGCAGGGGGATTCTCGGCGGCGGCCGACCAGAGTCGCATCGTGCTGGTGCGCGACGGCGTCGAGCGCAGGATCGATCTGACCGGGATGGCCGAACAAGGACGCAATCCGTCGAAGATCGTGCTGCGCAACGGCGACCTCGTGCGCGTGCTGGCACGCGACGAGAGCGGCGTATTCGTGATGGGCGAGGTCAACAAGCCCGTCACGGCGTTGCCGATGCGCAATGGCCGGCTGACGTTGAGCGAGGCGATCGCGCAGGCAGGCAGCCTGAACGCGAACACGGCCGACGCCGCGCAGCTCTACGTGGTGCGCGGGATGCAGGACGCGCAACCGCAGGTCTATCACCTCGATGCCCGCTCGCCGGTCGCGATGGTGCTCGCCAACCAATTCCAGTTGAAGCCGAAGGACGTCGTCTACGTCGACGGCAACGGGCTCGTCCGCTTCAGCCGCGTGCTCAGCCTGTTGCTGCCGGCCATCAATGCCGGCCTGACCGCGGCGATCGCGACCAAATGATGGAGTCCATCCTGATCGTCTGCGAAGGCAACATTTGCCGCAGCCCGATGGCCGAAGCGATGCTGCGTCAGTCGATGCCGGGGCGCCGCGTCACGTCCGCCGGCCTGAACGCACTGGTCGGCATGCCGGCCGCGCCGTATGCGCTGGACGTCATGCGCCTGCGCGGGTTCGACGTGTCGCCGCATCGCGCCCGGCAGGTCGACCGCGCGCTGTGTACCGACGCCGACCTGATCCTCGTGATGGACCGTCGACAGCGCACGTCGCTCGAGAACCGGTTTCCGTTCGTGCGGGGACGCGTGTTCCGTCTCGGCGAATACACGGACTTCGACGTGCACGACCCTTACCGGCAGCCCAGGTTCGTATTCGAACGCTGCGCGCGACTGATCGAACTCGGCGTGTCCGAGTGGTCGAAGCGCCTTCGTATCGTCTGACGCCGCCGTCGGCCGACGCTCCACTGGAACCCCTACGCCTCATATCGTTGCCATGACCCAACCCTCCGCCCCGCCGCAGCAAGCCGCCGAAGACGGCAGCGAGACCGATTTCGTCGCGGTGCTCGACATTCTGCTGGAAAGCCGCTGGCTGATCGCGTCCATCACGTGCGTGCTGCTGGCGGCCGGCCTCGCGTACGCGATGCTCGGCAAGCCCGTGTTCGAAGCCAACATCATGGTCCAGGTCGAGGACAGCCCCGACACGTCGGCCGCCAAGTCGTTGCTCGGCGACGTATCGGCGCTGTTCGACGTCAAGTCGTCGGCCGCCGCCGAACAGCAGATCCTCGCGTCGCGCCTCGTCGTCGAACGTGCGGTCGACAAGCTCAACCTGTTCATCGACGCGGAGCCGAAGCGATTTCCGCTGATTGGCGACTGGATCGCGCGCCATCGCGATGGCTTGTCCGAACCCGGCCTCGCCGGCCTGGGCGGCTACGCGTGGGGCCGCGAACGCATCGACGTGCGGCGTTTCGACGTGCCGCGCAAGAACGAAGGCGACGCGTTCACGCTGACGAGCCTCGGGGGCAAGCGCTATCGGCTCGACGGCGGCGATCTCGATGCGCCGGTCGAGGGCACCGTCGGCGCGCTTGAGCGCTTCGACTCGCCGCGCGGCCCGATCGTGCTGCAGGTCGCGTCGATCGCCGCGAAGCCCGGCGCCGCATTCGTGCTGGTTCGCCACTCGCGGCTGAAGACGATCGAGGACATCCGCGACCGCCTCAACGTGCAGGAGCGCGTGAAGCAATCGGACGTCGTCGTCGCCAGTCTTCAGGATACCGATCCGAAATGGGTCAGCGACACGATGAACGAAATCGGCCGTCAGTACGTGCGGCAGAACATCGAGCGGAAATCGGCGGAGGCCGCGCAGTCGCTTGAATTCCTGACCGCGCAATTGCCGCAGCTCAAGCAGCAACTGGCCGATTCCGAAGCGCGTCTGACCAAACTGCGAGACGAGCATGGCACGGTCGACCTCACCGAGGAGGCGAAGCTCGCGCTGGCCCAGACCGCGGACGCGAAGACGCGCCTGCTCGAGTTGCAGCAGAAGCGGCAGGAGTTGATGTCCCGTTTCACCGAACGGCACCCGAGCGTGGCCGTGATCGACGAGCAGATCGCCGCGCTGAACGGCTATCGGAACGCCGCCGAGCTGCAGATCAGGCGCCTGCCGGACCTGCAGCAGGAAGCCGTGCGGCTGATGCTCGACGTGAAGGTCAACACCGACCTCTACACGGCATTGCTGAACAACATGCAGCAACTGCAACTCGTGCAGGCCGGCAAGGTCGGCAACGTGCGTCTCGTCGACACGGCCGCGGTGCCGGAAGTGGCGGTGCGGCCGAAGAAGGTGCTCGTCGCGCTGGCGTCGCTGCTGCTCGGGCTGCTCGCCGGCTGCGGCACCGCGATCGTCCGCTCGATGCTGTTCCACGGCATCTCGGATCACAACGAGATCGAGCGCCGCGTCGGCCTCGCGGTGTACGCGACGGTCCCGATCAGCGACCATCAGCGCGACCTGGCCGAAGAAGCCGCGCGCAAGAGCGGCCACAAGTCGATCCTGTCGATCGATTTCCCGAACGAGCCGGCCGTCGAGTGCCTGCGGAGCCTGCGCACCGCCCTGCAGTTCGCGATGCTCGAGGCGAAGAATAACATCGTGCTGATCGCCGGTCCCGCGCCGGGCGTCGGCAAGACCTTCATCTCGTCGAACCTCGCGGTCGTGATGGCCAGCGCCGGGAAGCGTGTGCTGCTGATCGACGGCGACATTCGCAAGGGGCGGATGCATGACTATCTCGGCTTTCCGCGCGGCCGCGGCTTCACGGAGCTGATCGCCGGCAGCGCACGCGTGGAGGACGTGATTCACCGAGAGGTGGTCGAGGGTCTCGACTTCATCTCGACCGGCACGATGCCGAAAAATCCCGCGGAACTGCTGTTGAACCGCAATCTCGCGGCGCTGGTCGACGGCCTGTCGTCGGGTTACGACATCGTCGTGATCGACTCGGCGCCGGTGCTCGCCGTGCCCGATACCGGTATTCTCGGTGCATTCGCCGGTACCGCGCTGCTCGTCACGATGGCGGGCAAGACAAAGCTCGGCGAGATCGACGAATCAGCGAAGCGCTTCGCGCAAAACGGCGTTCGCCTGAACGGCGTCATCTTCAACGGCGTCAACCCGCGGCTCGGACAGTACGGCTACGGTTCGAAGTACGGCGGTTATCGCTACGTCGCCTACGAGTACGGAGCGCAGGATGCGTGATACGTCCAGCGCAGCCGGCGTCCCGGCATGCGAATCCGGTCGCGCGCGGCGCACGGAGGCGCGATGATCAATCCGCGGGATTCGATCGTTTCACTGGCCGGCGTCGTGATGGGACAGATCGCGCTGTTCGTCAGCATCTTCGTGATCGGACGTCGGTTCGGGCCTGAGTCGCTGGGCCACTTCAACTATCTGCTCGCGCTGGCGTCTTTCGTCGGCACGCTGCTCGCATTGCGCTACGAGCTCGCGTGCGTCGACGATTCGCCGCGCGAATCGTTCAATGCGCTGGTCAACGTGACGGCGTTGGGCCTGATGGTCGCCGCCGCGGGCGGGATGCTGATCGCGATCGCCGGCCGGGCGGATCTCTATCCTGTCGCCGTCTATGCGCTGGCATCGTTCATCCAGCTGGCTGCCGGTGCCTACCTGAACAGCCTCAGGCGCTACGGATGGATCGCGCTGTCGCGCATGGTCGTCAACGGTGCGTTCCTGATCGGTCTCGTGCTGTCGCTCGCCTGCTCCGCATGCGGCAAGGTCGACGTATTCGCGTTGTACGCGTGGGTGACCGCCGCAGTGTCGGTCGTGATGGCCGGTGCGATCGTGCTGAGCGGCTATCGCGCAGGGTATGCGTTCAGGTTGTCGCCGGGTTTCTTCGTCAGGAATCGCCGGTTCGCGCTGTACATCCTGCCGTCGACGCTGTGCGCGTCGGTGCTGACCTACGCGCTGGCGATCGCCATTCCGCACTGGTTCGATGCGCAGAGTGCCGGCTACTTCGCCGCGGCTTACCGGCTCGGTTTCTTTCCGGTTTCGCTGATCGCGCAGAGCGTGGGCGGCGTGTTTCGGCGCGACGCAATCGGCGCGATGGCGCGACCGGATGGCGGCTCGGCGGTGCATCGGGTGTATCGCACCTACGCGCGTGCACTCGCGGGCCTCGCCGTCGCGTACATGGCCGGCGGGCTGCTGCTGTTCGCGCCGCTCGTCGATCTGTTCTTCGGCGCAAGCTGGCGCGGCTCGGTCGGCTTCTATTACAGCCTGATGCCGTTGTTCGCGCTGCAGCTGATCTACGTGCCGCTGTCGCAGATCTTCCTGGCCACGCACGCACAGCGCACCGATTTCCTGTTTCAGTTGACCTGCGGATTGGGCCTCGTCGGCGCGCTGGGCGTCGCGCGGCTGACGAACCTGTCGGCCCCGACGAGCGTCCTGATTTTTTCATTGACCGGCGCGGCGCTGATGGCGGCGGGCATCGCGCTGACGTACCGGGTCCTCGACGCGAACCTGTCCCGGTCGGGGGCGCTGGCGTGAGAACGCCGATACGACGAACGAGTACACCATGATCCTGATAGTCATCGACTCCCTCGAGCGCTACTACTTCGCCACCCGCCTGGTGAACGCGGTCCGGCACGAATACGAGTTCGCATTCCTGACGAGCGAGCCGGTCGCGCATCTCGGCCTGCTGCTGGGTGGCTTCCGGTCGGTGTACCTGAACCGGCTGATGCCGATCGACGTGCCCGATGGCCAGCCGGCCGACCGCACGCCGTACCAACTGTCGATCGAAGTGATGAACGGGCAGATGACCGAGGCGCGTGCGAAGCGCGAGTCGGCGGCGATCTTCCATATTGCGTTGGAAGTCCTTCGTGGGCTGCGGATCGAGCAGTGCGTGATGTGGAACGGGCAGCAGCTCGTGTGCCGTGCGGTGCGGCAGGCGTGCACGGTGCAGGGCGTGGCGACCCGCTTCATCGAGATCTCGAATCTGCCGGGCAAGCTGTTCGTCGATTCGCTGGGCGTCAATGCATTGTCGACGATCAGCCGCTACCCCGAGGTCATCGATCGCCTGCCGCTACCCGACGAGGACACGCATGCGCGCTGGCTGTCGACCTATGAACGCGACAAGCGCAAGCCGCTGCCGCAGGCGCGGACGTCGTTCGGACGCAAGGCGACGTCCGCGACGAATTATGTGCTGAAGCTGGTCAGCCGCGGTGTCGGCCGGCGGCGTCTGGCAAGCGTGCGCGCGCGCAACGGCATGCCGGCGCCGCGCCAGGCCACCTATATGTCGCCCGACACGCTGTCGACCTGCCGCTATGTATTCCTGCCGCTTCAGGTGGCCGGCGATACGCAGATCAAGCTGCACTCTGACGTCGGCAATCTCGACGCGATTCGCCATGCGTTCGAGTTCGCGGCGAACGAGAGCGCCGACCTGTTCGTGAAACTCCATCCGGCGGAAACCGATGCGGCCGAGATCGACGCGATCGTGCGCCTGCAGCAGACGTATCACTTCGAGATCGTCACGACGCCGACCACGGAGCTGCTGCGGCATGCGCATGCGGTCGTCACGATCAATTCGACGGTCGGGCTGGAGGCGATGCTGTACGGCAAGCGCGTGGTGTCGCTCGGCCGGTGTTTCTACAAGGAGTTCGACCGCGAGCGCCTGCTGAAGTACATCCATTCGTTTCTGGTCGACGGCATCGACTACTTCGGCACCGCGCGTATCCCGGCCGATGCGGCGCGGCGCGTTTTCGCGGGGCAGCGTTGACATGACCGTCACGTTGCGACAGACCGCCGACGCGATCGCCGAAGATTGCCGCCGCAATGCGTTCGTGAAGACGCGCAGCGTGGTGATCTTCTACCGCATCGTGCACTACCTCGCGTGCCGGAACCGGTTCACGCTGCTGGCCGGCGCGCCGCTGATCCTGCTGTACATCGTGTTGTGCGACTGGCTGATGGGCATCGAGATTCCGGCGAAGACGAAGATCGGCAGGGGGCTCGCGATCTATCACGGCACCGGCCTCGTGATCAACGGATACGCGACGATCGGCGCGTACTGCACGCTGCGGCACGGCGTGACCGTCGGCAACACGATCCGGAAGGACGGCACGCTCGGCGGCGTGCCGACGATCGGCGATCACGTCGAGTTCGGCGCGCACAGCGTCGTGCTCGGCGAGGTTCGCATCGGCGACCGCGCGCGGATTGGCGCCGGGGCGGTCGTGCTGACCGACGTGCCCGACGGCGGCGTCGCGGTCGGTGTGCCGGCGCGCGTTGTCGACAACGGACAGGAATCGAAATGAAAGTGTTCATTCTGCATCCCGGCAAGGCGAACTATCCCGAGATCGCCGCCTACGGCCGTCGGCTGAGAGCGCACGGGTTCGAGGTGTTCGACGGCGATCTCGATGCGTATGTGCGCTTTCCGGACCGGGACGTCTGCATCCTTTGGTGCATCATGGGTTTCTATCGGGCATTGCCGCCCGCGCGGTTCGTGATTCACGACTATCGGTCGCTATCGGTGGGCCGGCTCGCGGCCGTCAAGGACCGCGTGAAGCGCGTGCTGAACGTACGGCCCGATTTGCGCATCTTCCAGAACGCGCGGATGCGGGACGCGATGGCGTTTGGCGACGGCGTACGCGCGTTGCTGTTGCCGATGGGCGTGCCGGACTGGATCTTCGATCCGGTGGATGCCGGTGCCGGTGCCGGTGCCGGTGCCGACGTCGCGGCCGCGGGTGACGCCGATACCGTGCAAACGCCGTCCGGAAGGTTCTGCTATATCGGCGAGATGAGCCGAGAACGCGGCTTTCACAAGGTGCTCGCCGCCTACCGCGACGCGCGGCGCGACGCAGCGGACACGCTCGTGCTGGTCGGCCATCCGGAGCCCGAAATCCGCGCGGCTTTCGCCGACACGCCGGGCATCCGCTTCGTCGGCCGCGTACCGCAACGCGACGCGCTGCGGATCGTGCGCGACAGCGAATACGCGGTGTGCTTCTTTCCGTATCACCGACCGCATTGCTTCCAGACGCCGACGAAGCTGCTCGAATACGCGTCGCTCGGAAAAAAGATCGTCTGCAACGACGCGCCGTCGAACGTACGCACCGCGAAAGAACTCGGTATCCCGTGTCACGTCACCGGCGCGGCGATCTTCGACGAAGTGTTTCCGTTGTCGCGGATCCGTGTGCGTCGTCCCGATCCGGCTGCGATGAAGTCGCTCGAATGGGGGCGCGTAATCGAAGGGTCCGGCGTGCTCGCGTATATCGATGCGGTCGCGGGGCGCGGCCCGCGTGTTTGACGGTCGTTCGGCGTCGGTGCGCGACGGCTCATTTTTCATGGAACGGACCCGATGAAAATCGTCCACATAGTCGAATCCAGCGCGACGGGCACGTTGTCGATGGTGTGCCTGATTGCCAATCGCTTCGCTCGCGAAGGGCACGACGTGCACGTCGTCTATTCGGTGCGGCCCGATACGCCGCCGGGTCTGGCCGCGATGTTCGACGCGAGGGTGTCGTTGCGCCACCTTCAGATGAAAGGCACGGGCCTGTTGCAGACCGTGATGCGCCTGCGCGCGACACTCAACGGGATCGGCCCGGACGTCGTGCACATGCATTCGTCGTTTGCCGGTTTTTTAGGGCGGCTGTCGACGCTGTTTGCGTTGCCGAAGGCGGCGTTCTTCTACAGTCCGCACTGCATTTCTTTCATGCGTCGCGACATCTCGCGCGTGAAGCGCCTGGCGTTCGTCGGCCTGGAGAGAATCGCGTGCGTGCGGAAGTGCCTTTACGTCGCGTGCTCGGAGAGTGAAGGTCGGGCGATTCGCACCTGGCTTCGTCAGCCGGTGGTGGTGGTCGAGAATGCGGTGGTCGAGGCTGCGTCGACCGCGCATTCGGGCGACGCCGCGCGGCCCGCGGACGGTCCCGCCTATGTGGTGACGGTCGGCGGCATCCGCGCGCAAAAGAATCCGGGCCTGTTCGCGCAGATCGCGTACGGCATGCGCGCGCGCGGTACGCGTTTCGTCTGGATCGGCGACGGCGACGATGGTGCGAAGGCGGAACTGGCGAAGGCCGGCGTCGAAGTGACCGGATGGTTGTCGCGCGACGAGGTCGAGCGTCGGCTCGGATGCGCGGACGTGTACCTGTCGACCTCGTCGTGGGAAGGGATGCCGGTGTCGGTGATCGAGGCGATGCTGGCCGGCCGACCCGTCGTCGTGTCCGACTGTGCGGGCAACGTCGATGTCGTCCGTCATTTGCAGACCGGCGTGATCTATGCGACGGCAGCCGACGCGGCCGCGTGGCTGCAGCGCCTCGCTGGCGACGTTGCATTGCGGTCAGAACTGGGCCGGCGGGCGAACCGCGAGGCGCGGCAGCGTTTCGGCGAGGAACGCCTGTTCGGCGAGCTTGCGCCGCTCTATGCGACGAGCGGGGAGCGCTGACGTCGGCAAGCAGCGGCGGTCGACCTCCGCGTTTCGCGCGGCGGCGGTCGCGGCCGCAGCACGACGCGAACACCATCGTCCTCATTTCGTGGAGATCCATATGAATGTAACCATCACGCCGGACGTCACGGTCGGCAACGACCTGCCGTTCGTCCTCTTCGGCGGCCTCAACGTGCTCGAAAGCCTCGGGCTCACGCTCGACGTCTGCGGCACGTTCGTCGAGGTCACGCGCCGCCTCGGCATTCCGCTGGTGTTCAAGGCGTCCTTCGACAAGGCCAACCGTTCGTCGATCCACTCGTATCGCGGCGTGGGGTTCGACGTGGGGCTGCGGATCCTGGACGAAGTCAGGCACCGGTTCGGTGTGCCCGTGATCACGGACGTGCATGAGGTGTGGCAGGTCGGGCCGGTCTCGCAGGTCGTCGACGTCCTGCAGATACCGGCATTCCTCGCGCGCCAGACCGATCTCGTGGTCGCGATCGCGCAGACCGGCAACGTGGTCAATATCAAGAAGCCGCAGTTCATGAGCCCGACGCAGATCGAGCACGTCGTATCGAAATGCCGCGAGGCCGGCAACGATCGCGTGATCCTGTGCGAGCGCGGTTCCTCGTTCGGCTACGACAATCTCGTCGTCGACATGCTCGGTTTTCGCCAGATGCGCGATGCGACGGGCGACTGCCCGGTGATCTTCGACGTCACACACAGCCTGCAGATGCGCGATCCGCACGGCGCCGCGTCGGGCGGCCGGCGGCGTCAGGTACTCGATCTCGCGCGCGCCGGGATGGCGGTCGGGCTGGCCGGGCTGTTCCTCGAAGCGCATCCGGATCCCGACCACGCGCGTTGCGACGGCCCGAGTGCGCTGCCGCTCGCGTTGCTCGACGCGTTCCTGCAGCAGACGAAGGCGGTGGACGATCTCGTCAAGCGGCTCGCGCCGCTCGATATCCGGTGAGCGGCGCGATGTATCGCGGGCCCGTGCGCCTGGTGCTGTTCGACGTCGACGGCGTGTTGACGGACGGCCTGCTCCACGTGACGGCCGACGGCGAGTTCATGAAGAGCTTTCATGCGCACGATGGCGTCGCGGTCGCACTGCTGCGCGCGCACGGGATTCGCGTCGGCATCCTGTCGGGCAAGCATAGCGGCGCGCTGGCGTGGCGGGCGGCCCAGCTCGGCGTCGACGTGCTGGTGACCGGCTGCGACGACAAGGCCGCCGGTTATGCGGACATCAAGGCGCGGCAACGGATGGGCGACCCCGAAATCGCGTACGTCGGCGACGACGTGAACGATCTCGCGGTCATCGAACGCGTCGGCGTGTCGTATGCGCCGGCCGACGCGCATCCGCTCGTCCGCGCACGCGTCGATCATGTCGTACGCACGGCCGGAGGCCGCGGCGTGGCGCGCGAGGTGGCCGAGCATCTGCTGACCGGCGCCGGGCTGTCGCTCGACGACGCGTACCGGCCGTTGTTCGAAGCATGGAGCAGCCATGACGTCATTCAATAACGGGCGGCCGGTGCACGTCGTGATTCCGGCACGATACGGCTCGACGCGACTGCCGGGAAAGCCGCTCGTCGATCTGGACGGCGAACCGATGATCGTCCGCGTGCACGCGCGCGTGAGCCGTGCGCTGCCCGATACCGACATCGTCGTCGCGATCGACGATCCGCGTATCGCCGACGTGCTCGCCGCGCGCGGCATTCGTTTCGCGATGACCGACGCCGGGCATGAGTCCGGCACCGATCGCGCGGCGGAAGTCGCGCGTGCGTTCGGCTGGCGCGACACCGATGCCGTGCTCAACGTACAGGGCGACGAACCGCTCGTGCCCACGGCGCTGCTGCGGGCATTCGCCGGCTTCTGCAGCGCGGCGCCGGACCTCGGTGTCGCGACGGTGGCCTGCCCGGTCGGCGACACCGCGTTGCTCGACGAGCCGGGCATCGTCAAGCTCGTCGTCGACGGCCGCGGCCGTGCGCTGTATTTCTCGCGCGCGGCGATTCCATTCTGCCGCGACGGCCGGCCCGCGCAAACGAGCGGTCCGAACGGCGGCGGTTTTCTGCGGCACATCGGCCTCTACGGCTACGCGAATACGGCGTTGCAGTCGTTGGCGGCCGCGGCGCCGTGCGAGCTCGAACGATTGGAGCGGCTCGAGCAGTTGCGGGCGCTCTGGCTCGGCATGCCGATCGACGTGATGCAATGGCCCGATGCGCCGCCGGCCGGCATCGATACGCCCGACGACGTCGCGCGCGTCGTCTCCCTTCTCAAACGGCAAACTGATGATGCGACAGAACCATATTGAATCCGCCCGGCAGGTCTTCGAGATCGAATCGCGGGCGTTGGCCAGCGTGGCCGCGCGGCTCGACGCGAACTTCGACGGTGCGATCGAGATCATGCTCGGCTCGCGCGGGCGGGTCGTCGTGTGCGGGATGGGCAAGTCCGGGATCGTCGGCAGGAAGATCGCCGCGACGCTGTCGAGCACCGGCACGCCCGGCTTCTTCATGCATCCGGGCGAGGCTTATCACGGCGATCTGGGGATGGTGACGCCGGACGACACGTTTCTCGCGATTTCGAATTCCGGGGAAACGGACGAGGTGATCAAGCTGATCCCGTTCTTGCGCAGCAACGGCAACGACCTGATCGCGCTGACCGGCGATCCTGCGTCGACCCTCGCACGCGCCGCGCGGGTCCATCTCGACGTCGGCGTCGAACGCGAGGCGTGCCCGCTGCAACTCGCGCCGACCGCGTCGACGACGGCCACGCTCGCGATGGGCGATGCGCTGGCGGTCACGCTGATGCGGGCGCGCGGCTTCCAGCCGGAGCACTTCGCACGCTTCCACCCGGGCGGCTCGCTCGGCCGCCGGCTGCTGTCCACGGTCGACGACGAAATGGCGCGCCGAGACCTGCCGATCGTGACGGAAGACATGTCGACGCTCGACGTGCTGGACGCGATGACGCGCGGGCGTCTCGGGCTCGCGATCGTGAAGCGCGACACGGGTTGGGGCATCGTGACCGACGGCGACATCCGCCGCGCGATCGAGCGGTATGGCGACGGCGTATTGCGGCGCACGGCAGCCGACATGATGTCGATCGAGCCCTGTACGGTACGGCCGGGTACGCGGGTCGAGGATGCGCTGCTGCTGATGCAGACGCAGCGCATCGGCGCGTTGCTGGTGGTCGACGGCAGCGACGTCGTCGGCGTGTTCAAGAAATAGACGGGCGGCGGGCCTCGGCCGGGGCTACTGCAACTCTTGTGTCAGCGCAGTGGATGCGGCGTTGTCGCGGAACCGCCGTACGCGCAGGAACGTGATGAAATTCGAGTCGTGCTGGCTGGCCGCGCCGCCTTCCGGGTCGTCGAACGCGACGCGGAGCACGGCAACGAGATCGCTGCCGTCGAATTGCCAGTCGACGTACTGGAAGCCGTGCCGCTTCTTGTCCGCGTGTTGCAGCAGGATGCGCCGCGCGGTCCACCGCCGCAGATCGGGGGACGACAGCAGCACCAGCGTGTTGCGCACGCGCTCGAGGTTCATCGGCCCGACGCTCTTCGGCACTGCATTCGTGATCGTCCAGTATTGCTTCGACTGGGGATCGAAGCGGATCGTGAACTTCTTGCCCGCGCCGGGCAGGTCGACGAAATCGCGCGTCGGGTCGAACGACAGCGTTCGGCCGTCGTCGCTCGTCGTCACCAATGCGGCTTTCTCCGGGCCGTTCTCCGTATTCACGCGCAGCATGACGACGGGCGCGGCGCCTTGCCTGCCGACGACATTGCCTTCTTCCCACGACTGGAATGTGCCGTCGAGCCAGCGTTTGTCCGACGGCAGATGCGCGGACATGCGCCAGTTGCGCGCGTCGAGCAGATCGCGGTCGACGGGGGCGGACAGCACCGTCGCGCGCAGGTCGGCGCCGTCGACGCTTTCATACGCGCGCCAGACGCGCCCGCGATCGACGAGCACCGGAACCGGCCCGGTGATGAAACGCCCGGAATACGGCAGCAGACCGGTGGACGCATCGACCGGCGTGGTCCACGACGCACCGCCGTCGTCGGAGCGGCGAATCGACGGTGTGCCCATCGAGCGGTTGGTGCCCATCAGATACAGCGCGCCGTTCAGCACGAACAGCGACGACCAGTACTGGTCCGGCACGTCCGCGAGCCGCGACCAGGTCGCGCCCTTGTCGTGCGACGCGAACACGGACACGCGGTTCTGTGCCGCTGCGGCGCCGAACGTGTCGAAGCTCGCGACATAGTCGCCGTTCGGCAGCAGGGCGAGCGACGGGGAGCCGAGATACACGCGCGTGGCGGCCGGACTGTGCGCGATGACTTCGCCGGGCGGCGCGGGTACGGAGTCGGCGTTCGCTGCCGTCATCGCGCAGGTCATGCACAGCGCCGCGATAAGCAATCGTTTCAACGTGCGAAACGTCGACGCATGTCGGAGTGATGTCATGTCGGATGCGCGACGGGCTCGTCGCCGGACAGGTTGGGAAGCGGGCGGACGACCGCGCGCCGCCGCGGCGCATCCTGGTCGGCCAGCACGACGAACAGCAGAATGGTGAGCCAGAGCATGCCATACAGCACGTGATATTTGAACAGCAGGATCGGCAGCAGATAGAGCAGATACTTGCGTCGACCCTTGCGGCGAAACAGCATGACCAGCGTACCGAAGAACACGATGAAACCGGCGACGCCCGCGGCGAATACGAGGTAGATGTAGAACGAGCTGTCGCGCACCTGATAGCCGCGCAGGTGCGTCTTGCCGACGTTGTTGCGCTCGTCCCAGAAGAGGCCGCCGCCGAACACGCCCGCGACGACGTCGCGCTCGGTCAGCTCGGTCAGCACGAGCGTACGGCTGCCGACCGCATCGTAGTCGACGGACTGGTTCACCCGCTGGTCGTACACGCTGTAAAGCCAGGGCACGCAGGCGAGCGCGACGACGACGACGGCGATCCGGGTCCGCAGCCGACCGCGCCCGATGAGTACGTGCAGCCCGCACAACGCGGCGCACACGACCATCGACGCGACCGAGAAGCTGAGCAGCGCCGTCGCGAACCCGACCGCGGGCGCGAGCGTCATGCGCCGCTGCGACAGCAGCAGGACCACCGCGCTCGGCACGACCGTCATCGCGTAAAACGACGGCTCGGAATACAGGCCGAGCGCACGAATCGAAATCAGGCTGTCGGTCAGCGCCTTGGTGGCGTAGAGCGCTTCGGAGTCGGCTTCGCGCACGTAGCTGTCGAAATCGATGAAGGTACCGGTGCCGAGGTAATAGACGAGCTGAAACGTGAAGAACGCGGCGTGGACGTAGATGAGCATCCGGCATGCGGTGTCGAGCGTATCCCGCGTGAGCACGCCGCCGGCAAACATCCAGTAGCACAGCGCGATATACGTCTGGATCAGCATGAACTTGACGTAGAAGTTCACGTAGAAGTCGCCAAACGCGGACAGAACGAACGCGATGCTGATGCTGATCAGCCAGTATGCGCAGACCGGAAACAGGTGACGCTGCCGGTTCATCAGCGTCGGCGCGCGAAGAAAGGCGAGCGCGCAGAGCAGGAAATAGGCGGCGAAGGTTGCCCGTACGCTGAATGCGTTGAGGGAGAAGAACAGTACGCTGGCTGAAAAGAGCAAGGTCGACATGCGTGCGCCCGATCGGAGACTCCGGATTCGCCACGCGCCGGCCGTTCCGGCGCCGTACGGCGAGGTGCGTCGCGACGCGGGCAAGGTGCCTGTCGGGCAGGGCTCGCTTGCTCGCCGGTTCGCACGAGGAATACGGGGTCGTCGTTCGGGACGACTCGATTCCGGCGATCAAGCATAGGCGGTCGGACGAGCGGGCGAGCGGCGTTGTCCGATCCGGGCGGCATTCCGTCTTTTTCCGGCGGGGTCGACGAAGCGGTCTGCGCGCGCCGGCGCTGGCGAGGGGCAGCGCCGGCCATCGCACGCCGCGTCGTCCGACCCGCGCCCGTCAGGGCCGCAGCGCGAACCGCCCGCACAAAAACGGCGAATAGTTGTCGATCGCCGCCTGAATCGGCGCGTGTCGACCATAGGCGACGGCCGACACGGCCAATAGCGACCCGGCGACGAGCGCGCGATACCGCGCATCGACACGCGGTGCGCCATGCCGCCGCACGAACGCCAGCGCGACGGCCGAGCCGACGAGCCAGCCGGCGACGACTTCCGCCGGCGTGTGCGCGTCGTCGAACACGCGCGCCACGCCGATCAGCGCGCCGAGCGCGAGCCCGAGCGACAGCGACGTGTTCGCCCGCCATGGCGTTCCGCTGCTCAGTGCCAGCACGCATGTCATCGGCCAGACCGCCGATGCGAGCATCGTATGTCCGCTGATCACGCGGAAATCGATCGCGCGGATCTGGACCCCGCAGCCGGCGTACAGCATCTTCGTGGCGCCGACGAGCGCCATGCCGGCCGCGAGCATTAGCGCCCACGACGCCGCGTAACGTCGCCCGGTCGCCGAGCACGTCAACCAGCCGATGCACACGAGCGCAAGCGGCAACGTCATCGCCGCGTCGCCGAGATCGCTGATGGCCGTCCACATGACCGGGTGCGTCGTGTGGCCGGTCAGGCGGCCAGCAGCGTCGACATGCGCGCGGCCAGATAGCTTTCGAAGTCCGCGGCCACCTCCGGGTGCCGCAGCGCGAACTCGACCGTCGCCTTCAGATACCCGAGCTTGCTGCCGCAATCGAAGCGCGTGCCGTCGTAGCGATGGGCGAGCACCTGTTCGTCCGTCAGCAGCGACTGGATCGCGTCCGTCAGTTGCAGTTCGCCGCCGGCCCCCGGCCGCAGCGCGCGCAGATGCTCGAACACCTTCGGCTTCAACACGTAACGCCCCACCACGCCGAAATTCGACGGCGCGTTCGCCGGCGCCGGCTTCTCGACGATTCCGGACACCTTGAACAGGTTGTCCTCCCAGCGCTTGCCGTCGATCACGCCGTACGACGTCGATGCCTCGGGCGCGATTTCCTCCACGCCGATCACCGACGCGTGATAGTGATCGAACACGTCGATC
>Ga0268257_1001922_pt1 | contig 16234 bp, 10 predicted proteins | sample AgamicAtPrz_FD_200249 | JGI IMG/M metagenome (GOLD analysis project Ga0268257, IMG submission 200249) | Agave microbial communities from Guanajuato, Mexico - At.P.rz (v2) (version 3) | ecosystem: Host-associated > Plants > Phyllosphere > Phylloplane/Leaf | place: Guanajuato, Mexico | collected... | reverse complement strand
ACAACCCGGTCAACGCATTGCTCAACGCCAACTTCATCGGCGTGCTGACCTGGGCCATCGGCCTGGGCGTGGCCCTGCGCCATGCCGGTGACACCACCCGCACCGTGGTCGAGGACCTGTCCAACGGGGTGACCCTGATCGTGCGCATGGTGATCCGCTTCGCCCCGCTGGGCATCTTCGGCCTGGTCAGCGCCACCCTGGCGCAGTCGGGGCTGGACGCGCTGCTCGGCTACCTGCACCTGCTGGCCGTGCTGATGGGCTGCATGCTGTTCGTGGCACTGGTGATGAACCCGTTGATCGTCTACTGGAAGATCCGTCGCAATCCCTACCCCCTGACCCTGCTGTGCCTGCGCGAGAGCGGCATTACCGCGTTCTTCACCCGCAGCTCGGCGGCCAACATCCCGGTCAACCTGGCACTGTCGGAGAAACTTGGCCTGCACGAGGACACCTATTCGGTGTCGATCCCGCTGGGCGCGACCATCAACATGGCGGGCGCTGCGATCACCATCACCGTGCTCACCCTGGCCGCCGTGCACACCCTGGGCATCCCGGTCGACCTGCCGACCGCGGTGCTGCTCAGCGTGGTGGCGGCGGTCTGCGCCTGCGGCGCCTCGGGCGTGGCAGGAGGCTCGCTGTTGCTGATCCCGCTGGCCTGCAGCCTGTTCGGCATCCCCAGCGAGATCGCCATGCAGGTGGTGGCGGTCGGCTTCATCATCGGCGTGCTGCAGGATTCGGCCGAGACCGCGCTGAACTCCTCGACCGACGTGCTGTTCACCGCCGCGGCCTGCCAGGCCATGGAGCGGCCCAGCACCTGAAGCCCCGACCGCGCCATCTCCCACGCCACATGGGAGATGGCGCGGTCGGCGAAGCCGGCAGTGATTGCCTAAGCCCGTCGCTTTACCTAGGCTAGTGGCCTTTTTCCTCGCAATGAGACAGGGCCATGTCAGAACACGAAAGCACCCGCGAAGGCCGTTTCAACAGCATCGAGATCCGCGTGCTCGGTTCACTGATCGAGAAACAGGCCACCAGCCCGGAAACCTACCCCCTGACCCTCAATGCCCTGGTCCTGGCCTGCAACCAGAAGACCAGCCGTGAACCAGTGATGAACCTCTCCCCCGGCCAGGTCGGTCAGGCCCTGCGTGCCCTGGAGAACCAGGAAATGGCCCGCCTGCAGATGGGCAGCCGCGCCGACCGTTGGGAACAGCGGGTGGACAAGGGCCTGGAGCTGGTGCCGGCGCAGCTGGTGCTGATGGGCTTGATGTTCCTGCGCGGCCCACAGACCCTCAGCGAACTGCTGACCCGCAGCAGCCGCCTGCATGAGTTCGAGGATGTCGATCAGGTCCAGCACCAGCTCGAACGCCTGGTCTCGCGCGGCCTGGCCTTGCACCTGCCGCGCCAGGCCGGCCAGCGCGAAGACCGCTACACCCACGCCTTGGGCGACCCGGCCGAAATCGAGGCGATTCTCGCTGCCCGCCAGCAGGAGGGAGGTACGCGCGCCAGCGCGGCCGACGAGCGCATCGAGGCGCTGGAAGCTCGGGTCGCTGCGCTGGAGGCGCGCCTGGCCCAGCTCGAAGGTTGACTCAGGGCTTTTCCACGTCGGGGAAGTTACGGCAACTCTTGCGTTCGGCCAGCTCCTGCTCAGTGGGTCGCTGGTCGACGAACACGGTGCGGCCGTCGGCGTAGATTTCCAGGTAGCCCCAGTGCAGGTCCTGCTCGGTCTGCCCGGGCTTGGGCGGGACGAGCCACCAGGGTTCGCGGCTGATCAGGGTCATGGCGGGCTCCAGCGAATGTCTGGACTAACTATAGACAGGCGGGCCAGGCGGGGATTGTTCCTCAAGGAGCAATTATGAAGTGCCGAGAGCACCGATTCTCCCCGCCAGCGCAACGAACTAATCTCGATCCTGCAAACCAAGCCCACCGACCTTGAGGATTGACCACGATGTCCCGCCCCCCACTACCCCCGTTCACCCGTGAAACCGCCATCGAGAAAGTCCGCCTCGCCGAAGACGGCTGGAACAGCCGCGACGCGGCCAAGGTGGCCCTGGCCTACACCACCGACACCCACTGGCGCAATCGCGCCGAATTCTGCAGCAGCCGCGAAGAGGCCCAGGCCTTTCTCACCCGCAAGTGGAACCGCGAGCTCGAATACCGCCTGATCAAGGAGCTCTGGGCCTTCACCGACAACCGCATCGCCGTGCGCTACGCCTATGAATACCGCGACGACAGCGGCCAGTGGTACCGCGCCTACGGCAACGAGAACTGGGAGTTCGCCGAAGACGGCCTGATGCGCAATCGCCACGCCAGCATCAACGAACAACCCATCAGCGAAGCCGAGCGCAAGTTCCGCTGGCCACTGGGGCGCCGTCCGGATGACCACCCGGGCCTGAGCGACTTCGGTTTCTGAAGACCGACACCGGATCAGCGGGGCCGCTCGACGGCCCCGCAGCGCCGTGCCGGACTTTGCGACGAATCCACTTCAGGACGGACGTATAGCGATGTCGGCGGGCAACGTGGATTGCTTCGTCGAGCAGTCCGCCGACCTCAGCGCAGCGCGGCACTTGCCGGCCAGCGCTGCAACTCCTCCCACAGGCTGGCGTAGCGCGCCTGTACCGAAGGCGGGCAGGCCAAGGTGAACTCGGCGTTGTCCAGCACCGCCTGGGGGATATTCAGTTCGGGCGCTGTCTTCAGGTGCTCGGGCAGAAAAGCCTCGGCGCCTTCGATGCCTGTGGCATAGCCATGAAACGTCGAATTGAGCGCGGCATTGCGCGGCTCGAGCACGTAGTCCATGAACAACCGCGCATTCTCCACATTGCGCGCCTGTGCCAGCAGCACCAGGCTGTCGCTGAACACCTGTGTCCCCTCGCGCGGCAGGCCAAAATGAATGTGTGCGTTCGCCAGGCGCTGGCGCAGGGCCGCGCCGTTCCAGTCGATGCTTGCCTGGAAATGCCCGCTGGCCATCATTGCCACGCTGCCGTAGTCCAGCGCCTTCCAGGCCGGCCTCGCCTTGAGCAAGGTGGTGCGCACCTTGGCCATCAGCGCGGGATCGGCCTCGCACATGCGCCCGCCATGCAAGCGCACCGCGGCGTAGATCACTTCGTTGAGATCGGCGCCGATATTGATGGTGCCGACCAAGACCGCCGGTGGGTCCAGGACCACCGACCAGGTATCGATATCGCCACTGTATCGGTCGGCATGCACCGTCACGCCTACCACACCCCAGGCCCATGGCAGCGAATGCTCGCGCCGTGGGTCGAATGGTGGATCGGCCCAGGCGGCCTGGACATGCCGGAAGTTGGCCAGGCTGGCCGCCTCGCTCGGCCGCAGCAGGCGCGCCTCGCGCCAGGCGGGCAGAAAGTTGCTGGCGACTACCGCCAGGTCCGCCTCTATCTTGCCCTCGCGCAACTCGGCCAGCGCCGCTTCACTGGTGCGGTACTCGATCAGCCGCACCTTGATGCCGTGGGCCTGCTCGAACCTGGCCAGCAGCTCGGGGCTGGTGTAACTCTCCCAGTTGTACAGGGTCAGGCTACCGGCGGCATTGGCCAGCCCGGTCAGCAGCAGGTTGCACGCAACAGCCAGCAGGCCAGTGAACAGTGTGTTGAACATGGTGCGCTTCCTTGGCGGGTTCTTGGGTCAGGCCATGGGCAGCAGGATGCGGCCCAGCGCCACCTGCTCGGCGCGCTCGTCCGCCCCATCCAGCGTGGAGTAGGCGATCGAGGCAGAAAACAGCATGAGCATCACCGAGGCTGTGCGCAGGAAAGTGCCAGCATGCATGGACCAGGCACTGCGCAAGGTCAGCAGGTGGCCGAGGCAGGTCCACAGGCTGCCGATCGGGACCAGCACCAGCAGGAACACCCCCATGAACCAGGCGAACTGCTGCACCGACTGAAACGCCGACAGCGGAAAGACGCTACTGGCGAACAGGAAGGCCTTGGGGTTGAGCAAGGTCGCCAGGAACACCTCGAAACGCCCAGCGCTGCGTCGCTCCGCCACCAGGCGCGCCGCGCCACATCGCCATAGCTTGATCGCCAGCCACAGCAGGTACAGCGCGCACAGCCATTTCATGCCACTCAGCAGCCAGGGCCGGTCGGTCGCAACCACCAGCAGGACGCTGCCCCAGGCCAGTATCGACAGGCCATAGCCCGCCGCCTCCGCACCGACCAGGGGCAATGCCCGGCGCAGGCCGACCTGCAGGCCAGCCGAGAACAGCAAGGTATTGGTAGGCCCCGGCACCACCAGGATCAGCGCGGCAAGCAGCGCCATGGGTAACAGTTGTTCGAGCATCGGCATCGCAAGTCCTCGCTGAACGGCCCTAGGGCGCGGTGAAAGGTAGTGAGGTGCGCAGCGGCTCGACGCTGTCCAGCCCCAACCCCATGCGACACAAGCGCTCGATCCCGACGCCGAAACCGGCGCTGCGTGGCGGTACGCTGCCGTCGCGCATCAACGCGCACATGATCGCGTCCTCAGGGCCGAAACTGGCCAGGTGGCGGGCCTGGGCCTCGAAGCGGTCCGGGTCGTCCTCGTCGGTATAGCCGTGGACCACTTCCACGCAATCTATGAGGATCTCGAAACGCTCGACGATCGCGCCAGCGCCGTCACGCCGCCTGGCACGCACCTCCGGCAGCAGCGGAAAGTCGGTCACCACCATGCAGCAGCCACGCGACAAAGGCTCGATCTGCTCGGTGATGTAGCGGTCGATCAACCACAGCGGCGAGATATCCGGCTCGTCATACAGCTGGCGGAAAGTTCGCACCAGCGCATCCCCGGCCGCCGCATCGGCGAACAGGTCGATGCCCAGGTCATCACGCAGGTGGCTGGCGAACGACAGCACCTGGATCGGCCCCGGATAGAAGGCTTGCACCAGCCGGCAAGCCAGGTCCAGCATTTCGCCAAGGCTGGCATCCTGGCGATAGAGATCGAGCATGGTGAACTCGGGCAGGTGGGTGGCATCCAGCGCATCCGGCCGGAAGCACGCTGCCAGTTCGTAGACCGCCGGCGCGTACTGCAGGTTGCAACGCAAGGCAAAGGCCGAGGACTCCCGCAGCCAGCGGCCATCGCTCAACTGCAGGCGGGGCCGGTCAGCATCACCGGGATAGCGGCGCAGGATGGGGGTCGTGATCTCGAGGTAGCCTGCGCTGTCGAGCATCTGGCGGATGCGACGCAGCATCAGCGCCTTGTAGAGCACCGGATGGGTGTCGGGGGACATGCACACTCCTTGTGGCGGGCCGCGCACGGCCCGCAGTCAGCTCAGGGTTGGGGGTCGATCTTCCACCAGCGTGGACGGGACGATGTGAACGAGTGGGAGGTCGGGCGCAGCGCCTTGTCGCCCTTGGCGTCGAAACAACCCAGCAACAGGCCCACGGTGGGCGCGTCGTCGATGGCGCCGATGCTGCCGCCGCATGTGGGGCAGAACGCCCGGCTGGAGTGCGCCGAAGAGCGGTACAGGGCCGGCATGCCACCCTCCCCCACCCACTCCACGGCGTCCTTGTCGTACTCCACCCAGCACAGCGTCAAGCTGCCCGAGTGGCGCTGACACATGCCGCACGAACAGGTATGCGGAAAACGCGGCACGCCAGTGGCGATGAAGCGGATGCGGCCGCAGAGGCAGCCGCCTTTGTAGACGGTGGTTTTCATCGGGCTACCGCTTCCTTGCCATCACGTGCCGCGTCGACCATTGCACTGAGTTCCACCCACTGGTCGACGAAGGGGTTGAGCATCTGCAGGAAGCCGTCGATCACCTGTGGCTGGAGGAAGCCGAACAGCGGAGCCTGGCGAATGAAGTGGGCTATGCCGTCCTGATGCCCCTGCTCCACCGCGACCTTGCCATTGGCGGCGGCATGCTCTTCATCCAGGTGCATGCGGTAGTAATCGTGCAACCGGGGGAGGTCGGCGCCGCAGCCACGCCCCAGCACCACCCCGAGCCGGTCGGTGATGGCCTGCAGCAGGCGGGTCTCGGCGATAGCCACCGCCTCGGTGGCGTAGTACATGCCAAGGATGGTCGAAGGGCAGTGCGACCACGCCAGCACATCGATCAACGACACCAGGCTGCGGGTGGAGGCCGCCCTGGGCATCCAGCCGTTGACACGCAGACCGAGATCGGCAATCAACGCACCACTGAACACCACATAGTGTGCCGGCAGCTTGCCGCGTTCGCCGCCCTCCTCAAGGTAGTTGCGCGTCAGTTCCTGGGCCAGCTCCGGACAGAAGCCGCGCACCGTGTCGGCCGCCCGCAACAGCAAGGTCGAATTGTAGCGGGCGAACACCGACAGTTCGCCGATGTACAGGCGCGCCTCATCCGCACTCAACTGCAACGGGTCGACCCGCTGCCAGATCTGCTGGTAGACACGGGCAATCAATGGGTCGAAATGTTCGCTGATAAGGCTGTGCCCGGTGATGACTGCGTGGCCCTGGCCAATCGCTTGCTCGAAAACCTGGCGGGTGGCGCTTGCCTCGTCGAGGTCATCATCCACCAGGCTGGGAAAGTCTCGGTACATGCTCAACGCTCCTTGTTCATGTTCAGAACGCTTCCAGGCAGCCAGTGCGCGAGAGCGCCTGGCCGACCACACGCTGCTGCTCGGTAAGCATCTGCAGGGCATCATGGTTGTTCAGTTTTTCCAGCCATGCCCCATGGCTGCCGTCAGGGTCGTCCAGCACCACGCTGCGCGCGGCAGCGAAGACCCGCCGCTGTCCAACGGCACAGCCCAACGCTGCCTGCTGGCTGATGCGAAATGGCTCGCGCAACCGAATACGCTGCCCTATTGCCAGCGCCAGCGGCTCATGCAACGGGCCTTCCTCGCGCACCCGGGCCGAAATGGCGCGCGGCAGTTCCCAGCCACCATTGCTGACCAGGCGATGCCAGTGATAGCCGAGGTACTCCGGCAGCGCACCGTCGCTCCAGCGCCGCAATGTATCGTCGAACAGTTGCCCGAGCGGTAACAGCAGCGGGTTGCGACTGCCCAGCGGCAGCAGTGCCGAAATGCCTTCCTGATCGAACGGCAGGCTTTGCTCACTGAGGTCGGGGATCACCCGGCGAGCGAGAAACCGGGTCAACGGATAGGTATAGAAGGGCAGCGCCACCGACACGGAATACTGGTCCTGCCGGCCAATGTGGTACACCGAGGCAGGCAGATACAGCACGTCACCGGGCTTGAGCACGAACAGCTTGCCGGTCTTGAGCAACGCCTCGTAGGCGCCGGCATCGGCAAAGGTCGGCGCACGCCCTCCGGCGAGGGCCAGGTACTCTTCACGGGTCCAGCAATAGAAGTCCTTCACCCCGGGGCCGAGGTGGCAAAGGAAGGCATGCTCGAAGCCTTCATGGATGCCGAAGGCCGTGCCGGCATAGTTGCCACAGAACGCGGCCTGCTCCACGCCGCCAATCGGCATGCCGCGGAATTCAAAGAACGAGCGGATGAAGCGACCGAAGTCTGCCGCCAGCTGCGGGCTGATCTGTTCGAGATTGTTGATCACCAGGCTGAAGCGTTGCTTGCCGGTGAGGCGCTGCATGAAGGCGACCAGCGACTCGTTGTCGAGGCGAGGCTGCTCATGGGCCTGCTCGATAAGTTCATCCCGACGTGCTTCGCCGTCATAGACCCGAATACGGCAGTCGGTACTTTCGCGCAAAGTCTGCTCGGCCAGGGCGTAGAACGCTTGTTCTACTGTTTGCGGCCCGGCAAAGCCTTCATTCAATGGCAAGACCGATTCGAACAAGTAAGGCGCTCGCCCGTCTGCGGTCTTCTGGTCAAAACCATCCCACAACTTTATGTCAAACATAGACAGACATTCCCTTGCGCCAATGAATAACAACGTTACGGTCGCATAAGCCGGTCACCGGTGATTCCCGGTGACCGGCCCTGGCAGCAATCAGGCGTCAGGACGCACGCCTGCCTTCATCGCGTCCGGCCGAACGCCAGCCTTCATGGCATCCGGCCGTTCCCCGGCCTTGAGCGCATCCGGACGAACACCGGCTTTCAGGGCATCAGGGCGTACACCCGCTTTCATCATGTCCATATCGAAAGTCATCATGCATGTTCCTTGTTGATGATTGGCAAACTAAGGTTGCCCGTACCCACAGGCACGACAATGGCCCCGGCAAAACTTGGAAGTTACATCCAGTTTCACCACGACAACTTGCTCAGGCCATCTGTTTTTGTACTTGCTGGTACAGACAGTGCTTTCAAACACGCTGTCGAAGTGGGGTTCGGCGGCGTCGGAGAAAAACTACCTTTTGCGTAGGAAATTACCAGAGCGGAAAGTGTTTCGACTTGTTTTAAAGTGCTCAACACTTTGATTCGGCATTGAAAAAACTCAAAAAAAGGTAAAAAACGACAGGGCATCGGGAGGCTATGGGGATGAGCGTTGCAGGCCGGTTCCAGGTTTGTACGAAAAGCCGCGCTAGCACTTTGCGTACATACCTGGAACGCACCTGCTCTCTCTCGGGCATGCCCGCTCCTGCAGACTTGGTCTTGCAGAAGCAGGCATGCCCGTGAGGCGACGCGCCATCCTCAGGACGCCAGGATAAAGTCCGCCGCCGTCACGCTGGTCGCATCCCCCACCCCGACCAGACGGATGGAGTCAGGCCCACCGAAACTCACCAGCGTATCGGCGCCCACATCGGCAATGCTGACACTGACGGCAAAGGTCGCTGCGGTAATGCTCAGCGCCGTGATATCCAGCCGGTCCTGGCCGCCTGCCGGGGCGGCGTCGAAACCGAACACCTGGTCAGTGCCGAAGCCCGCCGCGAACTGGAAGATATCGTTGCCGTCGTTGGCGACCAGCGTGTCGTTGCCAGCCCCGCCACTGACGATGTCGTCACCGGCACCGCCATCGACGAAGTCATTGCCGTTGCCACCCTGCACCACATCGTTGCCGCCCCCGCCCAGCACCGTGTCGTCGCCATCGCCACCGGCCAGCACATCGATGCCGACGCCACCGTCGAGGTTGTCGTTGCCGGCCCCGGCCTGCAGCGTGTCATTGCCGACGCCGCCATTGAGCGTGTCGTTGCCGTCACCGCCATCGAGGCTGTCATCGCCACCACCACCGTTGAGGCTGTCCGCGCCAAGGCCACCGATCAACTGGTCGTTGCCGGCATCGCCATTGAGCGTGTCGTTGCCCGCGTTGCCGATAAGGGTGTCGTTGCCGCCGTCGCCGGTGAGCGTGTCGTTGCCGACACCGCCGGTGATGACGTTGTTCAGCCCGTTGCCGGTGCCGGCGAAATTGCCGACGCCGGTGTAGGTCAGGTTCTCGACGTTGGCACCCAGGCTGTAGCTGGCCAGCGCGGTCAGCACGGTGTCGATGCCACCACCGCCCGCCTCGACCACCACATCCGAGGCTGAGTCGACAATGTAGGTGTCGTTGCCGGCACCGCCCACCATTCGGTCACCACCTGCCCCGCCATCGAGCCGGTCGTTGCCGGCAGCACCCGTGAGGGTATTGGCCAGTGCGTTGCCGGTGCCGATAAAGTTGCCGCTACCGGTGTAGGTGAGGTTCTCGACATTGGCGCCCAGTTGGTAGCTGAGCAGGCTGGTCTGCACCAGGTCGGTGCCGCCACCGGCCACCTCGATGACACTGTCGCCGGCATTGTCGACCACAAAGGTGTCGTTGCCGAGGCCGCCGTCCATGGCGTCCGCGCCAAGGCCACCGTTGAGGGTGTCGTTGCCGTCCTCGCCGAACAGGAAGTCACCATCATCGCCGCCGTTGAGGATGTCGTTGCCCGCCCCGCCGAACAGCTGGTCGACAGCGCCCAGGCCATTGAGCGTGTCGTTGCCGCCCAGGCCGCGCAGCACATCGTTGCCGGCGCCGCCGGTGAGGGTGTTCGCCGCGTTGGTACCCACCAGCGTGACGCCGCTCAGCAGGCGCACCGCGGTGGTCGCCGCGGAGGTCACCGTCTCCTGCGCGCCAAAGCCGTCGGTGTAGCGCACGATCACCCGCAGTTGCTGGTTGCCCTGAGCGAAGCCCGGGGTGTAGCTCGCTGCGGTGGCGCCGGCGATGTTGACGAAGTTGCCAGCCACGCCCTGCTGCCACTGGAAGCTGAAGGCCCCCAGCCCATCGAGGTCGGCGATGCCGGCGGTCGAGGCAGTCAGCAACTGCCCCTGGTCCGGCGTGGTGTCGCTGATCAGCACCGTGCCGGTCGGCGCGTCGTTGACGTTGGCCACCGGGCCGAGAATATCGCTGGCGGCGCGCTCGGCCACGCCAAAGGTGTCCACGTAGCCCACCTGCACCCGCACATGCTGGCCGACCTGGGTCTGGCCAAGGGTGAAGGTGCTGGCGGTGGCACCGGCAATATCGACCCAGCCCCCACCGTTGTTCATCTGCCACTGGAAGGTGAACGGCGCGCTGCCGATGCCGTCGGCGTCGACGATGGTCGCCGGGTTGGCGCTCAGCACCTGGTTCTGCACCAGCAGCCCGGCCACGGCGGGCCCGCTGCTGGGCGCGCTGTTGGTCGAGGAGTCGACGATTTCCAAGGTGCCCTTGGCGTCCTGGTACACCGCCCGCACACGGATGTTGAGGCCGGCGACATCGTCCGCCACTCGATAGGTGCTGCCAGTCGCCCGCGAGGCTTCGCCGGCGGCAACGAAGGTGATGTCCTCATAGACGCCCGTGCCGGGGATACTCTCGACCTGCCAGTAGTAAGCCACCGGCCCGTTCAGCGCGCCGCTCGGGTTGGCCGCGCCCTGGTTGTCAGCATCGTGCACCGCCAGGTTGCTGACCCGCAGCAGCTGCCCGGCCACGGGCGTGTCGTCGCGCAGACCGCTGGCATCGTCGAGAATCGCCAGGTGACCGGTCGGGCCGTTGTTGACGGCGCTGCCCACGCCCGAGGCCTGGGCACCGTCGGCAAACTGCAGGCGCTCGATACCGGTCAGGCGATCGACGCCGTCGCGTCCGACCACCGTGTCGGTGACGATCACCGTGTTGCCCTCGACGACGATGCGGTAGTCGGTGGCGATGCCCGAGAACAGCGCGGTGTCATAGTTGTCGGTACCGCTGAGGATCTCCCGCACGATCACCAGCTGGCCGGGGTTGTAGGTGCCCTTGAGCATCAGCGGCACCATCGGCTCCATGCTGTCGAACGAGGCGATTTCCGCCCCGCTGCCGTCGTTGTTGGCGCGCACGCTGATGCGCACGTTCAGCCACTTGTCGCCATCGAGGATGTCGTCGCCGCCACGCCCTTCGATCAGGTCGCTGCCGCTGCCGCCGAGGATGATGTTGCCGCCGTCGAAGAAGGTCGCGCCGGCGGGCAGCAGCCCGGCAAGGCCGTTGATCAGGCTGATGTTGGTGAGCACGCTACCGGTGGCCCCGGCAGTCGGCAGCGAGGTGGCGTCCTCGTTGTCGCCGCGCAGGAAGTCGCCATGCGCCGAGCCCGACAGGCCTTCCATGATGTCGAAGCGCACCAGCGCCGAAGCCCCCGAGCCCGGAACCGGCGGCACATCGAAGAAGCGGTCGCTGTAGTCGATGCTCACGCCTTGGGCCAGGCCCTTGAAGGTTGCCCAGTCATAGCCCGAGCCGCCGATATAGCGGTCGCCGAAGCCGAGGCTGCCGACCATGATGTCGTCGCCGCCCTCGCCGTTGAACTTATCGTTCTCGTTGCCGCCGACGAACACGTCGTTGCCGATCACCGGATCGTTGCCGAGGGGGTCGAAGTTGTCGCCGGGCGCGCCGTCCGAGGTGCCCTTCTCGATCCAGTCGTCGCCTTCGTTGCCCATGTCCTGCTCGTTGGCCTTGCTGCCGAGGATGAAGTCGTTGCCCTGGCCACCGATGGCTTCGGAGGCATCCTCGCCGGTGACGATGAAGTCGTTGCCGAAGCCGCCGATGATCAGGTTGACGCCATTGCCGCCATGCAGCACATCGTTGCCGTCGCCGCCCTGGATGTTATCGTCGCCGCCCATGTCGCTGATGATGTCGTCGCCAGCGCCACCGCGCAGCTGGTCGTTGCCGTAGCCCCCTTCGATACGGTCGTTGCCGCCATCGCCCCAGACCGTGTCATCGCCTTCGCTGGAGACGAGGATGTCGTCGCCCTGGGTACCGCCCAGCACGATGTGCTGGTCACCGGCATAGCGGATGTAGTTGCTGTCGGGGCCATCGGTCAGCGGGCTGTCGCGGAACACCACCTGCTGGCCGTTTTCCCCCAGCGGGTCGGCGTTACCCAGGCCATCGTTGTACTGCTTGCCGCGGTCCAGTTCCAGGTAGAAACCGGGGTCGGAGAACACCAGCCCCGGCAGGTGGGTGGCCGAGGTGTTGGCCATGATCAGCTTGGCGAACGAGTTGCTCTCAAGCTCGGCGTTCATCGACAAGCCGGCGGTGCGCTCCAGGTAGTAGAAGCGGTCGCCATCCTGCAGTTTCTCCAGCTGGTTCTCGAACACGAAGTTGAAGGTGCTGCCGAGCATGCCGCCGAACGGCGTCTTGGCCTCGGCCAGGCCGCCGATCCACAGGTCGATGGCATCGACGCCGGTCACCGTCACACCCTTGAGGTCATCGGCGGTGCCCATCACCCCATCCTTGCCCGCCAGGGTCACGTTGGCCCAGGCACCGCTGCCGTTGAGGAAGTCCAGGCGGTCGCTCGGCGCGCCAGCGCCTCCGAGCACCAGGGCCAGCGCCGCGGCACGCTTGTCGTCCAGGGTATGGGCCGAAGTGATGCTGCCGTGGGTGCCATAGGCCGCGATGAAGTTGATCAGCGATTCCGGATGCTTCAAGTGCTGCACCAGGTCGACCCAGCTGGTATAGGGTTTGAGCTGGGTGTCGCCGGTCTGCCCGAAGATGTCGCGGCGCACGGCGTTGAGCGAGGGGATGCCGACATCGCGGCCCCGGGCGATGTTGATCGCCGGCAGGTCCAGTGGCAGGCCGAGCAGGTTGTTGCGTAGCGCCTCGGTGACGAACTCGTCGATCTCGTTGCCTGCCTGGCGGGTCACCCCACGTACGATGGCGCTGGTCGCCTCCTCCGGTGGCACGCCGCTGGCGGCATACGCCAACGGGTTGAGGAACGCCGCGATCAGGCCCATCTGCTGCTCGGGGTTGGCGCTGGCCGGGTCACCGATGACCTTGAAGTCGATGTCGAAACGGTCGACGGTTTCGGTCAGCATCGAGTGACCGAAGCGGTACACGGTGTGCGCGAACTCGGCGACGATCGAGGCATCGAGGTCGACGTCGTAGACCTGGGTCGGGGCGAAGAACAGGTCGACGCGCGGCTGGATGGTGCGGGCGAACTCCTCGAACACCAGGTGCTGGTACTGCATCTCGGTGCCGAACTTGGCCGCCTGGAACAACCGCTCGCCGTTCCACACCAGCGCATCGATCTCGGCCTGGTTGACGGGCAAGGCGCTGACCGGAGTCAGCAGCCACTCGTTGAGGAAGGCCAGGTCGCCCGAGTCGAGCACGGTGTCCTGGGTCTGCGCCACCAGCCGGTTGTGCTCGGCGTGGAAGATCGCATGCACGGCGGTCAGACCGATGTTCTCGTTGACCCGGCCATCGCCGGCGATGTAGTGCGCGTCCAGCAGTTCGTTGTCGTAGGCCAGGTTGGCGCCGGTGTGCGGGTTGACCGGCACGGCGTTGCCAGTGGCAGCGTCGGCGTCGGGGGCCAGCACTCCACCGGTGAACACTGGCACGGCATTGTGGGCGATATCGGCAAGGAACTGGTGGCCGGTGCGCACGGCGTTGGTCAGGTCGATCGGCGCCAGCGGGTTGCCCTCGACCAGCACGTCGTCAGCAGTGCCGCCCAGGCCGTCGGCGCCCTTCATCACCACCATCGGATAGCCATGCGGCCCTTTGATGAAGTTGCCATAGGCGTCGGTGGCCAACAGCGGCACATTGTCGACGTCGGCGTCGGTCAGGCGCAGGCCAAGAACATCGTTGGCCTGGGCCTTGACCACCTTCCAGGTGGCCATGCCACCGATCTCGCTGTCGTCGCCGGTACCGAACTTGCCGTCGCTACCCAGGTCGCGGTTGGTGATCAGCCGGCCGGTGGCGATGGGGCCACTGGCGGTGAGCTGGTAGCCGCGCAGGAACACCTGGTGCGAGGGGTGCGAGCTGTAGGTCTGGTTCTGGTCCACGAACGGCGTGGTGGTGTTGCTGTGCTCATGAATGTCATCGGCGTTGCCGAGGATGCCGTCCGGCCCTGGCAGGTTGGTGGCTCGGGTCAGCACCATGAAGTTGGCGGCGCCGCCTGGCACGTACAACGGATCGTCCGGCTGCAGGGGGATGAAGATGGTCCCTGAACCGCCCTTGGTGACCAGGTCCAGGCCATGGTCGAAGAACTGGCCGAAGAAGGTCATCCAGGCGTTGAACGGCGCCGACAGCCCGGCATCCGCCGAGGTGTTCTCGAACAGGAAGACATCATGGTCGTCGCTGGTGCCGAACTGGCCGTCCATGCCCGGGCTGGCGACCACCCGCACACCGTCCTTGAGCTGATCGTCATTGCCGGGGGTGCCGAAGTCCAGCACGCCGTTGGCGCCGGGGTCGTAGGCACTGGCGTAGGCCGCCGGGTTGTTCGAGGTCTGGTCGACGATCAGGTTGCTGATGGTGCGTGGCTGCGAGTCGAACACGTAGCCGCTGGTCTGCTGGTAGGACGAGCCGGGAATGGCCGGCGAACCCGGACCGAAGAACCCGGCGGGCGCGCCCTCGGCAGCGTTGAACACAGGGTCGGTCAGACGCGGGAAGACATGGTCGGCGGCGCCGTAGCCGGTGTGGTCGTGGCCATTGAGGTTCATCAGGTTGTTGTTCGAGCCGTCGACCGCACGCAGGCCCAGGGGCGCGCGGATGTTGGGGATCAACGAGAGGATGTCCTGTCCGGCGGCGTCCGCCTCGGCGATCTTGATCTGGGCCAGGATGAAGTTGAGGTCGGAGCGGACCATGTGCAGGCCATCGCCCCCCGCGCTGGCATCGACCACCGGCGTCGGCGCAGTCGGCACCACGGGAGCGCCGGCCTCGACCACGCTGGTGGGCGCGCTGAACAGCACCTCGGTGGTGCCATGGCCGTCCTGGTAGATCGCCTTGACCCGCAGCGACAGCCCGGCCAGGTCCGGCGACACCTTGAACGCGGTGCCATCGGCGCTCTGGAACGCCAGGTCGCCGGCCGGCAGCAGGATGATGTCCTGGAACACGCCGCTACCGGGATCGGCCTCGAACTGCCAGTAGTAGGACACCGAGGCATTGACCAGGGTGCCCAGCGGGTTGCCCGCCGTGACATTGTCGCCATCACGCACGCCGGCCATGCTCACGCTGAGGATATCGCCGACGGTGATCGCACCACCGTTGCCGTCGCTGAGGCTCGGGCTGCCGGTCGGCTGCGCGTTCAGCCCCGGCACCAGTACGCGCTGGGCATCGGCGAACTGCAGGCGCTCGATATGCAGCAGGGTATCGGTGCCATCTCGCCCGGCCACGGTATCGGCCACGGTCCACACATCGTCCGCCACGTCGGCGGTGCCACGGGTGTCCTGGGTCACCACATACTCAGCCTGCACCCCGGAGAAGATCGCGGTGTCGAAGGCGGCGCCGCCGGTCGAGGTGCCGGGCAGGATCTCGCGGATGGCCTTGAGCTGGCCCGGGTTGTAGGTGCGATCGAGCATGAACGGGATCATCTCGACCATGCTGTCGAAGCTGGCGATCTCGGGGCCGGTGTGGTTGACGTCGTCCGGGGCATACACCGCGATGCGCACGTTGAGCCACTTGTCACCATCGATCAGGTCGTCGCCGCCACGGCCTTCGATCAGGTCGCTGCCATTGCCGCCCAGCAGAATGTTGCCGGTGGCAAAGCCGGTAGTCGGCAGCCCGGCGTCGGCGAGGAACTGCGCCAACCCACGGATCAGCGCAACATTGCTCAGGGCGCTGCCGGTCGCGCCGCCATGGTTGAGGATGGTCACCGCATCGACATCATCGCCCTTGAGCACGTCGGCGAAGCGCGAACCGGACAGGCCCTCGACCTCGGCGAAGCGGTCGAGGATCGACGCCGGCGAGGCGCCGACCGGGTTGAACACCCCGGCGTTCTGGTTCGGCGCATTGCCATGGGGCTGCGCCAGCGCGGCCAGGCTCAGGTCGGCGGTGACGCCGACCTGGTCGTTCTTGTAGGTGACCCAGTCGAAGCCGGACATGCCGTCCATCTTGTCCTGGGCATCGCTGCCGACGAAGATGTCGTCGCCGCCCTCGCCGATCATTTCGTCGAAGCCGCCGCCACCGACGAAGATGTCGTTGCCCACCACTTCATCGGTGAGCAGCGGCGCGAAGTTGTCGCCCGGCGCGCCGTCCTGGGTGC
>Ga0268257_1001921_pt1 | contig 16235 bp, 11 predicted proteins | sample AgamicAtPrz_FD_200249 | JGI IMG/M metagenome (GOLD analysis project Ga0268257, IMG submission 200249) | Agave microbial communities from Guanajuato, Mexico - At.P.rz (v2) (version 3) | ecosystem: Host-associated > Plants > Phyllosphere > Phylloplane/Leaf | place: Guanajuato, Mexico | collected... | reverse complement strand
CCCGCAGCCGGAGCCGGAACAGCGGCGGCGCGCTGCCCGCGAAGGACAGCCGCGGCTGACCGCGCTGCGGCTGGTTGTCCTGCCAGGCGGCCTCGATCCGCACCGCGTCGGGCAGCGTCCGCGCGCGCAGCGGGCCGTCGGCCTCGGTCAGCGACCACACGCCCTCGTCGCCGCGGCGCTCGAAATGGTAGGCATCGCCGCTGGAGACGAAGACCAGTTGCTGGCCGCCCAACAGGCTTTCGAAGACGGCCTGCTCGAGCGCCAGCCGCAGCGCCTCGACCGCGTCATCGCGCCGCGCCTGGCCGACCCAGCCCAGCGACGGCGCCGCCGCCATCGCGGCGATGCCCAGGATCACCAGCACCAGCAGGATCTCCAGTAGCGTGAAGCCGCCGGCGCGGCGCGTAGGGGAAGGCATTCGCATCGGCCGCCTCAATGCAGCAGCTGGTTGATGTCGAACACCGGCTGCAGGATGGCCAGCACGATCGCCAGCACCATGCTGCCCATCAGCAGGATCATCGCGGGCTCCAGCAGCCGGGTCAGCACCGCCACGTCGTGCGCCAGCGTCATCTGCTCCAGGCGCGCCGCCTGGGCCAGCATCTCGGGCAGCTGGCCGCTCTGCTCGCCGCTGGCGATCAGTTGCACCAGCAGCGGCGGGAAGCCCTTGTCGCGCTTGAGCGAGCGGCTCAGCGCCTTGCCCGCGCTGACCTCGCGCAGCGCGTGGTCCACGATGTCCTTCAGCGGCAGGCGCTGGACCAGCGCCTTGCCCGCCTCCAGCGCCACCAGCAGCGGCACGCCGCTGCGCACCAGGATGGCCAGCGTGCTGGCGAAGCGCGCGGTGTCGGCCGAGCACAGCAGCTTGCCGATCACCGGCAGCGCCAGCAGGCGCACCTCGACGCGGCGCCGGAAGGCGTCGCCGCGCCAGGCCCGGCGCCACCAGGCCACGGCGAGCGCGAGCAGCGCCAGCAGCGGCAGCCCCGCGACCTTGACGCCATGGCTGAGCCCGATCAGCGCGCGCGTCATCAGCGGCAAGGCCTGGCGCTGATGCTCGAACACGCCCACCACCTGCGGCACGACGTAGACGAGCAAGGCCGCCACGACCGCGATGGCCACGGTGATCATCATGGCCGGATAGATCAGCGCCTCCATGGTCTTGCGCCGCAGCGCGTCGCTGTCGGCCAGGTAGTCGGCCAGGCGGGACAGCACCTCGGCGAGCTCGCCCGCCGCCTCGCCGGCCCGCACCAGCGCCACGTACAGCGGCGGGAAGCTGCGCGGATGCTGCGCCAGCGCCGCCGCCAGCGTGCGGCCGGCGCGGACCTCGGCGCGCACCTCCGACAGGACGTCGCGCTGCGCCGGCGTCTCCGCCTGGTTGGCCAGCGCCACCAGCGCGGCATCGACGTTCAGGCCCGCCTTGAGCAGCGAGGACCATTGCTGCGTGAGCAGGTACAGCGCCCGCGCGTTGAGCCGGCCGCGATGGCGGCGGGCCGCGCCCGCGCCGCTCACCTCCTCCACCGCCAGCGGCAGCAGGCCGCGCTCGCGCAGCAGACCGCGCAGATGGCGCGCGGAATCGGCCTCCTGCAGCCCGGTGCTGACGATGCCGGCCGCGTCCGCGGCGCGATAGCGGAAAGTGCTCATCGATCGCCCGTCACGCGCAGCAGTTCATCGCGCGAGGTCATGCCCTCGCGCACCCAGCGCCAACCGTCCTCGCGCAGCAGCCGCAGGCCGCCGCGCTCGCGCGCCGCGTCGCGGATGCGGTGCTCGCCGGCCCCTTCGTGGACCAGGCGGCGCAGCGGGTCGTCGACCTCGAGCCACTCGAAGATGCCAAGACGGCCGCGATAGCCGCTGTGGCCGCAGCGCTCGCAGCCGATGGCGCGCCACGCGGGGCCGTCGCCGGGTTCGCCGCCCTCGGCGCGCGGCGGCAGCGGATCGGGCTCGCGGCAGGAGGGGCACAGGCAGCGCACCAGGCGCTGCGCCAGCACGCCGGTCAGGCTCGACGCCAGCAGGAAGGGTTCGACGCCCATGTCGACCAGGCGCGTGATGGCGCTGACCGAATCGTTGGTGTGGATGGTGGCCAGCACCAGGTGGCCGGTCAGGCTGGCCTGGATCGCGATCTGCGCGGTCTCCAGGTCGCGGATCTCGCCGATCATGACCACGTCCGGGTCCTGTCGCAGCAGGGCGCGCAGCGCGCGCGCGAAGCTCATGTCGATGCGCGGATTGACCTGCACCTGGCCGATGCCCGCCAGGTCGTACTCGACCGGATCCTCGACCGTCATGATGTTGCGCTCGCGCGCGTTCAGGCGCGTCAGCGCGCCATACAGCGTGGTGGTCTTGCCCGAGCCGGTCGGCCCCGTGACCAGCACGATGCCGTGCGGCGCCCGCAGCGCGCGGTCCATGGCCGCCAGCGTGTCGGCCGCCATGCCAAGCGCGCCCAGGTCCAGCCGCGACGGATCCTTGTCGAGCAGCCGCATCACGACGCGCTCGCCATGGCCGGTGGGCACCGTGGAGACGCGGATGTCAACGGCGCGGCCCGCCAGCCGGATGGCGATGCGGCCGTCCTGTGGCAGGCGCTTCTCGGCGATGTCGAGCTGGGCCAGGATCTTGATGCGCGAGGCCATCGCGGCATGCAGCGCGCGGGGCGGCGACAGCACCTCGCGCAGCTCGCCGTCGCGGCGCAGGCGCACGACGGTGCGGGCCTCCTCGGGCTCGATGTGGATGTCGGAGGCGCCTTCGCGCACGGCCTCGGTCAGCAGCGCGTTGATGAGGCGGATCACCGGCGCGTCGCCCTGGCTGTCGAGCAGGTCCTCGATCGGCGGCAGGTCGTTCAGCAACTGGTCCAGGTCCACGTCCTGGCCGGCGCCGTCGACGATGGACGCGGCGCTGTCGCCGCCGTCCGCGTAGAGACGGGTCAGCGCCTGGTCGAAGCGCTCGGCGTCGACCAGCTCCACCGGCAGCCGCGCGCCGGCGATGCGCCGGGCCTCGGCCGCGGCGTCGGCGCGCGCGCCGCGGCGCACCCACAGCACGGCCGGGCCGGCGCCACCGCCGTGCACCAGCACGCCCTGGCCCCGGGCGAACGCGTAAGGCAGCCGCGGCAGCGAGGCGCCGGCGCCCGGGTTGGCGCTCGTGTCGGCGCTCATGGGGCGGGACTCCCTCCCGCGGGCGGCGCGGCCTGAGGCGTCAGCGGCGGCAGCACCGGCGCGGCGGCGTCGCCGGACGGGCCGTTCATGCGGCGCTGCGCGCCGGCGATGTAGTCGTAGCGCTCGGAGGACAGCTGCTGGTCGGCCTCGGCGGAGCGCAGCGTGCGTGGCCGCAGGAACACCAGCAGGTTGGTCTTGCTGCGTTGCCGCGTGGTGTAGCGGAACAGGTTGCCCACCAGCGGCAGGTCGCCGATCACCGGCACCTTGCTGACGCCGTCGGACGAGGTGTCCTGGATCAGGCCGCCCAGCACCAGCAGGCCGCCGTCCTCGACCTGCACGGCGGTCTCGATGGTGCGGGTGTTGATGGTGGGGCCGGAGGGATTGGTCAGCGTGCCCGGCACCACCGTCGAGGCCTCCTGCATGATCTTCATCCGCACCGTGCCGCCCTCGGCCACCTGCGGCAGGATGCGCAGCCCCAGGCCCACCTTGCGGCGGTCGTAGGTCTGGAACGGCGTGGCCGAGCCGCTGGTCTGCGAGTAGCTGCCGGTGATGACGGGGATGTCCTGGCCGATCTGGATCTGCGCCTCCTGGTTGTCCAGGGTCATCAGCGTGGGCGTGGAGAGGATGTTGGCGTTGTTGTTGCTCTCCAGGAAGCTGGCCAGCGCGAGCAGGTTGTTGATCACCGTGCCGTTGGGCAGCGTGATGGTGCCGCGGCTGATGCCGACGTTGAGCCCGTTGCCCATGGTCAGCGGGTTCTGGGCCGTGCCGGCGATGTTGAAGCCCGATGCCGGCGCGTTGAAGCTGGCGCTGCCCACCACGTGCGTGCCGGTCGCGCCGGCGGCCGCGCCGCCCAGCGACTGCCACTGGATGCCGAACTGCGCGGCGGTGTCGCTGTTGACCTCCGCGATGAGGGCCTCGACGTAGATCTGCGTGCGCCGCAGGTCAAGCTTGGCCACCACCTTCTTCAGACGCTGGCCGATGATGGGCGGGGCGCTGATGATCAGCGCGTTGTTGGCGGCATCGGCCTGGATGTAGCTGCCTTGCGCGAGGCCCGCGCCCGGCTGCGCCGCGGCGAAGGAGCCGCCGGCCGGTGCGGCGGAGTTCCCCGCGGCGGCGGGCCTCGAGCCCGCGTTCAGTCCGGTGCCCAGGCCGTTGCCGGGCGGCGTGCCGAGGCCGCCGGTCTGCGTGGAGCCGCCTTGCGCGCTAGTGCCGCCCGCGGCCGCGCCATCGGCGGACAGCAGCGCGCGCAGCGTCTGCGCGACCTCGACGGCCACGGCGTTGCGCAGGTAGAGGACCTCGATGTTGCCGCCGGCCTCGGGCTGGTCCAGCTGCTGGACCAGTTGCCGCGCGCGCTGGAGCTTGCCGGGGCTGTTGCTCTTCATCAGCAGGCTGTTGCTGCGCGGCTCGGCCAGCACGGTGAAGCGCTCGCCGGTGGCCGCGCCGGAGCTGCCGTTGGCGCCACTGGCGCCTTCGGACACCAGGCTCTGCACCAGGCCGGCGAGCTCGCTGGCCGAGGCGTGGCGCAGCGGCACGATCTGCGGCTCGTCGACGCTGGGCACGTCGATCGCCTGCAGCACCTTGCCAATGCGGCGCAGGTTGTCGGAGAAATCGGTCACCACCAGCGTGTTGTTGCCGGGATAGCCGACCGCGGTCGCGTTGGCGTTGAGCAGCGGCTTGATCGCCAGGCTCAGCGCCACCGCCGATTCGTAGCGCAGGTTGAAGACCTGCGAGGCCAGGCTGTCGCCAGCGGGCGGCTTGCTCACCACCGGAGCGCCCTGCCCGCGCGCGTCGGCCTCGGGCACGATGCGCACCGTCCGGCCGTCATCGACGGCGGCGATGCCCTGCAGCCGCAGCGCGGCCACCAGCGTCGGATAGACCAGTTCCTTGGGCAGCGGCTCGGCCGACACGATGTTGACGGTGCCATGCACGCGCGGGTCGATGACGAACTGCCGGCCCGTCAACTGCGATGCCAGCTTCAGGATCGTCGCCACCTCGACATTGGAGAAGTTCAGGGCCACCGGCTCGTCGGCGGCCCACAACGGGGACACGGAGCACAGCAGGGCCGCGGCCAGCCAGGGGCGAAGTTTCATGAGGACATCCAGGGAGACAGGGTCGGCGACAGGCGCGGGGAGCGGTGCGAAAGGGCGTGATGCACGGCGCGTGGACGGTCAATGGCCGGAGGCGGGCCGGACGTTCTCGATGTCGGAGGCCTGCGGCGGCGCGCCCTCGCGCGCGGCGGCGGCAGCTGCGGCAGCTGCGGCGGCGCCGGGCGGGCTCACGTCTCCGCGTCCCGGTCGTGGCGGCTCCTCCTGCGTCAGGGCCGGCGCCAGCGGGACACGCCGGGTGCCGCCCGGGCTGGCGAGGTCGATGCCATCCACCAGGATGCGGGTCACCCGTTCGCCACCTGCCAACACGTCGCCGGGCCGCACCAGCGTCACCTCGCTGCCGTCGCGGTCCAGCAGCGCCGTGCCGCCGCCGTCCGCCGCGGCCATCGTCGCCAGCAATCGCCAACCGCCGGCAGGCGACGGGGCGGACGCCGCCTCGGCGCCGTCCTTCCCCGCCCCGCCGCTGCCGAACGGGTGCTGGCCATTGATCTGCGTGAGCTGCTGCGACAGCGTGGCATCCGCGGGCAACGGCGCGGTCACGGCCGGAAGATCCGCGATCCGCCAGCCCAGGGCCGCCAGCGTCCAGAGGAAACCGGCGGCCGCGAGACCGCAGGCCAGCGTGGTGAGCGCGGCCGCGCCGCGGCCCGTCATGAGGCGTCGAACGAACATGCGGACCCCGGCGAACGGTCAAGCCCGATCAGAGCGGACGCGAGCTGAAATGGAAGGTGTGATACGGGGACTTCACAGCCGTATTCGTCGTCCAGGCGCCGTAGGTCACGTTGCCGGTCCAGGCATAGTGGTAATAGCAGCCGGTGCCGCAACGGTCACGGCGGCTATGCTCGTCCATCACCCAGCCATTCATGAAATGACCGCGCTGCCAGACGCGGTGCTGGATCATGACGGGTTCCACCCACTGCCCTTGCGCGACCGAAGTGCCTTCGGTCGAGGAAATGGAGTTGGAGCGCGTTTTCTGGTAGCTGAAATTGAAGGAGGCTTCCAGGCTGCCCTTCACCTTCTTGAACCAGTCGCCAGTGCCGGCGCCGCCTTCCACACCGCCGCCAAACCCGATGGTGGTGGATTTGGTGGTGCTGCGCTGCACGGTATAGGAGCAGCTGCGAGATTTATCCTGGGTATTGCAGCGGAACGACATGCCTTCGGTATGGCCCTTCCAGAACCAGTCATCCCAGCCGCCGCGCTTTTCCTGCTGGTCGACCACGTGCACCGTTCCCGCGTCGCCGGCGGCATGCGGACTGCCTTGGTCGACATCGGTCCAATAACCGCTGGCCCAGGCCGGCGACGAAGCCAGAGCCGCGCCCAGCAAGGCCGTGCGGACTGCAAGTTTCGAATTGATCATCTTCATTTCTCCAGAGAATCAACCACGTTGATATTCCACCTGCCGGCGGGATCGGATCCGCGCCGAACCGCGCCGGCTCCCAACATCTCCCGAGGGGTGGATAGACCCCGGGCGACTCCTTCCAGTTATTGCAGGCTGAGCACGTTGGCCGCGACATTCCCATTGACGTAAGTGCCGTCGGGGTTTTTCGCCAAGGGGTCGGGCGGATTGGCGAGCGGCGTGATCGTGTAATCGGTGCGGTTGACGTAAGCCACCAGCGCGGCGTCGCTGTCGACCGCATTGCCGCCGAGGATCCGGGTCAGCGCCGCCTTGACCGCGAGGCGCCCTTCCGGCGTACCGTCCGAATCCACGATCAGCCGCTTGTGGTCTTTCAGGAATTCGTTGGCCTGGCGGATCGTCTCGTCGGTCAGCGTCGTGGTGGCGTTGAAGACCATGACTTCCGCTTCGGCCGGCGTGGCGGCCATGTTCACGGCTTCGCCCTTGTCATTGCGCAACCCGGCCAGTTGCTTCATGACGAAGCCGGGCGTCCCGGCCGACAGGTCGGCCACCGCGCGCACCGAGGGGTATCGGCGCTCTTCCTGGGAAATCTCCGGCGCCTTCTCCTCGGCCTGTTTCGCCTGGATTTCCGGCGCGCCGCCGCTCTTGCCGCTGCACGCGGCCAGGAGGGCCGCCGCGATGATCGACAGAAAAATCAATTGAGGCCGCATGGAATATCTCTGCAGTCAAAGGGAGTGGGGGATTCGAAACGATCGCCGGCGGGTTGCCGGGATTTGCCGGCTCACTGCATCCAGGAACCGATGACCGTGGAATTTCCTTCGCCAGCGCTGCCCAGGCTGATGACGTCGAAATCTCCGTGCAGGCCGGGCGAGGAATATTTGTAGGGATTCCCCCAAGGATCATTGGGGAGGCGCTCCAGATAACCACCATCGCGCCAGTTGACGGGCATCGGCGCGGCCGTCGGTTTCTGCACCAGGGCGTTGAGTCCCTGCGCCGTGCTGGGGTATCGCTGGTTATCTAGCTTGTACATCTTGAGCGCTTGGGACAGGGTCGCGATATCCTGTTTCGCCGCCAGCACGCGCGCCTGCTCGGGGCGGTCCAGGATCTTCGGCGCGATCAGTGCGGCGAGCACGCCGAGGATCACCAGCACGACCATGATCTCGATCAGGGTAAATCCCCTGGAAAACCTGCGGCTTCTCGTCATGAGACGACTTCCTGTCTTGATTCCGTGATAATTCATTCCTGCCGGATCAAGCTCCGGTGAAGGAATGTGAGGGACTGTAGGCGGAGCGATATCCGCCCGTCATGATGGAATCAGGACGGTTCCGCGACGGAGATTCAACCGAGGTATCACCGAAGCGGGACGAATCCCCCGCCCCCGGGTTTCCTCCGGGTCTTCTCCGGGTTTTCTTCGGGGTTTACCCGTGCAGCAGCGGGGCCGGTGCGGTGATGGACCCGGCGTCGCCGAGGGCGCGGCGCAACTGGCCTTCGCGCTCGAGCAGCTCGGCATGGGTCAGCGCCAGCGCATCCCGCGCCGACTCGAGCTGCCGATACACCGCCGCATTGCCCAGCGCCACCGCGCTGTAGGCGCTCAGGGTGCGCAACACCAGGTGCTCGCGCTCGCCATAGGCGTCGGCGCGCGGCGACTGGACGGTCAGCACCCCCAGCAGCCGGTCACCGACGCTCAGGGGCGCGAACAGCGCGCTGCGCGATGGCAGCGTCCCGGGGATGGCGAGCCCGCCGTCCTCGGACCATCGCACGTGGATCTCCCTGCGCTCGCGGGCACAACGCGCGGCGTTGGCGCCGGGGTCGTCCAGCGCCACACGGCAGTCGGGCAAGGGGCTGCCGGCCTCGGCGCCGAAGGCCAGTTCGAGCGCCGTGCCGCCAGCGTCCAGCAGGAACACCGCCAGCGACGAGGCGTCGAGCAGGCCGTGCACATGGCGCTCGAGCGCGTCGAAGATCGCCGGCGCATCGAGGTGGCGCGTGATCTCCTGGCCGATGGTTCCCAGGCGCGCCAGGATGGCGTTGGTCTGGGCCAGTGCCTCGGCCCGCTCCGCGTGGGCGGCGGCGAGCGCGCGGTGATGCTCGCTGTCGGCCTGGGCCTTCTCGGTGTCGTGGCGGATCTTCATCGCGATGGCACGGCCGTCGGCCTCGGCCGATTGCGCCTGCGCCCGGGCGGCGCGGCCGCGGACCTCGTGGGCATAGGCATTGGCGTGGTCGCCGAGCCGGGCGTACTCCGCGGCCAGCGCCTCGAGCAGCGCCGGCGGCGGGGTGCCGCGGTTGTCCGTGCCCTGCTTGTCCAGCGCGCGCAGCAGGTAGTGCAGCACGACGCTGGCCTCGGGGACCGGGTCGTGCGGCAGCGCGGGGTGGTCGCGCCACAGGCCGGCCAGGGTCTCGAACACCAGGAAGCGGCAGTAGTCCTTGTCGCTCGCCTCGGCCAGGTCCAGCGCCTGGAGCGCCGACTCGCGGGCCCGCATCGCCTGCCCCAGGCCGGACAGCGCCTTGGCCTGGCCGATCAGCGCGTCGATCTCGAAGACCGCCAGGCCGCGGCGGCGCGCCTGCGCGGCCGACTGCTCGAAGGCCGCCAGCGCCGTCGCGTGCCGCCCGAGCGCCAGTTCCAGGTCGCCGCGGTAGCGCAGCGTCATCAAGGACACGCGGTGTCCGGGGAAGGCGACCAGCAGCTCGCTCGCCTCCTCGAGCAGCGGAATCGCGTCGGACTGGCGGCCGGACATCGTGCCGATGACGGAGGCGGACTGCGCCAGGCTGGCCGCCAGCGTCAGCGGCCAGCCGGCGGCGCGGGCCTCGGTCAAGGCGGCATTCAGATGGCGCAGGGCGCTCTCCTTGTCGAAGAGGTTGCCGAAGAGCGCGCCGATGTTGCCGGTCTCCCGCACGACGTCCCGGCGCTGGCCCACGGCCGCATACAGCTCGCGCGCGGCCATCGCATGCCGCAGCCGGTGGCCCCGCTCGCCGCCGGCGCGGGCCCAGTTCGACTGGACGTAGTGGCAGACCGCGCGCACGCCCGGACCGCAGACGGCCCGCCAGCCGTCGACGGCGGCCGACCACCGGGCGAAGGCTTCGCCCGGACGCCGCTGCGACTGCGCGAGGGCGAGCTGCAGTTGCAGCAGCGCGTGGCGCTCCCGGTCGCCCTGCATGCCGGGCCGTTCCAGCATCGGCCGCACGCAGGCCTCCAGGCCCTCGTCATCCTCGCGGTCGGCGGCGATCGCGGCGCGCAGCAACGCGGCATCGCACAGGCCGGCGAGGTCGCCGCAGGCGTCGAAGGCCGCTGACGCCTGCACGGCCAGATCGTGGGCCGTGTGCAACTGGCCGGCCAGCCACCGGGCTTCGCCGCGCACCAGCATCAGCCGGGCGTCCGCGCTCATGACCGCCGCGTCGCGCGGGCCGGCGAGCAGCAGCAGGCGCGCCTCCTCGGCCAGCGCCAGCGCCCGCGCGGTGTCGCGCTGACGCAGATGCCAGGCCAGCGCGATCAGCGTGTCCAGCCGCGCCGCGCCGCGCGCGGCGGGCAGCGCGGCCATCCAGGCAGCGACTTCCTCATCCAGCGCGAAAAACTCGAGCGCCCTCACGTCACGCGGCCAGACGGCCATGGCGCCGCGTACGCCAGCGCTCGCCGCCTCCGGCCACGCCGGCGGCGCGGTCAGCGGTCCCGGCGGAAGCGATCCCGGCGCCAACGAACCAGGCTTGGCCGCCGGCAGGTCCTTGCCGGCCGTGGCCCGCGGCTTGCGCGAGGTCTCGATGGCCTCCACCTCGCCGATGAACTGGTAGCCGATGCCATGCACCGTCCGGACCAGGAACGGAGCGTCCGCGAGGTCGCCGATGGCTCGCCGGGCCTTGCTCGCGGCACGGCCCAGCACGCTGTCGGTGAGGATCTCGCCGCCCCAGACCTGGGCGATCAGTTCGTCCTTGCGCACCACGCGGCCGCGGCGTTCGATCAGGCAGATCAGGAAATCCAGCACGCGCGGCTCCACCTGCTGCCGGCAGCGGTGCAGCCACAGCTCGCGCGTAGCGACGTTGAGGCGGCAATTGGCGAAGTGGTACTCGAAAGACTTCGTCATGACATCGTCCAGCGCCTGCGCAAAGGCAGGCGATTGACTCCCTGAACCCGCAAGCGTATCGGGCGGCGGACCCGCTGGCGGGCGCTGGACGGCACGCGGCGCGCCCTTCGAGACTTTTGGCACGCCGGGCCGCAGACCTCGTGTGGTATTGGGGCCAGCCGCGATTGACGTGTGGGGGCGGCCGGCCAATGCTGTGCATTCGAGCTCGACCCCATCGACACAGGAGAGCCCGCCTTGTTCCAGCGCGAACTGGCCCGAGCCCTGCACCTGAGCCGCCGCGGCGCCTATCGCGACGCCACCGACGCGCTCGAACTCTCGCTTGTCGCCGCCGACACGGTGCGGGATCGCGCGCGGGCGCTGATCCTCATCGCCCACAACCTGCCGCGGCAGGGTGACCTCCAGGCGGCGCTGCGGCGCGCCAGCGAGGCGGCGGCGCTGGTGCGCCTCATCGACGGTCCCGACCAGGACGCCTGGACCGCGGACGCCCTCACCGAGCTCTGCTACATCTACGCGCAGTTCCAGATGGGCCGCGACGCCGCGCAGGCGGGGCTGCAGGCGCTCCGCGCGGCGCGGCGCGCGGCCGATCCCGCGCGCGAGGCCTGGGCGCTGAACCGGCTCGCCGTCTCCTTCTCCGTCTCCGACCAGGTCGAGCAGGCCTGCCAGCACACGCTGCAGGCGCTCGAGATCGCGCAGGAGCAGGCGGCCGGCGAGCGCGAGCTGGTGCTGTCCTGCCTCAACAACCTGGCCCACTTCTGGCTGCAGGCCCATGCCGAGGCCATCCGCGACGAGGACCGCGCCGCCGCCGCCGAAGCCCTCGCGCAGGCCGAGCCCTACGCGGTGCGGGCGGCCGAGCTGGTGCGGGAGGAAGGCAATCCCTTCCTGATCGTGGTCTCGCTGTCCAACCTCGTCGAATGGCAGCTGGGGACCGGCGCCATCGACGACGCGCTGGTCATCGCCGAGGAGTACGAGCGCCTGGCGCATCGCCACGGCTACGCCGGCATGGTGCTGCAGGCGCGGGCGCAGCGCGGCCTGCTGCAGCTCAAGCGCGATGACGCCGCCGGCGCGCAGGGCGCGCTGTCCGCGCTGGAGACGCTGCAGGGCCTGACCCGGCAGCAGGCGCCGCACCAGTTGCCGGTGCGCCTGCGGCGTCAGCTCACGCTGGCGATCTATCGCGGCTACAAGCTGCGCGGAGATCCGGCGCGGGCGCTGGAGGCGCATGAACAGCTGTCGGCGCTCGAGCGCCAGTCCGCGCGCAATGCCATGGCGCTGCAGACCGAGGCGATGCTGATCCGGCAGGAATTCGAGCAGGCGCAGGCGCGTGCGGCGCATGCGCTGCAGGATGCGCAGCGTGAGCGCGAGCGCGCCGATCTCGCGGAACAGGAGCAGCAGCGCCTGCGGCGAGAGGCCGCGGAGCTCGGCCGCATGGCGCATGAGGATGCGTTGACGGGTCTGAACAACCGCCGTCACGCCGAGTTCGCGCTTCCGCTGCTGCTGGAGCGCTCACGTCAGGAGCGCAGGCCGATCGCGCTGGGTCTGCTCGACATCGACCACTTCAAGCAGGTCAACGATGCCTTCGGTCACGGCATCGGCGATCAGGTGCTGCAGAAGGTGGCGCAGATTTTGAGGCGGCAACTGCGCAGCGCGGACCTGCTCGCGCGCGTGGGCGGCGAGGAGTTCATGCTGGTTTTCGTCGGTGTCGAGCCGGCGCGTGCGCAGGACATCTGCGAGCGGCTGCGCGCCGCCATTGCCAATCACAGCTGGGGCGAGGTGATGCGGGGTTTGCGCGTCACCGTGTCCATCGGCCTTTGTGCCGGCGAGCCGCCAGCGAAGCCGGCGCTGCTCGTCGAGCCCGCCGACCAGGCGCTCTACGCCGCCAAGAACGACGGCCGCAACCGTATCCAGTTCAAGGCGGCCTAGTCCCCCGCAGCCCCCCGCAGTCCCCGGTCGCAAATCCGTGTCAGTACGACCGTGGTGGGGGACGGCATGGCTTGGGGTTCAGGCGCTTGCCGCCTGCGGCCCCATGCCATGGCGGCCAACGCGCCAACCGCCGAAGGAAGTGTCTTCCGCCCACCTCCAACGCGCCAACCGCCGAAGGACGTGTCTTCAGCCGAGCTTGAACACCGCCACCGACTGCGACAGCGCGTCGGCCTGGTGCTGCAGGCTCTGCGCCGCCGCCGCCGATTCTTCGACCAGGGCTGCGTTCTGCTGTGTCATCTGATCGAGCTGCGAGATCGCCGATCCGATCTGGTTGATGCCGCCGCTCTGTTCGGTGGTGGCGTGGCTGATTTCCGCCACGATGCGTGACACGCGCGAGATCGAATCCGAGATCTCGTTCATGGTCTGTCCGGCGCGTTCCACGAGTGCGGCGCCGCTCGCGACGCTTTCGCCGCTGGTGGTGATGAGCTGTTTGATTTCCTTGGCGGCTTCCGCGCTGCGTTGCGCGAGGGTGCGGACTTCCCCGGCGACCACGGCGAACCCGCGGCCTTGCTCGCCGGCGCGCGCCGCTTCCACGGCCGCGTTGAGGGCCAGGATGTTGGTCTGGAACGCGATGCCGTCGATGGTGCCGATGATGTCGCCGATGCGAGCCGAGGAGGCGCTGATGCGGCCCATGGTCTCGACGACTTCGCCGACCACGTGCACGCCGCGGCCGGCGGCGCCGGCGGCTTCTTCGGCGAGCTGGTTGGCCTGGCGCGCCGACTCCGCGTTGTGCTGCACGCTTCCCGTCAGGTGGTCCATCGCCGAGGCTGTCGCCTGCAGGTTGGACGCGGCCTGTTCGGTGCGCACGCTCAGGTCGTGGGCGCCGGCCGCGACCTCGCGCGAGGCCGTCGCGATGCTGTCGGTGGCGCTGCGCACGCCGCTGACGACCTCGCGGAGCGACGCCTGCATGCCTTGCACGCCGCGCACCATTGCGGCCGTTTCGTCGCGGCCTTCGGCTTCGATGGGCTGGCTCAGGTCCTTGCGCGCGATGCGCTCCGTCGTGGCCACCGCCTGCGTCAGCGGCGCCAGCAGCGAGCGGATGATCAGCACCGTCAGCACGGCGATCAATGCCGCGCCGATCACCATCACGCCGACCAGCGCGGCCCGCACACGCGATTCGCGGCCGCCCAGGCGCTGCACCTCGTCCTGACCGTGCTGCGTGATGGCCTGCGTCATCTCGGCCACGCCGCGATCCATCGCCACCACCGGCGCCTTGATCGCTTCGGTCGAGCGGTTGGCCTCGGCCGCATCCACGAAGTCCGCGTTCAGGATGCGCTTGGCGATGTCGTCCACGCCAGCCTTGTAGGCCTCGAGCGACTGCTTGAGCCGCGGTGGCATCGCCCGGATGTCCTCGCGCGCCTCGAGGGCCGCCATCGCGTCGAGGCTGCTGATCACGCTGGCGTAGGTCTTGCGCCAGTCGGCCTGGGCCTGCTTGACGGTGCCGTCGTCGCCGATGTTGATCAGCATGTCCTTCTCATAGCGGCGCAGGTTGCCGATGCCGGCGCGCACCTCGGACAGTTGGGCCAGCGAGCCCACGTCCTGGCCCACGTACTGCTCGAAGTCCGAGCGGGTGCTGCCCATGGCCCAGAGGCCGGCGGCGCCGATCAGCAGCAAGGCGAAGACGGACAGGAATCCGAGGCCCAGCAAACGGGCCCGGATCGTGAAATTGCGCAAGGACTGCATGGTGCTTCAACGGGGGAGGTCGAAGCGGGGAGCCTAGCAGCCGGGGCGGCGCTCCGGCTAGCGTCTCAGCGCCACAGCGCCGACATCGCCGTGACAAATCGGTCGCGCCGGCCCGCGTCGTCGAGGGCGCGGCGCTGGCCGGCGACGTAGACCTCGCGCCAGGCCTGGCCCTGGCTGGCGAAGACCAGTCCGTCCAGCAGCGAAGCGTCCGGCAGTCCGGCCAGGCCGCTCGCGGTGGTGTCCAGCACCAGGAAGTCGGCACGGGCGCCGGCGCGAAGGCCCCAGGCGGGCAGTCCGGCGGCGCGGGCGCTGCCGGCCACGCAGGCATCGAACAGGCGCGCCGCCGTCGACGGCTGCCGGCCCGGCTGCGCCGCGACGTTGCGCCGCTGCAGGCCCAGGCGCTGGCCATATTCGAGCCAGCGAAGCTCCTCCACCCAGCCCCGCGTCGCCTGGCTGTCCGAGCCCACCGTCATCGCCACGCCGGCCGACAGCCAGCCCTGAAGATCCGCCAGCCCGTCGCCGAGATTAGCCTCGGTGCCCGGGCAGATCACCACCGCCGCGCCGCTGGCGGCGATGCGCGCGATCTCCTCGCGCGTGCTGTGGGTTGCATGCACGAGCTGCCAGCGCGGATCCAGACCGTAGTCGGCCAGGAAGTCGATCGGCCGCTTGCCGGTCGCCGCGAGGCAGTCATGGACCTCCTGCATCTGCTCGGCGACATGCACATGAATGGGAATGTCCGCGTCGCCGATCAGCGCCTGCAGGGCCCGCACGTCGTCCGGATGCGCCGCGCGCAGCGAATGCACCGCCACGCCGGCCCGCACCAGCGGCAGCTTCGCCGCGTTGATGCGCTCGCAGGCGCGCCACACCCAGGCCGCATCGGTGCGGAAACGGCGCTGCGTCTCGCGCAGCCCCGGGTGTGCGAAGCCGGCGTGCGCGTACAACACCGGCAGCAGCGTCAGCCCGATGCCCGCTTCCTGCGCCGCCTCGGCCAGCGCCATCGCCATCGCGTGCTCGTCGTCGTACGGCGTGCCGTCCTCGCGGTGGTGCAGGTAGTGGAATTCGCAGACCTGCGTGTAGCCGCCGGCCAGCAGCTCCGTGTAGAGCTGCGCCGCGATCGCCTTCAACTGAGCCGGCGTCACGCGCAGCGCCACCCCGTACATGCGGTCCCGCCAGGACCAGAAGTCGTCGCTGTCGCTGTCGCGCTGCTCGGCCAGGCCAGCGAAGGCGCGCTGGAACGCGTGGCTGTGGGCATCGACCAGCGTCGGCAGCACCGGACCATTCAGCCTCACCGCCTGCGGCGGCGCTGCCTGGCCGGCGGTCAGCGAGGTCCAGTGCCCATCGGCCCCGGCCTGCATCAGCACGTCGCGCTGCCAGCGTCCATCCAGCCAGGCCAGCGGCGCGTGAAAGCTCATTCCGTCCGCCGCGCTCATGCCGCGCCCCGCGCCGGATTGGCCATCAGGTAGCCCTGCAGCAGCATCGACAGCACCGGCCGGATGCGCTCGACGCAGCCGGCATCGAGCTCGTAGCCGGTGAAGCCCATCTCGCTCTCCAGCATGTAGCAGCGGTAGCACATCTCCAGTTGCACCGCCTGCTGGCCCAGCTCCGGCCGGCCGTACTGGCGCGTGATGTAGCCGCCCTTGAAGCGGCCATCGACCACCCACGAGAACTGGTCCTGCGCCTTCAGCACGATCTCGAGCGCGTCACGCGTGACCTGCTTGCAGGACCGGCCCTCGACGGTGCCGATGTTGAGGTCGGGCAATTGCCCCTCGAAGAGCCAGGGCAGCTCCGAGCGGATGCTGTGGGCCTCGAACAGCAGCGCGAAGCCGTGTTCCTGGCGCAGCCGCTGCAGCTCGCCCTGCAGCGCCTGGTGGTAGGGCGCCCAGTACTGCTCGATGCGGCGCTGCTTCTCGGCGGCGTC
>Ga0268257_1001917_pt1 | contig 16245 bp, 18 predicted proteins | sample AgamicAtPrz_FD_200249 | JGI IMG/M metagenome (GOLD analysis project Ga0268257, IMG submission 200249) | Agave microbial communities from Guanajuato, Mexico - At.P.rz (v2) (version 3) | ecosystem: Host-associated > Plants > Phyllosphere > Phylloplane/Leaf | place: Guanajuato, Mexico | collected... | reverse complement strand
TATCCCCGGTCCAGCATGAGCTGGTGGCTCTATGGCGCATGGAAGCCGATATCAACAACGGCGGCTTTCTGCAGTTTCTGGGCAACTGGGGGCTGGCCAACCATCAGCTCACCCTGCAGGCTCTGCAAGCCATAGGCGCGCCCATCACGTGCCAGTGTCTGCAGGACATGTTTGCGGTGCTCAAGCGCTTCAAGGAGGAGCCAGAAAATGTGGACTACTCCGATCTGCCGGCACTGCTGACGGATGCCGAGCATGAACAGTTGCAGGAGCTGGAAGAAACCTTCTGGGACTACCCGGAACCCCTGAACAAGCTGGTGGTCATGCACTACGGACCCGCCCAATGAAATCTGAAAACAAATCCGGCAAGACCTATTCGCTGGCGTTTCGCAAGGCTCTGGTGGACGAAGCGCTGAACCGCACACCCGGCGGCGGCTTTCCGGAACTGGAAAAGCGCCACCGCCTCAAGCCCGGAACCCTGTTCGACTGGGTCGAGGAGCTGGGTCCGACACCGCCGCCCGCGCCTTTTTCCGCATTGCATTTCTGGATCGGCAATACGCCGCTGGGCGAGGCGGAGTTTGGCCGCTACTTCGACTATGCAGACAGCTACTGGAAGCTGGAAGTCGAAGATATCGAAAGCAGCAGCGAAGATGTCACGGGCTGCGGCTTCTGCCGGGACCTGGGCAGGAAGTTTCTGTTCGACGAAGACCTGCTGCTGATGATCTGGCTGCCCGAGCCTGTTCCTGTCGTCGCCCTGGTGCGCCACAGCACTCTGGACTCCGACGCATCACTCGCACTCATCGTGCAGGCCTGCGAGGCCCAGGGCATTCACACGGCCAACGCCATGTTTGTCTATGCCGACCCCACCGAGCCAATCGCCGATCCGGACAAGCTCTACAACGGACTGAGCTACATCGGTCTTTTTGACGACTGACGCAATTTCGACGCTTTTTCATCTTCTTCATGCAAGACTTCATCGCCCAGATTTCGCAGCAATGGCTGCAGCTGCCGGATTGCCGGGCCGAACACAAGGACGCTGCCAGAACACGCATCAGCAGCAGCGCAGCAGCCGGCTCCATGGATGTCGAATTCTTTGTGCACCACGGTGGCAACGGCGCTTTCTCGGCCACCAGGTATGAGGAGGCCATGCAGTTGGGCGCCGAGCACAGGCTTCATGCCTGGATCACGCTGCGCGATACGGCTGGTGAAGTCATACACCATGAGGTCAGCTGCAACCCCGGGCGCTTTGCACAGCTGTTGCATGAATGGCGTACAGCGCCTGATGCAGCGCCAGCGCAGATCACCATCCGAGCCAAGGCTTGCACGCCATCTCCCGCGGAGACTGAAGCCCGTGCCCCGTCAATGGGTCAGGACCTGAACCTCGCCCTGCTGGACCAGCTCGCTGATTCTCAGCAGGCGCTTGAACAGCTCAAGGCTGATGTGTCGGCTGTCGACCTCATGCGCCTGCTTCAATCATGGCCGCGCGATGATCGCGGGCGACCTGCAGCGCGCACCACCGCCGTGCTCGCGGCCTATGGCCCCGCCACCCGCAAGCGCCAGCCCTGCCTGCTGGTTCGATCGGTGATGCAGTCAAGAATGCCTGGCTGGCAATTGCTTCTGTCGTCCGAGTTTCTCTACAACTGCCGCCATCAATGGAGCGATGCCCGCTGGCTGTGGTCGTCAGCAGACGCCCCCAAGGACTCCGCGCTGGAGCGCAAGGCACGCCGGCTGATGGCACAGGGCAGGATCAGCGAGGCCTGCGCACTGTATGGCGTCGAGCTGCACGAACGCGTGCGAAGACTGGCCGCAGGCCAGTCATTCCAGCGCTTCTCGCCTGTACCAGAGCCTTGGGTGCAAGAGTTGCAAGCGGCGCTTCTGCAACTGGCACCATGGCGTCTCGCAGCGGGGCTGCAACGCATACAGGAGCATCTGACTCAGGCCAACCGCAAGCCACCCAAGCCCGGCAGCTGGGAGCGCAAGCTGTTCTGGTTTTCGGGCCAGCGGCAGCAGGCACGCTGGGGCCCCGGTGTGCGCCTCGACAAGGAGGGCAAGCCGGTGCTGGACCTGATCGTCACCGCATCCAACGAGCATTTTCCCGAGCCTGACTGGAAGCAGTAGCCACACTCCTTGCGTCACGCCGCCAGCCAGTCCCGCACCTGCTCGGCAGGCATGGCGCGCGAATGCAGCCAACCCTGGAAAAACTCGCAGCCGATATCGCGCAGCAACTGCAGCTGATCGGCCTCTTCGACGCCTTCGGCCACCACCTCCAGATCCAGTGCATGGGCCATATGCACAATGCCGCCCATCAACCTGTCACGGCTGGGCGAGGGAAACAGGAATTCCCGCCCCAGCTTGACGCGCTGCAGCGGCAAATACTGCAGATAGGCCAGTGAAGAATGGCCGGTGCCGAAATCATCCAGTGCAATCGTCACCCCCAGCCGCGCCAGCCCCTGCAGCACCTCACACCCCTGATCGGGATTGATCATGGCCTGGGACTCGGTCACCTCCAGCTCCAGCCATTGCGGCGGCACCTGATAGCGCTGCAGACAGCTTCTGACCTGCTCGACCAGATTCACCTGCCGCAGCTGATAGGCAGAGAGATTGACCGCCACCCGCAGCGGCGTACCGGCCTTGAGCCACAGGGCGATCTGCTTGCAGGCGGCGTCCAGCACATAGTTTCCCAGAGCCACGATCTGGCCCGAAGCCTCGGCCACTGGAATAAAGCGCGCCGGACTGACATTGCCGAGCAAGGGGTCATGCCAGCGCAGCAAGGCCTCCACCGCCACCACGGTGGCGCCCTCGACCTTGACCTGAGGCTGGTAATGCAGTTGCAGGCCACCATAGCTGAGCGCCATGCGCAAGCGCTCGGCCAGTTGCACACGCTCGGCCATTTCCTTGCCCATGCCGGGTTCGAAAAAAACCGCGTGGCCACGTCCCTGGGCCTTGGCGCTGTACATGGCCATATCGGCGAAACGCATCAGGTCGTCGCCGGTCTGCGCATTGTCGGGATAGAGGGCAATGCCCACGCTGGCGCCGAAATCCAGTGCCAGCCCGTCGTGCTTGAAGGGGATGGAGAGCGCCGCCAGTATCTGCTCGCTCCAGAACCGGGCCCGGGTCGCGTTCTCGCCCACCAGCAGCACCATGAATTCGTCGCCCCCCAGGCGCGCCAGAGTGCCCTCGCTGCGTAGCTGGGACTTCAGCCGCCTGGCGACCTCTCTCAGCAGTTGATCACCTGCGGCATGTCCGTAGCCGTCGTTGATGGCCTTGAAGTTGTCGAGATCCAGCTGCAGCAGGGCCAGGGCCTCGCCCCCGGCCTGCGCCAGCTTGAGCTGCTCCTGCAGTTCCTGGCCGAACTGCCAGCGATTGTTGAGCCCGGTCAAGGTGTCCTTGGTGGCCTGAAACTTCAGGCGCTGCTGCATCTGATGCAGCTCGGTCACATCGCGCACAAAGGCAATCGCCAGACCCTTGTCGTCATCCCCGAAATAGCCCAGGGCAATGTCCACCGGCACGGCATTGCCCTGCTTGCGCTGCAGCCACAGCACGCCGCCCAGACCCATGGGCCGGCGCGATGGTCGGGAAAAATAGCTGCTCAGATACTGGCCATGCCCTGCCTGAAACTCGGGCGGCAGCAGCATGTCCAGCATCCGGCCTTCAAGCTCGTCGCGCTCATAGCCGGAGATGGCCAGCATGGCGGCGTTGGCCGTCACCATCTTCCCGTCTCGGTCCACCAGCAAAATGCCGTCGGGCGCAGCGTCCAGCGCCTGGCGCTCGCGCCGGCTCAACATGACGGAAAGACTCACCCCCTCCTGCCGAGCCGACATGGCTAGTCCCAAGCGGCGCTGGCAATCCGCCAGCGCCAGTTTGGACACGGGTTTGAGCATCGAGGAAAAAGGGCACTCGGCCATACGCAAGCTCCAGACATCCACTCTGGCGTTCCTGCGTGCAGCCACTCCCCATGCCGCATCCACGGCCTGCATGCCCGGCTTCCGGAAGCCGGATCGAGCCTTGCCAAGTGTTTGAAGGCGCCCACTATGCGCGCGGCATCACGGGCTCCCCTTGCGCTATATCAAACACCAACATGTAACAACAGATTTCAAGAAACTTCGGCACCCGCGGCCGATGCGGCCATGGGCGCTTTGCTTCAGCCCAGCAGTGCCTTGACGTCCTGGGTCAGCAACTGCGGTCCCGCGCCATAGCGCTCGTAGACGCGCAAGCGGCCCTGGGGATCGAAAAGATAGGTGCCAGCCGAGTGGTCCAGGGTGTAGGTGCCTTCGACCTTGCCTGGCACCTTCTTGAAGAAGATCTTGAAATCCTTGGCCACGGCTGCAATTTCGTCGGCCGTACCGCTCAGCCCCACAAAGCTCTCGTCGAAGTTGGCCAGATAGGCCTTGAGCACCTCCGGCGTGTCACGCTCGGGGTCCAGCGAGACAAACACGGCCTGCAGCTTGTCGCCATCGGCGCCCAGCGCCTGCTTGACCTCAAGCAGCTCCTGCAGCGTGGTGGGGCAGACATCGGGGCACTGGGTATAGCCGAAGAACACGGCCACCACCTTGCCCGAGAAGTCCTTGAGGCTGCGCTTCTTTCCGTCGACATCGGTCAGCGGAATGTCCTTGGCGTAGTCTGCGCCCGTCACATCCACGCCCTGAAATTTGGGCTTGCTATCGTCCTTGCAGGCGGTCAGTGCGAATGCGGCCGTGCAGGCCAGTGTTGCAGCGCCCATAGCGCGCAGCGCAGCTCGTTTATCCATGGTCGGTCAGGCTAGGTAGTGATCCACCAGCAGCGCGGCAAACAGCAGGCTCAGGTGGATCAGTGAAAAGCGGAAGGTCTTGCGTGCCAGCGCATCCGAGTAGTTGCGCAGCAATGCCCAACCATAACCGCAAAAGCCCAACCCCAGAATCACTGCGGCAAAAAGGTAGAGATAGCCGCTCATGCCCACCACGAAAGGCAGCAGACAGCCGGCAAACAGCACCAGGGTATAGAGAAACACCTGCAGCCGCGTGAAGGCATTGCCATGCGTGACCGGCAGCATGGGTAGGCCGGCGCGGCGATAGTCCTCCACGCGGTACAGCGCCAGCGCCCAGAAATGCGGCGGCGTCCAGAGGAAGATGATGAGAAACAGCAGCAAGGCCTCATGGCCGACCTGTCCGGTCATCGCCGCCCATCCCAGCACAGGCGGCATGGCGCCCGATGCCCCGCCGATGACGATGTTCTGCGGCGTCAGGGGCTTGAGCACCAGGGTGTAGATCACGGCGTAGCCGATGAAGGTGGCCAGTGTCAGCCATAGCGTGAGCGCATTCACGGCCAGCAGCAAGATGGCGGAACCTGCGGCGCACAGCAAGGCCGAAAACAGCAGGGCCTGGGAATGCGAGAGCTCGCCGCGCGCCGTGGGCCGCCAGGCCGTGCGCTTCATGCGCGCATCGATACTGCGCTCGACCAGGCAGTTGAACGCCGCTGCCGCCGCGGCCACCAGCCAGATGCCTGTGCAGGCCGCCAGCATGCGGCCCCAGTCCTGCCAGCCGGGAATGCCAGGCACGGCCAGCACCATGCCGATGAAGGCGCAGAAGACGATGAGCTGCACCACCTTGGGCTTGGTCAGCGCGTGGTACTGCGCCCAGCGCGAGGAAGCCGCCATGGCGTCTGGAACAACCACTTTCAACTCCGAGATGTCTGCCTGCATGCGGCCCTCCTCGCTGACCATGATTCAGATCGCTGATAGCGCTTGCGAGAGCCGGCTATCGCGGGTTTCAACAGCTATTTCTGCGCCGTTTCAGCCGTGGCTCGCCCGGCCTCGTCCCAGGAGGCAGAGGCGCGCAGCAGCCGCTCCAGATCGCGCTTGGCCTTGCCGGCCGTGGCTTTGCCCATATCGGCAGGAAAGCGCATCATCCAGTGACCCTGGGGATCGACCACATACAGATGCTCGTCCAGCGCATGGCCGGCCTCGGGCTTGAGCCAGTTGCCGATGACCGCAGACGGCACGCGCAGCGTTGTCGCCTGCTCGGCCGCGGGCAGGATGGCCTCGGGCACGGGTTGCTGGTCATCGATGAGCCAGACCCAGTCCAGCCGGTCTTTTTCACGGCCCAGGGTTTCACGCAGCTGGCGCTGCAGATAGAGATGATCCTGACAGCGTTGCCCACAGTCCCCGGCACTGGTGCTGATCAGCAGCCACTGACCCTTGAGGCTGCTCAGATTCACGCTGCGCCCGTCCAGCGTCTGCGCCTGCACATCGGGCAGGCCGGGCTGCTCGGCAATCAGCTCGCCATAGCTGCGCTGCTGCGAGGGACGCAACACGTAGTAGGTGAAATAGGAGGCCAGCACCGGCGCCGCACAGACCAGCAGCACGGCCAGCATCTTCCAGCGACCGCTGCGCGCCTGCATCTGCCGTGCCTGGCTCTGCGCGGGATCGGGCAGGCTGTGGACCGCAAAGCTCAGCGGTTCATCCCTCGGGCTGCGCTGCGCGGCGGCGGGGGTAAAAGCGTCGGACGAGTTGAAACCAGACATAGAGCAACACCACCAAGACACTGAGTCCGAACCACTGAAAAGCATAGCCGTAGTGCTTTTGCACACCGGCATTGATCTGCGGCCAGTCGCGCAGCAAGCCTTCGCTGGCGCTGCCGCTTTGCACCACGCTCAGGGCCAGCAGCGGCAAGCCGCCTTGCTGCGCCCACAGGGCAATGTCTGCATTCTGTCGGATGCGCGACTTTTGCTCATCAGGGTCTGCCCCGCCATGCGCCCGTTCCAGCTCCATCAGCCTGGACGGCGGCGCCTCCAGCCGGCCCTCGATGCTGACCGTGCCTGCAGGCGTCTGCACCTCTGGCAGGACCGAGCGGTCCATGAAGTTGCGCGGTGCCCAGCCGCGCTGCACGACGACAACTCTGTTCGCGTGAGGCGCACTCAGCCTGAACGGTGTGAGCACATAGAAGCCGGCCCGGCCCTGCATCTGTCGGTTGTCCAGAAAGAGGGTCTGCTCGGCCAGCCACTGGCCCTGCAATTGCACGGGCCTATGCAGCAGTGTCGCCTTCTGTGCCTCGCCGGTGGATTCGGTTGCAAAAGCCACCTCGGCGGCCAGCTCTGCGTTGTGCCAGGGCTCCAGCGCCTGCTGGCGCTCGATGGCATCGAAAACAGCCTGCTTCTGCGCTGCCCGGCCCAGCTGCCAAAAGCCCAGCGATGCAGTGACGGCCACGCAGGCCAGGGCCGCCAGGGAGATCAGGAGAAACCGCCAGAGGTCTGGAAATCGGGAAATGCGCACCAGATAATCCATTCATGAAATTCGTGATCATTCTCGCTTTTCTCGCCATCTTGGCGAGCCTTGGCAGTGCGCTATTCTTCATGATGCGCAGGGGCGACGGAGGCGAAAGCTCGGAGGCCGACGATGCCGAGCGCAGCCGCAAGATGTTTCGCGCCCTGGCCCTGCGTGTGGCGTTGTCGGTTGCGCTGTTTCTCTGCGTTCTGATGGCAGCCAAGCTGGGCTGGATACAGCCCACGGGCTGGCAGCCCGGGCAATAGCCGGTTGCACGCAGCACCTTTTGGCACTACCAAAATAAAAGCACCTTGCGCTTTCCATTCAATGATTTCAGTGCTATTTGATGCTGAAATCAAAGCTGGACTTGCGCAAGGCGCTTCTATTTTTGAGTGTCTTACATCCAGTACACCAGGATGTAGAGGAAGACCCAGACCACGTCCACAAAGTGCCAGTACCAGGCCGCACCTTCAAAGCCGAAATGGTGCTTGTCGGTAAAATCGCCCTTCATCAGGCGGATGGTGATGAAGAACAGCATCAGCATGCCGACCAGCACGTGGAAGCCGTGAAAGCCCGTCAGCATGTAGAAGGTGGAGCCGAAAACGCCCGAGTTGAGCTTGAGGTTGTAGTCGTTGTAGAGATGGTGGTATTCGTAGCCCTGCACGCAGAGGAAGACGAAGCCCAGAATCACCGTCATCCACATGAAGCTGATGCAGCGCGCGCGGTTGTTGACCTGCAGCGCATGGTGGGCGATGGTCAGCGTCACGCCCGAGGTCAGCAGCAGCGCCGTGTTGATGGTGGGCAGCCAGAACGGCCCAACGGTCTTGAACGGCTCGACGATATTCGCGGGCGACGCTGTGGCACCGGGAGCCACGCTGGGCCACACGGCCTGGAAGTTGGGCCACAGCAGCTCGTTGGCGAGACTGCCCAGCGCCGGCACCGAGTGCGCGCGTGCCCACCACAGCGCGGTGAAGAAGGCGCCGAAGAACATCACCTCCGAGAAGATGAACCAGCTCATGCTCCAGCGGTAGGACAGGTCGATCTTGCGGCTGTTGAGCCCGGCCTCGCTCTCGCGCGCTGCATCGCGGAACCAGACGAACAGCACGGCCAGCCACCAGACCAGGCCGAAGAACAGGGAATACATTCCCCATTCGTGGCCATTGATCCAGGTGCCGGCACCCAGAATCACGAAGAACAGGCCGATGGCCGCCATCACGGGGTGGCTGGATTCGGCTGGCACATAGTAGTAAGGGGTTGCGCCCTGCGGGATTGCACTCATCACTCGGCTCCTGACTCTGTTGATCGTTGTTTTGACCGACGCTCCACTATCACTGGCACTGCATTCGCCACACCTGCCCTCAGCCAGAGGCTAAACGACCAGGTTGACGATCCATATCAACGCTAATACCAAGGCAAAAATCGCCACCAGCCCCACGGCAATCACATGCAGCGGCGTGATGCTGGCGAAATCCTTCTCGTACTCCTTGCCCTTGCGCACGCCCAGCATGGCCCAGGCGACTGCCACGATGCTGCGCCAGAAGCCTGTCTTCTTGGCGTCCTGCGTCATGAGCTGCCTCCGGGCGTGACGACTGCAGCCGTGCTTCCTTCGGGCGCTGCAGGGGTCTTGCCACCCACCTCGAAGAAGGTGTAGGACAGCGTGATCGTCTTCACATCCTTAGAGATGCGTGGATCGATGACAAAGGCCACCGGCCATTCACGCTTCTCGCCGGGCTCCAGCGTGTACTGCGAAAAGCAGAAGCACTCCATCTTGTTGAAGAAGGCCGTGGCCTGGCGCGGCGCATAGCTGGGGATGGCCTGAGCGGCCATGCGCCGGTTCTGCACGTTCTGGAATTCATACATCACCGTGGCCAGCTCGCCAGGGTGGACCTGCACCGAACGCTTGGCCGGCTTGAAGTCCCAGGGCCCGCGTGCATTGGCATCGAACTCCACGGTGATGGTGCGGCTGGTGTCGATCTGGCTGTTGGGCGGAAGCTTCACGTCGCGGCCCGCCACGCCGGCACCGGGCACCTGCTTTTCGGACAGCGACAGGATGTTGATGCCCGTCAGCTCGCAGATATGCTTGTAGATGGGAATGAGCACATAGCCGAACGCAAACATGCCCAGGGCAACGATCGCCAGCTTGCCCACCATCTTCGCGTTTTCCTTGGCTATGCTCACCTCAAGCTCCTTCACTCGGTTGCCATCGGCCTGCCTCAATGCAGCCAGGCCATCTTCACCACAAAGCCGATAAAGAACACGGCAGCCGTGGAGGCCAGGATCAGCCCCAGCCTCCGGTTCGCCTTGCGTTGCTCCTGTGTCGTCATACGCGCCTCCTCAACCGATCACCTTGGTGGCGGTTTCATCGAGCTTGGGAGGCGTCTCGAAGGTGTGGAATGGAGCCGGAGAAGGCACTTCCCATTCCAGGCCTTCAGCCGCTTCCCAGGGCTTTTGCGGCGCCTTTTCTCCATGGCCGCGCATCGCGGGCCAGACGACGAACAGGAAGAAATACACCTGCATCAGACCGAAGCCAAAGCCGCCCAGGGAGGCAATCATGTTGAAGTCGGCGAACTGCATGGGGTAGTCGGCATAGCGACGCGGCATGCCGGCCAGACCCAGGAAGTGCATGGGGAAGAAGGTGATGTTGAAGAAGATCAGCGAGCCCCAGAAGTGGATGCGGCCGCGCGTCTCGGAATACATCACGCCGGTCCACTTGGGCGACCAGTAGTAATAGCCGGCGAACATGGAGAACAGCGAACCGGCCACCAGCACATAGTGGAAGTGGGCCACCACGTAATAGGTGTCCTGCAGCTGGATGTCGATGGGCGCCATGGACAGGATCAGTCCCGTGAAGCCGCCCATGGTGAACACGAAGATGAAGCCCACTGCGAACAGCATCGGGGTTTCAAAGCTCATGGAGCCGCGCCACATGGTGGCCGTCCAGTTGAATACCTTCACGGCCGTGGGCACCGAGATCAGCATGGTCGCGTACATGAAGAACAGCTGACCCGTGACCGGCATGCCGGTGGTGAACATGTGGTGCGCCCAGACGATGAAGGACAGGATGGCAATCGCCGCCACGGCATAGACCATGGAGGTGTAGCCGAACAGCCTCTTGCGGCTGAAGGCGGGTACGATCTGGCTGACGATGCCGAAGGCCGGCAAGATCATGATGTAGACCTCGGGGTGGCCGAAGAACCAGAAGATGTGCTGATACATCACCGGATCGCCGCCGCCCGCAGGATTGAAGAAGCTGGTGCCGAAGTGGCGGTCGGTCAGCGTCATGGTGATGGCGCCGGCCAGCACCGGCATCACGGCGATCAGCAGATAGGCGGTGATCAGCCAGGTCCAGGCAAACAGCGGCATCTTCATCAGCGTCATGCCGGGCGCGCGCATGTTCAGGATGGTGACGATGATGTTGATCGCGCCCATGATGGAGCTGGCGCCCATGATGTGCATGGCAAAGATGCTGGTGTCCATGGACGGCCCCATCTGCAGCGTCAGCGGCGCATACAGCGTCCAGCCGGCCGCGGGCGCACCGCCGGGCATGAAGAACGAGCCCACCAGCATGATGCCCGCGGGAATCAGCAGCCAGAAGCTGAAGTTGTTCATGCGCGCAAACGCCATGTCTGAAGCACCGATCTGCAGCGGCAGCATCCAGTTCGCGAAGCCCACGAAGGCCGGCATGATGGCGCCGAACACCATGATCAGGCCGTGCATGGTGGTCAGCTGGTTGAACAGCTCGGGGTTGACGATCTGCAGGCCGGGCTCGAACAGCTCGGCACGGATCAGCATGGCCAGAATACCTCCCACCATCAGCATGGTGAAGGAGAACAGCAGGTACATCGTGCCGATGTCCTTGTGATTGGTGGCAAACAGCCAGCGACGCCAGCCCGAGGGCATGGCGTGGTGATGGTCGTCGTGCCCATGGTCGTGACCATGGCCCTCATGAGTGTGGACGGGAGGAACTACGGCGCTCATATTCTTTTCTCCAATCGGTCTCTATACCCGGGGCTTACTTCGCGGCCGTGATGTCAACACGGCGTGCCTGCTGGTCCGCGCCTGCTGCAGCCGTGATGGTCTCGGGCTTGCGCAGCTCGATGCGGTCACCCGCAATGCCACTGTCCTCCAGCAGCTTGGCCACCGCCTTGGCTCGCTCCTTGGCCAGCTCCGCGTTCTTGTCGGCGTTGCCGGTGGAGTCCACAAAGCCCGACAGGGCAATCTTGCCGTCCTTGTGTGCCTTCCAGTACTCGGCCGCCTTCTTCACCGCAGCCTGAGCCTGATCGTCCAGCGCGCTCTTGCCGGTCTCGAAAAAGACCTGATAAGGGCCGGCGTCGCTGGCGGCAGCGGCTGCACCTTGTGCGGGAGCAGCTGAGTCGGCAGCCGGAGCTGCGGGTGCCGCACTGCCGCCGCCTTCAGGAAACTTGCCGCCGCGCGCAGCCACAAACTGGGCGGGCTGCACCAGCTGGCCGGTCTGGTTGCTCCAGTGGTTCTTGGCAAAGGTCACCACCGCAGCCAGCTCGGTGTCGCTCAGCTGCTTCCAGGCCGGCATGGCACCGTTGGCACGGCCTTCGAGCACGGCATGCATCATGTCGGCCGTGGGACCCAGCACCACGGGACTGCCGTCCAGCGGCTTGATGGGACCGGCGCCCTTGCCATTGGCCTGGTGGCAGGCAGCGCAGTTGGCGGCATACACTTTTTCGCCACGTGCCACCAGATCGGCCAGCACCCAGACCTTGTTCGGATCATCGGCCTTGGCGGCCAGCTTCTTCTTTTCCTCGGCCACCCAGGCGCTGTAAGCCTCCGCAGACAGCACCTTCACGTGGATGGGCATGTAGGCATGTTCCTTGCCGCACAGCTCGGCGCACTGACCGTAGTAGTCGCCGGTCTTCTCGGCCTTGAACCAGGTGTCGCGCACAAAGCCGGGAATCGCGTCCTGCTTGATGCCAAAGGCCGGCACCATGAAGGAGTGGATCACATCGTTGGCCGTGGTGATGATGCGCACCTTCTTGCCCACGGGTACGACCAGCGGGTTGTCGACTCTCAGCAGATAGTCGCTGGGCGCGTTGCTCACATCGCCGCTGTTGGACATCTGGCGCTGTGCGTTATCCAGCGTGGACACAAAGCCCAGGCCTTCGCCCTCGCCGCTCAGATAGTCATAGCCCCATTTCCACTGGTAGCCGGTGGCCTTGATCGTGAGGTCGGCATTGGTCGTGTCTTTCTGTGCCACCAGCACCTTGGTGGCAGGCAGCGCCATCAGAATCACGATGATGAAGGGGGCCACCGTCCAGGCCACTTCCACCTTGACCGATTCGTGGAAGTTCGCGGCCTTGGCTCCCTGGGATTTGCGGTGCTTCCAGATGGAATAGAACATCACCCCGAACACCGCGATGAAGATCACCGTGCAGATGATGAGCATCATCCAGTGCAGCCAGTGCTGCTCCACGGCAATGCGTGTCACAGGCGGATGCAGATTGAGTTGGTTGACGGCAGGACCTCCCGGCAGATCCTGCGCCGCATAGGCCATGGAACTGCCCCACGCCGCCAAGGCCAAACTCCAGGGAACCAGCTTGGTGGAAATGTTTTTCATCGTTTTCACTTACCTCAAAGCCTCAGTTGTCCACTCGCTCACACCGCTTCCGCCGCTGCTGGCCAGAAGGCTGTGACACTCACACTACCTCGCGAACTTCAACGCAGCATGCCCCAGAATTTGATAGCACTGTCTGCGCGCATTCACTAATGCATGTACCGGAAACCCATGCCAACCGGGCTTGCGCAAGCAAGCCTCGCCGGACTTGAAACTCGTACTGGCAAGCGCATCTCACGGCAAGTGCCGGACATGGCTGGAACTGGCCTGGCAGCCAGAACAGAAAGCGGGGAGATGGGACGCTGCTGTACCGCGGTCACCGCCGGGCACAGGGATGCGTCAGCGCAGCAGGAGGCTGGCTTGTGGTGATGATGAAATGCGAAAACCGGCCGCTGTCGAACCCGCTGGCCAGTCCCCTTGGCAAAGCGAAACACCCGATATCTCCCCTGGCGGCTTGTGCCGCACTGTCTGTTGTCCTTCAGGCAGGAGAGAAGCCCGAAGGATTGCTGCTATCCATGAAGTGACTAGGGGAAATTGTAGGCAGCTTTGTGTCGAATCAATGACCGGAAAACGACAGATGTGCTATCGCAAACCCGTGTTGCGCGGCTGCTTGAGCATGGCCTTCATGTCTTCCAGCGACACGGCGCTATTGGCTTCCAGACGCAGCTTGGGCTGCGGTTTGTAGGCGTGGCCATAGACGATCTCGAAGGTCAGCGAGAGCTGGCCATCGGGCTGCTTGTCGGCCCAGCGCTCCTCAATTTTCTGCAGCAGCCCGGCCTTCCAGTCACGACCGCGCATGCCGGCAAAACGCCCGGGGTGGAAATTGCGGCCCAGTTCGCGCAGCTCCTGCAGCAGACGCTGCGGCGTGGCAAAGGTCAGGGTGATGCGCTCCATGTCCATCACGGGTTCGGCAAAGCCGGAATGCACCAGCATGTCGCCCCAGTCATGCATATCGGTAAACGTATGACCTGCCGGCCCCCAGCCGAGTTCGGCGTAGAGCCTGTGCAGCTGCTGCACGGTATCCGGACCGAGGCAGGAGAACATGACATAGCCATCGACCTTGAGCGCCTTGTGCCAGCGCTCGATCAGGGTCTGCGGGTCGGCCGCCGTATGCAGCAGCATATTGGCCCAGAGCATGTCCATGCTGCCGTCCGCAGGCTCGGCCATGTGTACAGCCGCCCCCTTCCAGCGCGAGAGCTGCCACCAGCGGCTGCCGAGCTTGTCCTGCGCCACTGCCTCGCGGCGGGCCACGGGTTCATGGATCGTACATTCGGCCTGCGGATAGCGCTCGCGCAGCAGTTGGTGTGCCTGCATGCCACCTCGCACCGGCTCCCAGTGGCACCAGGTCTCGGGCGGCTTCACGATCCAGTCCAGGCGCTGCTGCATGCGGCTGGCCACCTCCTCGTGCAACCAGGGGGATTCGGCCGGGGCGGCCATTTTCCAATGGTTTGCAGCGATGGAATCAATGGTGGGTGGCAGGGCGTGGGACATGGGCAGACAGAAGCGGGCAGATGGCCGAATAAGCGTTCAGCTCACCAACTGCCGGAAAGAAGATCAATGCGGCGCGAGTATATTGATTCCATGCCCGACCTTCATGCGACATGGCTTTCGCACCTGCAGCGCCAGCAGCAGCGCTGGCTGGATGCTCTGCCCAGCCAGTGCGCAGTCTGCGGACGCTGGCCCGGACCACGCATCTGCCACGACTGCCAAGCGCGCTGGGCTCGGCAAAAGCACCGCTGCCATAGCTGCGCCCTGCCGCTGCCCTCCCTGGTCAGCCTCTGCGGCAGCTGCCTCAAGCAGCCGCCCCGGCTCAAACGCTGCACCTCCGTGCTGGACTATGCCTATCCCTGGCAGGACCTCATCACTCGCTACAAATTTCAGGCCGATCTGGGGTTGGCGCGCAGTCTGGGCAGGCTGATGGCCGGCCATCCCGAAGTCAGAGAGCAGTTGCGGGCCTGCGCTGCCTTGCTGCCCATGCCTGCCTCCGATGAGCGCGTGCGCGAGCGCGGCTTCGATCACTGCCTGCTGCTGGCACGCGCCCTCTGCGCGCAGTACGACACCTGCTTGCCCTTGCTGAGCGGGGTGGTGCGGCGCAGACATCTGGAGCTGCCCCAGCACGCCTCCAGCCGTGAGCAACGGCTGCGCCAGCTGCGCAATGTCTTCAGCCTCGACCCTGCCCGGAAGGCCCTCATCGAAGGGCAAGCGATTTTGCTGCTGGACGACGTGATGACGACCGGCGCCACGCTGGATGCACTAGCCCGCTGCCTGCTTTCGGCGGGCGCCACCTCGGTCAGTGCCGTCGTGCTGGCGCGCACGCCTTGACCCATATCTGCCAGTCTGGAACTGCGGGGCCCGCAGCGCAGGTAAAAGCCGGGCGGCACAATAGCGCCCCATGTTTCATATCGTTCTTGTGGCGCCCGAAATTCCCCCCAACACGGGCAATGTCATCCGTCTGGCCGCCAACACGGGTTGCAGCCTGCATCTGATCGAGCCACTGGGTTTTTCCATGGAAGACCGGCATATGCGCCGTGCCGGACTTGACTATCATGAGTACGCCAAAGTGGCCCGCCACGCCAGCTGGGAAGCCTTCCTCGCAAGCTGCCAGCCCCAGCGCGAGCGCATGTTTGCCATGACCACGCACAGCAGCAGTCCGGCCCATGCCATGGAATTCAAGGCGGGCGACTGGCTGGTCTTTGGCTCTGAAAGCAAGGGCCTGCCGCCCGAGGTGCGCGCCCAGTTCCCCAACGAGCAGCGACTGCGCCTGCCCATGCTGGCCTCTCAACGCAGCCTGAACCTGTCCAATGCCGTAGCCGTGACGGTGTTTGAAGCCTGGCGCCAGCAGGGTTTCGCAGGTGCTGCCCTTGCAGAGCCCAAGACTGCGCTTTAAGTTCCCGCTTATTGTCTCTAATTTCGGAACAATAAGTTGCGCAACAGGGGGTTTTTCTCCCGATTAGTTCGTCCTAAAGTACGACTCATGGACTTGCAGCCGACCGACGATATCCGCCAGGACTGCAGGCCCGACGTACCAAAGGACGAATCATGAAATACGCCAACCGCTTTGCCATCGTTGCCGCCCTGGCCATGTCCGCCGCCGCTGCACAGGCTGCAAGCTTTGACTTCACCGGCGATCACTACCCTCCCGAAGTTGCAAGTCAATCCACCCTGACCCGTGCCCAGGTCAATGCCCAGGTGCAGGACGCCATGGCCAAGGGCCAGTTGCAACTCGTTGGCGATGCCTATCTGCCCCTGTCCCAGCAACAGCAATCCAGCAACCTCAGCCGTGAGCAAGTGCGCCAGGAAACCATTGCCGCAGGCAAGGCCGGTTTGCTGGACAACTATGGCGAATGACGGACTCTGCGCAGCACCCTGCTTTGCGAGGTGCGGCTCAATAACAAAGCCCCAAGGCGCAAGCCAAGGGGCTTTTTTC
>Ga0268257_1001912_pt1 | contig 16270 bp, 11 predicted proteins | sample AgamicAtPrz_FD_200249 | JGI IMG/M metagenome (GOLD analysis project Ga0268257, IMG submission 200249) | Agave microbial communities from Guanajuato, Mexico - At.P.rz (v2) (version 3) | ecosystem: Host-associated > Plants > Phyllosphere > Phylloplane/Leaf | place: Guanajuato, Mexico | collected... | reverse complement strand
CGCTGAGCCTGAACCTGGCCAGCCACCTGCCGGGGATTGATTTCGGCCAGGTGCTCGACCAGCCGTGCGAGCTGAAGGTGTGGTACGAGGGGCAGCTGCAGCGCAGCGTCAGCGGGATTGTCAGCCGTTTCGCCCAGGGCGAAACCGGGTTTCGCCGCACCCGCTACCAGGCGCAGGTGCGTCCGGCGCTGTGGCGCACCGGGCTGCGCACCAACGCCCGCATCTTCCAGGCAAAAAAGCCCGACGCCATCATCACCACACTGCTCACCGAAGCCGGCATCACCGACTTCGCCTTCGCACTGCGCCACGACCACCCGGAGCGGGAGTACTGCGTCCAGTACCGCGAGAGCGATTTAGCCTTTATTACGCGTCTGGCGGCAGAGGAAGGCATGTTCTTCTTCCATGAGTTTGAGGCCGGTAAGCACCGGGTGGTGTTCGCCGACGACGCGGGCGCGGTGGCGAAGGGCGAGCCGCTGTTCTTCAACCTGGCCAGCCAGGGCCTGTCCCAGGGCGCCTACGTCCGGCGCTTCCACTACGCCGAGGCGGTGAGCACCGCCGGGGTGGAGCTGAAGGACTACAGCTTCAAAACCCCGGCCTACGGCCTGTCGCACAAAAAAATGAGCGGCGAGCTGGAGCACCAGGGCGAGCAGTACGAGCACTACGACTACCCGGGGCGCTACAAGGCGGACCCGAACGGGAAAGCCTTCGCCGGGTTCCGGCTGGATGCCCTGCGCGCCGGGGCGGTGACCGGAAGCGGGGAGTCGAACTGCGCCGGGCTGCGTCCGGGGCAGAGTTTTGTGCTGAGCGAGCACCCGAACCCGCAGCTGAACATCGCCTGGCAGACGGTGGGGGTGACCCACACCGGCCGCCAGCCGCAGGCGCTGGAAGAGGAGGGCGGCGGCGAGCCGACCACCTTCAGCAACAGCTTTACGGTGGTAAAGGCGGCGACCACCTGGCGCGCGGTGATGCCGCACAAGCCGATGGTGGACGGCCCGCAGATTGCCACCGTCACCGGCCCGGATGGCGAGGAGATTTACTGCGACAAATACGGCCGCATCAAGGTGCAGTTCCCGTGGGACCGGTACGGCACGCGCAACGACCAGAGCTCGTGCTGGGTGCGGGTGAGTCAGGGCTGGGCTGGCGGGCAGTACGGCATGGTGGCCATCCCGCGCATCGGGCATGAAGTGGTGGTGAGCTTCCTCGAGGGCGATCCGGACCAGCCAATCGTCACCGGGCGGACGTATCATGCGACGAATCAAACCCCGTATGTATTACCGGAACATAAAACCCGCACCACCCTGCGTACCGATACCCATAAAGGTACGGGCTTCAACGAGCTCCGTTTTGAAGACGAAGCGACGCGCGAGCAGATCTATACCCATGCCCAGAAGGACATGGACAGCGTAATAAACAATATCCATCGTCAGAGCGTAGGCTGCGATCAGCACCTGAGCGTGAAGCAGGATCAGTATCAGCGCGTCGATCGTCACAGTCACCGCACCATCGGGCAGGATGATATTGAGCAGATTGGTCAGGATCATCACCAGTCCATCGGGCGCAGCTTCTTCCAGAACATCGGTCAGTCGTTAAAACGCTTCATCGGCGGTGGGGAAATCACCGCCATCAGCGGCAGCCGTCAGAGCACGATTTCAGGCTCGGAAGAGCTGCTGATCGGCGCGCATCAGCGGGTGCTGGTCAACACCGACAGCTACCTGAAAGCCACCGATATCGTGCTGGAAGCCGGGCAGTCCCTGACCATCAAAGCGCCGGGCGGCTTTATCAAGATCGATGGGGCAGGCATCACGATGGTCGGCGCGGTAGTGAAAATTAACGACGGTGGCGCAGGCGGAGCCGGCACAGCGCCTGTTTCCATCAAACCGGACGCCCCGGCGAAACCTACCCTCCCGGATGCGCCGGACAGACGCTAAGGATACATCATGCCAGGAGCAGCACGATTAAATGACACGGGAAAGGGGCATGAGTGTTTTCCGGATACGCTCGTTATTGCGGGCAGCCCGGATATCATTATCAACGGTCAGCCAGCCGCGCGGGTAGGGGATGCCCTCGCCCAACACGGCTGCCCCTGTTCCGGTAGCCCTCATGGTTTACACGGGCGCGCGATAGCCGCGGGCTCGTCCAATGTCATTTTTAACGGTAAGGCCGCGGCACGTATTGGTGACGCCATCGACTGCGGCGGCAAAATCATCACCGGCAGTGGCGATGTGATTATCGGCAATACCCCGTGGCAATCCCCCGCCCACGACTGCGGCAAACAGACCGTGCTGCGCGGTGCCCCGCTGCTTGCGTTGACGCCAGCACTCGACCCGGAAGAACTCAACGATACCGTAGCACTGCTTTCACGCTGACAGGAAAACGGAACGTCGCCTTAAGGAATCACTATGGAAACGCGCTACCCGATAAGGAAAGCGGACGGCAAGGATTTTGCCGGCCCGGATGAAATGCTGGCTCTGCTACGCAATGAAAGACACGGCCAGTGGCTGGCAGGGAATAATGGTATGTGGCATGGCGGGATACATATCAGCCGTGAATCCGCCCCGCTGGCCGTTATCTCAGCGGAGAGCGCCGAAGGGGCCGTCCCGCTGCAGTGTATCGCCCAGGGTGAAATTGTGGCATGGCGACTTCAGCAGGATTATCACCAGCAGCCTTATGGTGAAGCGGCGGAGGGTGAAGAAGCGATCAAGCTGAAGTACTCCAGCGCATTTGTGCTGGTGCGATCCGTGCACAAACCGGATGAAAACCCGGCCACCTGGCTGACGTTCTATACCCTCTATATGCACCTTGCGCCGTTAAGCTGTTTTCCAAAGATGATGGTGTATCAGGTAACGCCTGAGGGGCAGGATCTGAGGAAGCGGCTTTACAGCGGAACCGAGGAATCTGGTCAAATAGCTCCGGATCCCTGCGGGAAGCTCAGTGCCGGTGATAAGTTAACCTTCTTTGACGAAATCACATTCTTACTGCAGGGGAAAGGCCGGGATAATTCAGGTCGTGCTCTGCCTGATAAGCCCGCACAGTTTGGTCTTGTGCAACTGTTGAAAGATGGCGTTCCCACGGGAAACAAATTCTGGACATCAAGTTTACCGGAACACATAGCACCACAAGGTGAAAAATATGCTTATCTGCCCGACTGGATGGATAAGGCCGTGCAGAACGGGACAATGGATGCGGTGGTGGTTCCCCCTCAACCCATCGCTATTCGTGCCGGGGATGCCATTGGTTTTCTGGCGCAGGATGATGCGCCTGTCACTGGCGGCGCGGTGCAGAGTGACTGGTTTATGCATATTGAAGTGCTCAGCAACGATGCCAATATGCCAGCTTTTTTGAGCAATCCCGGCCATCTGACAAAAGGCACTCTCTACATTGAAGTACAGGCTGGACAGCCGCTGTACCGGTGCGAAGAGAAGGACGGTAAAAAAATCCTCACGCCACTGGAAAATACCAGTGATGCTGAGGCTGGCAAATTGCTGCGGCGGGATGATGCCAAACCATTTAAAGACGAGGCGGGTATCAACTGGTATCTCATAAAGCCTGAGACATGGATAAAGCAGGACGGCATAAAAGAGATTATTCAGCACGATCTCAAGGCCCTGCGATTTACGCCGCTTGAGCAGGAACCGGCAAAGGATTTCCAGCAAAGCCTGGGCGAACCATGGCTGAGTAAAGCGTTCAATTTTATCAGCGGTGCCGTTCACCCGGAAAGAGCACTGGAAAGTCAGGAGCTTAGCGAATACTATTCGCAAATAGCAAAGGTGCTTGACGCTAACGGCGATGGCAAAATATCCGCTACGGAATTGAAATTGTACCGGACCGCTGTATTGCAGGGCTTACGACACAACAATGAGGAAGTGGAGATGCTGCTGCGTCGTCTGATCGTTAAGCACGAAAGCGAATGGTACGGTAAAAGCTCGCACCCACGCTGGCAGACGCTGCTGGGTTCACTTCCGAAAGCCGGACAGGATTACGCCAAGATCTGGATTGATAACCATGAATGGATGAGTCAGGTTCCCGCCTTAGCGAAAGATGAAGCGCTGTGGCATTTTCATCCGGTGGAGTTTTTACCAATCCTTGAATCAAATAAGTGTGATTGTGAAGAAATATACGGAGATAAATTCACAGTTACACGTTATGGAAAAGTATATGGACCAATTCATAGAGGTAATATTAGCTTAAGAAGTTACTCACGATGGGATATTCTCGTTGCAGAAGGGAAAATAACTTTAGATGAGAAACAGATACTTATTGCGATGTCGGAAAATGAAGGGAATATGGATGCTATACAGTCTTATGATAGCGAGGTGATTACTGCTGGAGCAATGCAAAAAACCGTAAAAGATACATACAAACCAGACTCGATCCCTCCTAGAGACTTTAGAGGGAAAGGGGAGTTTTCCATTCAGTTCGCTAAGTTTAGAGATTTATACCCTGAGCAATACAACCGCTTCGCAATTAGTTGCGGATGGAGTGTAGAAGGCACTGGCTCATCTGCAACGTTGTACTATAGTGATGCAGATCTTACTAATGGTAAAAAAATAACAGAATTAGACCTGAAAAAATTAATAAGAAAAGGATGCAGTATCAGTACTTATGGTAAGGTTGTTCACAATAAGCCGCTAGCAGCATTGCTAAAAGTTATAACTTTACCAGAGTACCTCGACATTCAAGTCTTAGATTTCATTGATAGACTTCATGATGCTGAGAGTATTAAAATAACGTCTACAACAATGATAAAAAGTTATATAAAAAGCAAGTTCGGTAGAGCTATCGTGTTGGATCATTCTGTCAATAGACCTGGATTGGTAAAGAAAAACTTCAAAAGCGCCATTGATAACTTTTACGCTCACAACCCCAGTATTAATCGCAATCCTGATATGTGGGGTATCGACTTTGATGCTAATGAAAAAAAATTACTGGAAGAATATAAATTAACACGAGATATGACAGACGCATTAAACAGATTCAATTCCCTGAAAGGTAAATTATGAAGTTATTAAAATTAATTAGTTGCTTATCTCTCTTATTTTCAACTGGGTTATATGCTGATGTGAATGTGAAATCCCCTTTAGGCTCGGAGTTGATATTTTCTGATAAAAAAACAGGGCCTAATTATGATCGTGATGCTTGGGGACAACTGGTGTTTAAAAATAACAAAGGCGTTATCAATTTGAGTATTGAAGGGCGTTATTTTGTTGAGAATGGTAGTAAGAATTTCTCTCCTTCTGGAAGATACATTGTTGTCGATAGTGTTGCAGGTGGATATGTCGATATGTTTGATGGAAGGGGCGAGCAGTATGTTGACAAAGCTTACTGCAGTGTGGTGGATATGCAGACCGGATGCATCATCAGTGACTGGGATGGTGAAGCGTGCGGATATGAATGGAAAAAAGATAGTGACGAACTTGCTAGTTCAGACGAGCAAAATGCAGAGACTTTTGATTTCCTTTCATTTAAACCTAACATTAATAGCTTAACCAAAAAATTGTCGTCTTTAAATCTTGAAGAAGTTGATGGTTATCTTCGTTGCGATTATGTTACCAAGGATAATATAAACACATATCAAAAGTTGATAAAAGAGAATAAGTCCGCGAAGAAAATAGTTGAGCCGAATTTGATAGAATTTATTGGTGGATCAACTCAAAATGCGTCAGTAATAAAAAAAACTTTTTTGTATTCTTTACCCGATGAAAGCAGTAAAACTAAGGCTTATTTGATAGAAGGAGATAAGATAAAAGTCATCCAGTTCTCCAAAAACAATCAGTGGATTAATGTAGGCTATGTGACCTCTAAAGGGGTACCTTTAATCGCATGGATTAAAAGTGACGCTATCGAAATGTAAATGCTATATAGGGAATACATATTAAAATAATCCCTGAGGATTTATAAGGTTCTAAACATCCACGCTTGTTCATTAGCACTATCGAGTAAGAAAATGAATCTGCTTGTTCATTTGGGGCAAGCAAAGGACCAAACGAAACGGTTCAAATATTTCCTTGAAAAGATATGCGGACCGTTTAGATAGATTCAACAGAACTGCTAATTTTTGAAGGTCGGAGAGGATTAATGCAAATGTTTAAGTTGATTCTCGCTTCATCATTGCTGTTGGCGAGTTTTCTCACTTATTCTAACGCTGAAATAGTACAGGGGCCATTTGAGATAAGACAGAACGCTAAAGTATATCTTCAGAAGGAGAACTATGATGATTATCCCCTTGCTCTTTATTTTTTGAAAGATAATAAATCAATAAAGATTGATACTTATGAGACTGAAGGTGATGAACCTTCGGTGGAAACTGTTTTTTTTATGACAATTCATAATAAAACAAATGTCATAGTGTTAATCTCATGGGCACAATTGCATCGAGCAGAAAATATAAAAGGTAAGTTGTTTAAAGCTTACGCGTATATTTACGACAACAATAACCTAACAGTAAATAATAAAATCAACAATGATCCTAACTTAAGTGGTGAAGAAGGAGAGTTTGGTGGCGAGCAACTTTATTTCAAATATCAAAACGCAGAAAAAATTAAAAAATACATTTTAGGAAAATATTAATAATCATGCAAGAAAGTATGTTTCTTAAGAGTGCTTTCTCCCGGTATATTATGATGTTGGTTCAGGTCAGGAAAGCTGGGGTACTTTGAACTGCATGGAAGTGACGATAAAAATTTGAAAGTGTTTTATCTGTTTTTGATAATGAAGTATAACAATTAAAAAGAAAATGATGGGAAAGAGCAAAATATGCTCAGTAGACTATGTGAGCATTAACAAAACATTCTCTACATACTTCATGGCAACTACATAGAGCGCAGCGAATGGTTAATAATACTTACACTAATTTTATTTGTTTGAGTGCAGCATTCGCAATCATTACCTTAGCACTCATCTTTCCATCAGCGGCATTGGCAACTCAAAGTATTGGCTGTTTCAGCTCAGGAAAGATAAATGTAAAATTTGTGCAAATAACACAGGATGGCCTGGATATGGCCTATGTTAAGTATCAAAAGTCAAAGCAGGCTATACCATTGCTGTTTATCAAACAAACTGAAGAGGAATTTCCCGAAGGGCGCCCTTCAGCATTTACCACTGAATGGGATGAGGTTTTGAAGAGCAAAATCAATGGTCGTTATACAGTAATGACGCAAGGCGCACGGTATTACCAGTTTGACTACAAAAGTAACACTGGACGCGTTGTCAGGTTTACAGAAAACCTGAAGGCCTACGATAGCATCCGCCACGACTGTCAGTGGTGATAACTGGTGGTTATGCTCGTAACCTGAAAAAACCATGAGAATACTCCAATGAATTTTAATCAACGCTTTTTTCCGCTTATGCGTAAAAGCGTGCAGTTAATATTTCTGTTATGCCCGGTTGTAGCCTGCGGGCATGTCACTATCTATAAAAATGACTATAGTGTGCTGGCTTATGAAGAAGGGCAAGATAACGTTGCCACCTTAACGTTGTTCGGCGGAAGTAACGAAGCGGGAGCGTCATCGCCTGCGGATTGCACAGTGAAACTGGCGCTAAAACATAAGAAGGGAACCTGGAGTGCCGATCTTGCACCTTTCCATACAGAACTCATGGATTATGACGATGTATCCAGAGATGTCGCACTTATAGAACGCGACAGACAACAAATGCGACTCTATTTCCCTGAACCCCTGAGTGTTTGTCCGCTCGGCACCGAGTTCAGCGGTGACTATAAAAAAATCGAAATGAACGATGCTTCTTTCAAAGATAATTTTAACGTTCTTCTGGCCATGAATTATTACAGCGCTATAAGCGAAGCCAGAGGAGGCAAGACGGAACAAGCTATAACATATCTTGAGCCTTATATGAAGGAGTCATTGCGTAATAATATTTACAATATGGCTGTTTATAACGATTATGGTTATTTTTTGCAAGAGGCAGGGCGGGCCGAAGAATCAATCAGCTATTTTGAGAAGGTTATTGAAAAGAACCCTGGCAGGATAGTTGTTTATTTAAATATGGCTGACTCATGCTGGCTTATTGGTGACAAAATCAACGCCAAATCATTTTACGCTCATTACCAAAAATTAATGATGGAAGCAGGTAAAAATAGCCTCATTCCTGTGCGGGTTGCACATCGGCTCAACGAATAATTTCTCAAACATGAAGCGTGGTGTTTTCATGCAGCCTTCAAAAGGTATGAAAGTTGATATCAATGATGAAGGTAATACAGCGCACTCTGGAATTAATAATGAAATTTTGTATAAAAGCGATCCTGTCTTCGGTGTTATTTTCAATCGCGATAGTCTCATCCGCTAATGAGGACAGGACGGTCACAAGCGTTAAACAGCATGATGGTAGTGAATGGTCTGTCGAGCGGGATGCAGATGGATACAGTCTGCTATACGCTAACATTAATAAGAAAGTTTACCGAAACACCACTCTTATTGAGCCAGACAGTAATGAAAATGATCTTTTTCTGAGCAGTAATTCTGATGGCACCGTTACATTAGCCATCGCCTATCCGCGTGATACCCTGGCATATGAATTTTCAGGCGGCGCTGTACCCGTGTTACGATCCGCTTGCAGAGAAATGAGGATCGCGTCATCAGATGAGATGGAAGCGGTAGCGCTTATGACTCTCTGCGATATAAACATCCAGAAAAATTCTTACTCCATGCCTGACGTGAAGGCGGATGTTTTATTGCAGGTGGACAACTTACGGCTACAGACTCCAGTGAGCGCCCTGATAAGCAGCGATAAAACTTTGTTGTTAGATTGCGCAGGTAATAGCAAACCCAGAAAGCCGTACTTAATAAAGGGGGACAAGGTGATAATCGAAAACTACAAACATCCCCTGGTGAAAATAAATTATACCTCCCGGGGGAAATTAGCCAGCGCATGGATTAACGTTGCGGATATTCTTTAATAATCTCATATTAGCTGCTGAATATAATGGGCATCAGCATATTCGTAAGTTTTCTCTGAAGCTGATATTGGTTGTGTTGTTTTTCTTCGGGGAATTATAATTAATCATAAAAACGCAGCGGCGATTAAGTCGTATCTAGAAGATCATTGCAAATAATAAACTAAGCGCTCATTTGCCAGGCGGTTGAATATCCATTCTTAAATAAATATTCCGTTTGACACTACGCAATCGGTAAAAACACAAGAACAGTTCTTAGCTTCATCACTCAAAAATAATCACACCCGGCAGGACGCCGGATATTTATTTTACGGAGATAACCCGTGAATACTTCACACGCATTTCTGTTACACAGCACATGCTCACAGGCGCAGTGGCTGGAAAAACTTGCTCAGGGTGGCTGCTTCGTTATTGCCGAAGCCGCCATTAATAGCGCGGTTCCCGGCGTGGCGGAACGCTGGGGCGGGAGCCTGGAGCAAACCCGTCTCTACTGGGGCGAAGCCGGCCGCGTTCATGCATCGATCTCCCCGTACAGTTTCCCGGTTAATCCAGCAAACTGGGATGCGGTGCGCGAACAACTGCTGACGCAGCACGGCTGGGGGATTGGGATCCAGCTCGACTGGTTTATGCGCGCCATGCCGTCCGTCGAACAGCTTAAGTCACTGCAGCTGCATCTGCGGGAATGGAACACGGTGGTTACGCCTTCCGGTGAGAATGCCATTTTGCGCGTCGGCGACTGGCGCGTGGTAAAGCCGCTGCTGGAGGCCAGTACCGCCCCGGAGGCCTCCGCTTTTTATGGTCCGATCGGGTCGTTCTGGCAGCTCACACCGGAAGGCGGTGCGGAAACCCTGACCTTAACGCAGCGTGAAAAGGCTGCCGCCGCGCCGCCGCCGCGCACGCTCAGCGCTGCGCAGTGGCTGGCGCTGCTGGGTCCGTCTGAACTGGACGTGTACCAGCGCTATATGGCGCATCTGCGGGAATATCACGGACGCTGGCGGGATACGGATGACGATACACTGCTGGCGTTTACGCAGCAGCAGAGCGAGGCGGCCCAGCTGCGCGGGTTCAATAGCGATCGCGACATTGTGCGCTATCTGGCACTGGCAACTGAGCTGGAGCCGTCGTTTATCGAGGCAGAGTGGGCGCAGCCTGTTCTGAGCCAGCCGGAATATATCGGTACGCAAAATCGCATGGATCGGTTGTTTGAGAAAGCGATTCAACACCTGGAAAATGCCTGAACGGAAAGGGATGTCACATGAGCGAGAACAAATCCGCCACGCTGGTTGAAAGTAACAAGGCCATCGAGCAAAAATTTAATACCGATAACAAAATCTCCGGCGGCTGTACCAAATGCGGCTGCGAAGTGCTGATCTATTACCACTACGATTCCGGCAAACCGGTACCCAATGCGCCCTTTGTACTGACCGACAGCAATGAAACCAAAATCGTGGGTAAAACGGATGCCAACGGGCTCTGTTTCATTCATGACATGGGCTGCGGTCCCTTCGAAATGCTGATGGAGGAGGGGTCTGACGATTTCAATCCGAAGCAGACGGTCGCTAATAATCCGGTGCTACAGGCCAACCCGGACTATGCCCGTATCGCCGGGGAGTACTTCACGCTGTTTCTGATCCTGCGTAAGCAGGGGCTGATTGAATACGATGCCGATGACAGCAGCGACAACGAGGTCGATGTTGATGAGAGCGGCATGTTCGGCAATCTGTTCACCTCGATACCCGAGCAGTACCGCAAAGCCTATGCGCGATTCTGGGAGCTTGACCGCAAGATCAACCGCGGGAGTCCGGAGTTACGGCGCGCGATAAATAAAATCCATCATAGTCTGGCGGCGGAAGTGGCAGACAAAGGCAACGACAACGCCGCACTGCTGCTGTTCTGCGAGATCGCCCTCGGGTTTATTCCGGTGGTGGGCCAGGCGATGGACGTCTACGCCATAGGCGAGTGGGGCTACAACTCATACGAAACCCCGGCGCTACTGAGCGACAACATGCACATTGCCGAAGGCGCACTGTGCGTCATCGGCGTGATCCCAGGACTGGGTGATGCGCTCAAAGTGGCCGGACGCGCCATCATCAAAGCGCTACGCAATTCCGATGCCAAATCAATTCAGTTCGCGATCAAAACCATCCGTAACCTTTCAGACGGTAATCTGATTAAAGGCTTAACCAACATGCGCAGCAGCATTCGCGACTACGGTGCGAAGGCGAAAAAGCTGCTGCAGGAGATCCATGCTGCGCTGGTAAAAGTGATTGCCGAGTCGGCAGCGAAGGGCAACTGGATCGTGTCGATGATGAAAGAGAGCTTCGACGCCATGGCGAAGGCGATGGACGATCTGAATAAAAAATTCGACCAGGCCCTGACGGATATCGACAACAAGTTTAATGAGTTCATCGGGAAAGTGATTACCCGGCTGGATGACACCTCCAGACCTAAAGACAGCTATAAGCTCAAGGACGCGGACGGTAACCCCCTGGCGATGGCACCAAATAATGCCGGGAGGAATGCGGACGAGGCAGCAGACAACACCGCGGCGAAACATCAGGCCGATGAGCAGAACGCGAAAAGTGAACAGTGCCCCACCAGGTGCGATAAAGAGGGGGATCCGGTGGATATGGCCACCGGCGCGGTAGTCGACTGGCGTACCGATTTTGCCCTTAGCGGCCTGCTGCCGCTGGCAATGAAACGCTACTACCGTTCTGCGGGGGAGCGTCATCCAGGCTTGCTGGGCCGGCTGTGGCGTAGCAACTGGGACATCAACCTGACGCTGGAAGACGGTCTTGTCAGGCTGATGGACGGTGAGTTCAACCAGGTCTGGTTTGCGCTGCCAAACGAAGGGGAAGTCCTCAAAGCGGCGTCGAACCCGGTGTGGCGTCTGACGCGTAGCAATGGCGTGCTGACGCTGATCCACCTCGACGGAATGCGCTATCAGTTCGAACATGCGTTCGGGAACCAGCTCTGCCTGACGAGCATGGCAGACCGGGCGGGCAACCGCGCCACGTTCCTGTGGGAGCGAAGCTGGTTGCGCTGGATTGCCTTACCCGACAGCCGCCTGATCCGCGTGGAAACCCGGGCTCATCGCATCACTGCGTTAACGCTCTGCGATGCCATTCGCCAGCCGCTGAAAAACCTGGTGCGCTATCAGTATGACGATAACGGTTATCTGCTCAGCGTGCGGGCTGATGAAGGGCATAGCTTCGATTACCGCTACTCGCCCGAAGGGTGGCTGCTGCGCTGGAACGATCTGGCGCATACCTGGGTCGAGCATACCTATGACAAACAGGGGCGGGCGTTAAGCGATAACTGCGCAGATGGCTACTGGTCCGGACGGTTCGGCTATGACGACGCTAACCTGACAAACCACTACCGCAGCGGATTTGGCGGCGTGATCAGCTACATCCGGGATGAGCGTAACAACATTCTGGTGCGCCGCACGCCGGACGGCGGGGAAGAGAAAAGAGAGTGGCTCGATAACCAGCTGGTCGCCCACATCGATCCGCTCGGCAACCGCACCGAATTCACGCGCAACGACTGGGGCCAGATTGTTGAAGTGAAACGTCCAGACGGGACGGTATATCGCTACGACTATGATGATGAAGGGCAGTTGTTGAGCTGGGCCGATCCGCTGGGTAACACCTGGAGCTACACCCGTAACGCACTGGGACTGGTGGAGTCGGCCAGCGATCCGGAAGGCCGTAGCTGGCACTATGCCTGGAATGAGCAGGGGTTGCTGGCCGCGGCGACCGGGCCAGACGGCAGCGTACAGCGCTACAGTTATAATCGTCGTGGCCTGCTGGACCGGCTGGAGCCGCATCACGCGCCGCCCGCAAGCTTCTTCTATGACTCCCAGGACCGCCTGATTGAGCGTCATATCGCCCATGAAACCGGCACGCAGATCCGCCGCTGGGAGTATCACGGCTCGCGCACCACGCCGGCAAAAGTCATTTATGAAGATGGTACCGCCACCCGCTTTAGCTATGACATTGAAGGTAATCTTACCTCGGTGCAGGATGCGCTCGGGCAGACGCATCTTCTGCGCTACGGGGCATTCGACAACCTGCTGGAGACGACCGACCCGCTGGGTGCCACGGTCCGCTATCACTACAACGCCGAAGCGGAGTTCGCCGGGGTTACCAACAGCCAGGGCAGAGCCTGGTCTTACCGGTTCGATACCTGCGGACGGTTGAGCGAAGAGAAGCACTACGACGGCCGCGTCTACCGCTATGAGTACGACGTCGCCGGGCAACTGACCCGGCGCCATGCGCCCGACGGCAGTACGCTGGTATATCAGTACGATAAGGCAGGCCAGCTGGTACAGATTGATGCGCTGCGCGCGAATGGCGACAGCGATGGCATCACCACGTTTGACTACGATGCTGCCGGTAAGCTCCTTAAAGCCGCCGGCCCGGATGCGCTGGTGGAGTACCGCTGTAGCCCGGCCGGGCATATTGTCAGCGAGACCGTAAACGGTGCGCAAGTGCGCTCCGGCTACGATGACGCCGGGCAGCGCGCGGTGGTGGAGGGGCTGCCCGCGTCGCTGGGGCTGAGCTGGCAGCACGGGCGTCTGGTGACGCTGAGCATCGGGTCGCATCAGCCGCTGGCCTTCAGCCATAACTCACAGGGGTTTGAACAACAGCGCAGCAACGGCCAGGGGTTTGCCCTGCGGCACGAGTGGACGCCGACCGGGTTGCTGACGCGTCAGAAGCTGGAGACGGACGCCGGGCAGGTCAACGACACGCTGGAGCGCCGCTATCAGTATGATGCTCTCGACCGCCTGACCGGGATCAGCGACAGCCACTGGGGCGATCAGGCGTTTCGTCTCAACGGCACCGGGCAAATTACCGCCGAGCGCCGGGATAAAAACCGCGAACGCCAGGCGCGTCTGTTTGGCTACGACAGCGAGCAGAACCTGTGCGACGTGGCGTATGTTGCACCGGGCGCGACGCGCCAGGACGCCACCACTGAAACTGCGCAGTATGACGTTGCCGGGCGCATCATCCGGCGCGGCGACAGCTGGTATCAGTACGATGACTGCGGGCGTCTGGTGATGAAACGCCGTACCCCCGCGGGGTTCCGCCCGCAGGAGACGCGCTACGAGTGGAACGTTCACGACCGGCTGGTGCGCATTCAGCTCCCGGACGGGGCGCGCTGGCGCTACCGCTACGACCCGTTCGGGCGGCGCGTGAGTAAGGTGCGCGAGGGCAACGTGCCTTCCGCGCAGTCCGTGGCCCGCATCGACTACCGCTGGGACGGTGACCAGCTGGTGGGGCAGCAGCATTATCTCGCCGACGGCAGCGCGGCCCGCCAGATTCAGTGGGTGTACGAGCCGGGAAGCTTCCGCCCGCTGGCGCAGCTGGACGCGCAGGGTGAAAGTACGCAGCTGCATTACATCGTCACCGACCTCACCGGCACCGCCCGCGAACTCTGTAGTGAAGAAGGGGAAGTGCACTGGCGCGGCGAGCAGCAGCTGTGGGCCGGGCACCGCGAAGCGCGTAAGCCGCTGGCGCTGCGGCGTTACCTGGGTGACGCAGCCAATGAAGAAGTGCACTGCGACCTGCGCTACCCCGGCCAGTTGTACGACGCGGAAAGCGGGTTATACTACAACCGCCATCGCTACTACGATCCGGAGGCAGGACAGTATATCTCCCCGGACCCCATAGGGCTGCTGGGCGGATTGCGTCCGCAGGGGTACGTGCATAACCCGCTGGAGTGGGTGGATCCGCTGGGGTTAGTGGGTAAAGATGCGTGTCAAAGAGATGATAGTTCGTCGACAAAAAGCAAAAAGTCTGGTTCTAAACAACCATCCTCCGTAGGAGCGATGCAAAAGCAAGTAGAAAGGGGACAAGCACCCAGAGAAGTAGAACGTGTGGATCGAGGACATATTCCCGGTCAAGAACCCCATGTGCATTACAAAAATGGCACATCTTCTAACATGAATGGTGGAGTCCACGATGCACATAAAGGAACCCCAAATCCGAGTAAAAAAACCAAGGAGTGGTTACTGAGCCATGGATGGACACCACCAGAGTAGAGAATAGATATGAATATATACGGTTATGAATCTGATGAAAGTGAGCTGGTTTCCTTGAAGGAAATAACGTTGCAGCTTACGGTGAGTGAATTAGATGATCTTATTTCATTTATGCAAAAAACGATGTTATTGATGCAAAAGCACGAAGATTATGGGCATGAGCACTATAAGGATTTCAAACAGGACGTAACTAGTAACATGCCTGATATAATTATCACCAAAAGTAATGGTTAAACTATATCGGTCATTTTCCGGATGTAATGTTTCTTATAACTTTAGCGATAATATTTTTAATAATGTATTGGTTAAGGTTGATGATAAAACTCCAGTGATCATCCCCTTATCACAGGGTGATGATTACTTCCTGAAGGAATTTGTGGATTTTTCAAAACATCTAGACAGCGAGGCCGTCTTTCTTTTTTACATCGAATTAACGGGTGCATATACGTTTATAAAAGTAAATGGCTTATTTATTAAAAGCGACCCCATTTCTTTTGGGAACTCAAAGGGAAAGACAAAGTTTCTTTCTGCATAGTGACAGAAGAGAAAGGAATGTGTGGCTTTAATTTATTATACACAGAGTACGGTTATGAATTATACGAATGGAAGTGATTTAACCAGAGCATCAAACCATATAATAAGCAGGTAGTAATTATTGTGTTAGCACCAGCCGCTGGCCTTCAGCCATAACACCCAGGGGTTTGAACAGCAGCGCGCAACGGCCGGGGATTCGCCCTGCGGCACGAGTGGACGCCGACCGGATTGCTGACGCGTCAGAAGCTGGAGACGGACGCCGGGCAGGTCAACGACATGCTGGAGCGCCGCTATCAGTATGATGCCCTCGACCGCCTGACCGGGATCAGCGACAGCCACTGGGGCGACCAGGCGTTTCGTCTCAACGGCACCGGGCAAATTACCGCCGAGCGCCGGGATAAAAACCGCGAACGCCAGGCGCGTCTGTTTGGCTACGACAGCGAGCAGAACCTGTGCGACGTGGCGTATGTCGCACCGGGCGCGACGCGCCAGGATGCCACCACTGAAACCGCGCAGTATGACGTAGCCGGGCGCATCATCCGGCGCGGCGACAGCTGGTATCAGTACGATGACTGCGGGCGTCTGGTGATGAAACGCCGTACCCCCGCGGGGTTCCGCCCGCAGGAGACGCGCTACGAGTGGAACGTTCATGACCGGCTGGTGCGCATTCAGCTCCCGGATGGCGCGCGCTGGCGCTACCGCTATGACCCGTTCGGGCGGCGCGTGAGTAAGGTGCGCGAGGGCAACGTGCCTTCCGCGCAGTCCGTGGCCCGCATCGACTA
>Ga0268257_1001909_pt1 | contig 16293 bp, 14 predicted proteins | sample AgamicAtPrz_FD_200249 | JGI IMG/M metagenome (GOLD analysis project Ga0268257, IMG submission 200249) | Agave microbial communities from Guanajuato, Mexico - At.P.rz (v2) (version 3) | ecosystem: Host-associated > Plants > Phyllosphere > Phylloplane/Leaf | place: Guanajuato, Mexico | collected... | reverse complement strand
ACAGCATTCTGGTGCTGATCTCCGACCTCTACGAAGGCGGTGTGGAGTCGGGCCTGCTGCGCCGCGCCAACGAGCTGGTGGAAGCAGGCGTGCAGTTCATCACGTTGCTGGCGCTCAGCGACGAGGGAGCTCCGGCCTATGACGCGGAACTGGCGGCCAAGCTGGCGGCACTGGGCGTGCCCTCGTTTGCCTGCACCCCCGATGCCTTTCCGCAGCTTATGGCAGCGGCCATCCGCCGCGACGATGTGGCCGCCTGGGCGGCGACGCAGGGCTTCAAGACCAGCAAATAGGAAGACTGCCGGAAGAAGACTGCTTGTTGGGGCTCAGTCCGGCAGAACGACGCCGAGCTTGGCCAGCCTGGCGGCCATCACATCACGGCGGCGCGCGGCCTTGGCAGCGGTTTCGCTGACCGTTGCAATGGTCTTGGGGCCTTTGCCTGCAGCGGCCTTGACCAGTTCCGCCTTCTTGGCGGCCTCTGCGGCAAGTTTGCGGTAGCTGGCAATCAGTTCGGCATGGGCGATGGCTTGAGTCACAGGGTTTTCGTTCGATAAGGGCGCTCATTGTCGCTGCAAAGCCAGGGCCGTGGCGAACGCGCAGCTGATTGGCAATTTCCTGTCGCAATCGTGGCACGGTTTGCAGGCATGATGGCGATTTTGCAAACCACCGGGAGAAGCGATGGCAGGTGCCGGCCTTTTGATGTTGCTAGACGATATTGCTAGCTTGCTCGACGACGTGGCCTTGATGACCAAGACCGCGGTAGGCAAGAGCACGGCAATTCTTGACGATGTGGCTACACAGACCAAGGTGGCGGTGCAGAAGACGGCCGGCGTGCTGGGTGACGATCTGGCACTCAATGCCGAGCAGGTCACGGGAGTGAAGGCCAACCGGGAGCTGCCCGTGGTCTGGGCGGTGGCCAAGGGCTCGCTGCTGAACAAGGCCATCCTGGTGCCTGCGGCGTTGTTGATCAGCGCCTTTGTGCCCTGGTTGATCACGCCCTTGCTGATGGTGGGGGGCGCTTTTCTGTGCTTTGAAGGCGTGGAGAAGATCCTGGAGCTGTTTCACAAGCGCCAAAAGCATGATGTGCATGATGCCGTCGTCGATGCCGAGGAGGCCGTTCACAAGGGTGTGGCGCCCTCATCGGTGCGTGCCGCACGTGAAAAGCAGATGGACCCGATGGAGTATGAAAAACAGAAGGTCAAGGGCGCCGTGCGCACGGACTTCATTCTGTCGGCCGAAATCATGGCGATTGCGCTGGGCACCGTGGCGACCAAGCCCATCTGGGAGCAGGCGGCGGTGCTGATCGCCGTGGCTCTGGGCATCACCGTGTTCGTCTACGGACTGGTGGCCGGCATTGTGCGCATGGACGATGTGGGCGGCTGGCTGATGGACAGGAGCGGCAGCGTCGCCAAGGCAGCAGGCCGTGGTCTGATCGCCTTCACCCCCTGGCTGATGCGCGGGCTGTCGATTGTCGGCACTGCGGCCATGTTCCTTGTGGGCGGCAGCCTGCTGGTGCATGGCATCACGCCCGTCGAGCACTGGATACAGCAGGTGATTGCACCCATGGGCGGCGTGGCTGCAGCGCTGGGGCCTTTGCTGGTACATGTGGTGGTGGGCGCGGCCATAGGCAGTGCCGTCGTCATCTGCGTGACGCTCTGGCACAAGCTGCGTCCGGGCAGGGCCGCACATTGACAACTCCAGGGTGCGGCTAGCACTGTGGGCGGTGCGGGGTTTTGCGCTGAATCAGGACATGGGGCTGGCGTGGCCGAAGGGCAACGCCGGCCTTTTTCTTTGGCATCTTGGTGTGCGGGTTGATGTGGGACAAAGCCGCAAACGAGTGGCTTTGTTTCAATCACTATCAAGGAAGGCAAACAAGCTTTCTGCCATCTCTTCAAGGAAAAAGCCCATGAAAAAGACTCTGATCGCAATCGCCGCCGTTGCCAGCGCCCTGACTGCCGGTACTGCTTTTGCACAATCCTCGTTTGACGGCACAAGCCCCTGGATGGTGCGTGCGCGTGCCGTGCATCTGGACAGCGACAACGGCGGCGCTGCCGGCGACGCAGGCGTCAGCATCAACAACAAATGGATGCCCGAGCTGGACGTGTCCTACTTCTTCACGCCGAATATCGCTGCCGAGCTGATTCTGACCTTTCCCCAAAAGCATGATGTGCGCCTGAACGGCGACAAGATCGGCACGCTCAAGCATCTGCCTCCCACCTTGCTGGCGCAGTACCACTTCACCAACTTCGGCGCCTTCAAGCCTTATGTGGGTGCAGGCGTGAACTACACACGCTTCTCGAACGTGAGCATTCTCGACGGTGCCGTGACCGTGAAGAAGAACAGCTTCGGCGGTGCGCTGCAGATCGGCTTCGACTATGCGCTGGACAAGAACTGGTCGCTGAACTTCGACGTCAAGAAGGTCTATCTGGGCACCAAGGTGACCGGTGCAGGCGTGTTCCAGGACACCAAGTTCAAGGTTGACCCATGGCTGGTGGGCGTGGGCGTGGGCTATCGTTTCTGATAGCTTCACGGCAAAGAGTGTTCTCGTCGGCGGCCTTCTTCCCGTAGGCGAGGCACGCACCGCAGGCTCTGTGGTGCAACGGGGTCAATGGGCCGGCATGGCCCGGGGGCTCCGGAGGCTAGGGTGTATGTTTGATCGGTATTCCGCCAGTGCGGGATACCGATTTTTTTTGCCCGCACGCCTGTGCCAGTACTGGCTTTGTCAGCATTGTTGCCTGCGCATGCAGTAAAAGTAGCGCTGGCTGCAGTCCTACTTGCGCTGCTTGTCGACAGCGCTAGGCTGAAGGCTTTGAGCAGGCTTGGCAAGGATGGCGCGGGCAATGGCTGTGTCGCGCGATCAGCTCATCAGGAGAATCAGCATGCGTGCGATACCGGACAGGCAGGCAGCATCCATAGAGTCTTTGTCTCGCGCAGGGCGCATTCCCCTGCCTCTGGCCCCCTTGCCGAGGCTGTCAGGGCCGGGGGCTTCCATGCCGGCGCAATCCCCGCGGGCCCAGTCCTGCGAGGAGCTGGCCCTGGGGCTGATGCAGCAGCAGGCGCAGATTTCCCCCAAGTTCCTCTATGACGCGCAGGGCTGCGCCCTGTTCGAGCAGATTACCCAGCTGCCCGAGTACTACCCGACAAGAACCGAGGCCGCCATCATGACCCGGTTCGAACCTGAAATAGCCGAGGCCATGGCGGGCTGCCAGGTACTGATCGAGCTGGGGGCTGGCAATTGCGAAAAGGTCAGGCGCCTGTGTCGCAGCGTGGGGCCGCAGCAGTTTCTGGGAGTGGATATCGCGGTGGAGTTTCTGCAGGCCGCTGTAGCCAGGCTAGAGCAGGACTTCCCGCAACTCAGCGCGCGCGCAGTGGCGGCCGATTTCACGGGCGACTGGCATTTGCCGCCCGGCGTGCCGCAGGCACGGCGCGAGCTGTTCTATCCGGGCTCCTCGATTGGCAACTTCGATACCCAGCAGGCGCTGCATATGCTGCGGCATATGCATTCGCTGGTGGCGGGCGACGGCGGGCTGCTGATCGGTATCGACCTGCCCAAGCCCGAGCCGGTGCTGGTCGCTGCTTACGACGACGAGCAGGGCGTCACGGCCGAATTCAATCTCAATGTGCTTCAGCATGTGAACCGCCTGTTGGGCAGCGATTTCGATCTTCAGGACTGGGCGCATGAGGCACGCTTCGACCGCCGGACATCGCGCATAGAGATGCATTTGCGCGCGCGCCGTCCCGTCATGGTGTGCTGGCCCCAGGGCCTGCGTCATTTCGCGCGGGGCGAGACCATCCATACCGAGAACAGCTACAAATACCCGCTGTCCGATTTCCTCGATCTGCTCGCTTGCGCGGGGTTTGTCCGGCCCAGGGTCTGGACCGATGAGCAGCAATGGTTTGCCGTGATTCATGCCCATGGCTGAGTCCTTTTCTGCGCCACCCGTCGCCTGGGACTGGCCGGCGCTGGCGCAGCAGTTCGAACGGGTGAGAGCCTGTACGCAAAAGCTGGCAGCGCCCCTGTCGGCGGAAGATGCCTGCGTGCAATCCATGCCCGATGCGAGTCCTGCCAAATGGCATCTGGCCCATACCAGCTGGTTCTTCGAGACCTTTGTACTGGCCGTGCATCAGCCCGGACACAGGGCTTTCGACGAGAGTTTCCGCATGCTGTTCAACTCCTACTACCAGCAGGTGGGAGAACGCCATCCCAGAGCCCAGCGGGGCTTGCTGACCAGGCCGGCGCTGTCCCAGGTCATGGACTATCGCGCGGCGGTGGACGAGCAGATGCTGGCATTGCTGGCCGCCATGACAGCGCAAAGCCCGGGGACGCAGCAAGCCGTGGCCCAGCTCCTCACACTGGGCTTGCAGCACGAGCAGCAGCACCAGGAGCTGCTGCTCACCGACATCAAGCATTTGCTTTCCTGCCACCCGCTTTGGCCGGCCTATGCGTCGGATGGCCTGGCAGAGGCTGGTTCCGTGCCGGTGGCCGACGATCTGCTGTGGCAGCCGCTCGAGGCCGGCATCTACCGCATAGGCCATGAGGGCGGCGGCTTTGCGTTCGACAATGAAATGCCAAGCCACAAGGTCTATCTGCAAGCTGCGCAGCTGGCGTCCAGGCCCGTGAGCAATGGCGAGTTTCTGCGCTTTGTGCTGGACGGCGGCTACCGCCAGGCGCAATGGTGGCTGGCCGAAGGCTGGGACTGGTGCCAGGCCCAGCAGCTGAGCCATCCCTGGTACTGGAGATGCATGGATGGGGCGGGCTGGAAGGAGTTCAGCCTGTATGGCGTGACGGCTCTGCATGCGCTGAGGCCTGTCTGCCATCTCTCCTACTTCGAGGCCGATGCCTATGCGCGCTGGGCCGGCGCGCGCCTGCCTACGGAGATGGAGTGGGAGGTGGCCATGGGCAGGCAGAAATGGCCAGCGTCCCGCTTCGGCGAGCCTGGCAGTCTGCACCCCGAGGTCGCAGGTACCCGTGCGGGAGCTGCAATCGGCCAGGTCTGGGAGTGGACGCAGTCGTCCTATGCGGCCTACCCGGGCTTTCGTGTGGCCGAGGGGGCTGTGGGTGAGTACAACGGCAAGTTCATGGTCAACCAGTACGTGCTGCGCGGAGGCTCCTGCCTCACGCCTGTCGGCCATGCGCGGCTGACCTATCGCAATTTCTTTCCTTCAACGGCTCGCTGGCAGATGACGGGACTGCGCCTGGCGCGCGATGTGTGAAGTCGTGCGCCAGAGTGGGAAGCCGCTTCAGACCTGTTCGAGTGCCTGGTTCAGGTCGGCCAGCAGATCGTCGATATGCTCGATGCCCACCGACAGGCGCACCATGCCTTCGGTCACGCCGGCCTTGGCCAGCTCATCGGGATCCAGCTGGCGGTGGGTGGTTGAGGCGGGGTGGGTCGCCAGCGACTTGGCATCGCCGATATTGACCAGGCGCGTGAACAGCTGCAGCGCATCCAGGAAACGTGCACCGGCCACACGGCCTTCGCTGCCCTTGAGGCTGAACGACAGAATGCCCGAAGCACGGCCGCCAGACTGCTTTTGCACGATGGCGTGGTCGGGGTGATCCTTGAGTCCGGCATAGCGCACCCATTCCACTTTGGGGTGTTGCTGCAGGGTTTCGGCAATCTTCTGCGTGTTTTCGCAGATGCGGTCCATGCGCAGGGCCAGGGTTTCAATGCCTTGCAGGATCTGAAAGGCGTTCTGCGGCGAGATGGCGGCGCCCATATTGCGCAGCGGCACGACGCGAGCGCGGCCGATGAAGGCGGCGGGGCCCAGCGCTTCGGTGTAGACCACGCCGTGATAGCTGACGTCGGGCTCGTTCAGGCGCTTGAAGCGCGCCTTGTGCTCGGCCCAGGGGAACTTGCCGCTGTCCACGATCGCCCCGCCCACGCTGGTGCCGTGGCCGCCCAGGTATTTGGTCAGCGAGTGCACCACGATGTCTGCGCCGTGTTCGAACGGGCGCAGCAGATAGGGAGAGGGCACGGTGTTGTCGACAATCAGTGGCACGCCATGTCGGTGTGCCACATCGGCCAGCGCACGGATATCGGTCACATTGCCAAGCGGGTTGCCGATGGATTCGATGAATATCGCCTTGGTCCTGGCGTCGATCAGCTTGCCGAAGCTGGCCGGATCGCGTGGATCGGCAAAGCGCACCTCGATGCCTTGCTGCGGGAAGGTGTGGGCAAACAGGTTGTAGGTGCCGCCATAAAGCGTGCTGGCCGACACGATGTTGTCACCCGTTTCGGCCAGAGTCTGGATCGCGGCGGTGATGGCGGCCATGCCCGATGCCAGGGCCAGTGCGGCAATGCCGCCTTCCAGGGCCGCGACGCGCTTTTCCAGCACGTCGGTGGTGGGGTTCATGATGCGCGTGTAGATATTGCCCGGGACCTTCAGATCAAACAGGTCGGCACCATGCTGGGCACTGTCAAATGCGTAGGCTACCGTCTGGTAGATGGGAACGGCCACAGCCTTGGTGGTGGGATCGGGGGAATAGCCGGCATGTACGGCCAGTGTCTCTAAGCGCATATATGTGTCTCTTTGGCAAGTTATTCGAAGGCCGCAGCCCGGGCTTTGGCATCATTGATTATGGGCAGGTCGTGGACTCAGGAGAACGACCTAATGGCTATGTACTTATGCCGCAGTGAAAGCCGGAGATACTTCTCGCCGGAGAATGGATGACGTTGAATTCACAGTTTCCTGCGCGGAGAACCAAAATTGGGCCAGCCTGCAGATTTGTACTTTGCCTTGATCGCGCCGGCTTGCGTGATGCTGTTCGGGTTTGCCTTGCTGGCTTGCTGGTATGTGCAGCGCCGGCAGCCGCGTGCCTTGTTTCTGCTCTGGCTGGTGGGCGGCTATGTGTTGCTCGCGACGGCTCTGGCTGCGCAAAGTCTGATGAGCAATGCGCAACTGAGCCAGTTTGCCATGGCCACGGCATGTCTGTATCTGCTCGGTACCTGGTCGCTGGCGCAAGGGGTTTCGCTCAGGCTGGGGTCTGCAGGGGCGAGTGTGCCCGGCGGCATTCTGATCGCTGTCGTCGCCCTGTCCGTGCTGTTCTACTTTTCCCGGATCGAGAACAACTTGTGGGTCCGCGTGCAATGTCTGGCTCTGGCGATGGCGCTGCAGCTGACCCTGGCCATACCGGCCTTTCTCAGGGCCGATTCCTCAAAGGACTGGCTGGAGCGCGGAGTGCGCTGGGCCTATGGGCTCAATGTCTGCAATGCCTTGTTTCGGCCGGCGGCGGTCAGCCTGTTGCCTGTGCATGAAGTGCAGGAGCTCACCCGGTCCGGATACTGGCTGCTTACCCAGGCCATAGCGCTTCTGTTTGCAATGTGGTTTGCCGTAGGACTGCTGGCCTGCTCGGTCAGGGATGTGATGACGACATTGCGCGAAGAGCGTAACCGGGACTCTTTGACGCGCCTGCTCAACCGTCGCGCTTTCATGGAGGCCGCAGAGTCGCGCTTGGCCGATCAGCGGCTGGTGCCCTGGGCCGTGGTCGCCGTGGACATCGATCATTTCAAGTACATCAACGACAACTGGGGCCACGCAGCTGGCGATCAGGTGCTGCAGCAGCTGGCGCAGCTGCTGACTCAGCAGGTCAGAGACTGTGACCTGGTTGCCCGCTTCGGCGGAGAGGAGTTCGTCTTGCTGCTATCGCGAGTACAACTGTTCGAAGCACAAGCCATTGTGGAGCGTGTGCGTGAGCGCTTGCAAAGCCATGAGCTAGGAGGGTTGCCTGCGCAACTGAGGGTGACAGCCAGTTTTGGCATTGCTGCACTCAGTTCCGCGCAGGATTTCGAGCAGGCACTGGCCCAGGCCGATGCGCTGCTCTACCAGGCCAAGAAGGCGGGACGGGATTGCGTCATGAGCTCTGCGCAAGACGAGAGCCAGCCGCAATGGAGAATGATTGCCTGAATCCCGCCATCGGGCCCAGATCCCATGGCGCTTGGCCTTCAGGACCTCGGACTTCTGGGGGCGCGCCTTGGAAGGACGGGAAGGGCGCTTTCCCAGGCGGGCAGGTGCGCATAGATCACGGCCGGGGCATGGGCGTCATTGGCGGCATAGCGTCGCTGGGCTGGGCTGAGTTCGGCGGCGGCCCAGTTGGAGGTGGTGGTGCGCTTGGACTTGCGAAAGCTCTGCTGGAGTACCAGCGCTGCGGCGGCACGCACGCCCACCGATGGGCCATAGCCGAGCCGCTTGAAGCGGCTGTCCAGATCCTGAATATTGATCAGCGGCGCTCCCAGTCTGCGGGGCAGGGAGTGTTTATCGTTATCGAGCCCGAAGCCGACCTTGCAGATATGTTCTGCAGCCAGCACCATGCGCGACACTTCCAGAGCCATGGGCCTGTGCAGCTGCAGCAGCCAGACCTGGCTGGCCGTGGCGAGCTGCACCAGATGAGGGCCGTTATCCTGCTGGCCGATATTGAAGATGGGTTTGCTTTCCGTGTCAAAGCCGAGCACAGGCTCGGCATTCATGGCCTTGAAGGCGGCTTCGAATTCGGCTTCGGACTGCGGAAGGTGGATTGCATGTTCGGGCAATTCCAGAAACGGGGGGAGCAGGGCACTTTCGTCCTTGCTGGGAGCAATCAATCGGGGCATGCCGGTGATTACACACCAGCTTCGTGCTTATCCCCAGAACATGTGGTCTGGCCTGTGGGTAAATATCGGAATAAATGCGCAAAGCCTTGACTGGCAAGGCTTTGCCTGATGTGCCTAAAAAATAGGCGGCCGATTCAGCGGCGCTGAAACACGGGCCTGCGCTTTTGCAGGAAGGCAGTCACGCCTTCGAGACTGTTACCGGAGCGGGCGCAGGCCAGCATGGCTTCGCGCTCGGCCCCCAGTTGCTGCTGAAGATCCTGCCGATGTGCCGAATCACAGAGATTCTTGATGCCCGCCAGGGAATTGGTGGGGCCGCCCGCAAGTTCCTCGGCCAGCGCGGTTGCCGCTGCCAGCAGCTGTTCGGGCTCGTGCAGCTCGTCGACCAGGCCCATGCGCAGACAGTCCTCGGCGGCGATGGTGCGGTTGCTCATCAGAATGTATTTGGCCTTGGCTGCACCTGCACGGTGGGTGAGATAGCCCGATACGCCCAGATCGGGGCTCAGGCCGATGGCCGAATAGCCTCCGCGCAAGAACATGTGACGGCTGGCCAGTACCAGGTCCGCACACAGCGCGAGCCCGATGCCGCCGCCTCCGACAGGGCCTTGAACGGCACTGATGACTGGCAACGGCAGGCTGGCCAGCTGATGCATGACAGGATTGAGTACATCCAGCATGGCACCGATCAGCGGTGCCAGCCGCTCGCGATGTTCGCCAAACTCGCTGATGTCACCTCCGACGCAGAACTGTTTGCCGCGTGCGGAAATGAGCAGGGCACCGATATCTGCGTTGCAGGCCTTCTCCACCACCGCCTTCAGGTCGTGTGCCATGGCCGTGCCGATCACGTTGCCCCGCTCGGGCTGGTTCAGAACCAGATGACCTACGCCGTTGCGAACTTCCCAGAGAACCAGATCAGACATCAGGCGACCTTTCTTTCAAATGCAGTCCGTAAGATGGCATAAGACGGCTCTTGGCGTCTTGCGGATCTGGACAATGTGGGTGAATCGACGAGGCTGGAAGAGCACATGCGCTGCTTTCGGCCAAGGCAGCATGCAGTGGCATACAGCCCATGCTTAGTCCTTGTCTTGCCGGTCATGCCGGCGTTCCTCAGACGCGCTCATACAGAGTGACCACGCAGGCGCCGCCCAGGCCCAGGTTGTGCTGCAGGGCCAGGCGTGCCTCTGGTACCTGGCGTTGATCGGCCTTGCCGCGCAGCTGCTGGACCAGCTCGGTGCACTGAGCCAGACCCGTGGCACCCAGCGGATGACCCTTGGAGAGCAGACCCCCCGAAGGATTGGTGACGAATTTTCCCCCGTAGGTGTTGTCGCCATCGAGCACAAACTTTTCTGCACCGCCGACGGGGCACAGCCCCAGAGCCTCGTAGGTCAGCAGCTCATTGTGGGCAAAGCAGTCGTGCAGCTCCACCACATCCACATCCGAAGGGTCGATGCCGGCTTGCTCATAGACTTGCCGGGCCGCATTGCGGGCCATGCTGAAGCCCACCACTTCGCGCATATCCCGGGCGCCAAAGGTTTCGGGGCCGTCGGTGGTCATGGACTGGGCACGAATGCGCACGCTATGGTCCAGTCCGTGCCTGCGTGCATAGGCCTCGGACACTACGATGGCGGCCGCCGCGCCGCAGGTCGGCGGGCAGGCCATGAGGCGGGTCATCACGCCTTGCCACATCATGGGCGCGGCCATGACTTCCTCCTCCGACACCTCGGTGCGAAACAGCGCCAGTGGATTGCGTGCCGCATGGCGGCTGGCTTTGGCACGAATCTTGGCAAATGTGGACAGCTTGGTGCCGTACTGCTCCATGTGGGCCTTGCCTGCTCCGCCGAAATAACGCAGCGCCAGAGGCACTTCGGCGTTGCCGACCAGTGCGTCCGTGGCTTCATCGAAGCGGTCAAACGGGCTTGGGCGGTCGCTGTAAACCGAGCCCAGTGCGCCAGGATTCATCTGCTCGAAACCCAGGGCCAGCACGCAGTCGGCAGCGCCGCTGGCGACGGCCTGGCGTGCGAGGAACAGCGCCGTGGAGCCGGTGGAGCAGTTGTTGTTGACGTTGACAATGGGAATGCCGCTCATCCCCACCTCGTACAGCGCGCGCTGGCCGGCAGTGGAGTCTCCGTACACATAGCCCACATAGGCCTGCTGCACCGAGGCATAGGAAATGCCGGCATCGGCAAGCGCCAGTTGTGTCGCGGTGGAGCCCATCTGGAAATAGGGATCGCTCCTGCCCGGCTTTGCAAAGGGAATCATGCCGACACCGGCAACAAACACATCGCGACTCATGGGTGCTCCTGCAAGGGGTTGGGACCTTATGCATGCTAGGAAAACCTCTTGCTTTTGCCCATGGCGGAGTACATCGTCGGCATGTCAAAAGACCTCATGTTGATCTGATGAAGACCCTTAAGAACATTCCCTATACCGTGTCGATGGAGCTGGTGCGGGGGATCGTGCAGTCCATCGCGCGCAAAGGATATGCGCCGGAGCCCTTTCTTCTGCAGGCCGGCATAGCACCCCAGCTGCTGGAACAGCCGGGAGCGCGTGTCAGCTCGGATCAATACATTGCATTGATGTGGCGCGTGATCTCGGCGCTCAACGACGAGGCGCTGGGCCTGTTCTCGCGCCCGCTCAAGCGCGGCAGTCTGGAGCTGATCGCGCGCGTGGCATCTGCAGAGCAGACGGTTGAGGGGGCTCTGGAGCGCATGTGCGAAGTCCACAACCTGCTGCAGGACGATGTGGAAGTGAGTCTGCTGGTCAGCGCCGGTGAGGCCGCCATCTGCGTGCGTTCCTTGAGCAACCAGCCTGCCGCCAACTTTCTGTACGAGTACCTGCTGCGCATTCTGTGGCGTATTGCTTCCTGGTTGATGGGGGGCGGGCTCAAGGTTCGACAGTTTGACTTTGCGTTTGCGCAGCCCGATTACGTCAGGGATTACGGGGAGGCCTTCCCCGCCCCCATGCGCTTCGGACAGGCAGTGGCTGCGTTCTGGTTTGAGGCCGGCTTGCTGCGGCGTGTATGCCGGCGCGACGAGAGCGCGCTGCGCAGCTTTGTCGCGAGCTGGCCTGCGGCAGCCGTCATCCCGGCGCGTGCCGGCAATGGCGTTGCGACTCTGGTGCATGCGCACCTGCAGCAAAGCCGACCGCTCTGGGTGGGGTTGGAGGCCACGGCAGCAGCGCTGCATATGTCGGCCCCTACCTTGCAGCGCAAGCTGAGTGCTGCAGGCACCTCGTTTCAGGCTATCAAGGATGGATTGCGCCGCGATATCGCCATCTCCCGTCTGGGTACCAGCACGGTCAGCTTTGCCACGCTGGCGGCCGATCTGGGCTTTGCGGATGCTGCCGCGTTTCAGCGCGCCTTCAAAGGCTGGACCGGGAGCCCGCCGGGTCTTTACCGGGTCAGAGCAGTCTAGAAATCGGTCTTCGGGTGCACTCGGGGTGGCTCGTTCGAGCTGCGGAAAACCCTTGCGTGAAAGTCCCAGATATTTTTGCCAATCAAGTGATTGGTAAAAATAAAAGACGCCGATATGCTGCATCTCATGCAAGCAGTTCATGAAGAAATTCCGACCGTCAAACGCGGACGCGGCAGGCCTCCCAAGTCCACCGAGGAGCGCAATGAGAGCACGCGCCGCAGCGAGCTGGTGCGTGTCGCCGCCAGGCAGTTTCGCCTGCGCGGCTTTCACGGCAGCAGCACCCGCGACATCGCTGCTGCCGCAGGCATGCAACCGGGGTCCATCTTTTACTTTTTTGAGAGCAAGGAAGCAATGCTGCACGCGGTGATGCAGGATGGTATGGCCCAGGCTGCGGAAAGCCAGAACGCCGCGCTGCAAGCGCTGGGTGCACGCGCCAATGGCGTGGAGCGACTGCGCGCTCTGGTGCGCAACCACCTGCAGGTCATGGTGGGCGGCGAGAGCGACTTCATTCCCGTGATGCTCTATGAATGGCGCTTGCTCAGCGATGCGCAGCGCATGGAGGTCAGCGCACAAAAGGATGCCTACGAAGCGCAATGGATGCCTGTGCTGCAGGCGCTGCATCGCACGGGCAAGCTCAAGGCCCGTCCCGAAATCGCGCGACTGCTGATCTTCGGCGCACTGAACTGGACCGCACAGTGGTATTCCGAGGGCGGAAGCCTGAGCCTGGATGCGCTGACCGATCAATCTCTGGCCTTGTTCATTGGAGAGAGCTGATGTTCCAATCCGTGTTTCGCCCTGCGCTGTTTGCCGGGCAAGTGGTTGTGGTTACCGGTGGCGGCTCGGGCATAGGCCGCTGCATAGCGCATGAGCTGGCTGCGCTGGGCGCAGATGTGGCCCTGGTGGGGCGCAATGCGCAAAAGCTGCGCAGCGTGCAGGACGAACTGGCACAGCAGGGCGCGCAAGCCAGCAGTCACAGCTGCGATATCCGCGACGAGGCGGCAGTCAAGGCCGTGGTCCAAGAGATACTGACCCGGCACGGGCGTATCGACGCCTTGGTCAACAACGCGGGCGGACAGTATCTCTCGCCGCTTGCGTCCATCAGCGCCAAGGGCTGGCAGGCGGTGCTGGACACCAATCTCACCGGCGGCTTTCTCATGGCGCGCGAATGCTATGCACAGCACATGGCGCGGCAGGGTGGCTCCATCGTCAACATGGTGGCCGACATGTGGGGCTCCATGCCGGGCATGGGACATAGCGGCGCTGCGCGGGCGGGCATGGTCAGCTTCACCGAAACCGCTGCCGTGGAATGGGCTGCGCAGGGTGTGCGCGTCAATGCCATCGCGCCGGGCTACATAGCCTCCAGCGGCATGGACCACTACCCGCCCGAGGCTGCCGCCATGTTGCGCAAGATGCCGGCAACCGTGCCAGCAGGGCGCTTTGGCAACGAGGCCGAAGTCTCCGCCGCCGTGGTCTTTCTGCTCAGTCCGGCGGCCAGCTTCATCAGCGGAACGGTTTTGCGGGTCGACGGCGCCCGTCCTCAGGTGCGCTTGGGCATGGGGCCGGTGGCTGCCAGCGCCGAAGCGCAGCAGCGCGGCGCAGTGCGTGCATTTGACGGCTTTTCTCTCTACCAGACTCCCAAGGTGTTTCAGTCATGAGCGTCTTTGCATCCCAATGGAATGCCGGTGGCGAGCTGGCGCAGCAGCGCCGGGCAGCCACGCTGGGGCGCATCGCCGCATTGCGTGAGCTTGAGCAGCGGGCGGCTCTGGCATCGCAGCGGGCCAAGCCGCAGTTTGAAAAACGTGGCCAGCTGCTGCCGAGAGAGAGAGTGGCGCTGCTGCTGGATGCTGGCAGGCCATGGCTGCCGCTGTGCACGCTGGCGGGCTTCATGCTGGACCAGGACGACCCGGCCAAGTCGGTTCCCGGAGGCGGAATGCTGGCGGGCATCGGTTTTGTCAGCGGTGTGCGCTGCATGGTGGTGGCCAGCGACTCGGGCATCGAGGCCGGGGCCATCCAGGAAAAAGGCCTGGACAAGATGCTGCGCGTGCAGGAGATCGCGTTGCAGAACAAGCTGCCCTTCATCCATCTGGTAGAGAGCGCGGGTGCCAATCTCATGCGCTACCGCGTCGAGGGCTTTGTGATGGGTGGCGCCTTGTTTCGCAACCTGGCGCGATTGTCTGCGGCAGGTCTGCCGGTCATCACCGTGCAGCACGGCTCGGGAACGGCCGGCGGGGCCTATATGCCAGGATTGTCGGACGTGGTCATCATGGTGCGCGGTCGCTCGCGTGCCTTTCTGGCCGGGCCGCCCCTGCTCAAGGCGGCGACCGGCGAGATCGCGACCGAGGAAGAACTGGGCGGTGCCGAAATGCATACCAGTATCTCGGGGCTGGGCGAGTATCTGGCGGAGGACGACCGCCATGCCCTGGGCCTGGCACGCACCGTGGTGTCTCAGCTATCTTCATGGAAGACGCCTGAAACGGTTGACGCATATACGAGTAAAGCTATTAGTTCAGGAGTTTCAGAGCCGCGTTATGACGCCGATGAACTGCTGGGGTTGATGCCGGCACACCACCGCGAGCCGGTGGATATGCATGAGGTCATGGCGCGGCTGGTGGACGGCTCCGAGCTGCTGCTGTTCAAGTCCGGCTACGGAGCCGCCACGCTCTGTGCGCAGGCGCATATCGGAGGCCATGCCGTGGGCCTGATCTCCAACAACGGCCCCATCGATGTGGCAGGTGCCAGCAAGGCCGCGCACTTCATTCAATGGATGTGCCAGCTGGGCCACCCCATCATCTATCTGCAGAACACCACGGGCTATATGGTGGGCAAGGACAGCGAGCAGGCCGGCATGATCAAGCACGGCAGCAAGATGATCCAGGCCGTGACCAACGCCACCGTGCCGCAGATCACCATCCAGTGCGGCGCCAGCTTCGGTGCGGGCAACTACGGCATGTGCGGCCGAGGCTATGCGCCGCGCTTTCTTTTCAGCTGGCCCGGTGCCAAGACGGCGGTGATGGGGGGCGAGCAGGCAGCCAGCACCATGCGTCAGGTCACCGAGGCCGCCATGGCACGCAAAGGCCTGCCCGTCGATGCCGAGCAGATGCAAAAGCAGTACGACCAGATTGTGGCCATGTTCGAAGCCCAGGCCGATGCGCTGGTCACCAGCGGCTTGCTGCTGGACGACGGCGTGATCGATCCGCGCGACACGCGCGCAGTGCTCTCGTTCTGCCTGCAGACCTTGCACGAAGCGCAGCAGCGAACGGTGCGCCCCATGCAGTTCGGGGTCGCACGCATGTAGTGCCGCGCCTCTTTCCCCCATTTCTTCCAAACAGAACTCGACGGAGACAATCCATGCAATGGACCCATGAACATCTGGAAGTGCGCAAGACCCTCAAGCGCTATATCGACGAGAAGATCAATCCCTATGTCGACGCATGGGAGGAAGAGGAAATCTTTCCAGCACACCAGGTCTTCAAGGGGCTGGGCGATCTGGGCCTGCTGGGCCTGACCAAGCCCGAAGCCTATGGCGGCTCGGGGCTGGACTATTCCTACAGCCTGATGATGGCCGAGACTCTGGGCCATATCCGCTGCGGCGGCGTGCCCATGGCCATTGGCGTGCAGACCGATATGTGCACGCCCGCGCTGGCACGCTTTGGCAGCGATGGATTGCGTGAGCAGTTCCTGGCTCCCGCCATCGCGGGCGAGATGGTGGGCTGCATAGGCGTGAGCGAGCCCGGTGCGGGAAGCGATGTCTCGGGCATCAAAAGCCATGCTCGCAAGGATGGCGACGACTACGTCATCAGCGGCCAGAAGATGTGGATCACCAACAGCATTCAGGCGGACTGGATGTGCATGCTGGTCAACACCAGCGAGGGTCCGGTGCACAAGAACAAGAGTCTCATCATGGTGCCGCTGCGCGAGGGGCCGCGTGGCAAGCTGACCAAGGGCGTGGAAGTGGCGCAGAAGCTGCGCAAGATCGGCATGAACTCCTCGGACACGGGCCTGCTGTTCTTTGACGAGGTGCGCGTGCCGCAGCGCTATCTGGTGGGACAGGAGGGTCAGGGCTTCATCTATCAGATGCAGCAGTTCCAGGAGGAACGGCTCTGGGCCTCGGCCAGCGGCCTGCTCGCCATGGAGGACTGCATTCAGCAGACCATAGAGTGGGCACAGCAGCGACAGATGTTCGGCAGCACCCTGATCGATCAGCAATGGGTGCAGTTCAAGCTGGCCGAGTTGCAGACCGAAGTCGAGGCGCTGCGCGCCCTGACCTACCGTGCCGCACAGATGTATATGGCGGGCCA
>Ga0268257_1001900_pt1 | contig 16366 bp, 18 predicted proteins | sample AgamicAtPrz_FD_200249 | JGI IMG/M metagenome (GOLD analysis project Ga0268257, IMG submission 200249) | Agave microbial communities from Guanajuato, Mexico - At.P.rz (v2) (version 3) | ecosystem: Host-associated > Plants > Phyllosphere > Phylloplane/Leaf | place: Guanajuato, Mexico | collected... | reverse complement strand
TCCTGCTGGTGTTCTTCGGCAGCGTGCTGTTCGTGCACCTGCGCGGCAAGGCGCGCCTGCCGGTGCTGCGCCAGTTCGTCAACCATTCGGCGCTGTTCGCCCCCTACAACAGCCTGATGTACCTGTTTTCCGGCGTACCTTCCAAGCCGTACCTGGACCGCCAGCGCTTCCCCGAGCTGGATGTGCTCAAGGACAACTGGGAAGTGATCCGCGAGGAGGCCATGCGCCTGTTCGACGAGGGTTACATCCGCGCGGCGGAAAAAGACAACGACGCCGGCTTCGGTTCGTTCTTCAAGAAGGGCTGGAAGCGCTTCTACCTGAAGTGGTACGACAAACCGCTGCGTTCGGCCGAAGCGCTGTGTCCGAAGACCGTCGAGCTGGTCAGCAGCATCCCCAACGTCAAGGGCGCGATGTTCGCCCTGTTGCCCGGCGGCAGCCACCTGAACCCGCACCGCGACCCATTTGCCGGCTCCCTGCGCTACCACTTGGGGCTGTCCACGCCGAACTCGGACAACTGCCGCATCTACGTCGACGGCCAGCCATATGCCTGGCGTGACGGCGAGGACGTGATGTTCGACGAGACCTTCGTGCACTGGGTCAAGAACGAGACCGAGGTCACCCGCGTGATCCTGTTCTGCGACGTCGAGCGCCCGCTCAACAGCCCGCTGATGACCCGCATCAACCGCAAGGTCAGTGCCTTCCTCGGCCGCGCCACCGCGCCGCAGAACACCGATGACGAACGTGTCGGCGGGATCAACCAGGCCTATGCCTGGAGCAAGCGCTTCAGCAACGTCATCAGCACCCGGGTCAAGCAGTTCAAGCGTGCCAACCCCAAGGCGTACCGCGTGCTGCGGCCGGTGCTGGCGGTTGTCGTCGCCTACGCCCTGTACAGCTGGTTGTTCTGATCCGGTCGAGCAGGCCTGCTTTCGCACCTTGTGGAAGCAGGCTTGCCCCGCGATGATTCCCCCGCTATATTCCGAAACACTCTCTTCCCCGAAGACCTGTTCATGCCAGCCATGCCTTCCACCACCGCATACGTTCTCGCGCCTGTCGCGGGCGTGGTCGTGCGTGGCAGCCAACAGCCGGCCATGATCAGTCACTATCCACCACCTGTCAGTGGCGTGGTAGGCGGCGTAGCTCCGCCTCCTTGCGCAGTCGTGGTGCTGGGCTGACCGGCCGCTGGCCGCTCCCCACCGCACTCGCAACCTACTGAACACGGTCGGCTATCCCCGCAAGTCGCGATAGGCCCTCCGTACGGCTCATTTGCCCGTATACAGGTGGCAATACATGTCTGTCCTCAACAAAGCATCCGTGGCCTCGGCGGCCACTACCAGCCTGTTCGTCCTGCTGTGGAGCAGCGGGGCGATCGTCTCCAAGCTCGGCCTGGCCCAGGCCAGCCCCTTCGCCTTCCTGCTGCTGCGTTCGGCCTTGGCGCTGTTCGGTCTGCTGTTGATCGGTCCGTTGCTCGGATTGCGTTGGCCACGTACCCGGGGTGGCATTGTTCGCGCCCTGGGGACCGGCTGCGTATTGCTCGGCGCCTACCAGATCTTCTACCTGCTGGCGCTGAACACCCACGTTACGCCCGGTGTCATGGCCACGGTCATGGGTGTGCAACCGATCCTGACCGTGGTGCTGATGGAGCGTCAGCGGTCCTGGAGCCGATTGTTCGGCCTGGGGCTTGGTCTGGGCGGCCTGGTGATGGTGGTCTACCAGGGCATCAACCTGGGTGGGGTGTCCCTCGCCGGGATGGTGTTCGCCCTGCTGGCGCTGGCCAGCATGACCTTGGGCTCGATCCTGCAGAAACGCATTACCGACAACCCCATGGGCACCTTGCCCCTGCAATACATGGCCGGCTTCGCAATGTGCGCGGTGTTCGCGCCGCTGCAACCGCTGCATGTCCAATGGAATGCCAGTTTCCTTGGCGCGCTGCTGTGGATGGGGCTGGTGGTCTCGCTGCTGGCCACGCTGCTGCTGTACCGGCTGATCGCAAGGGGCAACCTGGTCAATGTCACCAGCCTGTTCTACCTGGTGCCGGCGGTCACGGCGGTGATGGATTTCATCATTTTCGGCAACCGCCTGGCGCCCCTCAGTCTGCTGGGGATGGGGCTGATCGTGATCGGCTTGCTGTTCGTGTTCCGTAAACCTGCGTTGCGCACGGCCGAGGCCTGAGTCAACCAGCGGTGGGAGCGGGGCAAGCCCGCTCCCTTTTTTCAGCGCCGTGCCGGGCGCAGCACCAGCCACAACGCCGCACCGATCAGCAGACCGCCATACAGGTGCGCCATCGACAGCGGCTCATCCAGCAGCCACGCGCCCCACAGCACGCCGAACACCGGAATCAGGAAGGTCACCGTACTGGCCTTGACCGGCCCGATTTCGTTCAGCAGGCGGAAGTACAGGATGTAGGCGAACGCCGTGCACAGCAGCCCCAGGCCCAAGAGCGACAGCCATACCTGCCAGCCGCCCCAGCTAACCGGTGGCTGGGTCAGCGCGCTCCAGGCGAACAGCGGGCTGAGCAGCAAGGTGGCGCCGAGCATGCTGCCCAGCGCCGACAGACGGCTGTCCAGCGTGCCGACCCAGCGCCTTGCCAGGAACCCCGCCAAGCCGTAGCAGGTGGTGGCGGCCAGGCAGGCCAGTGCGCCTTGCACCAGGGCCATGTCCAGCGCCACCGGGCCGGCACCGCTGAGAATGCCGACACCGAACAGCCCGAGGAAAATCCCGCATAGCTTGGGCAGGGTCATGGCTTCGCGGAAGAACAAGGCGCCGATCAGCACGCCCATCAGCGGCGTGGTGGCGTTGAAGATCGCCGAATAGCCGGCCGGCAGTACCTGCGCCGCCACGGAATAGAACGTGGCCGGAATGCCCGAGTTGATCATGCCCAGCACCAGGCAGGCGCCCAGTTTGCCCTCGAAGTCCCAGCGCACGCGGACGGCGGCGAGGATGGCGATCAGCCCCAGGCAGGCGATCGACACGCGTAAGAAGGCGGTCGGCACGGTGCCGAGCTCCGGGGCAATGATGCGCATGAACAGGAAGCTGGCGCCCCAGACAGCGGCAAGGGTCAGCAGGCGGGCGAGGGCGATGGGACTCACGGTGGTCTCCGGCGGAGGGGCAGGGCGCGAGTGTACGTCAGGGCGAGTGGTGGATTCTTGTGCTTTCTTGCTGTGTGCATCCGGGACCACCTCACGGGCTTCATCGCCGGCAAACCGCCTCCCACAGGGCTCGTATCCGGCTAAGCTCTCTCGGTGACCATTGCACAGAGGCACGCGCATGACCCCAGCCTGGCCCGCCGTCGATATCGCCCGGATGATCCTCGATGGCTTCGACGACTACCGCGAGCACTTTCGCCGTATCACCCTTGGCGCCCGTGAACGCTTCGAACAGGCGCGCTGGCAGGACATCCAGCACGCCGCCGCAGCGCGTATCAACCTGTACGAAGAGAAGGTCGCCGAGGTCAACGGCTGGCTGCGCCAGCGCTTCGCCGCTGCGGTACTGCTGGACGTCGAGCAATGGCCTCTGGTCAAGAACGCCTACATTCGGCTGATCGACCCCCGGTTGGACGACGAGCTGTCCGAGACTTGGTACAACTCGCTGTTCTGCAGCCTGTTCAGCCATGACCTGATCAGCGACGGCTGCATGTTCATCCACACCACCCGGCCGTCGATGCGCGGCCATGAGCGGGCGGCGCAGACGCGCACCTATACGCTGCAGGACGGTCTCAAAAGCTTGTTACGAGCGATCTTCGCCGACTATGCGTTCGAGGTGCCGTATGGCGACCGGGAAGGCGATATCGCGCGCCTGGAGGATCAATTGCGCGAATGCCTGCCCGACTGGGTATGCAAGGATCCGGCCCTGGCCGTGGAGCTGTTCACCCCGGTGCTCTACCGCAACAAGGGCGCCTACCTGGTGGGGCGCCTGTACACCCCCGACGAACAGTGGCCGCTGGTGATCCCGCTGCTGCACCGCGAAGGCCATGGCATCGAGGCCGATACGCTGATCACCGACGAGGCGGAGGTGTCGATCATCTTCTCCTTCACCCGTTCGTACTTCATGGTCGATGTGCCGGTGCCGGCGGAGTTCGTCAACTTCCTCAAGCGCATCCTGCCGGGCAAGCACATCGCCGAGCTGTATACCTCGATCGGCTTCTACAAGCACGGCAAGTCGGAGTTCTACCGCGCACTGATCAACCATCTGGCCAGCAGTGACGACCGCTTCGTCATGGCGCCGGGGGTGCGCGGAATGGTGATGAGCGTGTTCACCCTGCCGGGCTTCAACACCGTGTTCAAGATCATCAAGGACCGCTTCTCGCCGTCGAAGACCGTGGACCGGGCCACGGTGATCGAGAAGTACCGCCTGGTGAAAAGCGTCGACCGCGTCGGACGCATGGCCGACACCCAGGAATTCGCCGATTTTCGCTTTCCCCGCGCCAAGTTCGACCCCGACTGCCTGGCGGAACTGCTTGAGGTGGCGCCCTCCACCGTAGCGCTTGAGGGCGACACGGTGCTGATTCGCCACTGCTGGACCGAACGGCGCATGACCCCGCTCAACCTGTACCTCGAGCAGGCCAGCGAAGCCCAAGTGCTGGAGGCGCTGGAAGACTATGGGCTGGCGATCAAGCAATTGGCGGCGGCGAACATCTTCCCCGGCGACATGCTGCTGAAGAACTTCGGCGTCACCCGCCATGGCCGGGTGGTGTTCTATGACTACGACGAGATCAGCTACCTCACCGAGGTCAATTTCCGTCATATCCCGCCGCCGCGCTATCCCGAGGACGAGATGTCCGGTGAGCCGTGGTACTCGATCGGGCCGCATGACGTGTTCCCCGAAGAGTTTCCGCCGTTCCTATTCGCCGATATCGGCCAGCGCCGCTTGTTCAGTCGTTTGCATGGCGAACTGTACGACGCCGATTACTGGAAAGGCCTGCAGGAGGCGATTCGGGCAGGGAAGGTGATCGATGTGTTCCCGTATCGGCGCAAGGGGCGTTAGGCCTCAGGTTTTCACCCTTTGAGGCACTTGAGCTCGCTGAAGTCCGCGCGCACCTTGCTCAGCCGCTGCTGCAGGAATTGCCGCTGGGCCGGGCTGCTCTGTTTCAGCAGGTCCACCAGCAGGCTGCGTGCCTGGCGCTCGGTGTTCTGGAAGGCCTGGCGGTACTCCGGCGTCCACAGGCTTTCCTTGCGCTGCAGCAACTGCGCCAACCGCGGCTCGAAACTCGGGCTGGCGCGCTGGTCCATCGCCAGCACCAGTTGCTGCTGCCAGTGGGCGCGGTTGGCGATCCACTGGCGATTCTGGTCACCGAGTGCTTGTGACCAGCTCATCACCCGCAGCCGTTGCTCGGCATCGAGCTCGCCCAGCCAGGGCTCGAGGCGCTTGCGCATGCGCGCGGCACGGTTCTCGACCTGCTTGGCCAGTGGCGTGTCGACGTATTCCTTCTGGCGTTTGTCGATGTCCTTGCGAAAAGCCTCGCGCATTTCCGCGACCTGGCGGTCATTCATGCCCTTGAGCAGTTCTGCGGCAGAGGGGGTTATCGCTTCGGTGACCCGGCCGATGGCCTCGCGCGCCTCGACCGTGCGTTGGCGCAGGTTTTCATCGGTGACCGCGTCGTTGGCGACCATCAGTTGCACCTGGTCGAGCCAGTCGAGGTAGCCGGGCAGTTGGGTCTTGCAGTGCCAGGCCAGGTGCGCCTTGAGCCGTTCGTCGAGCAGCTGCTTCTGCTCGCGGTTCATGTCCAGGTAGTCGCCCAGCGACCATGGCACCAGGCGATCGAGGTTGCGGTAGGCCAGGTCGATGCGGCTGCAGGCCGTCAGTGCCAGGGCGAAGCCGATGAGCATGAGCAGGGCTTTGGGCAGGCGAAGGGGCATGAGCGAATCCTTGCTGGGCTGGCCTGGCGGTAGACGCACGGTGGGCCTGACGGTTCCGGCGAATGTGTGCTCGGGCGGCCGGGCGGGTCAGGTGTTAGAATAGCCGCCTTGTCTTGAGGATCTTCGGAAATGGCTCTGCTTGGGCGTTACAACAGTTTGCAAATCGTGAAACACGTGGAGTTCGGCCTGTACCTGGACGGCGGCGCCGATGGCGAAATCCTCCTGCCGCGGCGCTACTTCCCCAAGGATGCCGAGCTGGAGCTGGACGACTGGCTCAACGTGTTCATCTACCTGGACAGCGAAGACCAGCTCATTGCCACCACCGAAAAGCCGAAAATGCAGGTGGGCGAGTTTGCCAGCCTCAAGGTCAAGGACATCAACGGTGCGGGCATCTTCCTCGACTGGGGCCTGTCCAAGGACCTGCTGATGCCCTACTCGGAAGAGTCGCGGCAACTGAAGATCGGCGATTACTGCGTGGTCCACGCCTACCTGGACAAGCGCACCCGGCGCATCACCGCCACCGCCAAGCTGGACCGTTACCTGGACCGCACCCCGGTGGACTACAGCGTCGGCCAGCCGGTCGAGCTGCTGGTGGCCGGCGAGACGCCGATGGGCTTCAAGGCGATCATCAACAACCGGCACTGGGGCCTGATCCACAAGAACGAGGTGTTCAAGTTCCTGCGTTCGGGCATGCACGAGAAGGGCTTCATCAAGGAAGTGCGCGCCGACGGCAAGATCGCCCTGAGCCTGCAGCCAGTGGGCCAGGCCTTGGCCGACAGCCTGCACGAACAGATCATGCAGCGCCTCGAGGCCAACGGTGGTGTGCTGCCGGTGTGCGACAAGAGCGACCCTGCGGTCATCAGCCAGATGTTCAACGTCAGCAAGGGCAACTTCAAGAAAGCCATCGGCGCGTTGTTCAAGCAGGGCCGCATCGTCATCCATGACGATCGCATCGAGCGGGCCTGATCAGGCCTGCACGAAGGTGCTGAAGTCCAGCTGCTCGCCACCCGGGCGGGTGTCGCGCAGCAGTGAGTCGCGGTCGGCGCTCAGCGCCAGGCTGATGGTCGAGCGGCGTTTGCCGGGGTTGCGCACTTCCATCTGCTCCTGATGGGCCTTGAGGAAGTTGGTGGGCACCTTGAGGTGCTGCAGCCCATCGTTCTCGGGGGTGTGCAGCAACAGGTTGACCCAGTCGGGCTGGCCTTTGCGCAGCAGTGCGACCGGCACTTCGAACCACCACAGGTTGCGCTTGGTGTCGAGAATGGCGAACAGGGTGTTGGCACTGGTGAGTACCGGCTTGGCCAGCGCCTCGTTACGGCGAGCGATGGCGGTGGGTTTGTCGAGTTTCATGCAGGTTCCTGCGGGTTGACGCGAGTAAGGCCTGCCATTGTGGGGTGGGGCTTATCGCGGGGCAAGCCCGCTCTCTCGAAATCGCCGACCCCCCCGTGCAAACGTATCGAGCCGGGCCGATTGCCGTTTGGCTGACAGGGGGCAAATGAATTGAAACTCTGGCCAATGGCCTTGGGTCGATCAGGTGTCGACACGATTTCCCGTGTCTTTCCCCGAGGAGACATCCCATGAGCGGCACCAAGGACAAAGCGAAGGGCCTGGCCAACGAGGCCATGGGCAATATCAAGCAGGGTGTCGGCAAGGTAACCGACAATGACAAGCTGCGCGCCGAGGGCAAGGCCCAGGAACTGAAAGGCGAGGCGCAACAGGCCGTGGGCAAGGTCAAGGATGCCGTGAAAAAGCCTTGATCGCCGCAGCCTGGCCGCGGGGCAAGCCCGCTCCCGCAAAACGGGGGCGGGCTTGCCCCGCGCTTGCTTTGGACTGTGCGCAAGGCACAAGCGAACAGCACGCCCGCCGCCTGGTCTATTAGACTTGCAGCATTGCCATCCCGATCAAGCGGCGAAAGGAGACGCTATGATTTTCCCCGACCTGCGCGGCCTGCCCCTGCACCGCGTGTTGGTGCGCACCGTCAAGGAGTTCCTCGATGACGAGATGTCCACCTATGCCTCCGCGCTGGCCTACCAGATGCTGTTCTCGCTGTTCCCCTTCCTGCTGTTCCTGATCGCCCTGATCGGTTTCCTGCATTTGCCGGACTTCTTCTCCTGGTTGCGCCTGCAGTCGGAACTGGTGCTGCCGCCCCAGGCCCTGGAGCAGGTCAACCCGGTGATCGACCAGTTGCAGCAGTCCAAGGGCGGGCTGCTGTCGGTGGGTATCGTGATCGCGCTGTGGACCGCCTCGGCGGGCGTGCGCCTGATGATGAGCGCGATGAACGCGGCCTACGATGTCCCCGAGGGGCGGCCAGTGTGGAAGCGTATCCCGCTGTCGGTCATCTACACCGTCGGCATCGCCGGCATGCTCCTGGCAGCGGCGGCGCTGATGGTGCTGGGGCCGCAGGTGATGGAGTGGATCGCTTCCCAGGTCGGGCTGGAGGAGGCGGTCGTCATCGTCTGGACCATCCTGCGCTGGCCGGCGATCATCATTCTGATGATGGTGGCGGTGGCGCTGATCTACTACGTGATGCCCGATGTGAAGCAGAAATTCCGTTTCATCACCCCAGGTTCGGTGTTGGCGGTGGTGGTGTGGATCGTCGCTTCGCTGGGCTTTGCCTACTACGTGAAGACCTTTGCCGACTACAACGCCATGTATGGCAGTATCGGCGCGATCATCGTGCTGTTGCTGTATTTCTACATCTCTGCCGCAGTGCTGCTGCTGGGCGCCGAGATGAATGCGGTGATCGAGCACATGTCGGCCGAGGGCAAGAACCCCGGCGAAAAGGAATTCGAGCAGGACAACCTGCAACAGACCATCACCGTGCTCGGCCATGAGCACCCGGTGACATCCGAACCCCAGACCCGCGAGCCGAATACCTGATGATCCGCGACATTCTCAAGATGGGCGATGAACGCCTGCTGCGCATCGCCCCGCCGGTTCCCGAACACATGATCGGCAGCCCGGAGCTTGCGCAACTGATCGACGACATGTTCGAGACCATGGCCCAAGTCGGCGGTGTCGGCCTGGCCGCGCCGCAGATCGGCATCGACCTGCAACTGGTGATCTTCGGCTTCGAGCGCAGCGAGCGTTACCCGGACGCCGAGCCGGTGCCGCGGACCATCCTGCTCAACCCGGTGATCACGCCGTTGGCCACGGAGGTCGAGGACGGCTGGGAGGGTTGCCTGTCGGTGCCTGGCCTGCGTGGCGTGGTGCCGCGCTACAAGCACATCAGTTATTCGGGCATCGATCCGCAGGGCAACCCGATCAACCGCTTTGCCGATGGCTTCCACGCCCGGGTGGTGCAGCATGAGTGCGACCACCTGATCGGCCGTTTGTACCCCTCGCGCATCCAGGACTTCAACAAGTTCGGCTATACCGACGTGCTGTTCCCCGGGCTCGACGTGGCCGACGACTGATCCCGCCTCATCGCCAGCAGGGCCTTGCTGCGCTGGTAGCGGGCCAGGCGCGAGGCCAGGGCCTCGGGCAGGGTGGTTGCCGGTGTGAAGGCCAGACGCTGGTAGAAAGGCGCCAGGTCCGGGTGGCAGAACAGCCAGGTCGCAGTGTCGCTTTCGGCCAGCGCTGTGTCGATCAGTCGGGATGCGATCTGCTGGCCGCGCCACTGCGGGGCGACGAACAGGCCGGTCAGCCAGTGGTCGCCATCGATGGGCGTCAGGTTCATGCCACCGATGATTTCTGCGGCACGCGCCACCCATTGCTCGCCTTCAGCGGCAGCGCGCATGCGCGAGCCATGCTGGCGGTAGAAATGGTCCAGCAGGCGGCGCTGGGTTGGGGGAAGGCAGGTACAGGTCAGGGGGGGCATGCTTGGTTCACGCGGTGTGGCTGTGTGGGGCAGGTATTCATCGGTGCTTTGTCGCAGATTGTTGCAAATACGGCAAGGGTGAATGTCCGACTGCGGGGTTCAACTATTTCAGGCGCGGAGTAGACTTTCACTCATCCCCCCGGCAGTACGATAAAGCGGGATCGGTACTTCGTGTCATCTTTGCAGTCGATGACAACTTCTCCGGGCCATTGACGGCGTCAGAAGTCACGCGATCAGCTTGATAGCCATCAAGGTCGACACCATGAAAGCCTTACTGATTCTTGTATTGGTCGGTATGTCCCCGTTCGCCTTCGCGGACCAGGCCAAGACCGCAGACACCCAGCCCGTGGTCGAGCAGTACGACTATTCCACCAACCTCGACATCAAGCGCGTGATCAGCCTGTCGACGATCCCCAATGTTTGCGAAGTGGTGCCTGCCACCATGACCTACGAGGATCATCAAGGGCAGGTGCACACCCTCCAGTACCGTGCGCTGGGTGAGGGGTGCCGGCTGAATTGAGCCGCCTGGGAGCGGGCTTGCCCCCGATTGCTTTCAGCCATGAGTATCAGGTGCAATCGCGCTTCAGGCCCGCTCCCACCAGTTCCAGTGCTTGCTTCAATTGCGCCCGGCTGTGGGCCGCCGACAGGCTGATCCGCACGGCCCTGACGCTGTCGGTGCCTACCGCGAACACGCTGGCCGGCACGATCTCCACCCCGTGTTTCCGACACCGCGCGACCAGCGCCTGGGCGTCTCCAGGCGTGACCAGCCAGATGTGCGGCGACGGCACGCCCTCGGCGGGTAGCGCCTCGCCCAGCACCGCCCGCGCCAGCCGCCAGCGTTCGCCCAGTTCCTCCCGTTGCCAGGCCAGCCGCCGGGCGGCAGTGCCATCCGCGCTCCAGTGGCAGGCGATGCGCAGGTTCAGCGGCGAGACCGACCAGTGGGTGGCCTGGGCATAGGGATCGATCTGCTCCAGCAACGACGGCCGGGCCACGATCCAGCCCAGGCGCAAGCCGGCGGCCACGGTCTTGGACAGGCTGCTGATCAGCACGCCACGGCCTTCGAGCAAGGGGTAGAGTGGTGGCTGGTCGGTCAAGGCGCCATATACGTCATCCTCGATGACCAGCAATTGGTGGCGCTTGGCGACTTGCGCCAGCGCCAGGCGCCGGGCTTCGCTCATGCACGCCCCGGTCGGGTTGTGCAGGGTAGGGGTAGTGACCAATACCCGCGCGCCGCTCGCGCGGACCACACGGTCCAGTTCGTCCGGGAGCAGGCCTTGCTCATCCAGGGCCACGCCGTGCACGGGCAGGCGCAACTGGCGACAGGCCGCCTTGATGCCCGGGGCGGTCAACGCCTCGACCATCACTGGCTCCCCCGCCTGACACAACGACTGCAGCACGAGGGCCAGCGCCTGCTGGGCGCCCCCGCAGAGCAGCACGTCCTCCGGCGCCAGGTCCAGACCGCGGTTGCTCAGCCAGCGCGCGCCCTCGATCCGCCCCAGCAGCAACTGCTCGGGTCCCAGGTAATGGTCGAGCAGGGCAGTGTGGCCCTGTTCGAGCAAACCGCGCAGGCTGAGTTCGAGGTCGCGATTGCTGGGATCGGCCACCGGCACATTGGTCGACAGGTCGATCACTGGGTGCTGGCGGCTGGGTTGCTTGAGGCGAAACAGTGTCGCTTCCTTGCTGCTGGCCAGCACATAGGTGCCGCGTCCAACCTCCCCGGAGACCAGATGGCGCGCCGCTGCTTCGCGGTAGGCCTGCTGCGTGGTGCTCGGGTTCAGGCCCAGCGCCCAGGCGAGGCGGCGTTGCGGGGGCAGGCGTTCACCCACCTTCAGTTCACCCTGTTCGATGGCGTTGGCGATGGCTTCGACCAGTGCCTGGTAGCGCGGCTGGTCGTTGGCCGGGAGGCTCGGAATCCACATGAAATTGCTACCCATGCAATATTTACTTGGACCCATACAATGCCCGGCGCTTAGGATCGGTTCAAGCCCATACCGATGAAGGACGTTCACCATGTTCGACTTGCCCGCCCTGCGCGAAGCCGCCGCTTTCGTCCATCAACACGTGCCGCCGACCCCACAGCACGCCTGGCCGCTGCTGGCCGAGCGGCTGGGTTGCCAGCTGTGGGTCAAGCACGAGAACCATGCACCCACGGGGGCCTTCAAGGTGCGCGGCGGGCTGGTCTATGTCCGCTCGCTGTTGGCCAGTGGCGCCGTCCCCAGTGGCCTGGTTACCGCCACCCGCGGCAATCACGGCCAGAGCATGGCCCTGGCGGCGCGCCAGGCCGGCTTGCCGCTGGTGATCGTGGTGCCGGAGGGCAATTCGCGGGAGAAGAACGCCGCCATGCGCGCCCTGGGCGCGGAGCTGGTGGAGCATGGCGTAGACTTCGACGTGTCCCGGGAAGAGGCGGCGCGCCTGGCCGATGCGCGGGGCTATGCCATGGTTCCCTCGTTCCATCCGGAGCTGGTGCGTGGGGTGGCCACCTATGCCCTGGAGCTGTTCGAGGCGGTGACTGACCTGGATTGCGTGTACGTGCCGATCGGCATGGGTTCGGGTATCTGCGGGCTGATCCAGGCGCGCAACCTGCTTGGGTTGACCACCGAGATCGTCGGCGTGGTATCCACTGCGGCAGACGCTTATGCCCAGAGTTTCGAGCTGGGACGCATCGTCACCACCGCCAGCGCCGATACCTTCGCCGACGGCATGGCCTGCCGTGTACCACATCCCGACGCCTTTGCCCTGGTACGCGAGCATGCTGCACGCATCGTGCGGGTGAGCGACGAGGAGGTCGCCGAAGCCATGCGCCTCTATCACGAAACCACCCACAACACCGCCGAAGGTGCCGGTGCCGCCGCCCTGGCTGCACTGATGCAGGAGCGTGGGCGTCAGGCGGGCAAGCGGGTGGCGGTGGTTCTCAGTGGCGCCAACGTGGATCGCGGGCGCTATGCGCAGGTGTTGATGGGGACGAAAGATCCTGTAAAGGCAGCGATGGCCTGACCTGCAAAATCCTCCTGTACCGCCAAGGGGCTTTCAGGTTCAATCGCTGACTTTCGTCCGCCGTCGAGCCTGCCATGCCCTTTTCCAATGGTTTCCTTCTCAGCCTGTCCCTGTGCCTGGACATCGGCGTGGCCAATATCGCCATGATTACCCTGGCCATGCAGCGGGGGTTTCTTCAAGGCTTCTGGCTTGGGCTGGGGACCTGCGTCGGCGATCTCATCTACGCGATTGCGGCCCTGGCCGGCATGACCGTTCTGCTGCAGTTCGAAAGCGTGCGCTGGACGTTGTGGCTGGGGGGCTCCGCGTTGTTGGCATGGTTCGCGGTGAAGATGCTGCTGGCGGCGTGGCGCGGCGGGCACCTGGCGTCGCGTGGCCAGGTAGTGGTCGAATCGGGCTGGCGCGAATTCCTGCGCGGGATCTTCCTGGCCATGTCATCGCCCAGCGCGATTCTCTGGTTTGCCGCGGTCGGCGGCGTGCTGATCTCCCGCTCCGGCGCAGGCAGCGTGCTGGACGCGGGCCTGTTCCTCGGTGGCTTCTTTGCCGCAGGGCTGCTCTGGTGTGTCTCGCTGTGCGGTATCGCCAGTCATGGCGGGCGGCTGCTTGGCGATCGCCTGCTGACCTGGTCGTACCTGCTGTCGGCGGCGATCTTCTGCTATTTCGCCGGTTATGTGGTGCTCTCCGGTTACCGCGAATTCATCCTGGCAGTACCGGCCTGATCATTCGGGCTGTTCTGTGCCGCTGACTGTTTTTTCTCATCGGGTTGTCGATTCTCCATTTTCCCGTTCGACCATGGGTGAAGGCGCCGGAACGCACCGGCGCCAATCATTGTTGAACGCTGGGAGGAAACACCGATGAACAGCGCAGCCGAAACTGAACTTCGTCAACTGATCGAACAGTGGATGCAGGCCGTGCGCGAGCGCGACGTGGACCGTATCGTGGCACCCTATGCCGACGACATTCTCGCCTTCGATGCCATCCAGGCCCTGCAGTTCAAGGGCAAGGCCGCCTACCGCGCACACTGGGAAATGTGCATGGGCATGTGCACGGGGCCGATGGTCTTCGAACTGGCAGAGCTGAAGGTGCACGCCGACGGCGACCTGGCCCTGGCTCATTGGCTCAACCGCTGTGGCCCGGGCGACGACGAAAGCCAGTGCGGCTTCATGCGCGCCACGGTCGGCTATCGGCGTAGCGGCGGCCAATGGCAAGTGATCCACGAGCATTGGTCGGCGCCGTTCGACATGGAAACGCAAAAAGCCATGTTCGACCTCAAGCCCTGATACCGCTCATCGCCCACCGCACCGAGCCGACCTGCTGGAGACGATCATGAAATACCTGTGCCTGGTCTATTGTGATGAAGCGCTGTTGCACAGCCTGCCCGACAGCCCCGAAGACGCCGAATGCATGGCCTATGCCGAATCCATCCACGGCAGCGGGCGCATGCTCGCCGCCGAGGCGCTCAAGCCTGTGCAGACGGCCACCACGGTACGTGTACGCGCCGGGCGCATGAGCCTGACCGATGGGCCGTTCGCTGAAACCAAGGAGCAACTGGCCGGTTTCTACCTGGTCGACGCCCGTGACCTCAACGAGGCGCTGAACATCGCCAAGGGCATCCCGGCAGCCCGGGTGGGCAGCGTCGAGGTTCGGCCGGTGCGTGAACTGCAACCCTGACGCAACGGGAGAAAAGCCGCATGAGTCAGCAGGGAAAGCCCGATTGATGGTGGGGGAAGCGCAAGTCCGCCGGGAGGTGGAGGCGGTCTACCGCCGCGATTCGCGGCGGATCCTGGCGACCCTCATCCGCCTGCTGGGGGACTTCGACCTGGCCGAGGAGGCCATGCACGATGCCTTCTTCATTGCCGTGCAGCGCTGGCAGCGTGATGGCATCCCCGCCAACCCGCGGGCCTGGCTAGTGTCTGTCGGCCGCTTCAAGGCCATCGATGCGCTGCGCCGAAGTGCCCGTTTCGACCGCTCCCAGGCCGACCTGATCATGTTGCTCGAACGCGCAGCCGACGATCCGGGCGAGCAGGCGTTGCTGGCCGATGACCGTCTGCGTCTGATCTTTACCTGCTGCCACCCGGCACTGGCCTCTGACGCCCAGGTGCCGCTGACCCTGCGCGAGGTGTGTGACCTGACCACCGAGCAGATCGCCCGTGCCTTCCTGCAAAGCCCGTCCACCATCGCCCAGCGCATCGTGCGTGCCAAGGCCAAGATCCGCGATGCGAAGATTCCCTATCAGGTGCCGGAGCTGAGCGAGCTGCCCGAGCGCCTGGAAAGCGTGCTGCGGGTCATCTACCTGGTGTTCAACGAAGGCTATTCGGCCTCGGCGGGCGAAGATGTCACCACTCGCGAGCTGACCGATGAGGCGATCCGCCTTGGGCGCCTGGTGGCCCAGTTGCTGCCCGATGCCGAAGTGCATGGCCTGCTGGCGCTGATGCTGCTCCAGGCATCGCGGCAGAGGGCGCGCAGCACCGCCGATGGCGAGCTGGTGCTGCTGGATGAGCAGGATCGCAGCCTGTGGGATCGCGGGCAGATCGACGAGGGCAGCCAGTTGGTCCGGCAGGCACTGCGCAGCCGCGACTTCGGGCCGTATACCGTGCAGGCGGCCATAGCCGCGCTGCATGCCGAAGCGCCCAGCGCCGAGGCCACGGACTGGGACGAGATCATCGGCCTGTACGATGTGCTGCAGCGCCATTGGCCATCAGCGGTGGTGGAGCTGAACCGGGCGGCGGCGCTGGCCAGGCGGGACGGCGCCCAGGTGGGGTTGCAGGCGGTGGAGGCGATCCTGCAGCGCGGCGAGCTGGGTGATTATCACCTGGCCCATGCCGCGCGCGCCGAACTGCACCGGCAGCTGGGCAACCTCGATCAGGCCCGGGATGCCTGGCGGCAGGCTCTGACGCTCACCCGCCAGGGGCCGGAACGGCGGCATATCGAACGGCGGTTACGCGAACTGGGCTGAGCCATCGCGAGCGTGCCCGCGATGGCTGGCCTGGTCAATCAGCTGGCGACAAAGTTCGGTGGGCTGACCAGCTCGACCGTCTGCTGCTTGCGCGGCGCGAGGATCTCGGCCTCGCCACTGACGACCAGCTCATCGTTCTGGTTGTACACATTGGTGGCGATGCGCACCTTGAACTTGGGCAGCTTCTCGAGAATTTCCAGGCGCACGGTCAACTGGTCGCCGATCTTCACCGGCTTCTGGAAGCTCATCTGCTGGCCCAGGTAGATGGTGCCCGGGCCAGGTAGGGTGCAGGCCACCGCAGCACTGATCAGAGCGCCACTGAACATGCCGTGGGCGATGCGTTCGCGGAACATGCTCTTGGCGGCGAATTCGGCGTCCAGGTGCACCGGGTTGTGGTCGCCGGACATGGCGGCGAACAGCTGGATGTCGCGCTCTTCGACGGACTTCTTGTACTCAGCTGTCTGGCCGACTTCGAGGGCTTCGTAAGGGGTGTTGGTGACCTGGGTCATCGAGGCTTCCTTGTGGGGCGGCGAGGTGGCCGATCATTCACTGCGGGCCGGGCGGGCAAGGGCCAGCGCCTGCTCCAGCCAGCCGATGATCTCGGCGGTGACCTCGTCGCGATTGGTTTCGTTGAGCACTTCGTGGCGTGCGCCGGGGTAGATGCGCAACTGTACATGACGGTTGCCGGTCGCGCGCAGGGCGTCGGCCAGATGGGTGAGACGCTTGCCGGCACTCACCGGATCACATTCG
>Ga0268257_1001899_pt1 | contig 16367 bp, 13 predicted proteins | sample AgamicAtPrz_FD_200249 | JGI IMG/M metagenome (GOLD analysis project Ga0268257, IMG submission 200249) | Agave microbial communities from Guanajuato, Mexico - At.P.rz (v2) (version 3) | ecosystem: Host-associated > Plants > Phyllosphere > Phylloplane/Leaf | place: Guanajuato, Mexico | collected... | reverse complement strand
CGCAACTCGCCGAGGCGGACTGGGTCATTCTGCCGGGCAGCAAGGCCACGGCTGCCGACCTGACCTGGATGCGTAGCCAAGGGCTGGATGCAGCCGTCGTCACCCATGCCGAGCGCGGCAGGCGTGTGCTGGGAATTTGCGGCGGTCTGCAGATGCTGGGCGAGGCGCTGGTCGATTTGCATGGCGTGGACGGCAATGCCGCAGGCCTGGGCCTGCTGCCGCTGGCAACCCTGTTTGCCCAGGACAAGACCGTGCAACCGACGAGCTTGACACTGCCAGAGCTGCAAGCTCCGTGGAGTGCCCTTGGCGGCGTGACGGCACGAGGCTACGAGATACACCACGGGCAGACCCGCTTGCGCGCCGACATGCAGACGGCCGGCGCGCAGGCCGCGCGGGAGCTGCTGCCAGGCATGCTGTGGCAAGGGGGCAATAGCGCTGTAGTCGGCACCTATCTGCATGGTCTGTTCGAAAACGCCGAGGTGATCCACGCGCTGTTCGGCCACGATGCACCCAGTCTGGACCAGGTGTTTGAGCGGCTGGCGCAGGGCGTGGAGCAATGGTTCGAGCCGGCAGCGCTCCCGCTTTCTAGCTGATTTGTAGGATTGATCCTGCGGACTCATAGCCGCTGAACCGATAAGCCCTGCCTGAGAGTGCGTGCAAGCTGACCAAGCTATTCACTTTTTGGAATGGAGTTGCGTATGGCTTTTTTCAAGGTTCAGACTCTTCAACTAGCTTTGGGTGCAGCGGTTCTGTCACTGGCAGGCATGGCCAGTGCTCAGGTGGATGCAGCCAAGCCAGCGGCTGAGGCAGCTGCGATGGATGCGGCCAAGCCTGCGATGAAAAAGCACCACCACCGTCACCATCACAAGGGTCAGCGCCCGATGCGCGAGAGCAACTCGTCTTCGCGCGAGGCCATGGCTGCCAGTGCCGAAGCCAAGAAGGGCAAGCTCGATGACGGCCAGGGCATGAGCCAGTACCAGCGCAATGCCTATGCCCGCTGCGGCGTTTTCAAGACCGAAGTCGATCAGCAGGCATGCATGGCACGTGTCAAGGATGGCGCGGTCAGCGGCTCGGTCAAGGATGGCGGCATCCTGCGCGAAATCACGGTTGAGGAAATCATTCGTTGATGCTTTTTCCGCGCCTTCCGCCAAGGCCCTTCGGGGCCTTTTTTCATGCAGCTCCTGGGCAATCGGTGAACTTGGCGTTGCGGTGCCGATGAAAGCGCGATACTTGCAAGATCGCAAAAACGTGCCTTCCGTATCCCGGTGGTGGATGGCACCCAGGCCTGATGCACCGGGAATGACTGCACGCATGAGTTCCGCTTCCTTTTCCGAATTCCCACCGTCCACCCTCTGGTCTTGCCCGCAGGTGCAGGACATCCATGATGCGGCGCTGCAAGCCCGGGTCCAGCATCGCCTGGATTTCAAGACCAAGCCCCCGGGATCGCTGGGCGTGCTGGAGCAACTGGCCTTGCGCATTGCCAGCATCGTGGGTTGCGAGACTCCCGAGTTGCATGCACCGCAGATGGTGGTGTTCGCCGCGGATCACGGACTGGCCGCCCAGGGAGTGTCGGCCTATCCGGTTGACGTGACCTGGCAGATGGTGGAGAACTTCCTCGCTGGCGGTGCTGCGGTGAGCGTGCTGTCTCTGCAGAACGGAATTGATCTGAATGTGGTCGACTGCGGCGTGGCCCGCGACTTTGAGGCGCGTGAGCAGGATCCTGCGCACAAGCTTCCCAAGGCCCATGCGCCGCGCCTGTGGCGGCGCAAGGTGGCCTATGGCACGGCGGACTGCAGCCAGGGACCGGCCATGAGCGAAGCCCAATGCGCAATGGCGCTGCGCAATGGCGGAGAACTGGTAAGGAAACTGCCGGGCAATGCGCTGTTGCTGGGCGAGATGGGTATCGGCAATACGTCTAGCGCTTCCTTGCTGATGGCACGTCTGTGCGGCGAGCCCGTCGAGGAAGTGACCGGGGTGGGCACGGGCCTGAGCAGTGAAGGTCTGGCGCGCAAGATCGCAGTACTCAGGCGGGTGCTGGACTTTCATGCCGACGTGCAAGAACCACTGGCTGTGCTGGCTGCCATGGGCGGGCTGGAGATCGCCACCATGACGGGCGCCGTGCTGCAGGCCGCTGCCGAACGCCGCCTGATCGTGGTGGACGGCTTCATCACCACGGCCGCTGTGCTGGTGGCCAGCCGTCTTCAGCCCCATGTGCTTCAACGCTGCGTCTATGCGCATCGCTCAGGCGAGCCTGGCCATGCCCGCCTGCTGGCTCACCTCCAGGCCCAGCCCATGCTGGACTGGCAGTTGCGCCTGGGCGAAGGCTCTGGCGCGGCCCTGGTCTGGCCGCTGCTGCGCTCGGCATGCACCATGCTCAACGAGATGGCCAGCTTTGAATCAGCCGGCGTCAGCGGCAAGAGCTGAGGTTTTTTAAAAAATATAGCGGAAAGCGCTTTGTGGGTATGCGTTTGAGGTAGTTTTAGCTCTTTTTTCCTGCTGCCGGTGCCGGGGTCTTGGGCGTGAAATCGCAGTACTGTGAGACCACGCATTCCCAGCAGCGCGGCTTGCGCGCCTGGCAGACATAGCGGCCCAGCAGGATCAGCCAGTGGTGGGAGTCCACCGCATATTCGTCGGGCACGCGCTTGAGCAACTGCTTCTCGACTTCGAGCGGGTTCTTGCCAGGGGCCAGCCCCGTGCGGTTGCCGACACGGAAGATATGCGTGTCCACAGCCATGGTGGGCTGGCCGAAAGCCACGTTGAGCACCACGTTGGCGGTCTTGCGGCCTACGCCGGGAAGGGCTTCCAGCTCTTCGCGGGTGCTGGGAACTCTGCCGCCATGCAGCTGAACCAGCATGCGGCAGGTCTCCATCAGATGCTTGGCCTTGCTGCGGTACAGGCCTATGGTCTTGATATAGCTCTCCAATCCCTCGATCCCCAGATCCAGAATGGCCTGTGGAGTGTTGGCAACAGGGAAAAGCCTGCGCGTGGCCTTGTTCACCCCCACGTCGGTGGCCTGGGCAGACAGCAGCACGGCGGTCAGCAGCTCGAACACCGTGGTGTATTCCAGCTCGGTTTGTGGCGTGGGGTTGGCGGCCTTGAGCGCGGCAAAAAACGGCGCTATATCGTTTTTCTTCATGGGCGATATTGTGGCTTGTGGTTCGCGGGGCCGAACAAAGAAAAAAGCCGCTGCGTTGCACAGCGGCTCGGATGCCATGGGCTGGGTGGCTCAGGGGTCCAGGTTATAGCTCAGCACCAGGCTATAGCGCAGCTCCCGCTCGGGGTTGTTGACGGAGCGGTCGCCCAGCGGCTTGCTCATGGCAAGGTCGAGTGCGTAATGGCGGCTGTCGGACAGGCGCAGACCCAGGCTGGCAGAGCGCAGCGTATTGCCTTTGACACCGCTGGTCTGCTGATGCGTGCGTGCCCATTCGTAGAGCAGATAGGGCTCGGCCGACTTGATCCAGGCCTGGTTGATAGGGAACTGGTAGTTGAGCTCGGCACTGGCACCCATACCGGAATCGCCTGAAAACTCGCCGGCCTGATAGCCCCGGCCGAAGCGGGTGGAACCAAAGGAGATTTTCTCCGGGACGGGAAGAATGTCGGCACTATATTGCCCACCCACGGCAAAAGCGGCTCCCATCTTGTTGGCAAAGCGATGGCGTTGTGAGTAGTCGGCGGTGATGCGGGTGAAGTCCAGCTTGGCCGGATTCTGGAGTTTTTGCAGCAGGCCCTGCCCATAGTAGAGGTCCAGGTTCTTGTAGGCTCCGAGGCTGTCCAGGCCGTGGGCCAGCAGGACCGATGCGGAGCGGGTGGTGGTCTTGCCATAGGACGCCCAGGCCATCTGCGCATAGAGCGTGCGAACCTTTTCCTCGCGCAGCAGGGAGGCCTGGCTGTCGGCCAGCTCGCGGCTGTAGTTGATGGCATACAGGCCTGCCGTGGTGCTGAGCTGGGTGGTATTGCTCAAGATCCAGGGGTGGCTGATATTGAAGTCCAACTTGCGCTGCTGCGTCAGGTCGTCGATGCCGGGAATGCGCGTTGCCGGCGGGTTGAAGCTGCGGTAGTCGGAATAGCTGACGCGTGCCTGCGTGCCCTCTGGGGTCAGCTGCTGCGTGAAGCCAATGCTGCCGAAGCGCTCCTTGTCGGGGTTTTGCAGCATGGCCGAGGCCTGAAGCTGGCTGCCAGCCCACAAGGGGTCGTTCAGGGTGAGAGAGGCAATGATGCGCGGCGTGGGCTTGCGCGCCTCGCCCCCGACGGTGACGGCGATGGGCTTGTGCTTGGACTTGATGATCAGGGGCACGGCACCGTCCGTGGTGGTCGGCAGGTTGGCCGATGCCGTGATCTGCACTCCGGGCAGGCGCGCCATCAGCTGGGTCTGGTGCTGAAAAGTCTTGGTGGTCAAAGGCCTTTCGTTGAGCAGCGGCTGGGCAATTTCGCGTATCTGATCCTCGGAGCGGCCGAAATTGCCCTCCAGATTCAGGCTCTGCACATAGCCTTCGACCACGATGACCTGCACCGCGCCATTGGCAAAGTCCTGTGGAGGAAGGTAGGCAAAAGACAGGGCGTAGCCATGGCGCTGGTAAAGCTCGCTGACCTTCTGGGTCGCGGCATTGAGTTCACCGACCGTATGCGTGCCATTGATGAAGGGTGTGAAAAGTGCACTGACCTCTTCGAAAGGAATCGCCGTGCTTCCCTGCACGTTGACGCCACGTACTGCGACCCGGAGGTTGATGAGATCCTGGGGACTTGGCGGGGGCTTGTCGATCTGCACCGGAACCTGCCTGGGCTGCTGTTGCAGATTCCTTGCGGATTCAGGCGTCTGGGGCAGGCTGTTGAGCGGATTGCCGCCCTGCTGTGACCAGGCCAGAGGAGCCCAGGCCGCAAGTGCCAGTACCTGAATCCTGTAGCCGACGCGGCCCTGTGGTTTTGCTTTTGACTGCAAAAGTCCCTCCTGTTCTATTTTTATGGATCTCATTGTTCCCTACATCCCCAGAACTGGGTATGGGGCTGTCGTAAAAAAGCCCGCCTGAAGGCGGGCCAGGCTCAAGCGGTGCACTGGCCGCCGCCGTTTCCCTTACTTGCTGGTGGCTACCGCTCCACCGCCCAGGCCAAGCGCCAAGTTGCCACCCAGCAGACCGCCCAGCAGGCCGCCCGAGGCGCTTGCGCCACCTGCAGCACCTGCGCCAGCCGTGACATTGGTCACGCCGCCCAGCACGCCGCCCACGAGGCCGGTGACCGTGCCCACGGTGTTACCGACCAGGCCCGTGACTGCGGTGCCGGCATTGCCGCTGCCTCCTGCTGCTCCGCCTGCTGATCCTGCGACACCGCCGACCAGCCCGGTCACGCTGCCCAGCACGCCGCCGACCAGGTTGCCTGCTCCTGCAGCTGGGCTGCCGGCATTGCCGCCGCTCACGCCACCGGTCACGCCACCCACCAGGCCCGTGACCGAGCCCAGTACGCCGCCGACGATATTGCCGGAGCCGCCGGCAGAGCCACCAGTGCCGCCCGTGACATTGCCCAGTACGCCACCGAGCAGGCCGCCGCTAGGTGTGCCGGGACCTGTCGCCACGCCACCCAGGCCGGCCACGGTCTGGCCGACACCCGAAACCACGCCGCCCAGCGGAGCCACAACGGGAACTCCGGTGCTGGTGACGGAAGCTCCCACATGATTGACCACACCGCCCACGGTGCCCAGCAAGCTGTTCACTGGCTGGCCCAGGCCCGTGGTCTGAACCAGGTTCTGGGTGGTGCCCAGGACGGTGCTCAACACCGGCGTTGCGACCTGGCTGACCTGAGTGGTCAGACCCGAGACCAGCGGATTGCTGGTCAGCTGAGCAACCGTGCCTTCGACGCCGGAAACGGTGGTGCCGAGGATTTGCACCGTGCCGCCCGCCAGGCCCGCCACATCGCCGACCACGCCAAGCTGAGGAGTGTCCAGCGCACTGACCGTCTTGCCTGCCGAAGTGACCGCAGCGCCTAGATAGCCGACGGCGGGAGCCACGCCTTGCAAGGTGGTGCCTATGGGGTCGGCCGTCTTGCCGATTTGGCCCAGGCCTGCACTGACGCCACTACCGACGCTGTTGACGGCATTGTTCACGTTGCCAAGAATGCCGCTGGCAGGCTGGGCCACACCGCTCAGAGGCGTGCCGCTGGTGGCCGTGCCCAGAGTGGAGGTCACGATATTGTTGACATCGCTGATGACGCCGGTGGTGCCGGTCAGCGTTCCTGTGACATCGGCCACGGTTTCGCGCACGGGAGTCAACGGGGTGCTTGCAACCGGTGGATTGCCCGTGCCGCCATCGCCGCCACCGGTGTTGCCGCCACCGGTACCGCCGCCCGTGCCCCCACCCGTACCGCCGCCGGTACCGCCACCTGTGCCACCGCCTGTGCCACCACCGGCAACAACGTCGCCGCCGCCGGTGCCGTCAGGTCCGAGATCACTGCGTAAGGAGCCGCTGGAGCCGCAGGCTGCCAGGCTGGCAACCAGAGCCACGGCACACAGGCTTCGCAGACTTAACGGGGTCTTGCCGTTGATAGCGACAGACAAGGCCTTGTTGGTAAAACTAGTACGCATAAATCCTCCATCCCAAAAACAAGTGAAAAAATCCGTTAAATACGCGGTCCGTGGATCGGTAGGCGTATGTTCTTGTCAGAGGCGTGGCGCTGTCCAATTCAAAGTTTGAGACACGAAGTTATGCGCAATTAACAATTGCTATCAACTTCAAGATATCAGTAGGAGTTTGATTACTTGATGCATGGAATAGCGCCTACATAAAAGCCACTTCCTGTCTCTGGGGCGTTTCGCGCGCCACAATGGAAGCCTGCCGCTCAAGCAGCGACGAGATTCCTGTAGCGCTTTAACCAAAAAAACGTATGCAATTTGCCAAACGACTCGATAACGTAGAAACCTCTGCGATCCGCGAACTCTTCAAGCTGCTGGGCAAGCCCGGGATCATCAGCTTTGCAGGCGGCTTTCCGGACAGCGCCATGTTTGACGTAGCCGGCATCAGCGCAGCCTCTGCCGCTGCCCTGCAGCAGGAGGCGGGCGCCGCTTTGCAATACGGTGCGACCGAGGGCTATCAGCCGCTGCGCGAGCAACTGTCGGCCTTCATGGCTGGCAAGGGCGTGCCCGATGTGGCGCCCGATCAGCTCGTCGTCACCACGGGCAGCCAGCAGGCACTGGACCTGCTGGGCAAGACCATGCTGGGCGAGGGGGACAAGGTCATCGTGGAAGGGCCGACCTTCCTGGCCACGATCCAGTGTTTCCGTCTCTATGGCGCGCAGGTGATTTCAGCGCCTGTGGATGAGCATGGTGTGAAGACCGATGAGCTGGAAAAGCTGATTGCCGAGCACAGGCCCAAGCTGGTCTATCTGATTCCCACCTTCGGCAACCCCAGCGGAGCCATGCTGAGCCTGGAGCGCCGCAAGAAGGTGCTGGAGCTGGCCGTCAAGTACCAGACGCTGGTAGTGGAAGATGACCCTTATGGCGATCTGTACTTCAACGAAGCCCCGCCTGCCAGCCTGCTGTCGCTGACGCGCGAAGTTCCCGGCAGCCGCGAGTGGCTGGTCCACTGCGGCTCCTTGTCCAAGGTGCTCAGCCCCGGCCTGCGTATCGGCTGGCTGATCGCCCAACCCGAATTGCTGGCTCGCGCCGTGATGTGCAAGCAGTTCAGCGATGCCCATACCAGCACTTTTGCCCAGGCCACCGCCGCCCAGTACCTGAAGTCCGGGGTCATGCCTCAGACCCTGGCCCATGTGCGCGAGGTCTACGCCAAGCGCGCCAAGACCATGGGCGATGCACTGCGTGAGCAACTGGGCGATGCCATCGAGTTCGTGCAACCTGCAGGCGGCCTGTTCATGTGGGTGCGTCTGACGGGAGCTCGCGGCCAGCTGGCGGATGCCGGAGTGCTGGCCAAGAAGGCCATCGAAGAGGGCGTGGCCTTTGTGCCCGGTGCTCCGTTCTATGCGCAAAACCCCGACGCAGCGAGCTTCCGCCTTTCGTTTGCCACTGCCGACGAAGACAAGATTCGCGCAGGCATTGCCCGCCTTGCCAAGGCACTCAAGGCATGAGCGACAGCCAGGAAGCGCTGCAAGAGCGAATCATGGAGCTGGAGATCAAGGCCAGCTACACCGAGGATTTGCTCGAGCAGCTCAATATGACGATTTATCGCCAGCAGCAGCAGATCGATCTGCTGATTGGCGAAGTGCGAGAGCTGAAGCGCCAGGCGCCCGAAGGCGGCGGTGCGGCGGTGCGCAATCTGCGCGACGAATTGCCACCGCATTACTGACTGCGGCTGTGCCTGGAATTGCCGCTTGAGCTGCGGCAGATTCAAGATGCCTGCGGAGGTTCGAGCCGCAGGCATCTCCGCTGCGGCTGTCTTCTCTGTTGGCGCAAAGAGGGCTTCGCTCGCATGAGATCGTGCACGGCGCATCGCAGAGTGCCTATTTCTGAGTCTGAGGGAGGCCGGCTGCTCCAGCCAGCGATTGCCGGCCCGGCAACGGCCGCAGGGCCTTATTTGAGCGCCGCAAACTCTTTTCGGAGCGCCTGGCTTTTGCGCTGGTAGGCACGTGGCGGCAGGCCGCACCAACGCTTGAAGGCGCGGGCAAAGACGCGCTCTGATTCGTAGCCGCAATTCTCGGCGACCTGTACCAGGGGCAGGCCCGATTCCAGCTGCTGGGCAGCATGGGCCATGCGCTGCTGCAGCAGATAGGCCATGGGCGATGCGCCGACCAGTGCCTTGAATTTTTCGGCAAAGCGCGAGCGCGACATGGCGGCTTCCCTGGCCAGGGTCTGCAGGGTCCAGTCATGGCTGGGGTTGCCGTGGATGGCGGCCAGGGCCGTGGCAATCTGCGCATCGGCCAGGCCGCGCACCCAGCCCTGTTCACGCTCTTGCTGAGCGGCGAAATAGTTGCTCAGCACATGGACCATGGCCAGTTCGCCAAGGCGCATCGCCGCCAGGCGCCAGCCGGGGCGTCGTTCCAGCGAGTCCTCTATCAGCGTCTGCAGCACATGGCCCAGGATGGCCGGTGGGGAGGCTTGCTGCGCCGGTATATGCAGCAGCGGTGGCAGCAGGGGCAGGATGGTGTGGCGGCAGTGGGCCGATATCCATAGCAGCACCGAATCGATGCGACTGCTGGCCCCGCTGCCGCCATGCTCGAAGGTGAGGGGGTTCTCGTCCTTGGGACCTTGGGCAAAGCGCTCGATCATCTGGGAGAACGAAATCGGTGGCAGTGCCAGATCCGAGGCCATCACATGCGGGCTGCCCAGCGGCAGCAGCACCAGATCGCCCGGCATGACCTGTACCGGAGCCTGGCCTCGTACCTGCAGCCAGTATGGCTGCCCCTGGCCGATGCGGATCATGGTGCCAGGCACGCCTTCGGAGGCCAGCGCCCAGGGGGCGCTCAGGAAAAAGCGGGCCGTTACCGCACGCTCGGCCCGGCAGATGGCCAACACATCGCTTAAGTGGTCGCTGCTTTGCTTCATGGAGGATTTGGGACGATTTGTGCCATTTTAAGGATGTGCTGCGCTTCACGCCGCAGCAGCTCTTGTCGACACTGGCTGGCACCGGGATCAGGGCGCCTGCATGGACCGACCCGAGAAGCCCGTACCCATATCAAGGAGCAAACATGAGCAAGACAGGACTGAAGATAGGCATTGTGGGAGGCGGCATCGGCGGCCTGGCCGCCGCCAATGCGCTGCACAACTGCGGACACCAGGTGACGGTGTTCGAGCAAAGCCAGCAATATCTGCGCGTAGGGGCCGACATCAATCTGACGCCCAACGCCGTGCGCGCACTTGATGGTCTGGGTGCAGGCATCGCGGCGGCTGTGCGCGCCTCGGCGGCCCGTCCCACGCACCGCATCAGCCGCAACTGGGACAGCGGCGAGGAAACCTCGCGCCTGACGATGGGCAACGAAGCCGAGCGCCAGTACGGCGCGCCGCAGCTCACCATCCATCGCGCCGATCTGCTGGCGGCACTGGCCGATGCCTTTCCTGACGAGCAGGTGAAGTTCGGCAGACGCGTCAGCCGGATTGCCCAAGACGATGCCGGCGTTGCCGTGGAATTTGCCGACGGCACGCAGGTTGAGGGGCTGGATGTGCTGATCGGCTCGGACGGAATTCATTCGGTGGTGCGTGCCGCACTGTTCGGCGCCGAGAATCCGCGCTTTACCGGTGTGGTGGCGTTCCGTACCGTGGTGCCTACCGAGCGCGTACGCGATGTTCCCGATATCGGGGCCTTCACCAAATGGTGGGGGCCGACTGCGGAGAGTCAGATCGTGACCTTTCCGCTCAACCAGGGGCGCGATACCTTTATCTTCGCCACCACGGCACAGGAATCCTGGCACGAGGAGTCATGGACCACCGAAGGCAGCGTGAGTGAGCTGCGCGGCTTTTATGCTGGCTTTCACCCTCATGCGCGAGCCTTGCTGGACGCCTGCGACAGCGTGCTCAAGACTGCTTTGTATGAGCGCGATCCGCTTGCGCAATGGTCGCAGGGCCGGGTGTCGCTGCTGGGGGATGCCAGCCATCCCATGATGCCGTTCATGGCCCAGGGCGCCGGCATGGCGATCGAGGACGCCGTGGTGCTGGCGCGCAATCTCGATGCAGCGCAGGACGCCGACGGCGTGCCGCAAGCCCTGCAGAACTACGAGGCCATGCGCAAGCAGCGCACCAGCCAGATCCAGATCGGCTCGCGCGGCAACAACTGGCTGCGGGCCGGCGGCAATGCCGACTGGGTCTACGGCTATGACGCCTGGCAGGTGGCCTTGCTGTCCGAGACCTCGGTCTGCGCGGTCTGAGCAGCCGCTGCCCCCGGCAGCCGTTCTGGTCGATGGCGTGCTGCTGAGAGGCCTGCAAGCTCGCATGAGCGAAATCCGTGACATGCAGGCCTGCGCTGCGGCCAGATCTGGCCAAAGGCGCTGGACGTGGACGACCGCATGGCGAGGCGGGATGTCTTGCTGCGATTCGGGCTGAGCCTGCGCGGCATTTCAGGACTTGCCCAGCGCTGACTTTTTGCGCGAGGGGGCGGTGCGATAGTGTGTGCGCTGGCTTGGACCGCCTTGCGGCGAGCGAGGGCCAGCGGTTTCTGATGCCGCGCGGGAAGCTGCGGCTTCGCTCCCTATTGCCCAGAAATACGTGTCACTGGCGCTTTACTGACGTTGTGCCGCCCTATGCGGCCTGGCCAGCTGGCCCTGGCGCTTGCGTGTGCATGTATTGCGGCAACTGCTTGGTGCTTGCCCGACACGCTACATCCCGCTTTACTCCAGACCCGCTTCGTCTTCGGCGGACCCGGTGGCTGTTTGTTCGCAATGTGCACGCAAGCGCATCAAGGCCCGGTACATGGCGTTGCGCTCATCTTCGGGCAAGGCCCGAATGGCGGCAGCCTGGCTGGCACGCGCCAAAGGCATGACTTGTGCATGCAGGGCCTCGCCCTGTTCGGTGATCCGGCAAAAAATCTTCTTGCGAGGCGTATTGCCTTCACCTTGCAGATCCACCAGACCTTTGGTTTGCAGCCGCTTGAGAGCGCGGCTCACCAGGGCCTTGTCCGAAGTGGATTGGATGACCAGATCCGAGAAGGCCAGCCGCCTGGCGTGGGCAATCAAGGCCAGCAAGCGCCACTCCGAGACCGTCAGATCGTGCTTTTCGGCATAGGGCACGGTAATCGTGCGCCGCAGAGCATTTCCCACCTGGCTCATCAAGGTGGTGATGAAGTCGTCCACCGTCAATCCGTCGCCTTGCGCATTGAGCTGCGACCAGGGCGTTTCGCATGTTTTCTTGGTCATGCGCCATTGTTCCATCTGAAATAACAAATTCAGATGTCAATAGTGAAAACGGCAATTTGATCGATCAACTATAAGCGTATAACTCCGTCTGTTGTTTCTCTTGCGATTCAATGTTTCATTAATGAATCAATTGAGATAAGGAATCAGATTTATACCCACGGCCCAAGGAGAGGCGACCATGTCAGTTGATAGACGCCAGTTTTGCTTTACCGCGCTTGCCTGCGGCACGCTGCTTGCGCAGCCGGTGCTTGCTGAAGAGACTTATCCGAGCAAGCCCATCACGGTGATCGTGTCTTACCCGCCAGGCGGCGATACCGACGCAATCGCCCGCCTCTTTGCCGACAAGCTCAGCCACAGGCTCAAGCAGACCGTGCTGATCGACAATCGCCCGGGTGCTGGCGGCGCGATAGGCAACGGCATGGTGGGGCGTGCACGTGCCGATGGCTACACATTGCTGTTCACTCCCAACCCCTTCACCACCGCGCCCCTGGTCATGAAGCTGTCGGGCGCTGCAGCCTACGACGTGCTCAAGGGCTACGAAGCCATCATCAACACCGCCACCCAGCCCCTGGTGCTGGTCACAAGCCCCAAGCTCGGAGTCAAAAATCTGCCCGAGCTGATTGCCAGGGCCAAGAGTGGCGCCACCGTCTCCTATGCCAGCCCCGGCGCCGGCTCGCCCATGCACATCGCCGGCGAATGGCTGAACAAGGCCGCAGGCGTCAAGCTGTCCCATGTTCCATACCGCGGCGTCGGGCCCTCGGTGACCGATGTCGTGGCCGGCCATGTCGATACTGCCTGGGTCACTTTCGGGCCGGTGCGCCAGTATCTGGACTCCGGCAAGCTGCTGGCGCTGGCCATAGGCGATACCCGGCGCTCATCGCTTGCGCCTGCCGTGCCGACCTTGACCGAGCTGGGCTACAAGGATGTGGTGGTCGGCGCCTGGAACGGCTTCTTCGCGCCGAAAAAGACTCCGGCAGCGGTGATCAATCTGCTCAACGAGCACATCAATGCCATTTTGCGAGAGCCCGAAGTCGTGGAAAAGCTCGCGGTCTTCGGTGCCCTGCCTGCAGGCGGATCGCCCAAGGTACTCAGCGATCTTAATCAACGCGAGTACATGGTGATGGGCCAGGCCATCAAGGAGCTCGGCATCGTGGCCGAGTGAAACCGGTGAATCGCGTAGGCCCAGGCCTGGGCGATTCGAACTGACCTCTATATGACTGACGTGGCACAAGCCTGGGGTCCGCAGCGACCCGGGCTTTCTGCCGCGAGGCACGGATATGACATCTGCTCTTTCATCTCGATCCACGCTGGGCATGGACACTCCACAGGTAACGGCCAAGGCCAAGGTGCTTGGCCGGGCCGTCTACGCAGGAGATCTCAAGCTTGCCGGCATGTTGCATGGCAAGGTTCTGCGCAGCCCTTACCCGCATGCGCGCATCGTTCGCATAGACACTGCCGAGGCGCGCGCGCTGCCTGGCGTCAAGGCGGTTCTGACCGGCGATGATGCTCCCGCCACTCTCTGGGGGGCGCATCACAAGGAACGCGCCGTCCTGGCCAAGGGGGTGGTGCGTTATTGCGGCGAGGAAGTGGCTGCCGTGGCCGCCGTGTCCGACGAGATCGCACGCGATGCGCTGGATCTGATCCGGGTCGAGTACGAAGAGCTGCCCGCCATTCTCACGCCCGAGGAGGCCATGGACGAGGAGGCCTTCGGCATCCACCCGGGACGCAACAATGTGGCCCAGCATATCCAGTTCGAGCGCGGTGATGTGGAGGCAGGCTTTGCCGCCGCGGATCTGATCCACGAAGCCACTTACACCACGCATTCTCAGTACCCCGGCTATATGGAGCCCATGGCCACGGTGGCTTCGCTGGACCCCGATGGCCGATTGGTGCTCTATACCTCGACCCAGGCCGTGAATCTGGTGCGCATGCAGGTGGCCATGACCCTGGGTCTGCCCATTTCCCGCGTGCGCGTGATTCAGGCCGCTACCGGAGGCGGCTTCGGCGGCAAGATCGTGGAGGACGACAACCAGTTGCTGGCCGGCCTGCTGGCCTTGCATACCCGGCGCCCTGTGCGGCTGATCAACAACCGGCTGGAGGACTTCCAGGCGGCATGTGTCAGCGTGCCCGAGCGCATCACGCTCAAGCTGGGCATGCAGGCGGACGGCCGCATAGTCGCCAAGCAGGTGGGCATTGTTGCCGAATGCGGCGCCTATGCCGGCCTCGCCGGCGATGTGATGCATGTCAGCGCCATGCGCAGCGACAATATGCACCGCAATCCCAATGTGCGCTCGCAAGCGACGCTGTACTACACCAACAATCCGCCGCGTGGCGCCTTCCGTGGCTTTGGCGGAACCCAGATGCAGTTCGCGCTCAACAGCCATATCCACACCATGGCGGAGAAGCTCGGGCTGGACCTGGTGCAGGTGCACAAGATCAATGCGCTCAAGGCCGGTGAAGTCTCGATCCACGGCTGGCATATCGGCAGCACCGGGCTGCTGGAGTGCATAGACCAGGCCACCGAGGCCATCGCCTGGTCAAGCAAGCGCCAAGCGGCCAAGGACACGGGCACCAAGCGTCGTGGTGTGGGCATGGCCGCCGCCATGCATGTGAGCGGCAACCGCACCATAGGCAATTGGGACGGATCGACGCTGGTCATCAAGATCAACGAAGACGGTCGAGTCTTTCTCATCAGCGGTGAATGCGATATGGGCCAGGGGGCGAGCACCATGCTCAGCCAGATCGTGGCCCATGAACTGGACCTGCCTCTGGCCGATATTCATGTGCTTGCGCCCGATACCGATGTCTCTCCGGTGGCCGTGGGTACTCTGGCTTCGCGCGTCACCATGTCGGGCGGCAACGCGGCCATCATCGCTGCGCGCAAGGCGCGTCAGGAGTTGCTAAACCTGGCTGCCGAGCGTCTGGGTGCGCCGCCCGATGCGCTGACGCTGGAAGGCGGTGCGGTCTACGTAAGTGCGGAGCCAGAACGCCGCAGCACCGTGGCCGAGTTGGCACGCCAGCATATCTGGCGCCATGGTGGCGGTGGCATCCAGGTCACCGGGACCTGGGACCCCAAGACCGTCATGCATGACGACAAGCTCTACGGCAATATCGCCGCTGCCTACTCCTACGCTGCCCAGGCCGTCGAAGTCGAAGTGGATATCGAGACCGGCCAGGTCAGCGTCATCGACAGCTATGTCGCCGACGACTGCGGCAAGGCGCTCAACCCGATTGCGATTCACGGCCAGACCAATGGCGCCACCGTCCAGGCCATAGGCTGGACGCTGTATGAGCAGCTGCACTACGAGGGCGGACGCCTGGCGAACGGCAATTTCGCGGACTACAACATGGCCACCGCCGATGCGGTTCCCATGCTGCGCGGCGGCTTTGTGGAATCCAACGATCCCAATGGTCCCTATGGCGCCAAGGGGGCCAGCGAGACCGCCATCCTGCCAGGCGCACCAGCCATTGCCAACGCCGTCTATGACGCGATTGGCGTGCGCATCACCGATCTGCCCATCACCCCGGAAAAAGTGCTGGCCGCATTGCACGCCAAGCAGCAGCAAGGAGCAAGCCATGCGTGAATTTGATTTTGCGGAGCCCCGCTCTGTAGCGGAGGCCAGTCAGATGCTGGCCGAGTACGGCGACGATGCACGCATCATTGCGGGCGGATCTGCCTTGATGCTGGCCATGCGCCAACGCATGCTTGCGCCTACGCACCTGATCTCGGTGGCAGGGCTGCCCCGGCTGCATGGCATCGATTTCGATCCGCGCCAAGGTCTGCGTATCGGGGCCATGAGCCGCCATATCGATGTGGCTCGCTCCGAGCTCGTGAAAGCGCATGCACCGGTGCTGGCCCGGATGGCCACCCAGGTGGCCAATCCCCAGGTGCGCAACCAGGGAACGATTGGCGGCAATCTCTGCTATGCCGACCCTTCCACGGACCCGCCCGGCTGCCTCATGGCCCTCGATGCCTCGGTCGTTCTGGGCAGCACACGCGGAGAGCGCGTGCTGTCGATGGAGGAGTTTTTAGTCGACTACTACACCACGGCCATGGAGAGCGATGAGCTGCTGCTGGAAATCCGGGTGCCGCTGCAGGCGCCCGGCACCCAGGGGGAATACACGCGCTTTCTGCGCACGGCAGCAGAACACAGGCCCCTGGTCAGCGTGGCCCTGGTCGTGCAAAGAGAAGGGCAGATATGCCACCAGGCACGTCTGGCCGTGGGCGCATCCACACCCATTCCCACCAGGCTGCATCGCGCCGAGGACTGCTTGCGTGGCAAGACCGTGAGTGCGCAGCTTGCTGCGCAGGTCGCCGCCATCGTGGCCGAGGACATCCAGCCGGTCTCGGACCTGCGCGGCAGCAGCGAGTACCGCCGCGCCATGGTGCGCGCGGTGACTCGCCGCACGGTGTCCACGCTGTTTGGAATCGATATCAATGAAGGAGTTGCCGCATGAGCACGCATCGCATCGAATGCCAGGTCAACGGCGAATCGCACAGCGCCGAAGTCGCATCACGGCGACTGCTATCGGATTTCTTGCGGTACGACCTGCATCTGACCGGCACCAAGCGGGGTTGCGAGACTGGA
>Ga0268257_1001898_pt1 | contig 16369 bp, 11 predicted proteins | sample AgamicAtPrz_FD_200249 | JGI IMG/M metagenome (GOLD analysis project Ga0268257, IMG submission 200249) | Agave microbial communities from Guanajuato, Mexico - At.P.rz (v2) (version 3) | ecosystem: Host-associated > Plants > Phyllosphere > Phylloplane/Leaf | place: Guanajuato, Mexico | collected... | reverse complement strand
GCTGTGGGCATGCACCCCGCACGGCCCGACGCACTGGTGCAGCGCCGCCGCCATCGGCGCACCGGCGCGCCAGTGCCCCGGCACCTTGGCCACCGGCGACCACTCGGGCAACACCGGCACCTGCGCCGGGCCCAGCTTGTCGAATTCGGCGGCGCCGTACACCACCTTGCCGTCGACGATGGTCAGCACCGACTCGATGCCCTTGATCGCCTCTTCATCGACGCTGAAGAAGTCCAGCGACAGCGCCGCCAGGTCCGCCAGCTGGCCGACCTTGATCTGCCCCTTCTTGCCCTGCTCGCTGGAGAACCAGGCGCTGCCATGGGTGAACAGCTGCAGCGCGGTCTCGCGGCTCAGGCCCTGCGGATACAGTTCCAGCCCGCCGACGGTCTTGCCGCTGACCATCCAGTACAGCGACGTCCACGGGTTGTAGCTGGATACCCGGGTCGCGTCGGTACCGGCCCCCACCGGCACGCCCATGTCGAGCATGCGCTTGATCGGCGGGGTGTGCTCGGCGGCCTTGGCACCGTAACGATCGACGAAGTATTCACCCTGGAAGGCCATGCGGTCCTGGATGGCGATACCGCCGCCCAGCGCCCGCACCCGCTCGATGTTCTGTGGAGTGATGGTCTCGGCATGGTCGAAGAACCACGGCAGGCCATTGAACGGGATGTCGCGGTTGACCTTCTCGAACACGTCGAGCATGCGCGAGATGGACTCGTTGTAGGTGGCGTGCAGGCGGAACGGCCAGCGTTGTTCGACCAGGTGGCGGACCACCGGCTCGAGCTCTGCTTCCATGGTCTGCGGCAGGTCCGGGCGCGGTTCGAGGAAGTCCTCGAAGTCGGCGGCGGAGAACACCAGCATTTCCCCGGCGCCGTTGTGGCGGAAGAAGTCGCTGCCGTCGCCCGGCTTGACCTTCTGCGTCCAGTTCTTGAAGTCGGTGAGCTCTTCCTTGGGCTTCTGGGTGAACAGGTTGTAGGCGATGCGCACGGTCAGCTGATCATTGTCGGCCAGTTCCTGGATCACCTGATAGTCGTCCGGGTAGTTCTGGTAGCCGCCGCCGGCATCGATGGCACTGGTCAGGCCGAGGCGGTTGAGCTCGCGCATGAACTGGCGGGTGGAGTTGACCTGATACTCCAGCGGCAGCTTCGGCCCCTTGGCCAGGGTGGCGTAGAGGATGGTGGCGTTGGGCCGGGCGATCAGCATGCCGGTGGGGTTGCCGAACTTGTCACGCTGGATCTCGCCACCTGGCGGATTGGGCGTGTCCTTGGTGTAGCCCACGGCCTTGAGCGCGGCGCGGTTGAGCAAGGCGCGATCGTACAGATGCAGCAGGAATACCGGGGTGTCCGGCGCGGCCTGGTTGATCTCCTGCAAGGTGGGCATGCGCTTTTCGGCGAACTGGAATTCGTTCCAGCCGCCGACCACGCGCACCCACTGTGGGCTCGGCGTGCGCTCGGCCTGGTCCTTGAGCATGCGCAGGGCGTCGGCCAGCGACGGCACGCCTTCCCACCGCAGTTCGAGGTTGTAGTTCAGGCCGCCGCGGATCAGGTGCAGATGCGAGTCATTGAGGCCCGGAATCACCGTGCGCTGCTTGAGATCGATGATCTGCGTGGCGGTCCCCTTGTGGGCCATGGCTTCGGCGTCGCTGCCCACGGCGATGAACTTGCCGTCCTTGATGGCGACGGCAGTGGCGGTGGGCTTCTCGCGATCAACGGTGTGCAGTTTGCCGTTGATCAGGATGAGGTCGGCGGTCATGGGCGATCCTTGGGTGGCTGCGTGGGCGGAACCGGCGGCGCCGGTGAAGGGTAACGCGGACCAGATGGCGCCCGCCGCACCAAGCACGGTACTGGCGGCGAGGAACTGGCGGCGGCTCTTGTCGTTCGGGTCCTGGGACATGGTGTTCTCCATCGGGATGCGGCAGGCGTCACGGCAGAGCATGCCGGTTGACGCCGGGCGAAGGATTGGATGGATGTGCCGTGGGGCTGATTGAGGTTAGCAACCCCTGGGGCTCGTGCAGGCCGTCCCGCGGAACAAGCCCGCACCGCCAGGCCATGCGCTGGACCTGCAGGACAGCCTTGACCACGAGCGCCTTGCGCCTTTACCGCTGAACAAACGCCAGCAGGTCTTCGTTCAACTGCTGCGCATGGGTCACCGCGAACCCGTGCGGCGCGCCGGCGTACACCTTCAGTTCAGCCCCACGGATCAGTTCGGCGGCCCGCTTGCCGGTGGTTTCGAACGGCACGATCTGGTCGTCGTCGCCATGGATCACCAGGGTCGGCACGTCGATTCGGGCCATGTCCGGGCGGAAGTCGGTCTCGCTGAACGCAGTCACGCAATCCAGGGTGCCCTTGATCGACGCCATCAGGGCGATGTTCAAGGTCTGGGCCTGGACACCCTGGGAAACCTGCTGCCCATGGTTGATGCCGTAGAACGGCGCCGCGAAGTCAGCGATGAACTGCGCACGGTCGGCGCGCAGGCCGGCCTTGATGCCGTCGAACACCGTGGTATCGACACCGTCCGGATTGTCGGCGCGCTTGCCGAACACCGGCGTCACCGCGCCCAGCAGCACCAGGCCAGCCACGCGCCCGCTACCATGGCGGGCGATGTAGCGGCTGACATCGCCACCGCCCATCGAGAAGCCCACCAAGGTCACTTCGCGCAGGTCGAGGTGTTCGATCAGCTGGGCGATGTCATCCGCGAAGGTGTCGTAGTCGTAACCGTTCCATGGCTGGCTGGAGCGGCCAAAACCGCGGCGGTCGAAGGCGATGGCGCGCAAACCGCGACTGGCCAGATACTCCATCTGCGAATCCCACATGTCGGCGTCCAGTGGCCAGCCGTGGCTGAACAGCACGGGTTTGCCGCTGCCCCAGTCCTTGTAGTAGATCGAGGTGCCATCGCGGGTGACGAGCGTGCTCATATCGGTATCTCCTGAAAGTGGATTTGGCGGTTCGCAAGGTTCAGCCACGCAGCCAGGCGGCGCAGCGGCGGGTCACCCAGGGCATGATGTAGAACACCACGGGCAGGATGACGAACAGGTTGGTGATCAAGTTGCCGCTGACCTGGCCACCCAGCAGCGGGTAGCGGGCAAACAGCGGCGCCAGCAGTTGGGGAATGACCAGGGTCATCGGGCAGATCACCAGGTAGGTCAGCAGGGCCTGTTTCCAGCGCGGCGGTTGCACGGCGCCGACGCTGGGCGGGGTGAACCAGAACTCCGGGTCATCGTGCACCTGGGTCTGGTCGCCGTCTTCCAACAGTGGCAGCACTTCAGTGATCAACGCCTGGCGCTCGGCAGAGTTGACCCAGGCCTGCAGCAGGCCGGCGTCGGCGAAGCGCACCACGGTGGTGAAGTGGCGGCCGCCGTCGTCCGGGCGGATGACATTGACGTCCAGATGACCGGGCTGTTGGCGAGCGGTAGTCACGGCGCGCTTGAGCCAGGTTTCGTAGCGCGCCAGCGCCTGGGCACGGACCTTGTGCTGGATCACCAGCGTGACGACGCTGCGGCTGCCTTCGGTGGCGGTGTTCATCGCTGACATTCCCTGGAGATGAGTGGGCCTGCATCCACTGTGCAACAGCAGACAAGCGCTGGATTGGATGGGTGTGCTGCCTTGCCTGGCACCTCGCGGGTGCCAGGCTTGGTGCGGTTTACTTGCCGGCGGTCAGGGCGTTGTAGCTGGTGATCAGGTTGCGGTAGTCCGGGATGTGGTTGGAGAACAGCGCCGCCAGCCCTTCGACATCGTTGCGCCAGTCGCGATGCAGCTCACAGGCCACGCCGAACCAGGTCATCAGTTGCGCGCCAGCCTGGCTCATGCGGTCGTGGGCGGCGTCGCGGGTCATCTCGTTGAAGGTGCCGGAGGCATCGGTGACCACGAACACGTCGAACTCTTCCTCCAGGGCCGCCAGGGCCGGGAAGGCCACGCACACTTCGGTCACCACGCCGGCGATGATCAGTTGCTTCTTGCCGGTGGCCTTCACTGCCTTGACGAAGTCTTCATTGTCCCAGGCGTTGATCTGGCCGGGGCGAGCGATGTACGGGGCATCCGGGAACAGTTCTTTGAGTTCCGGCACCAGCGGGCCGTTGGGGCCTTGCTCGAAGCTGGTGGTGAGGATGGTCGGCAGGTTGAAGTACTTGGCCAGGTCCGCCAGGGCCAGCACGTTGTTCTTGAAGCGATCCGGCTCGATGTCGCGGACCAGGGACAGCAGGCCGGCCTGGTGGTCGACCAGCAGTACGGCGGCGTCGTCTTTGTTCAGGCGGTTGTATTTGAAGTTGTTCATTGCCGATGCTCCTTGGGTTTCGATCTTCAGTGAGTTGGGTGTTTCGCGTTGATGGGAGAAGATTAAAACCGGTACGTTTTTGGCGGTAGATAGCGAAATCTGCCTTTAGCGTTCTGTTTTGTGAACGATGAAGCGGCGTTGGCGGCAACGGCCCCATCGCCGGCAAACCGGCTCCCACACGAATGGCACCTCGCCTGTGAGACGCCCATTGCCTGGCACCTCAACCTGCTCTATTACTACCCACAGCCCTCCCCCGCACCGAGACCACCATGCTGGCGTTCATCCAGTCGTACCCGCTGTTGCTCGGCACCTTGCTGATCTTCCTCGACTTGTTGCTCTGGCAGCTGATCCCGCTGCAGCACAGGGTCTGGCGCATCGCCACACGGCTGTTGATCTTCCTGTTGTTCAGCGCGGTGCTGCTGACGGCCGGCATGAGCCCGTTGCAACCGCCCCCCTGGGCCGACGACGTGTCACGCAACCTGATGGCCACGGTGCTGGCGATCGGCTGGTGGCTGTTCGGCGCGCGCACGGTGACCGTGGTGTTCGGCCAGTTGCTGGTGGCCCGCGGCAGCCACGGCGGGCGGCTGCTGCAGGATGTGCTGGGGGCGCTGATCTTCCTCGCCGCGGTGGTGGCCGCGGCGGCCTATGTGATGCAGCTGCCGGTCAAGGGGCTGCTGGCCACCTCAGGGGTCATGGCCATCGTCATCGGCCTGGCGCTGCAGAGCACGCTGGCCGACGTATTCTCGGGCATCGTGCTGAACACCACGCGGCCCTACCAGATCGGCGACTCGATCTCCATCGACGGCACCGAGGGCAAGGTGGTCGATATCGACTGGCGCGCTACCCGGCTGATCACTGGCAACAGCAGCCTGGCGGTGATCCCCAACTCGGTGGCGGCCAAGGCCAAGATTCTCAACTTCAGCCGCCCGGCCGAGGTGCACGGGGTGTCGATCAGCGTGGTGGTGCCGGCCAAGGTGCGCCCGCAACGGGTGTTCGATGCACTGGAGAAGACCCTGCAAGGCACCAGTACCCTGCTCGACAAGCCGGCGCCCAAGGTCACGGTGAAGGCTTCGACGCTGGAGTCGGTGGAGTACGAGGCCAGTGGCTTCGTCGCCGACATGTCGCGCAAGACCGAGGTACGCAACCAGCTCTTCGACCTGGCCCACCGCCACCTGGAAGCCAGCGGCGTGACATGGAACCTGGAGCTTGGCGTGCCACCGCGCAGCCGCCAACGCGAGTTGCTGGAAGAGGTGCGGGTGTTCCGCTCGTTGACCAGCGAGGAACGCGACAGCCTGAGCCAGCGCATGACCACGGTGGAGTACCCGGCCGACCAAGTGATCCTCGGCATCGGCGAACGCTCGGAACATGTGCTGCTGATCAGCCGTGGCGTGGTGTCGGCCGCGGTGCGCGATGGCGAGCGGCTGATCGAAGGTGGGCGCATGGGCCCGGGAGAAGTGTTGGCGCTCGAGGGCCTGGTGGATGACGAGGCCTCGCCTGTCGAGTTTCGTGCCCTGACCGGCTGCGTACTCTATCGCATCGACAAGGAGCAGGTGCGCGGCTGCCTGACCCAGAGCGGCGATGTGAAGTCGGCCTTGGCCAAGCTGCAGCGGTTCCGGCGGCAGAAGCGCGAGTCGCTGCTGCTGCAGAAACCGGCGGTGGTGAAGAAAGGCGGGTTCCTCAGTTGGCTGCGCTAACCCCTGCAACTGACAAATTTGCCAGTTATCACGCGCCACGATAGTCCGTATGGTCGCTCGGGCAAGCTCCATTTCGCGTGCCGACGCCAGAGGATCGCACCATGCGTACACGGATCGTTCTCCCCTTGCTTGCGGCCCTGCTGTCATGCCTGACCGCCGCCAGTAGCTACGCCATTACCCCGGTCGCTGAATCGGTACGGCACCATACCGCGCCCTGCTTCGCCCCGGCACAAAACGTCAACTGCGAAGTTTCCGGTGTGGTGCGCAGCGGCGACCAATTGATCTTGGTGAACGACAAGCAGATGCCCAGCCCAGGCAGCCCCGCTGTGTTCACCCTGCGCCTGGATGGCCAACGGATCAACGCAGAACCGGTTTACCTGCCCGGTGAAACACTGCGCAAGGCCGACAAGTACGAAGCCCTGACCAGCACTCTGGATGGCCGGTACATCCTCGCCAGCACTGCGTTCAACAAAGAGGGAACGGCGCAAAAACCCGAGCTCGATGCGCTCAATACCCTGCTCTACTGGCCCCAAGGCGCCCCCGAACAGGCCAAGGTGCTCGCGCCATCCAGCCGAGGGGGTGTCACCAGTTCTCGCGGGCTGCGAGACAAGATCAGCCAGGTGATCGGCTCGCCGTACTTCCAGGTCGAAGCATTGACGATCACCCCAGACAAGCAGTTGCTGGTCGGCATCCGCAAGCATGGCCAAAACAGCAAGGTAGCCGACTTTTCCTTCCTGCTACTGGCAGTGCCGCTGATCCAGGAAGGCAACGAGTTGACCCTGGGCGACAGCTTCACCAAAGTCCTCGACCTGAAACCCGAAGACCTCACACGCAAGCTGGGATTGCCTGACGGTTCACATCCCGAACTGGGGATCTCCGGCATCGAGTACGACCGTTACAGCAAGAACCGCTTCTACGCAGTGACCAGTTTCGAGAAGGAAAACACGCTCGGCGGCTATCTCTGGGTGCTGCCGCTGGAACAGGGCAAGGTTGGCCAGCCGCAGCCAGTCAAAGGTGGCGATGGCAAGCCGGTGGCGTTTGCCAACAAGCCCGAGGGGGTCGAGATTCTTGATCGGCGGCATGTGCTGGTGGTGCACGATGACGACCGGGTCAAGGTGAAGCCCTCGGCAGACGGTAACGTGCGTGAGGATCACGAGTTCGCCTACAGCGTGGTCACCCTCACGCCTTGATACCCATCAGGGGCGCCACGCGCCCCTTCGCGAACCCCTAAAGCACTACCCGCAGGCACTGCCCCGCGTGATACAGCGAGAAACCCGACTCGTAGAACGCCGTGCGCAAAGACGGCGCGCTCACCGGTCTCATCGGCGAGAACGGAATCGGCAGGCTGTCCGGGTCATCCTTGAGCAGGAACTCGGCAAACGCCCGGCCGATCACCGTGCCGGTGGTGTTGCCGCGACCGTTGTAGCCGGTCACCGCCACCAGCCCCGGCGCTGGCTCGAACAGGCGCATCAGGTGATCGGGGGTGAAATCGATGCAGCCGGTCCAATGCATCTCCCACTCGACCTTGCCCAGCTGCGGGTAGTAGTGGCTCTGGATACGGTCGGCCCAGCTGCGCACGAACCACGCCGGCTTGTTGTCGACCCGACCAAGGCTGCCGAGCAGCAGGCGACCCTGGTCGTCGCGGCGGATGCTGCTGAGCACGGTGCGGGTGTCCCACGAGCCCTGGCCATGGGGCAGGACCTGGTCGGCGGCGGCGCCGTGCAACGGCTTGGAAGCGACCTGGTAGTAATAGCCGCGGAAGAAGTGCTTCTTCAGGTTGCTCCAGTCACCTTCGGTGTAGGCACCGGTAGAGATCACCACCTTGTCGGCACGTACCGCACCCTGTGCGGTGCGCACCCGCCAGGCATCGCCGTCGCGCTCCAGCCCCTCGACCGAGGACTGCTGGAACAGCTTGCCGCCCAGCCGGTTCACGGCGGCGGCCAGGCCTTGTGTATAACCCATGGGGTTGATGGTGCCAGCGCGGCGGTCGAGCAGCGCGGCGGAAATCTTGTCGGTACCGCAGTATTCCTGGCATTGCGCACCGGTCAGCAGCTCGACGTCGGCGCCGCGCCGGGTCCATTGCTGGTGGCGGGCCTCGAGGTCGGCGATGCCGGTGGCATTGTGCGCCATGTGCAGCGTGCCCTGGTGCCGGGCCTGGCAGTCGATACCCAATCGCTCGATCATCGCGAACACTTCGCCCGGCGCCTCGCCGAGCACCTTGTTCAGGCGTCCGCCCTGCTTGTGTCCGAGGGTGGCCTCGACGTCGTCGGGGCGGATCCAGGTGCCGGCGTTGACCAGGCCTACGTTGCGCCCGGAGCCGCCATGGCCGATCTTCCAGGCCTCCAGCAGGATCACCGTCTTGCCCTGCTCCAGCAGGTGAATCGCCGCCGACAGGCCAGTGATGCCGCCACCGATCACGCAGACATCGGCCTTGTGCTCGCCGGCCAGGGCCTGGGCGCCAACGGTCGGCTGGGTGACGTGTTCCCACAAGCATTCTTGACGCAGTTCGGACATGACCGGCTCCAGCAGATTTTATTCTTGTTGCGGCCCCATCGCCGGCTCGCCGGCGAAACGGGGGCAAGGCCCCCGCGACGATCATCAGTCGAACACGATCCCTTGCGCCAGTGGCAATTCGCGAGAGTAGTTCACGGTGTTGGTCTGGCGACGCATGTAGCCTTTCCAGGCATCTGAACCGGACTCACGTCCACCTCCGGTCTCCTTCTCGCCCCCGAACGCCCCGCCGATCTCCGCGCCGCTGGTGCCGATGTTGACGTTGGCGATGCCGCAGTCGCTGCCCGAGGCGCTCTGGAAGCGTTCGGCCTCGCGGATGTCGGTGGTGAAGATGCACGACGACAGGCCTTGCGGCACTTCGTTGTTCAGGCGCAGGGCCTCTTCGAAGTCGTCGTAGGCCAGCACGTAGAGGATCGGCGCGAAGGTCTCGTGGCGCACCACGTCGCTCTGGGCTGGCATCTCGGCAATGGCCGGCGACACGTAGTAGGCGTTCGGGTACTGCTCGGCCAGCTGGCGCTCGCCACCGAATACCTGCCCGCCTTCGTCACGGGCCTTGGCCAGCGCGCCCTGCATGGCATCGAACGACTGCTTGTCGATCAGCGGGCCGACCAGGTTGTCCTTGCGCGGGTCACCGATGCGCACCTTGCCGTAGGCGGCTTTGACGCGGGCGACCACTTCGTCCTTGATCGAACGGTGAACGATAAGACGGCGCAGGGTGGTGCAGCGCTGGCCGGCGGTGCCGACGGCGGAGAACAAGATACCGCGCACGGCCAGGTCCAGATCGGCGCTCGGGGCCAGGATCATGGCGTTGTTGCCGCCCAGCTCGAGAATGCTGCGGCCGAATCGCGCCGCGACACGCGGGCCGACTTCGCGGCCCATGCGGGTGCTGCCGGTGGCGCTGACCAGCGGCACGCGGGGGTCGTCGACCAGGGCTTCGCCGGCCTCGCGGCCACCGATCACCAGTTGCGCCAGGCCAGCCGGCGCATCGCCGAAGGCTTTCACGGCCTTGTCGAACAGTGCCTGGCAGGCCAGGGCGGTCAGCGGAGTCTTCTCGGACGGCTTCCACACCACGGCGTTGCCGGCCACCAGCGCCAGCGCGGTGTTCCACGCCCATACCGCCACCGGGAAGTTGAAGGCGCTGATCACCCCGACCACGCCCAGCGGGTGCCAGGTTTCACGCATGTGGTGGCCCGGGCGCTCGGAGGCGATGGTCAGGCCGTACAGCTGGCGCGACAGGCCGACGGCAAAGTCGCAGATATCGATCATTTCCTGCACTTCGCCCAGGCCTTCCTGGGTGATCTTGCCGGCTTCGATCGACACCAGCTCGCCGAGGTCGGCCTTGTGCTCGCGCAGCACCTCGCCGAACAGGCGCACCAGCTCGCCGCGACGAGGGGCCGGCACGCTGCGCCAGGCTTCGAAGGCCTGCTGCGCCTGGTCGATGCGGGCAACGGTGTCGGCCTTGCCGAGCAACTTCACCGAGGCGATCTGGCTGCCGTCGATGGGGGTATGGACAGGGTAATCACCCTGGGTATGAGCCGCGGCGGCAACGCCAAGGCGCTCGAGCAATCCAGCAACCATCGTGCTTCTCCTTACATCGGGTGAAGGGGTTGAAAATGTCGTGGGTCAGTATTAATCCTATTACTCGGGTGCAACAAACGACCTTTATTCCGCATATCATTCCACCAGGTAATGATTTCAGCCGCAGAGACCGCTTATGTCCAAACGCCTGGTACCGTCCATGACCGCCCTGCAGTGCTTCGAGGCCGCAGCTCGCCACCTGAGTTTCACCCGCGCCGCCGAGGAGCTGCACCTGACGCAGAGTGCGGTGAGCAAGCAGGTGGCGCAGCTCGAGGAGATGCTGCGCCATCACCTGTTCCTGCGCATCCGCCGTCGCCTGCAACTGACGCCGGCCGGCAGCCTGTACCTGGCCGAGGTGAACAAGATCCTCACCCAGGTGGACATGTCCAGCCGCTATGTCCTGAGCTACGGCTCGCAGACCGAAGTATTGAAGGTAGCCACTCAACCGAGTTTCGGCGTGCGCTGGCTGATCCCGCACCTCAAGGGCTTCGGCAAGCGCCACCCAAACCTGCACCTGGACATTCGCAACGAGATGGAACCGTTTGCCCTGCTGCAGGGCTCGGCCGACGTGGTGTTCTTCTATGGCCAGGGCACCTGGCCCGGGGCCACCTGCATCGAGCTGTTCGGCGAAGAAGTGGTGCCGGTGTGCGCGCCGGAGCTGTTGCAAGGGCGCACGCTGCTTGACGCAGGCTCGGTGGCGGAACTGGTGCTGCTGCAGAGCACCTCGCGACCGCAGGCGTGGCACGAATGGTTCCTGGAACAAGGGCTGCATACCGACAACAGCTACCATGGGCCGCGCTTCGACACCTTCTACATGGCCTTGAGCGCCGCGCAGGCCGGTTGTGGGGTGGCGTTGGTGCCCAGCTACCTAGTGGCCAAAGAGCTGGCCGAGGGCAGCCTGGTGCTGGCCTGGGACCATGCGATGAAGAGCAATGGCGCGCATTACCTGGCGTATGCCGAGCATGCGGCGGAAGTGCCCAAGGTTCGGGCGCTGGTGGCGTGGGTTGCCGAGCAGATCCAGCAAGGCGAGCACTGACGCCATCGCGGGGCAAGCCCGCTCCCACGAAGCCAGATAGTGGCTCGTGGAAGCGCTTGCCCGATAGGGCCGGCAAGTTCGATCATAAAAGGAATGAAACCCGCACTTTTTTTCGCTTGAACGGCAACTCCATTCCCAGCTTTCATGTAAGTGTCCTCCATTCACCCAGGAAGCTTGCGATGCCCGCCCACGATTTCGTCAGCCCCGACAGCATCCGTGCGCAGTTCTCTGCCGCCATGTCGCTCATGTACAAGCAGGAAGTCCCCCTGTACGGCACGCTGCTTGAACTGGTGAGCGAAACCAACCGGCAGGTCATGGCCGCGCAGCCCAAGGTGGCCGAAGCCCTGCGCTGGACCGGCGAGATCGAACGTCTCGACCAGGAGCGGCATGGCGCCATCCGCGTGGGCACCGCCGAGGAGCTCGCCACCATCGCCCGCCTGTTCGCGGTCATGGGCATGGCGCCGGTCGGCTACTATGACCTGAGCTCGGCCGGCGTACCGGTGCATTCCACTGCGTTCCGCGCCGTGCACGAGCAGTCGCTGCATGTCAGCCCGTTCCGGGTGTTCACTTCGCTGCTGCGCCTGGAATTGATCGACAACCTGCAACTGCGCACACTGGCCCAAGGCATCCTCGACAAGCGGCAGATCTTCACCCCCCGTGTGCAGGAACTGATCGCCCAATGCGAACGCGATGGCGGCCTGAGCGCTAGCGATGCCGAGACTTTCGTCCAGGAAGCGCTGCACACCTTCCGTTGGCACCAGGACGCCACCGTCACCGCCGGGCAGTACCAGCAACTGCACGACCAGCACCGCCTGATCGCTGACGTGGTGGCGTTCAAAGGCCCGCACATCAACCACCTGACCCCGCGCACCCTGGACATCGACGCGATCCAGCTCGGCATGCCGGCCAAGGGCATTCCACCCAAGGCCGTGGTCGAGGGGCCACCCACCCGCCGCCAGCCGATCCTGCTGCGCCAGACCAGCTTCAAGGCCCTGCAGGAAAGGGTCGCTTTCAGCGATGCCCAGGGCAGCCACACGGCGCGCTTCGGCGAGATCGAACAACGCGGCGCGGCGCTGACGCCCAAGGGGCGCCAGCTGTACGACCGCCTGCTCGACGCGACCCGCGCGGCCCTGGGCGGCGTGCCGGCCGAGGCCAATGCCGAACGCTACATGACCCTGCTCGCCGAGCATTTCGCCGAATTTCCGGACGACCTGGGACAGATGCGCGAACAAGGGCTGGCCTACTTCCGCTATTTCGCCACCGACAAGGGGCTGGCGGCGCGCGGGCAGCCCGGCCGCCCCACTACCCTGCAAGGGCTGATCGACGCCGGGCATGTGCATTACGAGGCGCTGGTGTACGAGGACTTCCTGCCGGTGAGTGCGGCGGGGATCTTCCAGTCCAACCTGGGGGATGATGGCCAGGCCGACTATGGCAGCAATGCCAACCGCGAGGCCTTCGAGCAGGCGCTGGGGCTGAAGGTGCAGGATGAGCTGGCGCTGTATGCGCAGAGCGAGCGCAGGTCGTTGCAGGCGTGCGCGCAGGCGTTGGGACTGAGCACGCTGTAGGACTTGAGACTACCAGGGCCGCGTTGCGGCCCCAGTGCGCTACCGCTGGGTGCGGAACCGATCCACTTCCTGGCGCAACTGCCCCGCCAGTCCTTCCAGCTCGCGGGCGGTGGTGGCCAGCTCATTGGCCACATCACGCTGTTCGCTGTTGGCCTGGGCGATGCTCTGCAGGTTGCGGCTGAGCACCGTCGCGGTGCTGCTCTGCTCCTGGGTCGCGGTGCTGATCACGGCGAACTGCTCGCCCGCCACCCGGCTCTGCTCGTCGATGCGTGCCAGGGCTTCGGCCACCTTGTCGTTGCGCGCCAAGCCTTCCTGCATCAGCTGGTTGCCCTGCTCCAACGTGCTGATGGCATGGCCGGTCTGCTGCTGGATGCTGGCGATCATGCCCGAGATCTCGTCGGTGGCCTGACGGGTGCGCGCGGCCAGGCCGCGGACCTCGTCGGCGACCACGGCGAAACCGCGGCCCTGCTCGCCAGCCCGGGCCGCTTCGATGGCGGCATTGAGCGCCAGCAGGTTGGTCTGCTCGGCAATCGAGGTGATCACGCCGACAATGCCGCCGATCTCCTGCGAGCGAGCGCCCAAGGTATCCATCACACTGGCGGTACCGCTCAGGGCCTCGGCGATCTGCCGCAGGGAAGCCGAGGCTTCGTCCATGGCACTGCGCCCGATACGGGTCTGCTGCGCGTTGTCGCGGGCCATGCGCTCGGTCCCGGCCATGTTGTCGGCGATGTTCATCGAGGTGGCACTGAATTCTTCCACCGCGCCGGCCATGCTGGTGATCTCGCCGGATTGCTGGTCCATGCCCTCGCAGGCGCCGGACGACAGGCCGGTCAGCGAGCGGGCGCGACCACTGACCTGGTCGGAGGCGGTGCGGATATGCTCGACCATGGTCGCCAGCGCATCGCCCATCTGGTTGAAGCTGCGGGCCAACTGGCCGATCTCGTCATGGCTGGTGACGCTCAGGCGGGCGTTGAGGTCGCCGGCACCCAAGGCTTCGGCCTGGCGCACCAGGTCGCCGAGCGGGCGCAACTTGCGGCGCAGCAGCCAGAGGGTCGCGGCCACGGCCAGCAGCATCGCCAACAGGCTGCCGATGGCCAGGCGCAGACCGACGCTCCAGGTCACTTCGCGGATTTCCGCCTTGGGCATGCTCGCAACCACGGTCCACGGGCCTTCGGCAAACGGCGCGCTGACACTGAACAGGTCCTGGTCGGCATTGGCCGGGGGGACCAGCCATTGGCCCTGGTCGTCCCGAATGGCCAGCGAACCGGTCTGGCCGATGCGAAAGCGCTTGAGGTTGGCGAACTGGGCGTTCTGCGCGTCGGTGTAGTCGAAACCGACGAACAGCACGGCGATCACCCGCCCGCTGCCATCGCGCACCGGCACGTAGCGGGTCATGTAGTTGCGCTCGAACAGCACCGCGCGGCCGACATACATCTGCCCGGCCAGCAGCTTGGCATAGGCCGGGTGCTGGCGGTCCAGCTGGGTGCCGATGGCGCGGTTGCCGTCCTGCTTTTTCAGGTTGGTGCTGATGCGCACGAAGTCGTCGCCGCTGCGCACGAACAGCGTCGCGATCCCGGCGGTCATCTGCTGGAATTCATCGACCACCTGGAAGTCGTTGTTCAACAGCCGCTCGCCCAGGTACAGGGCCGGCGTGGCCTGGCCTGCGACCTGCACCGTCTCGCCGGCGCGCAGCATCAGGCCCGAGGCGAAGCGGCGCTCGAACAGGCCGCTCAGGCGCTGGGTGTTGTCCTTGAGCGAACCGTGGAAGGTGTCGAGCTGGTCGGCCAGCAGCCGCGCCTCGCTGGCCAGGTGCGCCTGACGCGTGGTGAGGTTGGCGTCGTCCAGCGAACGCAGGGCGAACAAGGTGCTACCGGTGATCACCAGCGCCAGCACGATGGCGAGGGCGATCCCGAGCTGCGAGGCGATACGGGCACGCGGTTGAGACATGGCAAGGCTCCTGGCAAGAGGCCGGGATCATCCTGATCACGCTGACCGCCCGCTTCCTATCAACGGAGTATCGCGTCCTCTTCCGGGACGCTGGTGCAAGTTGATCGGCGCCTGTAGGAAATACTTGAGTGCGGGGCCGGGATATTCGCAAACGTTTTCTTTCTTTGGCCTTTCGAGCACTGCTAGCCCTGCGCCGAGAGGATCTGCACAGCTGGCAAATCCATCGCCTGCGCCTCCTCCTGCAGAAACACACTGAGCCTGCGCAACCGCTCCCCGCCCGGCCGGGTTCGCGGCCACACCAGGTAGTACTCCATGCCGCTGGCCACCGCGGTCGGCCAGGGCAGGCTCAACCGCCGCTGCGCCACATCCTCGGCCACCATCAGCAGGTCGCCCATGGAGATCCCGTAGCCCCGCGCGGCGGCGATCATCCCCAGCTCCAAGGTGTCGAACACCTGCCCGCCCTTGAGCGAGACCTTGTCGGTCAGGCCCATGCGCGCCAGCCAGGCCCGCCAGTCGCGCTTGTCCGGCGTGGGGTGCAGCAACTCGATACCGGCCAGGCGCCGCTCATCCCAGGGCGCGTCATCGAGCAGGTCCGGAGCACCCACCGGAATCAGCAACTCGGAGAACAGCCGGCGCACTTCCCAGTCCGCCGGGAAGCTGCCATCGCTGAGCAGCACTGCGCAGTCGAACGGCTCCTGGTTGAAGTCGACATGGTCGACATCCATCCAGGCGCTGGTCAGTTGCACCTCGTTGCCCGGCTGCAGATGGCGGAAGCGACTCAGGCGCGCCAGCAGCCAGCGCATGGTCAGGGTCGAGGGGGCCTTCATGCGCAGGATGTCATCTTCGCCGCGCAAGGTTTCGCAGGCCCGCTCCAGGGACGCAAAACCATCACGCACACCGGGCAGCAACATGCGCGCGGCTTCGGTCAGCTGCAGGCTGCGGCCATTGCGCACGAACAGGCGGCAGGCGAAGTGCTCCTCCAGGGTGCGGATATGCCGGCTGACCGCGCTTTGGGTGATCGCCAGCTCTTCCCCGGCACGGGTGAACGAGCTCAGCCGAGCAGCGGCTTCAAATGCGCGCAACGCATAGAGTGGAGGCAGTTGGCGGATCATGGCGCACCTGTCATACGGGAGCTGGGTCGGTGCGGAGGATCATACAGGCATGAGTCAGACTCATGACACTGATCGCATTTATCCTTTTGTGCAAAGCTGACCGAAGCCTCAGAATCGACGGCTCGCTTCCAGAATCATCAAGAAGGACCGCCCCCATGCATGTCGCGCCCACCACCGAACTCAAGGCTTTGCTGCGCCTGGCCGGGCCGCTGGTTGCCTCGCAGTTGGCGCACATGCTGATGGTGCTCACCGATACCCTGATGATGGCCCGGATCAGCCCCCAGGCCCTGGCCGGCGGCGGGCTGGGCGCGGCAAGCTATTCGTTCGTGTCGATCTTCTGCCTGGGGGTGATCGCAGCAGTCGGCACGCTGGTGGCCATCCGCAAGGGCGCCAACGACATCGAGGGCGTCACCCGCCTGGCCCAGAGCGGCCTGTGGCTGGCCTGGGGCCTGGCGCTGGTCTCAGCGCTGGTGATGTGGAACCTCAAGCCGGTGCTGCTGCTGTTCGGCCAGAAGCCGGAAAACGTCGATTCGGCGATGCAGTTGCTGACCCTGCTGCCGCTCGCCCTCCCCGGCTACATGACTTTCATGGCCCTGCGCGGTTTTACCAGCGCCCTGGGCCACTCCACGCCGGTGATGGTCATCAGCCTGGTGGGCA
>Ga0268257_1001895_pt1 | contig 16382 bp, 13 predicted proteins | sample AgamicAtPrz_FD_200249 | JGI IMG/M metagenome (GOLD analysis project Ga0268257, IMG submission 200249) | Agave microbial communities from Guanajuato, Mexico - At.P.rz (v2) (version 3) | ecosystem: Host-associated > Plants > Phyllosphere > Phylloplane/Leaf | place: Guanajuato, Mexico | collected... | reverse complement strand
CACAAGGCGCATAAAGGGAAGCATGAAATACCTGCTGTGGCTGCTCAAGGCAGCCATTTTTTTCACTCTGTTCGCATTCGCACTCAACAACCAGCAAGACGCCACCGTGCATTTCTTCTTTGGCACGGCCTGGACGGCACCTCTGGTGCTGGTGGTTCTGGCTGCTTTCGCGCTGGGCCTTTTTGTCGGAGTGCTGGGCATGGTGCCACGCTGGCTCAAGCATCGCAGCGCAGCGCGCGAGGCACAGGCCACTCAACAGGCACCGAACGCCGCAGCCAACGCCACCAGTGCAGCACCTGCGGTGAAGGAACAGAACTCTTCTTCGATCATTGCGCCGGGCGACGTGCATGGAATTTAATCTGACTTGGATCTTGCTGGGCCTGCCTGCAGCCTTTGTGCTGGGCTGGCTGGCCTCCCGCTGGGATTTGCGCCAGGTGCGAGCCGACAACCGCCAGGCTCCCAAGGCGTACTTCAAAGGTCTGAACTTTCTGCTCAACGAGCAGCAGGACAAGGCCATCGATGCCTTTATCGAGGCCGTACAGAACGACCCCGATACCACCGAACTGCACTTTGCACTGGGCAACCTGTTTCGCCGCCGCGGCGAATACAACCGTGCAGTGCGCGTCCACGAGCATCTGCTCAGCCGCGCCGACCTCACCCGCCCCGACCGGGACCGTGCCCAGCATGCACTGGCACAGGACTTTCTCAAGGCCGGCCTGCTGGACCGCGCCGAGGAGGCTCTGAACCGGCTGGAAGGCACGCAGTACGAAGGCGAAGCACGCCTGGCGCTGCTGGCCATCTACGAGCGCTCGCGCGACTGGGCCCAGGCAGCGGCCATCGTGCGCAAGATGCAGGCCGCCGGCCAGGGGGACTTCAGCACCCGGCTGGCCCACTATCTTTGCGAAGACGCGCAATCCCAGGTGGCCCATGGCCAGCTCGACAAGGCGTTTGCGCAACTGCAACAGGCCTTGGAGACTGCGCCGCAAGCTCCACGTCCCCGACTGGAGCTGGCCCAGCTCCAGCATCGACAGGGCCGTTCCGCACAGGCTTTGTCAAGTCTTCAGGCGCTGGCGCAGAACAGCCCGGCAGCCCTGCCCCTGGCGGCCGGCCTGCTTGTGGAAGTGGCCGAGGCAACGGGCGCGCTCGCCGAGGCTCGCGATCTGCTGCTCAAGCACTATGAACAGGCACCCTCGCTGGATCTGCTGCAGGCACTGGTCGCAGTCGATCAGAAAAGCGGTGACGCTGCAGCCCCCGGCCGCCAGCGCCTGGTGCAACACCTGGAGCATGAATCTTCCCTCGTGGCTGCCGCCCAATGGCTGGAAGGCGAGACACTGACCGAAGAGCAGTACCATGCCACCGTGCAGAAGGCGCTGAACCACGCCACCAAGCCCCTGACCCGCTACCGCTGCGCAGCCTGCGGCTTTGAAGCCCGCACCCATTTCTGGCATTGCCCCGGCTGTCAGAGCTGGGACAGTTACCCCGCACGCAGGGTCGAAGAGCTGTAAAGCACTTCCAGAAGACAAAAGAGCGCCCCTGGGCGCTCTTTTTCAATGCATGCAGGCGGCTCGTTTAATGGTCACCCCACTCATCGGCCGGCATATCCTGCTTGCCGATCAACCAGGGCAGGCGCGAGGACACGCCGACCAGAACCCCCACGGCCCAGAACAGAGCCGAGACACCGACCACCGTGCCCAGCGAGCCGAACAGCACCGGCATCAGCACGCTGGAGCCGTTGATGGCCATCATGCGCAATCCCAGCGCCTCGCCATGGCGCTCGGGTGGCGTGATCTGATGGATCATGCTCATCACCATGGGCTGCACCGATCCCAGCACTACGCCCAGCAAGACTGAACAGGCACCCATGGTCCAGGCTCCTGGCATGAAGGGATAGGCGATGAACAAGGCGCAGGCCGCAACCATGGCCCCCAGCACCACCTGCGATTCGGCCAGGCGGCGCGTGATGATGGGCATCAGCATGCGGATCACGGCCGCAGCAATCGCAAAAGCACCCAGGATGCTGCCTATCACCGAGGCAGGCAGTCCGCGCTCATGGCCCAGAATTGGCACGACAAAGGTGTGCACGTCCCAGCAAGAGGAAAGCGCCCAGTTCAGCAGCAACAGGCGCCTGAAGCCCCGGTTCTGCACCAGATCCCAGGCCGTTGCCTTCTGGTTCGCACTCTCGGTCTGCAACGCGGGCAGCTCCTGCACCGTTCTTGCCCAGAACCAGGCCGCCAGAGGCATCAGGGTCAGCAGCAGGAAGGCTGCCCTGAAACCTGTGGTGCTGGCCGCTTCGCCGCCGGCGTAGTCGATCAGCAGACCGGCCGCGAAGGGCCCCAAAAAATTGGAGATCGCCGGCCCGATCGCCAGCCAGCTGAAGACCTTGCGCAGCTCGTCCTTGTTGTGCGCCATGCGCCCCACATGGCGCTGCAGGGCGATCAGTGCCATGCCGGCTGCGCCGCCCGTCAGCAAAGCGCTCAGGCACAGCACCGGATAAATCGGGAACAGCACCGCCACTCCCGCTCCGGAACAGGCGGCCACCACACTGATGATGAGCGGGCGCTTGAGCCCGTGACGGTCCGCATAGCGCCCCGCGGGCAGGGACAGAAACACCTGGGTCAGTGCGAACAGCGCCAGCAGCATGCCGACCGCGGCTGCGCTATAGCCCTCCTTGAGCGCCAAAAGCGGCGTGGCCATGCGCATGCCCGTCATGGTGCCGTGGATACAGACTTGCGCAAGAATCAGGCGCAGCAGGGCCGCGTTCATTCCTGGTCCTCGGCGGCAAGCTGATCACCCTCAGCCGACGCGGCCGAAAACAAGGGCTGGCCCTGACCGTCTCCATTCGGCAGTTCCTGCACATTGCGCAAATGGCGCTGAATGGCGCGCGTGCGCACACCCACCTGATCAAACTTGCGCGCGGCGGCATCGATGGACTTGCGCGTAGCCTCCACCACCTCGCCGAACTTGCCGAACTCGGTCTTGACCTGACCGAGCACGCCCCAGACTTCGGAGGAGCGCTTCTCGATCGCCAGCGTCTTGAAGCCCATCTGCAGGCTGCTGAGCATGGCGGCCAGATTCGCGGGACCGGTAATCACGATGCGATGCTCATTCTGCAGCGCCTCGACCAGTCCCGGACGTCGCAACACCTCTGCAAACAGGCCTTCGGTGGGCAGATACATGACGGCGAAGTCCGTGGTGTGCGGCGGCGCGATGTACTTGCTCGCGATCTTTCTGGCTTCGCCGCGAATCGATGTCTCGAAGGCATTGCCTGCAGCGGCAATGGCCACGCGATCTGCGCTGTCCTGGGCATCCTGCAGGCGCTGGTAATGCTCGACCGGATATTTGGCATCAATGGGCAGCCAGACGGGCTGCTCGTCGTTGCGGCCCGGCAGCCGGATGGCGAACTCGACCAGCTCATCACTGCCAGGCACGGTCTTGACGTTTCTCGCGTACTGCTCGGGCGTGAGCACATTGTCGATGATGCTGCCCAGTTGCAGCTCGCCCCAGGTGCCGCGCGACTTCACATTGGTCATCACGCGCTTCAGATCGCCTACGCTGCCCGCCAGGGTCTGCATCTCGCCCAGCCCCTTGTGCACCTGCTCCAGCCGATCGCTGACCAGCTTGAAGGACTCGCCCAGACGCTGCTCCAGCGTGGCATGCAGTTTTTCATCGACAGTGCGGCGCATCTCGTCGAGCTTGAGGGAGTTTTCGCTCTGAATCGTGGCCAGTCGCTCGTTGAGCGTTGCGCGCAGCTGCTCAGCCGTGGTCTGCTGGCCCTGCGCCAGCGCAGCCAGTTGCTGGCTCACCGCATCCTGCAACACGGCAAACTGATGGCGCAGTTGCTCGCCATTGCTTCCCAGCTGATCCTTGAGCGCAGCCCCCATATTGGTACTCATATGCGTGAGCTGCTGCTGGATATCGCCCTTGAGCGAGTCCAGCGTGCCGCGCGTCGTCTCGGCCAGGGCCTCGAAGCGCTGCTGGACATGGACTGCCTGCTCGGCACTGCTTTGGGCCAGTGCCGCGCGGGCTTGCTGGCTGTCACCCGTCAGCCGCTGCGCTAGCTGGGCAACGTCTTCACGAAAGGATGCCAGCGCCGCCGCCTGCTCGCGCCGTGCGGCCAGTGCATCTTGCTGGGCCTGGGCCAACTGGGTCTGCACATGCTGGGTGACACGGTCCAGGGCTCCATCGCTCTTGGCCACCGTCATCTGGGTACTCTGGCTGCTGCGCTCCAACTGCTGCAGCCTGACATCCAGCGCCTGCAATCCCTGCAGCAGCTGGGCTTGCAGCCTCATCGCATCAGGGCCGAGAGCAAGTTCCGTCTGACGGCGCAGCCCCTGCAGCCACCACAGCAGCACCAGAAGCAGGCCCACCATCAATACGGCCAGCGCCGCCAACCCAAGCCACCACGTAGTCACTGTCTTGCCACGCCTTTCGCACTCTTTTTTTCATAGCTGCAAGCGCTTATCAGCAGAGCGCCACAGACCTATTCATTGAATTTCCGCCCTGAGCATTGCAGACTGCAGTTTGCAAGCACTAGCGCGCAGGCAAATTATCAGTCCTCAGAGCCAAGAAAAATTCAATGCGATCAGAAGTGCTGCTTCCGATTGCAGCCTTGGTGACAGCAAGGCTGCAGTCGGTTGACGCAAGAATCAGGCGTCGGGGCCCACTTGCTGGGCAATGGCCATGGCGAACTTGCCGCCGCCCACGGACCAGTCGGAATAGTCGTTTTCGTGCGTGAAGATGAACACATCGCTGGGTGCGACGTCCGCATCTTTTTCCAGATTGGCGGCGATGTTGGCATACAGCGCGCGCTTCATGGCATCGCTGCGCCCACGGCGCATGGTGATCTCGACCACGACCACGCGGTCCGAGCGCTTGTAGCCGTTGAAAGTGCGGCTGAAGAAGAACTTCTGCTCGTCATATTCCTCAACCATGTTGAACAGCTCATCGGCGGGCATGCCGATGCCGTCGATCAGGGCCTGATGAATACCGTTGACGATGGCCTGGCGCTGGGCAGGCGTGGTGTCCTTGTGGACGCTGGTGCGGATAAAAGGCATTGCTGTCTCGCTTGATATAAAAAAGCCCGCTGTGCGCACAGACGCCAAGCGGGCAGAAATTATCAAAGCCGACAACGCACTCAGAGCACGTATTCGCCCTCAAACTGATATGACGTGATACGGCCTAATCTCGGCATCAGGCCAGCTGATTGACGGGCGTCAGCGGCCCCTTGCCGGCAAAGAACGAGATCAGGTTGTCTGCCGCCAGCCCCGCCATGGCCGTACGCGTACCCTTGGTGGCGCTGGCGATATGAGGTGTCAGCACCACATTGGGCACGGCCAGCAGATCCGGATGCACGACAGGCTCACCCTCGAACACGTCCAGCCCCGCTGCGGCAATGCGCTTATCCTTGAGTGCCTGGGCCAGAGCCGCATCGTCGACGATGCCGCCACGCGCAATATTGATCAGCGTGGCTGTGGGCTTCATCTGCGCAATTTCTTCCGCGCCTATGGTGTGGCGGTTTTCGGGGGTGAATGGCAGCACCAGCATCAGATGGTCTGCACGTTCGAGCAGCTCCTGCTTGCCGACATAGCTGGCCTTGCACTCGGCTTCCAGCGCAGCATCCAGACGCGAGCGGTTGTGATAGATCACCTCCATGCCAAAGCCGTAAGCCGCACGGCGTGCAATGGCCTGACCGATGCGGCCCATGCCCAGGATGCCCAGCGTGCTGCCATGCACCTCGGCACCCGCAAACAGGTCGTAATGCCAGTCCTTCCAGAGCCCGGCACGCAGATAGTGCTCGCTCTCGGCAATGCGGCGCGCCGTGGCCATCAGCAGGGCAAAGCCGAAATCAGCCGTGGTCTCGGTCAGCACATCGGGGGCATTCGTGCCCTGCACGCCCGCGGCCGTCATCGCGGGCACATCGAAATTGTTGTAGCCCACAGCCATGTTGGCCACGATCTTGAGCTGCGGGCAGGCGGCCAGCAACTCGGCATCGATGCGCTGCGAACCCGTGGTCAGCACGCCATCCTTGCCCTGCAACTGCTGTGCCAGCTCTGCCGGAGACCAGACCACATCGTCCTGATTGGACTGCACTTCAAAATGCTGCTGCAACCTCTGCACCACCTCGGGTGAAATGGCGCGGGCAATCAAGATACGGGGCTTTTGACTCATCGCGTTGTCTCCTCATTCATCTTTTTAGAACATATCAGCTCGCCCGGCACAGCCCGAGCTATCAAGCAAGGACCGGCCCGCAGCAATGATGTCGCCCCCTCAAGGGGAGAGCCATCACCTAAACCAAATCCAGGTAATCAAAACCAGCAGAGGTACCAGCACGCAGACCGACCAGAGCATGTAGCCGAAAAAGCCCGGCATCTTCACGCCGCGATCTTCGGCAATCGCCTTGACCATGAGATTGGGCGCATTGCCAATGTATGTGTTCGCTCCCATGAACACGGCACCGGCAGAAATGGCTGTCAGCGTCAGCGCCATCTCGGTCATGAGGTGCGCGGGGTCGCCACCGGCGGTATTGAAGAACACCAGATAAGTCGGAGCGTTGTCGAGGAAGGAGGACAGCAGACCCGTGGCCCAGAAATACATGGCCGGGTTGGGCGTGCCATCGGCATTGGTGACTGCGCGCACCACGGCTCCGAACGGGCCATCGACACCGGCTTTAAGCATGGCGATGACGGGAATGATGGTCAGGAAAATACCTGCAAACAGCTTGGCCACTTCCTGCATGGGACCCCAGCCGAACTCATTGGCCTGATGCACACGAGCGGGTGTGAGCTTGAGCGAAAGCAGAACCACGGCAAGCAAACCCAGATCGCGTACCAGACCGGGCAGGCCCACATGGGTCCCGGCGATCTCGATACCCGCAGGAGTGCGCCAGATGCCGCTGACCAGCACCAGAGCCACCACCACCATCAGCAGCACAAAGTTCACACGACCTTCAAAGCCCAGGCGGCTTTGAGCCCCGGTCACATCCATGCTGGGCGTGGGATCGGGCAGATCGGTCTCGCCCTTTTGCCCCATCAGCTTGTGATCTATCACATAGAAGATGGCCAGCAGCGCCAGCGTGAGGAACAGCATCGGGCCCCAGATATGGCTCACCGTCCAGAAGAAGTCCACCCCCTTCAGAAAGCCCAGGAACAGCGGCGGATCTCCGAGCGGCGTCAACGCCCCCCCGGCATTGGAGACGATGAAGATGAAAAACACCACCACATGAGCCTGATGACGGCGGTTGTCGTTGGCGCGCAGCAAGGGACGTATCAGCAGCATCGAAGCCCCGGTCGTGCCCATGAAGCTGGCCAGCACCGCTCCAATGGCCAGGATGGCGGTATTCAACCCCGGCGAACCACGCAGATTGCCGCGCACATAGATGCCTCCGGCCACCGTGTACAAGGCGGTCAGCAGGATCACGAATGGCAGATACTCGGCCAGCAAGGCATGCACCAGATTCACGCCCGCCGCGCCCAGACCATAGACCAGCGCAAAAGGCAGCAGGAAGGCCAGCGCCCAGCCGGCAGTGACCTTGCCGAAATGGTGATGCCAGAATTGCGGAAGCAGCAGCGGCAGCAGCGCAATGGACAGCAGCATGCCCACAAACGGCAGGCCCCAGGCCACGGACATGGCTGCGCCGTCAATGTCTGCGGCCTGCGCGGTGGCCGCTGCCAGCGTCAGCAGCGCGGCCGCTGCGGCTTTCATAAAAGATTTGCTGTTCAAACGCCCATCCTCTCTGCTCTTTGCCCTGCAACAGGCATAACTCCCGCCAATGATTCTTTGATTTCTATGCCGGCGAAACCGGCTCCGGCGGCGCAATGCTGAACACCTGGCGCAGATAGGCCAGGTATTTTTCATCGTCACACATGCTCTTGCCCGGTGTGTCCGATAGCTTTGCCACGGGCTGGCCGTTGCAGCGCGTCATCTTGATCACGATCTGCAATGGCACATGCTCGGGGGGATTTCCCAAATCATTGGTCAGATTGGTGCCGATGCCGAACGCCAGCTGGCAGCGACCGTTGAAGCGCTCGAACAGCCCGATGGTTTTGGGGATGGTCAACCCGTCGCTGAAGATCAGCACCTTGCTCAACGGATCGATCTTGTTGGCCTTGTAATGCGCTATCAGGCGCTCGCCCCAGTCAAACGGGTCGCCGCTGTCATGACGCGCACCGTCAAAAAGCTTGCAGAAGTACAGATCGAAATCACGCAGAAAGGCCGACATACCATAGACGTCGGACAGCGCAATCCCCAGATCGCCCCGGTACTCGCGCGCCCAGGACTCGAAGCCGAAGATCTGGCTGTCGCGCAGGCGCGGGCCCAGCGACTGGCAGGCCTGCAGATATTCATGGGCCAAGGTGCCCAGCGGGATCAGGCCCAGCTTCATCGCATACAGCACATTGCTGGTGCCCGCCAGTTGCCCCTTGCGCTGGCCGTTGACGCGCGCCGCCCCCGAATGACCCAGCCTGGCGCAAAGCACCCGCAGCACCTCTTCATGCCAGGCCCTGGAAAAGCGCCTGCGGGTGCCGTAATCGGCAATCTTGAGCGACTCAAGGCCAGGCGCCTGCAGCAGTTCGATCTTCTCGTCCAGGCGCTTGCGTCCTTCCAGAAAGTTGGGGACGGGCTGGGTATTGCGGAAATACACCTCGTTGACGATGGCCAGCACCGGGATCTCGAACAAGATGGTGTGCAGCCAAGGGCCCTGGATGGTGATGTCGATCTCGCCGCTGGCCAGGGGCGTGACCGTGATGTATTTGTCGTTGAGCTGGAACAGGCTCAGGAAATCGACAAAATCGCTCTTAATGAAACGCAGCGAACTCAGATAGGCCAGCTCGGCATCTTGAAAGCGCAGCTTGCACAGAGAGCGGATTTCTTCGCGGATTTCATTGACGTACGGAGCCAGTTGCACGCCAGGGTTGCGGCATTTGAAGCGGTACTCCACCTGCGCGCCCGGAAACTGATGCAGCACCACCTGCATCATCGTGAATTTGTACAGGTCGGTGTCTAGCAGACTGGTGATGATCATGGACGACGGTGGGCCTGACGGTCCGTTCAGTCATGGAACAAGGCTGGCTCAAATACAGGCTGCGCCAGCCTCAACAGAGACTGACGAGTGTAGGCGATTCCACACCCTGCACCGTACTCACGGCCCCTAAGCGCTTCTTGCAGATGCGGGCTTCGGATTTGCCGCCCGATATATCAATCGGATCAGAATCAAACCTTTGATACACATACGCAAGAAGCTATCGTTTTTACTATTCACCAGCGGGCTCTGCACGCAGCAGTGACTGTAGTGCCGCCCGCAAGGGCTCGGGCAAAGGCACAGGCCGGCGCGTCTGCCTGTCGACATAGACATGCACAAAATGCCCGGCAGCAGCCGACTGGCTCGCACCCCTGGCAAACAGACCCACTTCATAGCGCACGCTGGAGCTACCCAGATGGACCACGCGAATACCCGCTTCCACGGCTTGGGGGAAAGCCAACGAGGCAAAGTAATTGCACTGGGTCTCTATCACCAGGCCAATCGTCTGCCCATCATGAATATCCAACGCGCCCTGCTCTATCAGATACGCATTGACCGCGGTATCAAACCAGCTGTAGTAGATGACGTTGTTCACATGACCGTAAACATCGTTGTCCGACCAGCGGGTGCTGATTTCACGAAACACGGGATAGGAGTCGCGCGCCTGCGGCTGGGCGCGCAAAGGTTTGCCATGAGATAACGATGCAGTCATGCAGTCATTTTGCAGAGCTGCCCCGGCGCCGCCAGCACCACCGCGACAGGGCTTGCAGGTTGTCACTCATCAACGCATGACGCACCGCACAAACAAAACACGCCACTTCAATTTTTGTCAGTTATCAGACATAACAAAGTCTTTTAAAAATCAGATACTTATCAAAAACAAAGAGTCATTAATTTTTTTGCTGCAGCGCAGCAAATTAAAGCTTGCATTGCCACAAATTCTCTTTCACAATGCACCCATGCTGCACTGCAACATACGACTGGCAAAGATAGCGGTCATGTCAGAGCAGACGTTTCCTCCGGTCCGATCCCTTTGTTAGATCCGTAATTTTGGAGAATTGCCATGAGCCTGACCCCTGACCAAATCCTGAGCGCACAAAAAGCCCACTTCGAGACACTGTTCGGCCTGACCAGCAAAGCTTTCGAAGGCGTGGAAAAGCTGGTGGAACTGAACGTCACCGCCTCGCGCGCCGCACTGGCCGAAGCTGCCCAGCACACCCAGGCCGTGCTCAGCGTCAAGGACGCCCAGGAACTGCTGACTCTGCAAGCAGGCCTGTTCCAGCCTCTGGCCGAGAAAACCGCTTCCTACAGCCGCCACCTGTACGACATCGCCAGCAACACTGCCGGCGAATTCAACAAGACGCTGGAAGCCCAGTCCACCGAAGCTCGCAAGAACTTCAATGCCCTGCTGGACAACACGACCAAGAATGCTCCTGCCGGTTCCGAATCCGCTGTTGCCATGGTCAAGAGCGCAGTCTCTGCCGCCAACAACGCTTTCGAATCCGTGCAAAAGGCTGTGAAGCAAGCCTCCGACATGGCCGAAGCCAACTTCAACGCTGCCACCAAGACAGCAACCGAAGCTGTCAAGGCCACGACCGCTGCCAAGCGTTAAGAACATGGTTACTGACATGCTTGGCAAAGACTAGGGTTTACCCTATAATCACCAGCATGTCAGGTCGGCATACATTGAATCAGATGCTGACCTTGCGCAAGTTGTCTCCTTGGATCCTCCTGAAACCCCCGTTTCATGGATCCCTTCAAAGCCCAGTCTTCCCGATTGGGCTTTTTTTTATGCGCGCTTTCCTCAGGTCGCCAGTTCCTTCACTCTGTGCATAATTGACGTTTACGTCAACGTCAATAGACATCGAACAAGGAGACAGTTCATGCAGATTCAGGATCGCGTATTCATCGTGACCGGTGGCGCTTCAGGCTTGGGCGAAGGTACGGCGCGCATGCTGGCCGCCAACGGCGGCAAGGTCGTGATTGCCGACATGAATGCAGAGCGCGGCGAGGCCGTAGCCAGTGAGATCGATGGCGTCTATCTGCGCTGCGATGTCAGCAATGAGGCCGATGGTCAGGCCGTGGTCGCCAAAGCCACCAGCCTGGGCAAACTCGCCGGCCTGATCAACTGCGCCGGTATTGCACCGGCCGAGAAAACCGTAGGCAAGAGCGGCCCGCACAGCCTGGCCGTCTATACCAAGACCATCATGGTCAACCTGGTCGGCACCTTCAACATGATTCGCCTGGCTGCGGATGCCATGAGCAAGAATGAGCCAGAGCCTACTGGCGAGCGCGGTGTGCTGATTTCTACCGCCAGCGTCGCAGCCTATGACGGCCAGATCGGTCAGGCCGCCTACTCTGCCTCCAAGGGCGGCGTGGTCGGCATGACACTGCCCATTGCTCGCGACCTGGCTCGCAGCGGTATTCGCAATATGACGATTGCTCCCGGCATCTTCGGCACCCCCATGCTGTTCACCATGCCGCAGGAAGTTCAGGATGCTCTGGCCGCCAGCGTGCCCTTCCCCAGTCGCCTGGGCAAGCCCGAGGACTACGCCAAGCTGGTCAAGCAAATCCTGGAAAACGACATGCTCAATGGTGAAGTCATCCGCTTGGACGGCGCCATTCGTATGGCCCCGAAATAATGGGTAAATCAAAGGCCTTGTCGCAAGGCCTTCTCTCCGGATCCGGGCAAAGAAAAAGCCGCAATCAATTGCTTGATTGCGGCTTTTTGAATCTGGCGGAGTGGACGGGACTCGAACCCGCGACCCCCGGCGTGACAGGCCGGTATTCTAACCAACTGAACTACCACTCCTGGCAGGAAGCTTTGCTACATATCATGTAGCTACAAGCGCTTCAAACTTGGCGACCCTACGGGGATTCGAACCCCGGTACTCACCGTGAAAGGGTGATGTCCTAGGCCTCTAGACGATAGGGTCAATTCCTAGAACGATTCGAGTCTTGCGACTCGCCGTCATTAATTTTGGTGGAGGTAAACGGGATCGAACCGATGACCTCTTGCATGCCATGCAAGCGCTCTCCCAGCTGAGCTATACCCCCTGAAGCAATGAAACAGTGTTTCTCTGCTGCAATGCAAAAATTGTAGCACAGGGTTTTCGCCAGTTTTTCCAAACTTCCAACATTTTGTCGAAAGCATGAAAAAGGGATGCAGAGCGCATCCCTTTTTCTTTCAGTGCCAAACCTGATCAGCTCACGGCACCGCCATCGCGGATGCGATGCATTTCGCCGATATCCACAGTCCAGACCAGACCGTCGCCGATCTGCCCGGTGCGGCAGGCAGCGACGATGGCTTCGCGAATCACTGCCACCATGGACTCATCCACGATCACGCAAACCATGAGCTTGTCCGAAAAATCGGTCAGCTCATCCTTGACTGTGCGCTTGTCCACGGCAGCGGGGGCCGTAAAGCCCTCGGCCTTGAAGATTGTCACGCCAGGAAAGTTCGGAATCGCACGCAACTCGGTACGTAGGCGCTCCAACCGGCTGGGACGCACGATGGCGCGGATTTCTTTCATCGTCATCGGATCACTCCTTTCTCAAATCAAGCCTCGGTCGGCTTCTCGTCAAACCAGCGGTACAGCGTGGGCAGCACCACCAGCGTCAACAAAGTCGAGGTAATCAAACCACCGATCACCACGATAGCCAAGGGACGCTGAACTTCGGAGCCAGGACCCGTCGCAAACAGGAATGGCACCAGGCCCAGCAAGGCCACGGTTGCGGTCATCATCACGGGACGGAATCGCTGAGTACAGCCTTCGCGCACGGCTTCGGCCACGTCCATACCGTCCTGGCGCAGTTGGCGAATGCTGGATACAAGCACCACGCCGTTCAGCACAGCAATACCCCACAGGGCAATAAAGCCCACCGATGCCGGCACGCTCACATATTCGCCAGTGACAAACAAACCAATCAGGCCCCCAATCGAAGCAAAGGGCAGCACCAGAATGATCAGGCTTGCCAGCTTGATGGAGTTGAACAGCAGGAACAGCAGGAAGAAGATGGCCACGATGGTCAGCGGCACGATCACCTGCAGCGTGCCCATGGCGCGCTCCATGTTTTCGAACTGACCGCCGAACTTGAAGTAATAGCCGTCGGGCAGCTTGACTTCCTTGTCCAGGCGCTGCTCGACCTCGGCAACAAAGCCAGCCAGGTCACGCCCTTCCACGTTCGCGCCCACCACCACGCGGCGCTTGCCACCTTCGCGGCTGATCTGCGCAGGGCCATCGACCAGTTCGATCCGAGCCAGACTGCTCAGCGGCACTTGCGCGCCAGCCGCCGTGGTCAGCAGAGTTGCGCCAATGGCTTCGGGCGATCCACGATAGGACTCGGGGAAACGCACCACGACCGAGTAACGACGCTCACCCTCGTACAAGGTTGTCACGTCCTTGCCGCCAATGGCTGACTCCAGCAGGCTTTGCACATCGGCAACGTTCAGACCGTGACGAGCAATCGCCTTGCGGTCGATATCCACCGTCAGAGCCTGCTGACCCGAGAGTCGCTCGATACGTATGTCCGTACTGCCGGAGACGCTCTTCAGAATGCGCGCCACCTGCTCGGAGACTTCCTTGAGATCGTCCAGTTCATCACCGAACACCTTCACGGCCAGTTGCGAGCGCACGCCGGTCACCATTTCATCCACACGCTCGGAGATGGGCTGGGACAGCACAATCTGCACGCCGGGAATCTTGGACAGGCGCTGACGAATCTCTTCGTCGATCTCATCCTGGGTACGCTCGGACTCGGGATCCAGCAGCACGATGGGGTCAGACTCATTGGGGCCAGCAGGATCGGCCGGCGATTCGCCACGCCCCAGCTTGGACACCACGGACTTCACGCCGGGCACCTGCGCGACTTCCTTCATGGCAGCCATTTCCATACGAATGGATTCATCCAGGGAAATGCTGGGCACGCGGTTGATCTGCGGCGTCAGCGCACCTTCCTTCATGGTCGGCATGAAAGACTTGCCCAGGAACGGGAACAGGCCCAGCGATCCGATCAGCAAAGCCACGGCCACGGCCAGCGTCAGGCGGTTGCGTGCAGTCGCGCCGTCAAGCAAACGCAGATAGTGACGCTTGAGGAAGCCAATCAGCTTGGTATCGTGATCGGCGCCGCCCTTGAGGAAGTAGGAGCACAGCACGGGCGACAGGAACAGCGACACGGCCAGCGAGATCGCCAGAGCCATGGCGATGGTCAGCGCCAGCGGGCCGAACATCTTGCCTTCAATACCTTGCAGCGTCATCAGCGGCAGGAACACCAAGATGATGATGGCAATACCGAAGATGGTGGGTGTAGCAACTTCCACGGTGGCCGACAGAACGGTGCGAATGCGCTCGCCGCGCGAATTGCCCGCCTGCCCCAGTTTGTGGAAGACGTTTTCAACCACCACCACGGTGGCATCCACCATCAGACCAATGGCAATCGCCAAGCCACCCAAGGACATCAGGTTAGCCGAAATGCCGTACTTGTTCATCATGATGAAGGTGGTCAGCGGCGTGATGATCAGCGTCGCCACCACAATCAGGCTGGAACGCACATCGCCCAGGAAGATGAACAGCACCACAACCACCAGGAAGATGCCTTCAATCAGCACCTTGCCCACGGTCCAGAGAGCGGAATCCACCAGATCGGTACGGTCGTAGTAAGGAACGATCTGCAGGCCGCCAGGCAGCATGCCCTTGGAGTTGATCTCCTCCACCCGCTCCTTCACGCGGGTCACGACTTCCTTGGCATTGCCGCCGCGCATCATCAGCACGATGCCCGAAACGCCCTCGGTATAGCCGCCCTTGATGATGGCGCCCTGTCGCACCTCGGCGTCAATCTGCACCTTGGCCACATCACGCACATAGACCGGCACTCCTCCCTGCTCCTTGAGCACGATGTTGCCGATATCGTCCAGCGTGCGGATCATGCCCACGCCTCGAATCAGATACTGCTCGGTCACCTGCGGCAGGATGCCGCCACTGGCATTGGCATTGTTGTCCGCCACGGCTTGCACCACCTGACGCACGCTCAGGTTGTAGTGACGCAGGCGGGCAGGATCGACCAGCACCTGGTACTGCTTGACATATCCGCCCTGAGAGTTGATTTCAGCCACACCGGGAATGGATCGCAGCAACGGACGTGCCACCCAGTCCTGAATGGTGCGACGCTCCGTCAACTCGGCCTGGGTCAGCTCGCGCTTGCCATCATCGGGGTGGTCCAGCGTGTACTGGTAGACCTCACCCAGGCCGGTGGATACCGGCCCCAGTACCGGCACGATGCCTTCAGGCATGCGTGGCGTGACTTCGATCAGACGCTCCGTCACCAACTGCCGGGCAAAGTACACATCGGTCGCATCGGTAAACACCAGCGTGATGATGGACAGACCGCTCTTGTTGAGCGAGCGCATCTCTGCCAACCCGGGCAGTCCCGTCATGGCGATTTCGAGAGGCACGGTCACAAAACGCTCGATCTCCTCGGGCGAACGACCAGGGGCTTCGGTGGCAACCTGAACCTGCACATTGGTCACATCGGGGAAAGCATCCACCGACAGATTCATGGCGGCACGCAGGCCAAAGCCACACATCACCAGCGCCAGCACGACCACCACCAGCCGCTGCGATAGCGCGGCACGAATCATGGAGGCAATCATGGGCTTACTCCAGTTCTGCGCGCTTGCGCTCGTTGTTCAGGTGGAATGCACCTTCGACCACGATCTGGGAGCCTTCGCTCAACCCCTTGAGCACAGGTCTCAGACCACCGCTGGCCGCACCCAACTCCACCGGAGTCAGGCGATAGTGGTTTTCGGCTTTCTTGACGTAGACATGATCCTTGTCGTTCTCGCGAACGACCGCCAGCGCCGGGATCGCCAGAGTTTTCTCCATGGAACCCTGGATCTTCATGGTGGCCAGCATCTGGGGCTTCAGTGCCAGATCCTTGTTGTCAACCTGAGTGCGAATGGTCACAGTGCGGGTTTCGGGGGACACGGTATCGCCCACGTAGATGATCTTGCCCGAGATGGGAGCCTCCTCGACGGTCAGCCCCAGCGCTGGCACATCGATCTGCACGTTCTGGCCAGTCTGCACGCTGCGTGCAATTTGCTCAGGCAGCGCGCCTACCACCCAGACATTGGAGAGATCCGCCACAGTGAACAGAGGATCCCCCGGCTGCGCCACCTGACCCTGGCTGACCTGGCGCTCGATCACGATACCTGCAGCAGAAGCCGTGATGGCGGCATTCGGTGCCACATTGCCCTTGGCGCGCAAACTGCTCAGCGCATCGGCGGACAAGCCCATCAGCTTGAGCTGATCGCCTGCCGCCCTCAACTCTGCGCGCGCAATCTGCACTTCCGATTCGCGACGCAGCAGTT
>Ga0268257_1001892_pt1 | contig 16405 bp, 12 predicted proteins | sample AgamicAtPrz_FD_200249 | JGI IMG/M metagenome (GOLD analysis project Ga0268257, IMG submission 200249) | Agave microbial communities from Guanajuato, Mexico - At.P.rz (v2) (version 3) | ecosystem: Host-associated > Plants > Phyllosphere > Phylloplane/Leaf | place: Guanajuato, Mexico | collected... | reverse complement strand
GCGCCGCGCGGGCGGCGCTCGATCTCACAGGCGCTGCAACCCTTTCGTCGAACACCCTGAAAGGCCCACCCCCGGATTACAAAATTGTAATCTTCACGCCACCCCTCCGATAACCACCTCTGCCTAAAGTCCCTCGCCAAAGCATTCCGCCGCTTGTCGACGAGGACTTCCGCCGTGCCCATCCCCCGCAAGATCGCCTTGCTCTGCCTGTTGCTGGCCGGCCCTGCCGGTGCCCAGGGCCTGAGCCTGGACCAGGCGCTCGACGCCGCCTTCGCCCAGAACCCGGACTTCGCCGCCATCGGCCGCGAGATCGGCATCGCCGAGGGCGAGCGCCGCCAGGCCGGGCTGATCCCCAACCCCGAGCTGTCCTGGGAAGTCGAGGACACCCGCCGCGACACCAGCACCACCACCGTGACCCTCAGCCAGGCCCTGGAGCTGGGCGGCAAGCGCGGCGCGCGGATCGAAGTCGCCGAGGCCGGCCAGGCAATCGCCCGGCTGGAGCTCGAGCGCCAGCGCAACAGCCTGCGCGCCGATGTGATCCAGGCGTTCCATGCCGCCTTGCGGGCACAGACCGCGCTGGAACTGGCGCAACAGTCGCAGGCGCTGACCGAACGCGGCCTGCGCGTGGTGGAAGGGCGGGTGCGCGCCGGGCAGTCCTCGCCGGTGGAGGCCACCCGTGCCCAGGTCCAGCTGGCCCAGGCGGAGGCGGCGGTGCGTCGGGCACGCACCGAACGTGGCGTGGCCAACCAGGCCCTGGCGCGCCTGACGGGCAGTGCCGAGGCCCGCTTCGACCGGCTCGACGCAAGTAACCTCTCGCCCGGTCCGGCGCCGCAGGCCGAGCGCCTGCTGGCCAAGGTCGAGCAGACCGCCGAGTGGCGCCTGGCCGCGGCGCAGATCGAGCGGGGCGATGCCAGCCTCGGTTCCGAGAAGGCCCAGCGCATTCCCAACCTGACCGTCAGCCTGGGCAGCCAGTACAGCCGCGAGGACCGTGAGCGGGTCAACGTGGTCGGGCTGTCGATGCCGCTGCCGCTGTTCGACCGCAACCAGGGCAACGTGCTGGCCGCCGCCCGCCGCGCCGACCAGGCCCGCGACCTGCGCAACGCCGTGGACCTGCGCCTGCGCAGCGAAACCCGCAGCGCCCTGGAGCAGTGGGGCACGGCCATGGGCGAGGTCCAGGCCTACGACCGCACCATCCTGCCCGCCGCCCAGCAGGCGGTGGACACCGCCACCCGAGGCTTCGAGATGGGCAAGTTCGCCTTCCTCGATGTGCTCGATGCCCAGCGCACGCTGATCGAGGCACGCGGGCTGTACCTCGAGGCGCTGGCCCAGGCGACCGATGCCCGGGCGCAGGTGGAGCGGATCTACGGCGAGCTTTGAGCCTCGACCCATCGCGGGGCAAGCCCGCTCCCACGCATTCCCGTGGGAGCGGGCTTGCCCCGCGATGGGCCCTGAACTGCAACGACTTTTCCAGCAGGAGCAACAATGACCAACCCACGCAAGCTCGCCATCCTCGCCGCTGCCCTGGCCGTTCTCGGCCTCGGTGGCGCGGCCTGGACCGGCACCCTCGGCAAGGCCGGCAGCGACCAGGCCCAGCACGATGACCATGGCGAGGAAGGCCATGGCCATGAAGAAGGAAAGGCAGAGGAGCATGCCGACGAGGAGGGCCAACTGCACCTCTCCGCCGAGCAGATCCAGGCCGCTGGCGTGCAGATGGCCACCGCCGGCCCGCGCACCCTGGGCACCGCCATCAGCTTCCCCGGTGAGATCCGCTTCGACGAGGACCGCACGGCCCACGTGGTGCCCCGCGTCCCCGGCGTGGTCGAGTCGGTGCAGGCCGAGCTGGGCCAGGCGGTCAAGCGCGGCCAGGTGCTGGCGGTGATCGCCAGCCAGCAGATCTCCGAACTGCGCAGCGAGCAGCAGGCCGCCCAGCGCCGCCTGGAGCTGGCGCGCCTGACCTTCGAGCGCGAGAAGCAGCTGTGGCAGGAGCGCATCAGCGCCGAACAGGACTACCTGCAGGCCCGCCAGGCGCTGCAGGAGGCCGAGATCGCCGCCGCCAACGCCGGGCAGAAAGTCGCCGCCGTGGCGCCGGCCGGCAAGGGCAACCGCTACGAGTTGCGCGCGCCGTTCGACGCGGTGGTGGTGGAAAAGCACCTGACCGTGGGCGAGGTGGTGGACGAGACCAGCAACGCCTTCACGCTGTCCGACCTCAGTCGGGTCTGGGCCACCTTCGCCGTGGCCCCGCGCGACCTGGACAAGGTGGTCAGCGGCCGTGGCGTCAGCGTCAGCGCGCCGGACCTCGGTGCCCAGGTGGAAGGCAAGGTCAACTACGTCGGCAGCCTGCTCGGCGAGCAGAACCGCGCCGCCACCGTGCGCGCCACCTTGGCCAACCCCAATGGCGCCTGGCGCCCCGGGCTGTTCGTCAACATCGCGGTCACCGTCGAGCGTTTCGACGCCGCCGTGGTGGTGCCGGAAAGCGCCCTGCAGACCTGGGAAGAACAGACCGTGGTGTTCGCCCGCACCGACGAGGGCTTCGAGGCCCGCCCGGTGAAGACCGGGCGCCGCGACGCGGGCCAGGTGGAAGTGCGCGAAGGGCTGGCCGCCGGCACCGTGGTCGCCGCCGCCGGCAGCTTCGTCCTCAAGTCCGAGCTGGGCAAAGGCTCGGCCGAACACAGCCACTGACCGGGGACGCTTTTCATGTTCGAACGTCTAATCCAGTTCGCCATCGAGCAACGCCTGGTGGTGATGCTAGCCGTGGTGCTGATGGCCGCCGTGGGCATCCACAGCTACCAGAAGCTGCCCATCGACGCCGTGCCCGACATCACCAACGTGCAGGTGCAGATCAACACCGCCGCGCCCGGCTACTCGCCCCTGGAGACCGAGCAGCGCATCACCTTCGCCATCGAGACCGCCATGGCTGGCCTGCCGGGCCTCAAGCAGACCCGCTCGCTGTCGCGTTCGGGGCTGTCGCAGGTGACGGTGATCTTCGATGACGGCACCGACATCTTCTTCGCCCGCCAGCTGGTCAACGAGCGCCTGCAGGTGGCCCGCGAGCAGTTGCCCGAGGGCATCGAGGCGGCCATGGGGCCGATCTCCACCGGCCTTGGCGAGATCTTCCTGTGGACGGTCGAGGTCAAGGAGGGGGCGGTGAAGGACGACGGCACGGCCTATACCGCCACCGACCTGCGGGTGATCCAGGACTGGATCATCAAGCCGCAGCTGCGCAACGTGCCGGGCGTGGCCGAGGTGAACAGCATCGGCGGCCATGCCAAGCAGTACCTGATCGCCCCCGAGCCCAAGCGCCTGGCGGCCTACAAGCTGACCCTCAACGACCTGGTCGCGGCGCTCGAGCGCAACAACGCCAACGTCGGTGCCGGCTACATCGAGCGTAACGGCGAGCAGTTGCTGATCCGCGCCCCGGGCCAGGTGGCCTCGGCCGAGGACATCGCCAACATCGTCATCTCCAGCGTCGATGGCACGCCGATTCGCGTCAGCCATGTCGCCCAGGTCGGCCTGGGCCAGGAGCTGCGCTCGGGCGCGGCCACCGAGAATGGTCGCGAGGTGGTGCTGGGCACGGTGTTCATGCTGATCGGCGAGAACAGCCGCACGGTGTCCCACGCGGTAGCGGCCAAGCTCGAGGAGATCAACCGCAGCCTGCCCAAGGGCGTGGTGGCGATCACCGTCTATGACCGCACCAACCTGGTGGAAAAAGCCATCGCCACGGTGAAGAAGAACCTCATCGAAGGCGCGATCCTGGTCATCGCCGTATTGTTCCTGTTCCTGGGCAACATCCGCGCGGCGCTGATCACCGCCATGGTCATCCCGCTGTCGATGCTGTTCACCTTCACCGGCATGTTCAGCAACAAGGTCAGCGCCAACCTGATGAGCCTGGGGGCGCTGGACTTCGGCATCATCGTCGACGGCGCGGTGGTGATCGTCGAGAACGCCATCCGCCGCCTGGCCCATGCCCAGCAGCATCATGGTCGCATGCTGACCCGCTCCGAGCGCTTCCACGAAGTGTTCGCCGCCGCCCGCGAGGCACGCCGACCGCTGATCTACGGGCAGTTGATCATCATGGTGGTGTACCTGCCGATCTTTGCCCTGACCGGGGTCGAGGGCAAGATGTTCCACCCCATGGCGTTCACCGTGGTGATGGCGCTGCTGGGGGCGATGATCCTTTCGGTGACCTTCGTGCCGGCGGCCCTGGCGCTGTTCGTCACCGGCAAGGTGAAGGAGGAGGAGGGTGTGGTCATGCGCACCGCCCGCCGCCGCTACGCCCCGGTGCTGGACTGGGTGCTGGGCCGGCGCAACCTGGCCTTTGCCGGCGCCGCCACCCTGGTGCTGCTGTCCGGCGTGCTGGCCAGCCGCATGGGCAGCGAGTTCATCCCCAGCCTCAGCGAGGGTGATTTCGCCCTGCAGGCCCTGCGCGTGCCGGGCACCAGCCTGTCGCAGTCGGTGGACATGCAGCAGCGCCTGGAGAAGACCATCATCGACCAGGTGCCGGAAGTCGAGCGGGTGTTCGCCCGTACCGGCACCGCCGAGATCGCCTCCGACCCGATGCCACCGAACATCTCCGATGCCTACGTGATGCTCAAGCCCCGCGAGCAATGGCAGGACCCGGGCAAGCCGCGCGATGAGCTGATCGCCGAGGTGCAGCGCGCCGCCGCCAGCGTGCCGGGCAGCAACTACGAGCTGTCGCAGCCGATCCAGCTGCGCTTCAACGAGCTGATCTCCGGGGTGCGCAGCGATGTCGCGGTGAAGGTGTTCGGCGACGACATGGAGGAGCTCAACCGCACCGCCGCGCAGATCGCCGCCAGCCTGCAGCAGGTGCAGGGAGCCTCCGAGGTGAAGGTCGAGCAGACCACCGGCCTGCCGGTGCTGACCATCGATATCGACCGTGACAAGGCGGCCCGTTACGGCCTGAACGTGGGCGACGTGCAGGACGCCATCGCCATCGCCGTGGGGGGGCGCACTGCCGGCACCCTGTACGAAGGCGACCGCCGTTTCGACATGGTGGTGCGCCTGTCGGAGGCGCTGCGCACTGATGTCGATGGCTTGTCCAGCCTGCTGATTCCGGTGCCGGCCAGCGCCGCCGCCGGTGCCGCTCAGATCGGCTTCATTCCGCTGTCACAAGTGGCCACCCTGAACCTGCAACTGGGCCCCAACCAGGTCAGCCGCGAGGATGGCAAGCGCGTGGTGGTGGTCAGCGCCAACGTGCGTGGGCGTGACCTGGGTTCGTTTGTCGAACAGGCCTCGCAGACGCTGATCGACCAGGTGCAGATCCCACCAGGCTACTGGACCCGCTGGGGTGGCCAGTTCGAGCAGCTGCAGTCGGCGGCCGAGCGCCTGCGGGTGGTGGTGCCGGTTTCGCTGCTGCTGGTCATGGCCTTGCTGCTGATGATGTTCAACAACCTCAAGGATGGCCTGCTGGTGTTCACCGGCATCCCCTTCGCCTTGACCGGCGGGGTGTTGGCGCTGTGGCTGCGGGATATCCCGCTGTCGATCTCGGCGGGGGTGGGCTTTATCGCGTTGTCGGGCGTGGCGGTGCTCAACGGCCTGGTGATGATTGCCTTCATTCGCAACCTGCGCGAGGAAGGCCGGGGCCTGCGCGCGGCGGTGGAAGAGGGCGCGTTGACCCGTCTGCGGCCGGTGCTGATGACCGCGCTGGTGGCGTCGCTGGGGTTCATTCCCATGGCCCTGGCCACCGGCACCGGCGCCGAGGTGCAGCGGCCACTGGCGACGGTGGTGATCGGCGGGATCCTGTCGTCGACGGCGCTGACCTTGCTGGTGTTGCCGGCGTTGTATCAGTGGGCGCATCGGCGGGATGAGGACAACCCGGCAGAAGGTATGTAACGCTATCTCCTGTAGGAGCGGCCTTGTGCCGCGAAAGGGCCGCGCAGCGGCCCCAGATTTCAGCATTTATGTAACAATCGCCGGGGCCGCTTTGCGGCCCTTTCGCGGCACAAGGCCGCTCCTACAGGTATCTGCGCAGCCAGTGATCCAGGCTCAACCTGCCAGCGCCCTTCAACAGCAATGGCAGCAATGCCACCAGGTAGATCAGCGGCAGCTTGAAGTTGCCAAAGCCCTGGTCGGTGATCGCATACCCCCGTCCCAGTTCCGCCAGGCTCGACCACTGGCTCGGCCAGTGCACCGCGGCAATCGCCACCACCGTCACCACCATCAGCACCGCCGAGGCCAGCCGGGTACCGAGCCCCAGCAGCAGGAGCAGCGGGCAGATCAATTCGGCCCACATCGACAGCTGCCAGTTGAGGTCCGCCGGCAGCAGGTTGAACGGGAACGGAAAACTGCCTTGCAGGTCGGCGAACCAGTTGGCGCCGTTGAACTTCTCCAGACCCGATTCGAAGAACTCCCAGGCCAGGAACAGGCGCAGCGGCAGGTCGGCGCTCCAGTTGCCGGTGTGGTCGAGGGCGTTGAACAGCTTCCCGTCAGCGGACAGGGGCAGGACTTTCATGGGCAGGCTTCCCGGTGTACGCGGCAACGGCGGGATGCCGTCGCGCTGTCGTGGCGGGAGTGTGCGCAGGTGGGGTATCGGCAGTGTGTCGGGAGCGATGGGTTTATGTATCGCTGTGTAGCGAGGCTTAGCGGTTGCTGGTCAGGCGCTGTTGCGCCGCCGCGCAGCCGTTGATCTCCACCGCCTTCTGCAGGAAGGCCTGGCGCTGGCGGGGGTCGAGCTCACCGAGCAGCCGGTAGATCTCGGCCTGGTAGTCGCGCTGGCGCCCCCACTGCATTTGCAGGCCTTGCGGGCGGGTGCGGCTGCACGCCAGGCGGGTGGCCGGCTGGGGGTAGTAGGCGGCGTACAGGGTGGCCATGCTGGGGACCGCCTCCAGGGCCTCACGGTAGGCGGGGCTGGCATTGTACGGTGAACACCAGTGGGCGATGGCCAGCGCAGGCGGGGCGAAGCCTTGCTTGAGGCTGGCCTCCAGCAACGGGCAGGCGGCCTCGGCGATCTGTCCTGCCGGCAGATAGGTGGTGTAGTACAGCGCCAGGCGGTACTGAGCCACCGGGTGGCCGAGGGCTACCGACCTCTTCAGCAGGGCCACCGCCGTTGGCAGCGTGTGGGCCATCGCCTGGCCTTGGCGGCTGAGCTCAGGGTCGCCGCCGGCGGTGCGCAGCGGGCTGGCGCCGTCGTCCTGGCTGTCAGCCTGCTCCAGCAAGGGCAACGCCTGGCGATAGAGCAGGTCGGCATGGGGGTCGATGTTCACGTCCAGGGCCTGGGCACCTGTGGCGGCCAGCAGCAACGGCAACGACGCGGCCAGACAGGCGCGGGGACGGGCCAGAAGCGAGGGGACGGCAGGAATGGTCATGGCGGTTATGCGGTTGCCTCGGGCAAATCAGGAGCGACGACGGCCTATTCTATCCATCCGCGTGCCTTCCCCGAAAGCCCGGCGTGCGGCCATCAGACCAGCTTGATCGGCGCGACCTTGCGCAGGGCCTGTCTTTCCTGGGCCAGCCCCAGCTTGGCGGTGATCACCTTGGCCAGTGCGTTGTTACCCAAATCATTGAAGTGCAGGCGGTCGACGAACAGGTGCTCGGCGAACACCGGCGAACTGCTGAGCATGCTGTTCATGTCGTAGCAGGGGACCGGGTCGGCCTGGCTCTTGATGCGGCGGAAGAAGGCCATGTGCAGCTGGCTGTCGAAGGTGTCGCCGAGCAGGCGGTCGAAGTTCGACGGCTGGCGCTCAAGCTTGCCGAGCATGGCCTGTTCCGCCCTGGGCAATGCCTCTCGGCACCAGGGCAGCAGCGGCTGCAGGATGAAGGTGAGGGTGGTGTGGCCGTCCGCTAGCAGGCGGTCCCATTGGCGCAGGGTGCGGCCCACGGCATCGGCGGCGCGGATCAGGCGCTTGTCCGGGCTCGATAGCGGTTCCATTGGCGGCCAGTGTGCCTCCCGGGCCGGCGCCAGGAGCTGGCCCAGGCGTTGCCAGAATGATTCGCGGCGCGCTTCGCCTGGCGCTTGCACGCCTTCGTTGAAGCGGTTGAGGAAATCCTGGTAGGCCTGCGCCCGGTGCGGGTCCTGCGCACCGGACAACACCTCGGCGAGGGCCTCCTGGGCCAGCGTGTTCAGGCCGCTGAGCACCACCACGTGACCGATCTGGCCAAAACGGTGCTGATGGGTGAGGAACATCAGCAATTCCTGAGTGGCGTTCAGGCCGCAACCGGCAAGGCTCAGCCAGATCTCGCCAGTCAGCACCGACAGGTACGAGGCCACGGTGTGCTCGTCGGAGCTGGCGCCGATGCCCATGGCGGTGGAGCCGCCCACCAGCAGGTTGACCCGCGCCGCGCCACCGCGCTCGGCCACCGAGAAGCGCTTGCCGGCGCAATGGCTGTAGCGCATGCCCAGGGCATCGGTGTTGATGGTGCCGGAGCGATAGCCGCGCTCGTGCACGTAGAGCGTGTGCGGCGCGCGGCGGCTGCCCAACTGCAGGAAACGCTGGTAATCCTGCGCCAGGGGGTCGGATGTGCCCATGCTGCCGGTGGCGGCGGGGTTGATCGGGGTCATGGGCACTCCTTGTTTTCGGGGTTGGCTCAGGCGGCCAGCTCCTTGAGGTTGTAGGCCAGGCCGACGGCGGCGATCAGCAGCAGGGCGACGCCCGAGGCCAGGCTGATCACACGGTTGCTGCGCGGCGAGGCGATCTTGCCGATGGCGAAGATGTACAGGCTGAGCACGGCGAAATCGATGGCGATCCACAGCAGCGACAGCACCACCATGCTCTTGCCGAACGACTCGGTGATCTGGATGAACTGTGGGAAGAAGGCGATGAAGAAAATGATGTCCTTGGGGTTGGAGATGCCGACCATGAAGCCCTGCAGCAGGCCGCCACGGCCCGGCTGCGCGCTGGCCGATGCCTGCGGGGCACTGTCGACCGGTGCTTGCAGCGCCTCGCGCAGGGTACCCAGGGCGATGTAGCCAATGAACAGGCAGCCCAGCAGGCTCATGGCACTGAGCCAGGCCTTGTCGATGGCCGCGCTGGTGAGGATGATCCAGGCGGCCGCGCCGATCAGCACCAGTGACGCCCAGTTGGTGCCGACCGCGGTGAACAGGGCCTTGCGCGAGCCCGAGGCGGCGGCGGTGTTGACGATCAGGGCCACCACCGGACCCGGCGTGGCGATCAGCAGCAGGACGGTGAGGGCGTAGGTGGCGGTCAGTGCGGTATTCACGATCAGTTCTCGGTGAGGGTTGCAGCGGTTGCGTGGGCATGGAACGGGCAGCGCGCCGGGCTCGGCGAACCGGGCTCCTGCAGTTGGTACTGCTTCCATTCGAAGTTGTCGTCCTGGCCGAAGAAGCCCAGGGTGTCGGGCATGACGCCGTCGTTGTAGTGGCGCACCCGATCGCGGATGCGTGCACGGATGCGCTGGCCGCTTTCGGTGCTGGCGCTGGCGACCTCGTCGAAGCTTTCCCGCGGGTTGATGACGAAGGCGATGTGCCGGCCCAGGTTGCGGCTTTTCATCAAGCGGTGGGCGGGGAAACTCATGTTGATGAACAGCGGCATGCCGGCGAAGCAGAACGACCAGCGCGTGTCGTGCGGGTCCTGCGGGACCTCTTCGGGCCAGGGCTGCGGGTCGCGTGCATGGACCTGGTTCAGCACATCCCAGGCCAGTGCCTGCTGCGCCTGCAGCGTTGTGTCGGGCGCCGTTTCGAGGAACACCATCAGCGGGTTGCCGATGCGCTGCTTGAGCGGAATCGGTTCGATGGTGCGGATGTAGTCGCCCAGGCCCCGGGCGATATCGTCGGCCAGCCGTTCGGCACGGGCGAAGACGATATGGCAGGTGCGCGCATTGACCGCCTTGCGCCCGAACAGGCACGGGAAGTCGGGGTTGGCGAGGGTTTCCTTGAAATGTTCTATGGTCTTGTGCGTCCAGTGGTGGCGGTTCTGGACATGTTCATCGGCGAGCTCCAGCGCATCCAGGCGGTAGCAGTTTCCATAACCCGTAAACATGATTTCCCCAGGCATATCCGTATGCAGTGTTTAGTAGGACTTCTCGTTCAATAGATCGTTTTCGTTACATCTCAGCCGGTTTGCTATATTTAATTGTTATTTACCGGCATTTTCCGAGATGGTTCGCGCGTTGTAAAACGCCTGGATCTATGACCTACTATTAGCTTCACTCATGCTCTGGAAGGCGCCATGTCGGAACGGATTCAAGCCTTGCACGCCCTGCGCGCCTTCGAAGTGGCCTCGCGCTACGGCTCCTTCACCCGCGCGGCCCAGGAACTGGCCCTGACCCAGGGCGCGGTCAGCCACCACATCAAGACCCTCGAAGCCCTGTTCGGCTGCGACCTGTTCGAGCGTCGCGGCCCCAAGCTGCGCCTGACCGAGCATGGCCGGCTGTTGGCCCAGGAGCTCAAGGTCGGCTTCAAGATCATCGAGAACGCCTGCGCGCTGCTGCGCCAAGACCGCTACGGCGTGCGCCTGAAGGCGCCGTCCACGCTTACCGTGCGCTGGCTGCTCAGGGCGCTGGACGGCTTCAAGCGGGTTGACAACAGCTGCTCGGTGCAACTGTCCAGCGTGTGGATGGACATCGACGCGGTGGACTTCTATTCCGAACCCTATGACTGCGCCATCTTGCTCGGCAATGGGCGCTTTCCGGCAGACGTGGAGAGCCTGAAGCTGTTCGATGAATGGCTGATCCCGGTGTGCCACCCGAGCTACCTCGAGCAGGCCCGACCGGAACTGTCGGTGCTCTCCAGCTGTGAGTTCCTCCACCCCTCGCCGGACCGCCGTGACTGGCGGCGCTGGCTGGCGCGCATGGACGCGCTGGACATCAGCATCGACCAGGGCCAGGTGTTCGACACCCTCGACCAGGGCATCTCGGCCGCCCAGCAGGGCCTGGGCATCTCGGTGGTCGACTTGGTGCTGGCCAGCGCCGACCTGGCCGCGGGCAACCTGGTCACGCCGTTCCCCCACGCGGTGGCCACCGGCGACGGCTACTACATGACTTGGCTCAAGGCCAGCCCCAAGGCCCACCAGATGCACAAGCTGCGCGACTACCTGGTGGCGCAGGTGCCGGCGTTGTCGCACAAGGACATCAGCTACCTGTACGGCTGAGGTCGGTGGCGGGCAGCACCCGTTCGAGCATGAAGTCGATGAACACTCGCAGCTTGGGCGGCATCTGCCGACCCGATGGCCACAGCAGGTAGAAGCTGCCGCGCCGCTCCATGAAGGGTTCGAGCACGCTGACCAGGCTGCCGGCCGCCAGTTCCTTGCGCACGCTGAAGTCCGGCAGGCAGGTGATGCCGCGGTGGTTGAGGGCGAAGCAGATGCGCGTCTCGACATGATTGCAGACCATCGAGATGGGAATCGCGTAGTCCTGCTCGGGGTGCTCCCGGCGCAGCGGCCAGGTTTCCAGCTTGCCGCTGCTGGGGAAGCGGTAGTGCAGGCAGCTGTGCCCGGCCAGTTCGCGGGGATGCTGAGGCGTGCCGCGCTCGCGCAGGTACTCCGGGGACGCCACCAGGCGATGCTGGAAGTGCCCGAGGAACTTGGCGTTAAGCCGCGAGTCCAGCGGCTGGCCACCGCGCATCACCACGTCGAAGCCTTCGCCGACGATGTCCACCATGCGGTCGCTGAAGTCCAGGTCCAGTTCGATCTCGGGGTAGCGCGCCATGAACTCGGCCAGCGCCGGCATCACCAGCCCGGTCACCTGCGGCAGGCTCACCCGCAGGCGTCCGCGAGGCGCGCCGCTGGCCTGTGACAGTTCCTGCTCGGTGGCTTCGATTTCGGCGAGGATGCGCCGGCTGCATTCGAGGAACAGCGTGCCCTCGGCGGTCAGGGTGATGCTGCGCGTGCTGCGGTGGAACAGGCGCACGCCCAGGCGTTCCTCCAGCCGCGCCACGCGCTTGCCCGCGGCGGAGGCGCTGATCCCCAGCGACTGGCCGGCGGCGACGAAACTGCGGGTCTCGGCGACCCGGTTGAAGACCATGAAGCCGCTGAGGCTGTCCATGCTGCGCTCCGATTGCGGACATTGATGTCCTGACTGAGTGGAATTGTACCCGGCTTTTTCCGTAATGCCTTAGCAGCGCACCATGCCTGCCTTGATCGATAGCCGGAGACAACCATGCATTCACCTTCCCCGACGGCGAGCGTCGCCGCATCCCCCGCCAGCGCCGCGCGCCTGCCCCTGAGTGGCCTGCTGGCCCTGGCCCTGACCGGTTTCATCGCCATCCTCAGCGAAACCCTGCCGGCCGGCCTGCTCGACCAGATCGCCGACGGCATGCAGATCAGCCAGGCCATGGCCGGGCAGTGGGTCACGGCCTATGCCCTGGGTTCGCTGCTCACCGCCATTCCACTGGTGACCCTGACCCAGGGCTGGTGGCGGCGCCGCGCGCTGCTGCTGGCGATCGCCGGGTTCGTCCTGTTCAACGGGCTGACCGCCCTATCGCCGGACAACACCCTCACCCTGTGCCTGCGCTTTCTCACAGGCGCCGCCGCCGGCCTGGCCTGGGGCCTGATCGCCGGCCATGCGCGGCGCATGGTGGCGCCGCCCCAGCAGGGCAGGGCCATGGCGGTGGCGATGCTGGGCCAGCCCATCGCGCTGTCGCTGGGCCTGCCCATCGGCACCTGGCTCGGCGCCTGGCTGGGCTGGCGCGCGGCCTTCATGGTGGTCACGGTCGCGGCGTTGCTGCTGACCGTCTGGGTGGTACGGGCGGTGCCGGACTTCCCCGGCCAAGCCGCCGGCAAGCGCCCCGCGGCGCTGGCGGTGCTGCGCACGCCGGGCGTGGCGCGGGTACTGCTGGTGATCCTGGCGTGGATCCTCGGGCACAACATCCTTTACACCTACATCGTGCCGCTGCTGGCGGCGGCGGGGATGGTGGGCGAGGTGGGCCAGGTGCTGATGACCTTCGGCTTGGCCTCGTTGGCCGGCATCGTGCTGGTGGGCCTGGGTGTCGACCGTCATCTGCGCGGGCTGGTGTTGCTGTGCCTGGTCGGGTTCGCCCTGGCGACCTTGGCCTTGGGGCAGGCCCAGGGCGCTGCCTGGCTGGTGCATGTCAGCGTGGCGCTGTGGGGGATGACCTATGGCGGTGCGCCGACGCTGCTGCAGACCGCTTGCGCCGATGCCGCAGGAGAGGGCGGCGATGTGGCGCAGTCGATGCTGGTGACTGTGTGGAACAGCGCGATCGCCCTGGGCGGGATCATCGGCGGGCTGCTGCTGGTCGGCGCCGGGGTCGGGTCGTTTGGCGCGGTGGTGCTGGGGCTGGTGGCGCTGGCGTGGCTGCTGGTGGTCAGCGGACGGCGGGCCGGGTTTGTTACGGGCGCACGCTAGCCTGATCGGACGCAATCGCGGGGCGAGCCCGCTCCCACGTTAGAATCCTGGCTGGGCGTGGGAGCGGGCTTGCCCCGCGATAGGGCCAGGCCTGCAAACACCCCTTTATGCCAAGAGGAACGGTACAATCGGCCTATGTAAGAAAAGCAGCGATCCGAGGTTCCCGCAGTGCCGTTGCAACAAGGCTTCGTCCTGACCCGCCACTGGCATGACACGCCCGAGGGCACCTGCGTGGAGTTCTGGCTGGCCACCGACCAGGGCCCACGGCGCCTGCGCCTGGCTGCCCAATCCTCAGTGGCCTTCATTCCCGCCGCCCAGGCCGCTCACGCCCGGGCACTGCTGGCCGACGAGCAGGGCGTCGAACTCAAGCCGCTGCAACTGCGCGACTTCGACCTGCGTCCGGTGATGGGCCTGTACTGCCGCCAGCACCGCCAGCTGATCGCCCTGGAAAAGCGCCTGCGCGCCGCCGGTGTCGAGGTGTTCGAAGCCGACATCCGCCCACCGGAACGCTACCTGATGGAGCGCTTCATCACCGCCCCGGTGCTTTTCGATGGCCGCCCCGACAGCCAGGGCGTCCTGCACGATGCCCAGCTCAAGCCCGACCCGGACTACCGCCCGCCGCTGCGCCTGGTGTCGCTGGACATCGAGACCAGCGAACGCGGCGAGCTTTACAGCATCGCCCTGGAAGGCTGCGGCCAGCGCCAGGTCTACATGCTCGGCCCGGCCAACGGCGAGGCGGATGAGCTGGACTTCGACTTGCACTACTGCGTCGACCGCGCCGAGCTGATCGTCTGCCTCAACCAGTGGCTGGCCCGTCACGACCCTGACGCGATCATCGGCTGGAACCTCGTGCAGTTCGACCTGCGCCTGCTGCACGAGCATGCCCAGCGCCTGAACGTGCCGCTGTGCCTGGGCCGTGACGGCGCGCCGATGCACCTGCGCGAGCACGGCAGCCGCAGCCACTTCTTTGCCGAAGCCCCGGGTCGACTGCTGATCGACGGCATCGAGGCCTTGCGCTCGGCGACCTGGAGTTTCCCCTCGTTCAGCCTGGAGAGCGTCGCGCAACAGTTGCTGGGCGAGGGCAAGGCCATCGACACACCGTACCAGCGCATGGACGAGATCAACCGCCGTTTCGCCGAGGACAAGCCGGCCCTGGCCCGTTACAACCTCAAGGACTGCGAGCTGGTGACGCGGATCTTCGCCCATACCCGCTTGCTCGAGTTCCTCCTCGAGCGCGCCTCGGTCACCGGCCTGGCAGTGGACCGCAGCGGCGGGTCGGTGGCCGCGTTCTGCCACCTGTACATCCCGCACATGCACCGCCTGGGCTATGTCGCGCCGAACCTCGTCGGCGGCGAGGGCGAGGCCAGCCCAGGCGGTTTCGTCATGGATTCGCGGCCCGGACTGTACGACTCGGTGCTGGTGCTCGACTACAAGAGCCTGTACCCCTCGATCATCCGCACCTTCCTCATCGACCCGGTGGGCCTGGTCGAGGGCCTGCGCCAGCCGGACGACGCGCATTCGGTGGAAGGCTTTCGCGGTGGCCGTTTCTCGCGCAGCCAGCATTGCCTGCCAGCCATCGTCGAGCGCGTCTGGCAGGGGCGCGAGGCGGCCAAGCGAGCGGGTAACGCGGCGCTTTCGCAGGCACTGAAGATCATCATGAACGCCTTCTACGGCGTGCTCGGCTCCAGTGGCTGCCGTTTCTTCGACCCGCGCCTGGCCTCGTCGATCACCCTGCGCGGGCACCAGATCATGCGCCAGACCCGGGCGCTGATCGAGGCGCGGGGCTTCGATGTGATCTACGGCGACACCGACTCCACCTTCGTCTGGCTCAAGGGGGCCCACGACGAGGACGCCGCCGCGCGCATCGGCCGCGGGTTGGTGGCCGAGGTCAACCAATGGTGGCAGCAGCACCTGGCCGATACCCTCGGCCTGGAGAGTGCCCTGGAGTTGCAGTACGAAACCCACTACCGGCGTTTTCTCATGCCGACCATCCGCGGCACCGACGAGGGCAGCAAGAAACGCTATGCCGGCCTGGTGCGCCGTGCCGACGGCAGCGAGGAGATGGTCTACAAAGGCCTGGAATCGGTTCGCACCGACTGGTCGCCGCTGGCCCGCCAGTTCCAGCAGGAGCTGTATGGCCGGGTGTTCCGTGGCCAGCCGTACCGTGACTATGTGCGTGGCTACGTCGAACGCACCCTGGCTGGCGAACAGGACGAGCTACTCATCTACCGCAAGCGTCTGCGCAGGCCGCTGGCCGATTACCGGCGCAACGTGCCGCCGCATGTGCGTGCGGCAAGGCTGGCGGACGAGTACAACAGCCGTCTCGGTCGGCCCTTGCAGTACCAGCGCGGCGGCTGGATCAGCTACCTGATCACCACCGCCGGCCCGCAGCCACTGGAAAACCTGCAGGCGCCGATCGACTACCAGCACTACCTGAGCCGCCAGCTGCAGCCGGTGGCGGATGCCATTCTGCCGTTCGTCAACGATGATTTCACTGGCCTGACCGATCGCCAGCTGGCGCTGTTCTGAGCAGGTGCTAGATATCTAGGCACCGACGGTGCCTGGCTTTGCCTAGCCTGATGCCTCCACGCATTCCGGAGGCAATCATGACGGACAATCCCCCCCAGCAGTCGACCGCTGTCGATCCCCTTGCTGTTGCGCAGGCCTACCAGGATCAGGTGATCGCCAGGCGTCTGCCGGCCTGGGTAACGCGTCTTGGCGAGCCGGAGTTTACCTTGCTGGGCGATGCCCTGCGCCAGCTCCTTGACTGCGACCAGCGGTTGTCGTGTGCATTTTCGCGGATTCGCAACATCGATGAATTCGCCAGGCCGTTGTTGCAGCAGGCGCTCCAGGCTCTTGGCTGCCCGGACGTCGAGACCCTGTATTTTCGCCGTTGGTATGTCTACCAGGCACATACCGTCAGCTACTTTACCGGCCGTGTGGCAGTTCCGGACAGCGACTACTACGAGGTGCCATTGCTCGAAGCGGCGCTGCGCAACTTCACCGAGGAGGAGCGTCACCAGCAGCCGCGGCACAATGCCGTGGTCGACGCCAAGGGCGTGGTCCAGAGCGGGCTGTCGGCGTTGTCCCTCGCTACGGTGTGTCGCACGCTGGACCTCGGGTACCAGTA